>Ga0209991_10000297_pt1 | contig 22208 bp, 20 predicted proteins | sample ChitaG_FD_183167 | JGI IMG/M metagenome (GOLD analysis project Ga0209991, IMG submission 183167) | Deep subsurface microbial communities from South Pacific Ocean to uncover new lineages of life (NeLLi) - Chile_00310 metaG (SPAdes)... | ecosystem: Environmental > Aquatic > Marine > Oceanic >... | reverse complement strand
CTATTGTCAATACCCTGTCGCCGGGGGACAAGGTTTTATCTATTTCCAACGGAGCCTTCGGTGAGCGCTTTGCCGATATCGCTGAAGGATTTGGGGCCGAGGTAATCCGCCTTAATTTCGAATGGGGGAAAGCAGTTGACCTTGATGCAGTAGGAGGGGCACTGAAGGCAGAGGGCGATATTAAGGCAGTCCTGGCAACTCACAATGAAACATCCACAGGGATGACAAACAACCTTGGCGAGATAAGCACTGTGGTCAAGAAATTCGATAAACTTCTTCTAGTTGACGCTATCTCAAGCCTGGGCTGTATCAATTTACCCGTCGATGATTGGCATTGTGATGTAGTGGTCACTGGTTCTCAAAAAGGATGGATGGTTCCTCCCGGACTAGCCATGGTTAGCATAAGTGAAAAAGCCTGGCAGGCTCATGCCCAGGCAAAAATGCCGCGTTATTATTGGGATTTTTCCAAAGCCAAAGATTTTATCCAGAAAGGGCAAACTCCCTGGACACCAGCTATCTCTATTTTCTATGCTCTAAATACCACTCTGGATTTAATGTTAAGCGAGGGACTGGACAATATATTCGCCAGGCATGCCCGAGTAGCCCAGAAAGCCAGAGACGGAGTAAAGTCACTGGGATTATCCCTCTTCCCTGACGAAAAATATGCTTCCAACACAGTGACAGCCGTAAATGCTGATGACAGAATTGATATTCCCAAATTGATTCGAGTGCTCCGCGAAGACTACGATGTAGTCCTTGCCGGCGGACAACAAAAACTCTCAGGCAAAATATTCCGTATTGGACATCTCGGCTCCGTGGAGGATAATGATATCAAGTCGGTACTGGAGGCGTTAAACAAAGCTCTGCCTCGAGCAAAGAAAGTCTAACCAGAAGATGAGAATTTTAATCGCCGACTCAATTGCTGAAGAAGGGCTACAATCCCTGCGTAGCCACGCTCAAGTCGATCTCAAGATCAAACTGGAGCCCGGGCAGCTCAGGGCTATAATTGGCGATTACGATGCTTTGATTGTGCGCAGCCAAACTCAAGTAGGGGAAGAGGTTATTGAATCGGGAAAGAAACTCAAGGTGATTGGCAGAGCAGGAGTGGGCACAGATAATATCGATGTCGATGCCGCTACCAGGAAGGGCATTGTGGTGGTTAACACCCCTACAGGCAATACTGTAGCTGCCGCAGAACATACCGTCGCCCTCATGCTGGCCCTGGCACGTAACATACCACAAGCAAATAGCTGCCTTAAATCTGGAAAATGGCAAAGAGAGGCATTTGTCGGCACGGAAATCAGAAACAAGACACTGGGCATCATCGGTCTGGGTAATGTTGGCTCTGAAGTAGCCAAGCGTGCCCAGGCCTTTGAGATGCGCGTGGTCGCCCACGACCCCTTTGTCTCTAAAGACTATGCCCGCAATCTCGAAGTAGACCTGGTGTCCATGGACGAGCTTCTTAAAGGAGCTGATTTTATCACTCTCCACGTGCCTCTGACAGCAGCTACCAAGAATTTGATTGGAAACAAGGAGTTGGCAAAATTGAAGCCCACGGCTCGGATTATCAATTGCGCCCGAGGCGGATTGATTGACGAGGAAGCGCTAATCAAAGCACTAAAGGCTGGGAAAATAGCTGGTGCCGCTTTCGATGTCTTTGATAAGGAGCCAGTAACAGATAGTCCTCTGTTTAAAGAAGATAAGATAATCGTCACCCCTCATCTTGGCGCCTCTACAGTCGAGGCTCAGACCGGCGTTGCTAAGGATGTTGCTGTGGAGGTCTTGGCTGTGCTTCAGGGACAATTCAGTAAATACGCCGTTAACGCTCCCCACATAGCTCCTGAACTGGCGCCATTTATGAGAGTAGCTGCAAATATCGGCAACCTCGCCAGTCAACTAATGGAGGGACAAATAAACTCAACGCACATCAGGTATAGCGGCGGAGTAAGTAACTACGATTGCAATCCTATTAAGACGGCACTCATCAGTGGGCTATTGCAACAGGCAAGCGAGGAAAAAATCAACCTGGTCAATGTCGGTTTTATTGCCGCTCAGCGCGGCTTGAAGATCAGCGAAGAAAAAGAGGCAACCTGCCAGAATTACTCCAACTTGCTCACCCTGGAGGTCAATACCAATGTAGTGACCACTTCAATATCGGGAACAGTTAGAGATAGCGAGATTCACATCGTCCAGGTCAATGATTTCTGGATGGATATCGTTCCCACCGGGGGATATTTCCTTTTCTGCGACCATCTTGACCGACCGGGGCTTGTTGGCACCATTGGTAATATAATCGGTAAAGCCGATATTAACATCAGCTCCATGCACCTATCCAGACTCAAGCCCCGTGGGAAAGCTCTCATGATTTTAGCTCTCGATGAATCACTGGATGAAGAGCAGCTACAGGAGATACTCGTCCTTCCTGGCATTTACAGTGCTAAAGCAGTAAAGCTCTGACGAAATCAGAGTCCCTTTTTATAAATCCAGTCAGTCCAAAGGATTAATGATTAAACCAGCGGGGAGCTTGGGGTAAAAATAAGTTGATTTGCTGGGCATCCTGTCTTGAGCATCGGCAACAGCCTTGACCATCTCCGGCTGCGGAGGATTTAACAGGAAAGCTAACTGATATCTCCTTTCCTTTATCTGCTGGTAGGCTTCTTTCAAATCTACAGTATAAGCGACGTCTAGATCCTTCGCTCTGCTCAGGACCTTATCCAAAATAATATCATTAAGAATGCTAACGTTAAACTGCCGATAAGCTTGGGACCTGTTACCGGGCATAACGGTCTCAAGGGAAATATCTTGACGCCTCTTTAATACGACCAATGAGCCAGGCTGTAAACCTAGGATTCCCAAACAGCTATCAGTTGGCAGCTGACAGTCACCAGCTTTTAAGGGAACAGACTCAAGGACGAAAAAGTTCCTGAGTTGGTCTTCCAGCCCTCCTAAGATAGATGGCACTATACCACGAACTAGCCTATGCAGAGGTAGAACAACCAGTCCAGGGTCAGAAAAGTCGACTAACTCCATCATTACATAATTAAAGGCTCCTTTGCCATTTAGAGATTGCTTCGCTCCGCTCGCAATGACAGAGGAGCCAAAGGAATCAGATTGCTCTTCTGCTCTTTCTTGCTGGTAAGTCAACGCTGTTTCGTAACGGTGATGACCATCAGCAATGTAAAGGGGCTGAGAGGATAGAAATTGACTTAGCTCACGCTTGATTTCTGGGTCAGATATCGCCCATAGAGTATGAGCTTCGTTACAGGCAAGAAGATTGCTTCGCTTCGCTCGCAATGACATTAGTGGTTTCTCTTGTGTTACGTGGGATAGTATAGAGGCAATTTCTCGCTCGGAATCATGGTAAAAAGAAAGCAATGGGCTGAAGTTAGCTCGGCAAGCTCGCATCAACTGCAAACGGTCGTCTTTAGCTTTGGGAAAGGTTTCTTCGTGAGGATATATGCCGCTGCCCCAGGGTCCGAGCTTGACGTGAGCTATTAGCCCACGCCTTACCTTCTCTGCACCTGAATACTCAAAACGATGGGCATGCAAATAGAAGCTGGATGCGCTGTCAAGATGAAGAACTCCGTGCTTCATCCACTGTTGAAATGTAATAGCCGCTCTTTGATAGCTATCACCTGTCGGCTCGGGGAATTCCAGGCGGATAGCGTTGTAATTACCTTTTTCGTAGTAAAGTTTTTGCTGTTCAGGAGTGATAACATCGTAGGGAGGACAAAGGACCCGAGCTAAATCTCCAACTGTTCTTTGGTTATAGCGTATACCTCGAAATGGAGAAACTTCCATCGTTTTTACATAATTAAAGGTCAAAGGTAAAAAATCAAAATAACAACTCAAAAACAGAACTTTTGCTTTTTGCTCTGTACTTCTGCATTTCTATTTTTGGTTTTCTCATTTTCCCGATAATAGCTTAAGCCCATCCTGCCAGGCTCTTGCCACCTTGGCCAGAGGTAAATCAATATAGCCTTTCACCACCAAGCGCTTTCCACCGACTCTTCCCAGCAAAGTCAATGGTACCTGCCATTTTCTGGCTACCTTAGTCAATTTAACTGCCGAATCGTCCGACATTGACACTACGATTCGTGATTGATACTCTCCAAAGAAAGCAGAGTCCAATCTCCCCTTCACCCCAGCACTCAGCGCTCTGAGTGCTGGGCTCTCGCCTTTAAAACCAATGCCGCCGCAAATGCAACTTTCAGCAATGGCTACCAGTAAACCGCCCTCGGAACAATCGTGGGCCGACTTGACAAACCCTCGCTTTATAGCCTCCAGACAACAGCGCTGCACTCTTTTCTCCATATCCAGATCAATGCCGGGTTTCCCTCTCACCAAGCCACGTACCAACTCCAGATATTCGCTAGCACCAAGGCCATTGTAGCTTGACAGGTGAGAGCTACTGGTCAAGGGAAAGGACTCGCCCAGCAGAAATACCAGGTCACCTTCCTTTTTAAAAGATATAGTGCAATGCCTGCTTATGTCCTCCACAATTCCCAGCATACCTACCACTGGAGTGGGATAGATAGCTTCACCTTTGCTCTCATTATAAAGGCTAACATTACCACTTATCACGGGAATCTTCAGCTCCCGGCAAGCCCGTGCCATACCTTTTATGCACTCCTTCAACTGGTAATAGGCATCAGCTTTTTCTGGATTACCAAAGTTCAGGCAATCGGTAATAGCTAAGGGTTCAGCCCCACTACAGACCAAGTTCCGAGCAGCTTCAGCTACAACAATCACCCCGCCGAGGAAGGGGTCAGCATAGCAATACCGCCCATTGCCATCGACAGTTAAGGAGATACCTTTCTTGGTTCCCTTGATACGCAAAACAGCGGCATCACCACCGGGAGGAACCACAGTATTACCCCTCGCCTGAGAGTCATACTGGCGATAGATACACTCCCTGCTGGCAATATTAGGGGAAGCCAGTAAACGAAGTAAGACAGAATTGCATTGCCTGGGCTTAAGGTCAGGGACGATGCTCACATCGAGAGATTGAAGCTCTTCAAGCCATGCTGGCTTCTTACTCCGCTGGCGATAGAGGGGTGGTGAGACCAACAAATTCACGGGAATCTCAGCGACAACTTTTTCTCCTTCCTTAACCACGGCTAAGCCAGTATTGGTAACCCGACCAATGATATCGTAGTGAATTTCCCAGCGATCAAGCAGGGCTTTCACCTTTTCCGCACACCCCTTCTTCACAATCACCAGCATTCTCTCCTGCGACTCCGAGAGCATTACTTCATAGGGGGTCATATTCTCTTCGCAACGACGCACTTTAAGTACGTCTATTTCCATTCCTCCCCCACCTCTAGCCGCACACTCTACTGTAGAGCTTGTTAACCCTGCAGCCCCCAAGTCCTGCATGCCCACCATCCAATCAGTCTGCGCTAATTCAAGGCACGCTTCAATGAGCAGTTTCTCCAGAGAAGGATTGCCTGCCGGAATTACTGATTTCGTCTGTGGCTCATCCTCAAAAGTACGCGATGCTAGACCGGAAGCGCCGTGAATCCCGTCACGACCGGTGTCAGCTCCCACTACCATTAACAAGTTACCTTCACCACTGGCCCTGGCTTTGACAAGCTTACCCTTTTCGCAAATGCCCAAACATAAGCCATTAACTAACGGATTACCAGTATATCTATCAGCAAAAAATACTTCGCCACCCACACCGGGTATTCCTAGGCAATTTCCATAGTCGGCAAGGCCATTGACAACTCCATTGAACAAGTAGCGATTATTGGATTCAGTTAAAGGACCAAAGCGAAGCGAGTTGAGCAAAGCTATGGGGCGAGCGCCCATGGTAAAGATATCCCTTATAACGCCGCCTGCTGCTGTGGCTGCACCCTGATATGGGTCAATCGCTGAAGGGTGATTGTGGGATTCTATTTTCATTGCCACCGCTTGTCCATCACCAATATCTACCACCCCGGCATTTTCCTCTCCCGGACTCACTAAGACATTTTTGCTTCGGGAGGGCAGAAGCTTGAGTAGGGGCTTGGAGTGCTTGTAGCCGCAATGCTCGCTCCATAACGAACCGAACATTCCCAGCTCTACCTCATTAGGCTCTCGCCCTAGCTGCTGCACGATAAGCTTATATTCCTTTTCGCCCAAAGCAACTTCATCCAGAATTTCCTTAGAGATATTCATTAACGCCTCCTTTCACCAAGATGTCAGTCCGTGGAATAAAGCGTGAAAAGCCCCGATTTATCCGTGTAACAATCCTGATCGCTCCAGATGCCGAGAAAAATAACGATTCCAAATTTCTACTGCAAATAACAAGGGCGGTGCTCTTTTACCGCCCTTGTGTTATAACTCAAATGCTGCTACCGCTTTCCAAACCTAGCTAGCAGCAAGCAATTCTGAAACTATCTCGCTGACTGCTCTCCCATCAGCTTTGCCTTTGAGTTGAGGCATAAGCTGAGACATGACTCTGCCTCTGTCGCTCGGCCCCTTAGCTCCGACTGCATCAATCACTTGCCGTGCCGCTGTCATGATTTTTTCTCGGCTCATTTGCTCAGGAAGATAGCTCATAAGAACAGCTAATTCTGCTTCTTCCTGTGCCACCAGATCGCTCCGATTACCCTGCTTAAATGCTTCGATACTCTCTCGACGACGTTTTACTTCCTTGGCAACAACATCAAGCACTTTGTTATCATCGGCGGGTTTTTGCTGCGCAATTTCAGCATTTTTTATTTCAGATAACAATAACCTTAATGTAGCAACCTCTGTTCTCCGCTGCCGCTTAAGCGCCTCTTTGAGAGTTTCCTGGATGCTATTCTTCAGCGTCATTTCCTGGCTACCAGCACCCGATGAAAAACCCCCTTCGCTCCTTATTCATGGGGACCCCAGAAATGCCACTGAGTAAATCTGGGACCCCTGCAAAAATTGAAGTTTTTCAGGGGTAATTATCTAGAACTTTTCCGCCTTTTCGCTGCCGCTCTCTTCCTCCTCTCTTCGCTGGGTTTTACATAGTATTTGCGGCGGCGGAATTCAGCTAAAATGCGATCTTGCTGCACCTGCCTGTTAAATCTACGCAACAGCGCCTCGAAACTTTCGCCTGAACCAATCCTTACATCAGCCATATCAAGACAATGTATTTTACCCTGCTCATTTAAGTGTGTCAATTATGGGAAGACTCTAGGTTGATTCACATGGAGAGGTGGGAAAAGTTATTGGAGAGGAAACAGCAATGGTGGTAGAGTTAAGTTATTGTGATTGACAAATAACAGTAAAATGTGATAAAATATGGTATCTTGGGGGAAGGAACATGTCATTACAGGGGAAAAAGCCCAAGCTTGATTCGGTAATTAGGTCCCTCGCAAAGAAGGGCTTCTCTCTTTTTGTGAAAGCCGTAGATAAATATGCTCCAGATAGGCTGCTGCTCTTTGGCCTCAATTTTTTGGATAAACGTGTCCCAACTAGACTGATTTCTCTCGCAATTATCTGGGTTGAGAAATTAACTCCTCGTAGGCTGCGCTCCACTGCCATTGCGGCCGCTGACGATTATGTCCCTGACGAGGTAGCCAACTCGAGAAAGATCTGCACTGTCCTTGCTGCAGTAGGGAAGTACATTCCAGATGAGATAATTCCCCCAGAGTCCACAGGAAGGTGGGAAAACCTTAGAACAAAGTTTCATATTCCGAAATTAGTATCGAGCAGGCAAAAGTGAGCCCGCGGAGTTGATACAGCTATTTTCGCCGTAGTTCATCACGATATTGGTGAGGAAGAGGCTGGGTATTATATGCAGTATAAAAAGGTTTGTGTTGAGTCTTTTGGCTACGAACTGCCTGAGAACATCGTGACTTCTTTGAGCCTGGAAGAAAGACTAGCCCCCATATATGACAAATTCAATCTTTCCTACGGGCGCATGGAAAAGCTAACTGGAATTCGCGAACGACGATTCTGGGATGATGATATAACGCCGAGTCAAGCCAGCATAAGAGCAGCCCAAAAAGCCATTAGCAAGTCGGGGGTCAAAAAAGAGGATATCGGATGCCTGCTCCATACCTCAGTATCCCGTGATTTCCTGGAGCCAGCGACAGCTACCGTGGTTCATGACTCTCTGGGCCTTCCTCCCACAGCTACCATTTTCGACATCTCCAATGCCTGTCTGGGTTTCATCAACGGCATGGTAACCCTGGCAAATATGATTGAGCTGGGTCAAGTGAAAGCAGGGATTGTGGTTGGCTGTGAGAGCAGTAAACGACTTGTTGACACAACAATCGATAAACTCTTGAAAGACCCGGACGTCACTAGAGATAAAATCAAACTCACCTTTGCCACCCTAACCTTAGGGTCAGGAGCGGTGGCAGCGGTGTTAACCCACTCCTCTCTGTCACAAGACGGTCATAGGCTTCTTGGCGGGGTAACACGCGCCGCTTCACAATATAATAGTCTTTGTCGTATAGAAGCCGATGCTTCTTTACTCGATCTGGACGAGCTCCCAGATATGCACACAGATTGCGCAGGAGTCCTTAAAAATGGGCTGAGCTTGGCACCTGTTACCTGGGAGGCCACAAAACAAGAGCTTGGGTGGCATGACTCCGACGTAGATAGGTTTTTCACTCATCAAGTTAGCGCCGTGCATAGTAAACTATTGTTCAAGACCCTGGGACTGGACGCTGCAAAAGACTTTTCGACTGTGGAATATCTAGGAAACATTGGGTCGGTTTCCCTTCCCATTACCATGGCTATTGGAATTGACCAGGGTTGCCTTAACCATGGTGATAAGGTTGCCATGATGGGGATTGGCAGCGGTATAGTCTGTCTTATGCAGGGTCTGGAATGGTAGAGAAAGTGGCCCTGACGAGATGAGTTTAAAATGCTCCCTGAGACAGCAATGCGCTTAGATTTCTTCAAGCCGCTCCAATATCCGCATTTTTGATGGAATTTTTACTCTATGGTGGCAAAAAGGAAGCCTGACGAAGCACGAATCGTAATGACCGGGGTGGGCCTGACCGCGCCAAACGGGAATAATCTGGCGGAATTTCGAACAAGTTTACTTGCCGGCAAATCTGGGATACAGAAATTCAACGTCCGCTATATAGGTGAAGTATTGGCTGGTATATGCCACTTCGACTCATTGAAGTATCAAAAAAAGAAGGAACTACGTCGCGGAACGAGGGCGGGCTCTATTGCTATCTACTGCGCCCAAGAGGCAATCGCTGATGCTAAATTAGACCTTGCTCGCCTCGATAAATCGAGGATTGGTGTCTACCTTGGGATTACCGAGCATGGCACCGTAGAAACCGAAAATGAAATCTACGAAATTAAGCAATTTGACTACGATGTGAAATACTGGTCGCACCATCATAATCCAAGAGTAGTAGCTAATAACCCTGCCGGCGAAGTCACCCTGAATCTGGGGATTACCGGGCCCCACTACACATTGGGGGCTGCCTGTGCAGGCGGTAACATTGGACTCATACAGGGCTTACAAATGCTGCTGCTCAATGAAGTCGATTTAGCTTTAAGTGGAGGGGTTTCGGAAAGTATTGGTTCCTTTGGTATTTTCGCTGGTTTTAAAAGTGAAGGAGCTTTGGCTTCCCATCCAGACCCTGAGAAGGCATGCCGCCCCTTTGACAAGGATAGGAATGGCGTGGTTGTTTCCGAAGGCGGCTGTATTTTTGTTCTGGAAAGACTAAGTGCTGCTCTCAAAAGAGGAGCTAATATCTACGGCGAAATCGTGGGCTATGCTACCAACTCAGACGCCACTGACTTTATTTTCCCCAACGCGGAAAGACAAGTTAAGTGCATGAAACTTGCTCTTAACAAGGCCGGTATATCTCCAGAAGATGTCGATATCATCAATACCCACGGGACAGGCACCAGTGAAGGAGATCCTGTGGAGTGTCAGGCAATTAGAGAAGTCTTCGGTGAGCATCCCCACGCCTACATAAACAATACCAAGAGTTTCATCGGTCATGCTATGGGAGCTGCTGGTGCTTTAGAATTAGCGGGTAATTTACCCTCTTTTGAAGACTATCTCGTCCATCCTACGATCAATCTGGACCACTTGGACCCTGAGTGTCGTCTTACCAACTTGGTTATCAATGAACCAAGAAAGATTGACAAGGTTGACTATATATTGAATAATTCTTTCGGGATGTTAGGCATCAATTCGGTTGTTATCGTAAAAAAATTTGAGAAATAAAGCTGAAAGCATTCTCAGAATAAACAAACAGGGGGTATATGACCAAGGAGCAAATTAAAGACAAGATACTGGAAATCATAGACCAAATCATGCCAGACGAAGACCTGAGTAATCTCAAGGGTGATATCCCAATACGAGAACAGGTGGAACTAGACTCAATGGATTTCCTGGATATCATTATGGAGCTGAGAAAGCGCTACGGCATTGAGGTCCCCGAGGATGACTATGTACATCTAGACACGTTAGACGGCTCTGTAGCCTACCTAGAGCCACGGATGAAAGACATTTAATCAATAGTTTTGGCAGGCCAGGGACATAAGTTTTTGCTCTACCTTGCCTAAAATTTGAGAGTTTAGTTAGCCTTTAAACTCAAAAAATCGCCTGACCATGGATTACGACGTTCTAATTATCGGTGCGGGGATGTCTGGTCTTGCCGCCGGCATCAGATCAGCCTACTATGGGAAAAAGGTCTGCATCGTAGAAAAACATCACCGCGTGGGGGGACTGAACTCTTTTTACAACCGTGGGGGACGTAAATTCGATGTCGGCCTCCATGCCATGACCAATTATGTTCCCAAAGGTGTTAAATTAAGCCCATTGCCCAAGCTGCTCCGACAGCTCAAACTAAAAGCTGAAGATTTCGCCCTCTATCCACAACGAATGTCGGTAATCAAATTTCCCAATAAGATCCTCCTGTTTAATAACGACTTCGACTTTTTCGTCCAGGAGGTCACCGGCAACTTTCCTGGACAAGCTGACAACTTCCAAGAACTACTCAAGACTATCTTCAAATATGCTGAACTGAACCTGGAGGCCAAACCGATTTCGGCTCGCGAAGTTGTGAGCTCTGTTATTTCCGACCCACTCCTCGTTGATATAATTTTTTGCCCGGTCATGTTTTACGGAAATGCTCAAGAGAATGACATGGAGTTCGGACAATTTGTTATCATGTTCAAGAGTATCTTCTGCGAAGGCTTTGCCCGGCCTCAGGCTGGGGTACGCCAAATCCTCGATGTGCTGGTGAAAAAATACAAGGATTGCGGGGGTGAATTAAAGATGAAATGCGCAGTGACAAGTCTTAAATGCGCTAACGGCAGGGTCGCATCAATCTTGCTCGAAAACGGTGAAGTTCTAACATCTGATAAGATATTGTCATCTGCCGGGTATGTTGAAACGATGAAACTGCTGACCGACTATGATTTCTCAAAATTCAATTGCCAAGTAGGCCAGCTTTCGTTTATAGAATTTATTCTGGTCTTAAATAAAGAACCTGCCGAAATGGGCCACAACACAACAATTGTTTTTTACAACAATTCGGATACATTTCATTATCGTAAGCCTGACGAGCTGGTTGATGTTTCCAGTGGTGTTATTTGTTGCCCCAATAACTTCCAATTCGAACATCCTTTGCCGAGGGGCATGCTCAGGATAACTAACCTGGCTAACTTCGACCTCTGGAACAGCTTGGATGAAAATGAGTACAAGGCCCAGAAAGCTGCCTGGCTGGAAGCCACGCTGAAAGAGGTGGTGAAATTTGTACCCGATTTCCGCGACTCAATCATTTTTACCGATATCTTTACTCCAAAAACAATCCGCAGATTCACTGGCCATATAAATGGCGCAGTCTATGGAACACCAAACAAAATCAAAACGGGGAGGACTCACTTAGACAATTTATTTATCTGCGGCACAGACCAGGGATTTCTGGGAATCATTGGAGCAATGCTTAGTGGCATCTCAATGGCCAATCTCCACATTCTACAAAAGGGGTAAAAAAGGAGAACTTATGAGCCAAGATTGGTCAAAAGATCTAAAGGCGGAATATGATGTTATCGTTATTGGAGGTGGGCTGGCAGGATTGACGTGTGCCAACATGCTAGCCAGAGAGGGAAACTCAGTCGCACTGCTTGAGCAGCACTATAACCTTGGAGGGTTGGCTACCTGCTTCAAAAGGAAGAGCCATATCTTCGATATCGCCTTACACGGATTCCCGTTTGGCATGGTCAAAACCTGTCGTAAATACTGGAGTCCCGAAATTGCCGACATGATTGTTCAACTCAAGGGGATCAGGTTTGACAACCCTCAGTTCTCTTTTACTACAACTTATGAGAGGGAGGACTTTACGCGCATCCTGGAGCAGCGATTCAAAATACCCCGGGAGAATATTGAAGGCTTTTTCAATACGGCGAGAAACATGAATTTCTACGATGACCAAAGCATGACCACGAAGGATTTTTTTGAAAAATTCTTTCCTGGCCGTGACGATGTTCACCGTATGTTAATGGAATCAATCACCTATGCCAATGGGTCAACGCTAGACGATCCTGCGCTGACTTATGGAATTGTGTTTTCCAACTTCATGAACAGAGGTGTTTATACCGTTCGAGGAGGTACAGACCAGTTTATCAGAAAAATGCGGGAAGAGCTTCTGAGAAACGGTGTTGATATTCGAACCAAGTGCCTGGTGGAAAAAATCATTACCAGGGATAGAAAGGTCGGGGGGGTAATAGTCAATGGGAGAACAATCGAAAGCAAGGCTGTTGTCTCGAATGGTAATTTGTTATCAACCATACATAAACTGGTCGGAGACGAGAATTTCTCCCAGAGTTTCATTGAAGAGGCGAAAAAGGTGCGCCTCAATAACAGCAGCTGCCAGGTCTATATCGGTATCAAAAAAGGCAAGAAGATTGACTACATCGGGGATTTGCTTTTCACCTCAGAGGCTGAGAAATTTGACCCTCAAGAACTTTGCAGCAAAAATACTACCAGCAGGACCTTTTCCATCTATTATCCGCAAACCCGGTCAGGGTCTGACCTGTACTCTATTGTCGCCTCCTCCAATGCCAATTACGACGACTGGGCAAATCTGTCTGAAGAGGAATATCGCTCTTCCAAGGAGGAATTAATTCGACGAACGCTTGATGCCCTGCAGAAATATGATGCCAAGATTCGGGATAAAATAGACCATGTCGAAGCGGCTACCCCCAAGACATTTCAAAGGTATACGCTCCATTTAAATGGTGCCTCTTTTGGCACCAAATTTGAAGGACTGAAGGTCAGCATGGGACTACCCAAAGAGGTACCAGGACTTTTTCATACTGGTTCAGTGGGAATTATTATGTCAGGCTGGCTAGGTGCAGCTAATTACGGAGTAATTGTAGCCAATGATGTAGACAAATTTCTCTCAGCAGGTGCAAACAATGTATGATTTCAAAGGGCAGACTATTATTATCACTGGGGGAACCAGAGGGATAGGTAGAGGGATTGCCGAGAGTTTCTTGAAGGCAGGTGCTAAAGTTATTGCCACGTATTCGACCAATGAAGCTGCGGCGGCACAATTCAAGCAGGATAACAGGCAGTTCGCCGAAAACATTGATATACAGAAGCTTGATGTGGCCAAATATGAAGAGGTGGAAAAGTTTTTTAAATACATAGACACGAACTACGGGAGCTTTGAAGTTCTGGTGAACAACGCCGGTATCCGAAAGGACTCCATCCTGGCAATGATGAAGGAATCGGACTGGCATGATGTGATGAATGTCAATCTGGCTGGGACTTTCTTTATGTGCAAATTTGCTGTTAAAATTTTTATGAGCAAACGATATGGACGAATTATTAACATAAGCTCTGTGATGGAGAGACATGCTTTTGAAGGCCAGGCGAATTATGCATCCTCCAAGGCAGGTCTGATTGCTTTGACTAAATCATTGTCCAAAGAGGTCGCCACTCGAGGTATTACGGTTAATTGCGTCTCACCGGGATTTGTCGCCACCGAGTTGGTTCAAGACCTTCCAGAGAAGTTGCGTGAAGCCTACCTGACCCGGATCCCCCTGAAGAGATTCGGAAGCACTGAAGAGGTAGCCACTTGTGTTCTGTTCCTGGCTTCCAAGGAGGCCTCCTATGTTACCGGTTCTACTCTCGAGGTAAGTGGAGGATTATGAGATGGAGGAGATTCTAAATGCCATACCGCATCGTCCGCCATTTCTGTTTGTCGATAAGATTGTAGAATTAAGCGGAACAAAAATCAGAACAACGAAAGAGATAAAGCCCGATGAGCCAGTCTTCGAAGGACATTATCCCGGACAACCAATCATGCCCGGGGCTCTTATCTGCGAATCCATTTTTCAAACAGGTGCAATCCTGCTCTCCAAAATGATAGGCGGCACCAGTGGCGGCGTTCCTGTTTTGACCCGAATTAATAATGCCAAGTTCAAAAGCATTGTCAAGCCGGGCAGCACTCTGGATATTGAGGCAGAGCTGGTGGAAAAAGTCAGCAATGCCTATTTTATGACGGGCAAAGCTTCCGTTGGCGGCAGGACCTCGGTCACTGTCGAGTTTATCGTCACCCTGGCTAAAGAGGCAAACTGAGGGTAAAGAATGATAACGAGCAAGGGGGCTAAAAAGAAAGTATACGAAAGCTGGAGAGAGTTTTTCTCTGATTTGTTCTCTATGTTAACAAACACGACACGGCTCACAAGAGTATATAGGGGAAGGCTGCCACCCGCCCTCAGGGAAAGGCTGATGGTTGCGGCTGCCGCAGTATACGGTTGCCGCTTCTGTTCCTGGCTTCACACCAGAGAGGCACTAAGAGTCGGGGTTGACAAAAAAGAGTTGGCGAGGCTTGTCGCAGGTAGCATGGAAGGCTGTCCTGAAGAGTACAGCATCACAGTGCTTTACGCCCAGCACTGGGCCGAGTCCAATGCTCACCCTGACCCCGAAGCTGTTCACAGACTGGAAGAGACCTGCGGCAAAGAAAAGTCAAAGTTGGTCAACGTGGTGCTACGCCCAATCCGGTTGATCCTCTTCGTTGAAGGCCTATGGAGTTCCTTTCTCTCCCGGATCTCCTTCGGCAGATGGGAGAAACAGCAAAGCAAGGAGTAATATATGGGTTTCTTGGGCATTGCGGGTAAGAGCTTTCTTGTATTTGGTGTCGCTAACAAGAAGAGCGTTGCCTTCTCCGTCGGAGAGGTTCTTTCCCAGGCAAAAGCAAATGTAATCTATAGTGTTCGATCAGCAGCAAGAAAGGAGAGCGTCGCCAAGATTCTTCCTGATGCTGATATCTACGTATGCGATGTGGAACGGGAACATGAAATTAAGAAACTCGCTGAAGATATTTCCAAAAAGTACCCCAAAATTCACGGTATCGTTCATTCCATAGCTTTCGCCAATTATGAAGAAGGAGTCAAGCCGTTTCATAAAACAAGAAAGAAAGACTTCCTGCAGTCGGTTGATATCTCCTGCTATTCCTTAATCGCCATTGCTAATGCCTTCAAAGATCTACTGGATGAGAAAGCATCTGTAGTTACCATATCTATCTCCACCACAAAAATGGCAGCTGAACCCTATGGCTTTATGGCTCCGGTAAAAGCTGCATTGGACTCAACCCTGTGCTTTCTGGCTAAATCCTTCAGTTCTTTTTCACAAATCCGGTTTAATTCTGTGAACGCCGGACTGTTAAAAACCTCGGCATCCGCAGGGATACCCGGATACTTAGATTATTACCTCTTTGCGGAACAACTAACCCTGCGCAAAAAAGCTCTGACCACTAAAGAGGTAGCCAATACCGCGGCGTTTCTTCTAAGCGAGCGATCCAGTGGCATTAACGCCCAGGGCATTATTGTGGATGGCGGAATGTCAATCAACTACTTTGATAAAGATATTATCAAGAAGGCACTAAAGGGTCCAATAAGCCAATGACTCTATTTCCTGTAGTCATGCCAGTTATCGAAGCTGGACATAAACCCTCTGGGAAAGAAAAGGTAGATCATCTAAGCCAAATTGCTCGAGAGGCGCTAAAAGTTAGTGCCGAAAAAAGCCGAGTGAGGCTGGGAGAACTACTCCAGGACGAAAGGGGTGCACCATTTCCATTTGCTGGCATTTATTGGTCTCTCTCCCATAAACCTAAGTACGTGGCAGCAGTGATCAGCAAAGATAAGGTCGGGATCGATATTGAAGAAATAAAGCCCCGGCCTGAATCGCTCTTTGCCCGTGTGGCGAGTGATGAGGAATGGGAACTACAGGAAAGGTCTTGGGACACCCTTTATCGTTATTGGACGGCAAAGGAAGCGATTCTAAAGATCATCGGAATTGGTATAGGCGGTTTAAAGATCTGTCGGATAACCTCAGTCCCCGACGACAATCATATTGCCTTGGACTATAAAGGGCAATTTTTTCTGGTAGCGCAATTACGACACAACAACCACATTGTTTCCGTCCTCAAGGGCGAGAACGAAATCAAATGGGTAGTACTCCATAAATCCTAATTCCCAAGCACCAAATCCCAAACAAACCCAAATTTCCAAATTTCAATACCAAAACTCTTTTTAGATTTTGGACATTGTTGTTTTGATATTGTTTAGTATTTCATATTTAGTGCTTAGGATTTTCCTCAGAAGTGACTCCTGTCAAATTCCTTTGAGCGGTATCGTTCCCAGCCGGGAAAAATTTCCCGGTAAATCCCGAGCCTTATTCCGATTAACTTTATAGCTCGCAGAAGCAGCATTCTGAACATCCTGGGTTTATTGAGAAGTGCTTTCATCAAGAGGAGAAGAGTTTTGGTTAGTGCAGGCGGACATCCCTCTATGCTGACGACAGACAACTGACGGCCATCAGCTATCTCCCTGAGGTGTGAAGAAATCCTTTTCGTCACGTTCTTCTGCAGACTCTTGTTTTTTCTGATAGCACAGTCGCCATAAAGGACAACCTTTGTAGGGGAGGGTCTTGTACCCTCCCTCTTCTCTCTTTCCGCCCTCAACCCTAGCCCATAATAAAACGCAACTCCGCCAAAATCCATTCCAGGATTATCTTTGCCCAGTATCGCCAGCGCCAGGGCAAACGTGGCACCACAAGCCGAACAAAGAGTTTGCCCCGGATGAGGAGCAGAAAGCCCTGCTATTTTTGCCGGAGCCAGTAATTCTTTGTCCGGTTCAAATCGCCACTCAAGTTGCTCTTTTAGAGATTCTATATCCTCTCCTTTGATTTGAATTGCGCTGATATCAAAAGAGCGGCCATGCCTTCGGGCAAATTCTTTCAGATAGTCAACTTGCGCAGGATCAACTCCCATGATTGTGGCTCCAACAACATCGCACTCGAATATATCAGGGCTGGCTATAATCAAATCTTTGCGATAGGCCGTACCGGCAAGAGTCTCCGGTCCCTTTTCCAACATATATATACCATCAATTACGACCAGGTCGCTCTTGATAGCGTCATTCAAAAGGCAAATCAGAGTATCCAGTCGCCCACTCATATGAAACCTTTTCCTTGAATCTTGGCTAAGGCATCCCTTCAGATTCTTGAAACCCAGAGAGACCTTCGTTTGAAAGTGAGTCTTGAGCACGGGAATGTTGATGAGAAAGTCTGTCTCTAAGGCTGCTCTGCAGACTCTGATTTTCACCCCTCCCAAATCCAGCTCACGAAAAGGATGTTGGTTGAAATCAAGCAGTGTAACTCCGTATTTTTCCGCTATCTTGTCAATGCCCGTGCCCTTGAAACCTTGTTTCGTATATGGTGCAAGTTCATCAAATATACCAATAATAGCTCCTTCCCCTATAGAAATGTCATGACAGCCATGTTCAAGCAGTAATTGTATGACTCTGTCTACAATCCACGAAGTGGTCACCATTCCATAGGGAGGCATTATTTTGTGTCGGAAACAATTGTTGGGTTTTATCAGGACTCTGTCGTTCCTACCGAGCTTTCGAAATCCACTACAGAGTTCGATCGCTTTCCGAAGCGAATCCAGGGAGCCATCAAATTTCACCAGCGATACCGTCATGAGCCCCCAGAGGCAACCTGATAGTTCTTAAGGTCTTCAACATATAAGTCCAAAAACATCCGAGCCTTCTCTTCGGAGAAAAGGGCGGGCTTGTAAGTGAGGGAGAAATTGAGATTCATATTGTAGATACCTGCGGCGATGCTCAGTCCCATGGGAGTTACCACAGGTGCTGAGCCGGTGACATTGAGTATTTTGGCATTGCCTATTCTGCTCACTGCTGGTTCTTCAGAGCCTGGTCTTGGCCAGATGAAGCCAATATTGGTAATGAGAATAGTATCAACATAGGTTCGAGTAATCATCAAGAATCGGCACATCCACCTCATAACGAACAGGGGGAACCGAGAGCAAAAGTAAAAGAAATAAACCAAGGAGAAGGCCATTCTATTCCTTGTCGCATTTATAGTATCTGTTCTGACCTTCTGTAATAGCTTTGCTGGATCAGTTCTATGTTTAGGCGTAGAGGGCAAGGAAAACCAGGATGCCTGATTAGAAACCACATACCGAAAACCTTTGGGTCTTATGTTCACCGGAGCCATTATGCGTATTTTTTTACTGGCCTTCCCGTGCATGTTATTCCACTTCTCCACCGTTCGGTAACAAGCTGCCATAAAAATATCGTTTAGCCCAACTCCGGCCGACATTGCTTTAGACTGAATTTGCTCGAACTCTCCGCGACTTATAGTTTTAGAATAGAAATGGAGTTTCCTGGACTGTCCCGACTTATCATGGAAAACTCTCGTCGGAAAAGGAAAAACAGATATGACAAAGCGATGGAAAAGGCTGAAAATCATTTTTCTATAGTAATGCGCTACCTTTGACCTCTGGCTGTGGGCAAATTCCAGTAATTCGTCTCCCTTACGATTTATGCGGATATCGCCACATGATTTAGACTCCCGAGAAAGTTCGTTGTTATAATGCTCGATAACCTTCCTTACGAAAAGGAGAGCGCGGAGTCCATCCGCTGCCGAGTGATGAAAAGTGAAAACGAGCGACGATTCCCGCTCGTCTTTCTTTAATAGAAGAACCCTTACCGGGAACTCCTTTCTAATATCTAGGGGCTTGTTCATCCATGATGAGATATAGCCCTCATAGCTTGTATTTTGGAGTTGCGCATGGTCTGGGACGCTTAAAACTCTCCTTCCAAAGTCCTCTTGTATCTCACGAAAAAGTCTGAAATGTCCGCTACGCAAAGTCGTTCTCATAACCGGATGAGCTTCTTGCGCCGCTAAAATTGCTTGCTCCAATCTAGCATGCTCTATTTCCCCTTCAAGATCTAGAATTACGTGAATAAACATAGGCTCATTTATGCTATCCAGAGCCAGCAGACATTTATCAACGCAATTCAGCGGGATGCAATTAAGAACATTCTTTGTCGTTCTTCGCATAATAGTCAGAAGTTAGACCAAGGAAGACAGCCTTTCACGGTTGCCTGATTTATCAGGCACTTCACTTACTATCACTGCGAGCCCCGACCTGCCGCGTCACGGTAATCTTACTCCCCTTATCGGAGACTGCCCGCTTGACCGTTCCCTGCAATAATAGAAAGGTGGCCCCGACGGATTTGGGGAACGAATGCTATTATTGCGCCTCCACCTTTCTCTTTACTGCTTGGGCAATCTCAGCCGAGACAGCCTGGCCACCGCGGCGTGCCAGCCATGCCAAAGCCCCTGAAACATCACCACCAATGGTAACCTTCGCCTTGCCATTTAAAGGCTTCAGAGTATAGAAGCGTATCAACTTAGTGCCTAAAGCTTTCCCTTCTAGAACCACACTCCGTTCTGGGACAAACTTCGTAAGCGTCATCAACAATCTAGCTGTCAGCCAACTTACCTTAGCTGTGACAAAAAGCTTTGAGTCTACCGTCAAAGGCTCCTTAGAAGTTCTTTCAATCTTTTTAATAGATGGCATCCATTTGGGCCATTCCTCAAGCCTGTCTACTAGCGCCCAGACTTTCGTGGCTGGAGCATTAATCTCGATGCTGCTTTCAAACCTGATAGCTGTCGCACTCCTCCTCTACGTAGTACCACCCAATATATTATACATCATTATACAATCCACAGTTAGCTACACGAATCATCATAATCCTCCCTCCCCTGGCGGGGTGAAAAAGAGGGAAAGCAACATAACTTCAAGCAGGGAAAATAAAGCAAAGGAGATGGGAGGGGAGATTGTTTATTGTTCCCCCGACATTAGCCATTACGTTGCTTAGTTGCACACTGAGATGTAATGCCAGTCCTTAACTTTAAGTATGTGTGAGCATCGCACAAAAAGTTATTGACAATTCCTTGGATGATGGTATTATATTACTTTAATGTCAATACGAGGTTGGTGGTCAAGTGTGTGTGTCGGGGAGTTACAGCAGTTCCCAAGATGCCCAGCCGACTATACATGGACATGTAACTTGGGCTTTCCCTTATCACGGCAAAATCTACCATCCCTTTCTAAATTCAAGGCTGTTCCAAGAAGTAGTTGCCAAATCTATTGGGCAACGGGGCTCCGATGAAATCGGAGTAACTATAAAAATCTGGAGAAGACGGCAACTGATTGATAAACCTTTAAGATTACACTTGTGTCTGCACTGGTTGGGACGATGTTCGATGGTGGAATCTTGATAACGGAGGAGGTGATACACCATGAGCTAAGATTTTGAAGAAACTAAACTGGCATCTATGAAAGTACAGCAGCAAAATTAGAATTAACAGAAAGGAGGCGTGTTAAGAATGGACTGGAGTAGCGTAATACAGTCTTTCCAGAATTTCTTCGGAACGGTCATAGGTTATTTACCCAATATCCTCGCCGTCCTCGTCCTACTGCTCTTAGCCTGGATTTTGGCAAAAGTGCTCAGGGCAGGCACCCGAAGACTCATGCGGGCCAGTGGCATCGATAAGAGATTGGGTAAGGGTAAAGATCCACAAGATGAAAGTCAGTATCCAGTGGCTCAAGGTGCAGGCACAGTAGTTTTCTGGGTTGTATGGATATTATTTATACTGGCAATACTGCAAGTTCTAGGTGTAGGAGGTCTTTTTGACTCAATTGTGGTCATATTCGAAAGAATCTTCGCCGCCATTCCGCACATTATCGGTGCCGCAGTAATCCTTGCCATCTTTTATTTCGTTGGTCGTCTCTTAGCCAAGCTGGCTACCAAAGCTTTAACCAAAATTCGCTTTGATGAGTTGCCGGTCAAGTTAGGTTTAGCAAAAAAGCCTATTAAAGGCGCCGGATCTCCCTCAAATGTGGTTGGCTACACCATTATGGTATTCATGATGCTCTTCGGCATAATGATGGCAGCGGACTTGCTCGGTTTTACCGCTGTGAGGGAGCTAATCGCCGTTTTGACCCAATTCCTGGGTCTGGTTATTCTGGGTGTTGTTATTATCGGCATCGGCATTCTTGTTGCCAATTTCGTAGCGAATATTTTACGGGCAGCCGGTAGGTCAGAACCTATGATTTCCCTTGCTAAGATCTCCATTATCGTCTTAAGTGTCGTGCTGGGAATACGCGCAATGGGTTTTGCCGACGATCTCATTTTGCTGGGTTTTGGGCTGGCCTTGGGCGCAGCCGCATTAGCAGCTGCCATTGCCTTTGGACTGGGTGGTCGCGAGGTTGCCGGTGAGCTTCTGGCTCGCTGGACCAAAACCGGCTCCAGGCGCGGCAAGACCGAGGATAAGACCGATAAATAGCGAGCAACTGGTAGAAGGGAAAGCATGCTAATTTACAGGATCGAGGTACTGTAAGGTTACGAGGGGCCAGGTGCACTCCTCTCACTGCCTGGCCCCTTTCCCCGATTTATCCCCGTCCAAAAGGCGAGGCTACCCCCACTAATCTCGTTGTCAACAACGGTCAAATTCTGAATAATCATTCAACATGGAAAAACAACCGGGGAAATTCATGTGGTATAGGGACAAAAAACAATTTTCAGGTGAAGCGTCAACTGTAAACTATAGAGCTGTCTCTGAGTGAGTTAACCACTATCAATAACATGTCTAAATCCTGTAGATTCAGGATGTCTTCCTGATAACCCTTGATCTTTCAGGTTTACCTGGTATTGACTAACTTCAGTAATTCAGCGGTCATTTCAACTCGATATCCGTCACGTCCAAGGGCATAGCTAGTATCACACTCAAGGCCACCTGGAGCAATAAGGCGGTCTAATAATTGACTTGAGAATTCAGCTATGTGGTAGTCCTGAATATCCTCCAATTGCACAAATATAGTATAATGCTTTGAAAATATTATGCCTAAAATAAGAGCAGGTATAATAAA
>Ga0209991_10000296_pt1 | contig 22225 bp, 21 predicted proteins | sample ChitaG_FD_183167 | JGI IMG/M metagenome (GOLD analysis project Ga0209991, IMG submission 183167) | Deep subsurface microbial communities from South Pacific Ocean to uncover new lineages of life (NeLLi) - Chile_00310 metaG (SPAdes)... | ecosystem: Environmental > Aquatic > Marine > Oceanic >... | reverse complement strand
GTTCCAGGATGCGCTCTTTCAACACTCGTCGAGGCTGCTTCCCCTCGTGGGTTTGTATGCCGTCAGCAATTTGATCCTTGATACGCATCACTGGGTTGAGAGAGTTCATCGCACCTTGGGGGATCAAAGAGATTTCTCGCCAGCGGACTCTACGCAGCTCCTGCTTGCTCAAGGCCAGTAGGTCAGTCGTCCCATTGAGAATCGCTTGCCCACCCAGAATACGTCCTGGCGGCTGCACCAGACGCAAAATAGCCATCGCCGCCGTTGTTTTACCACAACCCGATTCACCAACCAGGCCGACCAACTCGCCCTTATGAATATTGAGACTCACCCCATTCGCAGCGATGACATCGCCCTCCGGGGTAGCATAGTGGACTCGCAAGTCTTTGACCTCTAGTACAGTATCCCGCTTGTCCGAGTTATTATCTGTGTTGGTCATTAGGACTCAATTCCCCGTAAGCGTGGATTAGCAATTTCATCTAAGCCAATGGTCATGAAAAAGAGGGCGACAAAGATGACAATCAGCATCACAATCGGAGGGCCCCACCACCACCACATTCCTCGGAGAACGGCCGAAGCCCGAAGGGCATTATTTATGGTCATGCCCAAGGTTGGAATACGTGTTGGCCCTAATCCCAAAGTCTCGAGCCCAGCCGCGGCTATAATAACGCCCGAAATGCTACCCGTAAAACTGGCAGCCAAGTAGGGTAACAGGTTAGGCATCATCTCTTTGAACATAATGTCAAAGGTTGAGGCTCCAGAAAGCCGAGCCATTTGGATGTAGCCCCGCTCCCGCATGCTCAGAATCTGGGCTCGAAGCAGCCGGGTTGGGCCAGGCCAGGCAAACAGGGCCATGATTAAAGCCATACTGCCAATCTCTAGCTGGGGGACATAACTGGCAATCACAATCAATACCGCCAAGCCTGGAATCGTGATAACCGCATCGGAAATGGTGCGAATGACAGCATCTACCCAGCCCCCTAAAAAGCCAGCCGAAAAACCCAAGATGACCCCCACAACCATGCCTATACCCGCCCCAATCAGTCCCACTCGCAGCGAGCGTGGCGTCGCCACAATCAGCAAGGCCAGCATGTCTCGGCCATTACTTTCAGTGCCGAGTGGATGTGCGGCGTCAGGTTGTTTGAAACCGAGATTGGCATCGGCCTCTACCCAAATGGGAACCATATTTGTGGGAGCCGAAGCGACCGTGGCTAACTCAGTATCCCAAAACAAAGGACCGATAAACTCAATGGAAACCACCGCCAAAAGTACGAAGGCCCCAAACAAGAGTTTACCGTTTAGCCACAGGGAATCCCTTTTTTTGATAAAGGCAAACGTTTTTCCTTGTTCAGCAACCGCCATAAATCAACCCCTCTGATAAGTAATGCGGGGATCAATGAGGGGATAAATCAAATCAAGGATCAAAACAGCCAGCGAGACGCCCACAATCACATAAAACACAATGCCTTGGATCAAGGTGTAATCACTGTTAAGGATGGCTCGATAAAGCAAGTATCCCATACCCGGATAGGTAAATATGAGTTCGACAATAACAAACCCACCGGCTAGCGAACCCAAAGAGATCCCCAACGCGGTCACTTGCGGGAGAATGGCGTTACGTATCCCGTAGCGCCAGAAAATCCGCCAGGGGCGCAGCCCTTTGGCCTCGGCCAAGATCATGTAGTCTTCACCATCGGTGGTAATCATCATGCCGCGCATGCCCAAGGCCCAAAAGCCCATTCTCACCAGCACCACAGCCAGAGCCGGTAAGGCGGCATGTTTGATCACACTTAGAACGAACTCCCAATTCCAACCTGGAGTCAGGCCCCGTTGGTAAGCACCCGCATACGGCAACCAGTCGAGTTTAAAGGCGAAAGCATAGAGTAGTAATATTCCAAGCATAAAAGCCGGTATTGACGTAAAGGTTAAAGACAGCGGGAGCAGCATCTTTGCCAGGCGTGGCGTACCCCGCCAAGCCAGCAATGCGCCGACAATATTACCCAGTATGAAGGAAATGAGTGTCGCGACAGAAAGCAAACCAAGTGTCCAAGGAATGGCGCGGGCCACCATATCATCAACCCGACTGGGAAAGAAAGCCAATGCATAGCCCGTATTAAACGTGGCTGAATTATATAGGTAGCGAATATATTGAATATGTATAGGCTGGTCCAGACCGAACCGCTCACGCCAAGCTTTAATGATTTGAGCACTGTTCTCGACGTCGACGCCCTCCGTCATCATGCGGCCGATCATAGCCTGAACAGGGTCCCCAGGGACTAAGCGTGGGATGATAAAGATGACGGTTGTCCCCAGCCACACCGTTAGCAGAAACATTCCGATACGTTTAATGACATATTCTTTGGTTAGACCACCCATAATATTCCTCTTACTTAGTCCTGGCCGCTGGTGGCGGCTTTAAGCCAGCCACCAGCGGCCGTGAGTCAGGCCTTCCCAAAAACTTGGGGCGGGAAAGGCTTGAGCAACTCCAGATAGCACTTTCGCTGGGATAGTTGGTTTTCTGGAGTTGCCTAAAGCGCAAATCATCTACCAGCGACTATTCTGCCGGCTCCAGGCTATGGATGATGAGATGCGTGCTTTGCCACCATGTTGCTGGCTGGATATAGTTATCCTCCGCTGTCGGCCAACCCGTCCAGTAGGTTTCATCGAACGGAAGCAGCTTTGGCGCTTCGACCATTGGGATATTTGGCAGCTCGCTCAACCAGAAATCCATGGCCTCGACGAACAGCTCGTCAACTCGCGGGTCGCCGAGAGGCAGGTCTCGGATTTCGTCCACAATGGCACTATACTCAGCCGTGGCCTCGGTATTCCAGCGGAACGCGTTCCTGTAGAACCCTGAGACTGGTTCACCCTCTGCCGGTATGTGACGTATGTTGTAGGAGTCCATTGACCGCCACGGTTCGTTAACAGAGCCGCAAGCACTAAAGAAAACATACGTGTCAAACCTGGCGTTGAGCAGGTTGTCAACGAATTCTGGGATGGGCTGAATGTCATGCACGGCGTTGATGCCGATACTCTGCAACTGCTCGACGATCAATGCGGCCATATCATTGAACTCGGTGTCGTCAAAGCTGGTGATCGTCATCGTAAACTCTTTGCCGTCTTTCTCGTAGTAGCCCGTCTTTTCGTTCATCACCCAGCCTTTGCTCTCAATGATTTGCTTCGCCAGCTCGGGGTCGTGCTTCATGAGCGGGTATTTCTCGTACAGGCCCGCGTCCTTGGCCAGGTCAACGTAGCGGTTGAGCGGCGGATAGGCCGGCAAGAAGTGTGGCGATGGGATGGTGATGCCCTCGTAGGCAATGTCAACGATCTGGTCTCGGCTGATGGCATAGTTGATCGCCCAGCGCATTTCGGGGTCATCCCACGGTTCTTTGGTGTGGTTAAGGTCGAAGATGCGGGAGCAGGGGTCAATCCAAGCGTACGGCGGGCCATCCGTCCAGGCAAGAATGTTCGGATTGAGCTGCTTTAGAGCCAGGAATGAACCGAGGCCGATGGCCATCAGGCTGTCCAAGTCGTTCTTAGCCATGGCTACTGTGCGGGTTTCCTCCGTGCCGTAGGCAACCCAAATGAGCTTCTCGGGCTTGGGCATCTCATCCATAAAACCTGTTTCCACGCCCCACCAAGTGTCCCTACGCTCGTAGACAAACTCGGTTTCGCTCGCGCTGACTAGCTTGTATGGACCGGTGAAGACAGGCCAACCCTTTTCCGGGTCATAGAAGGTGAAGGTCATAGGGTCCTTCTCCGCCCAGATGTGCTCGGGCACAATGTAGATGCCAGCACTGTGTCGAGTGACAAAGTTGTTTTGTTGGAAGCGCTGATTAGGTTCCTTCAAGGTGAACTGGACCGTTACATCATCTAGCTTCTCGATTTTTTCTACATTGCTAAAGTCTTGTCGAACGTCCAAATCTGGGTTGTCCATCATCATGTTGATCGAGAAGACGATGTCATCGGCGTTAAACGCCTCGCCATCGCTCCATTTGACCCCTTCACGCAAGAAGAGTGTCCAGACGGTGGCGTCTTCGTTAGACCTCATTTTCTCAGCCAGCCAAGGCACAAACTCGCCCTTCTCGCTTTCGAAGTTTAGGAAAAAGAGTGGCTCCTGCATTGCCTGAATGAAACCTTGATCGGTCTGCCCACCAGGTGCAAATGGGTTCCAGAGTTTAGGGTCTGCTACTGCACCTGCGTCAATGTCGAAGATGACCGTCTTGCGACGCTCGAGCTCGGCTTCACTTACCGCTTCCACCGGTACTTCAACGGTGACCACAACCTCTTTCTCCACTTCAACCGTCTCTTTGACCACGACCTCTTTCTCTACTTCAACCGTCTCTTTGACCACGACGGTTTCCTTGACTACCTTCTCCACGACCTCCGGGGTCGGTGGGGCACAGGACAGTAGGGTGGCCGCCACGAAGGCTAGGCATACCAACAGAGCTATCACTGTAAAGCGTTTCATTTTCTTTTCCTCCTTAATGGTATTTAGGTTTGTTGTTAGCCAAAATTGGCTAAAGTCGAATACGGGTGAGTTATTCATTTTTTGTAGAGCTGCATCACCTCCTGTCAAGTTACTTGATGTTGAATAAAACGATACAACCACCTCCTCTCCTAAAAAGATACCTATTCCAATCAACCGATTACACCAGTTGGAAAGCCATCAACTTAAGAATTGCAGACGACTTTGCCCCCGAGCATCACCAGACGGACCTGGCGAAGAGCAGTGATATCTTCAAGCGGATTGCCGCTGACGGCGATGATGTCAGCGCGCTTGCCCACTTCCAAAGTCCCGATCTCCTCCTCCATGCCCAGCGCCTCTGCCGTAACCTTGGTGCCTGCCAGGATAGCTTGCAGGGGCGACATGCCCAGCTCCCCAACCATTAGCTCCATGATGAGTGCATAATCGTCGCAGAACACTTGAGAACAGCCAGCGTCGCTGCCGGCAATGAGTTTTACTCCATGCCTGAGCAGTTCGCGCCAGATTTTGTTGAGTTGTGCACGCGGCGCCAGTTTCTTCACCTTCTCCGAGTCGCCAAGCATGTGCATTTGGCGATAGTCCACAGTATTGGTAGGACAGACGTAGATACCCTTCCGCACGATGGCCTCAGCGATATCTGAATCGAACTCTGGATCAAAGTGTGGGACATCGGGTTTCACAAAACTGCAATGTTCAATACGAGTGACACCAGCCTCAACTGCGTCTTTTATCCCCATTGTACCGTGGCAGTGAACAGCAACTCGCTTACCCAGTCGCCTTGCTTCGGCTGTGGCTGCTTGAAGCTCTGCAAGACTATACTGACTGCTGCCCGGGTCTTTTCCACCGCCGCCGGTCACCATCATCTTGACAAAGTCTGCTCCTGCTTCCACCTGCTCCACGACTGCCTGACGGACCTCTTCGCTGCTAGTGGCGATCACCCTGCCGACGGAACTACCATGTCCTTCCTCGGTTGTGATCACATTCCCGCTGGCAATCACCCGGGGGCCTTCGATGACCCCGCCCCTGATCGCCTCCCGCAAGGCAAAGATAAGGTGATTTGGAGCGCCACAATCACAAACGGTCGTCACTCCAACCCTGAGAGCTGCCTGGGCATTGCCTACAGCGCGCAAAAGAATGGACTCGTCGCTTTCTTTGGGGGGAACGTCTGTGGGCTTCTTGTCAGCGGAGAAAAAGTCGGCATTGAGAGTGAGGTGAACGTGTGCATCAATCAAACCCGGCAGAAAGGTAGCGCCTTTGACATCAATAATCTCTGCTTCCTGGCCGAGTAAGGCGACCGATTCATCTCCCCATGGCTTGATGTCCCGTATCCGGCCGTCTTGGACGACAATTGCTTGGTTTGTTAGCGGTTCCCCGCCCTTACCAGCAATCATCCTTGCTGCTCTGATGATTTTCAGTGTGGGCTCGTGTTGTCGGTTCATTTTCGAAACGGTCATCCTTTCGGATTGCGTTCTTGGAGAATATTCTCCAGCCGGGTTTCAATCTCCTTTTTGAATTCGGGATGAGTCAAAATATAGAACTTCTCTTCCCTGATAGCCTTGACAACATAATCAGCGACTTGGTTGGGCGACATCCCCTCCTGCAGCACTTGGCGCATTTTTTGAACCCGCTGCTCCTCATTGAGTCTCAATTGCTTTACCGCCGGATCGTCCTGGAGCTCGACAGGGCGATTCCGCCCAGCGTCCACTAATCGGGTATTGATAAACCCTGGACAGAGAACCGATACCTTGACCTTGGCTTTTTTCTCCGCGAGTCCAAGGTGTATTGTCTCAGAGAGAGCCACCACCCCATGCTTGGTCATAGTGTAAATCGCATCATGTGCACTAGATACTAGCCCGCCAACAGACGCGGTGTTGACAATGTGACATTCTGTATCTTGTTCAAGCATGATGGGGACAAAAATCCGAATCCCATGAATCACACCGCACAAATTGACGCCCATGACCCATTTCAGCTCGGCCAAGGTGCATTCCCAAATGGGTCAGTCCGCAGCATCAATGACGCCAGCATTGTTGCAGAGCACATGTACAGCACCAAAGGCATCCAGGGTCTTTTGGGCGAGCGTCTCCACATCGCCAGCTTTTGAAACGTCGGTTCGCACTGACAGCACCGTCGCGCCCCGGGTTTTCATTTCTGACTCAGCCTTTGCCAGCGCTTCTTGTTCAATATCGGCAAGGACAACCTTCATGCCCTCGGTCGCAAAACGCTCGGCCATCCCTCGCCCAATGCCACTGGCTGCTCCAGTAACGACTGCTACTTTGTCCTCAAAGTCTTTCATTTTCGACTCCAAAAAGGGTTACGAGATCTTTCATTCCCGTCGTCGCTCAGAATGATATGGGATCGTGAGATTCGCTGTAGTGTTAGATCATCCTACAGCGTGATGACCTGGCCAGTCTTTGCGTTCTTATAGGCTGCATCAACCAGGCACATGTTAACCAATCCTTCCGCCCCGCCTGGATGCGGTTTCCGTCCCTCCCGAACGTACTCCAGGAAACGGGACATTTGGGTGCCAAACTTTTCTCGTTTGTCGCGTTCGCCTACAGGCAGGAAGCCCGGGTCAATCCTCTCCACATCAGATTTGTCAGCATTGGGGATCTCTAGGTAGGAGGGAAATATCCGCCCGAAACCAGCGGTGCCATAAAGTTGGGTAGCAGCCTGTGGCCCGCCGGTGTGTGGCTGCCACCAACCTGCTTCGATGTCCGAAGTTGTGCCCTGATCCCAATTCACAATAATGACGCCGGTATCGTCCACGTCGAAATCGTTATAATAGCTGCCGATCTGGGCGTATACACTCACCGGCTGTGGGTCGCCAAGCAAGAAACGAACAGTATCCAGGGCGTGGACCCCCATGTCGGCCACGGCACCGCCACCGGCAAACTTTCTCTGCGTGAACCAACCTGCTGGACCATCGTTGACGTGCACACAATACCCCTTGGTGCGGACGATTTTACCCAGCCAGCCCGCAGCTATCTGCTCACGCAACCACCTGACTTCGGGATCAAATCGCCAGACGTGGCCGACCATAAGCAGGGCGCCCGATTTTCGACTGGCTGCCAGCATGGCTTCAGCCTCGGCTGCGTTCATCGCCATGGGTTTCTCGACCAGCACATGCACGCCTGCTTCAAGGGCAGCGATGCTTTGCGGGGCGTGCAAGTAATTGGGGGTACAGACGATGAGGGCGTCCACATCGCCGTCCTTCAGCAGATTTGCCACGTTTGCATATTGGCGCGGAATTCCGAATTCGGCAGCAAAGGCCGCCATAGACTCCGGTCGGTGATTGACAACAGCCTCTAGCGTGACATCCGGCAGTTTTTGCGCTGCGCCAGCATGAACTCCTGAGATGAGGCCGGTACCAGCAAAAGCGATTTTCATAGATCTACTCTGACTCGTTCTTCTCTGCTCGCTTCTGCTTGTAGTAGAGAAATGGCAACTGTAAAACAAAGGAAATCACCGACCGGTTAAGAGCAACTCTGACCAGGTCAACCGCATCCTGTGCAGACATTTCCACTTCCGCCGGCATGGATTTCGTGGTGTCACTTTTTATCAAGAGCACATCTCCATCCCGTTGCATGGAACCCAAGACAAAATCCAAGTTGACCAGCTTGGTATAAACTTTCATCTCTTTTCCTCTCTTGATTCGATGAACACGGTGAGCAACGTGACCGAGAAGCCGGTCAAGGCGCAAAGGTCCAATACTAGGTCCAACTATCGTGCAAAGCCTCGAACATGGCGACGACGTTCTCAGGCGGCACGTCGGCCTGGATGTTGTGAACCTGGCAAAAGACGAATCCCCCGCCGGGCTTAAAGACCTGGACGTTGTGCCGGGTGTGTTCATACACCTCGTCCGGCGTGCCAAAGGGCAGCACTTGCTGAGTGTCACAGCCGCCACCCCAAAAGCACAGCTTGTCGCCAAAATCCCGTTTCAGACGTTCCGGGTCCATTCCCTTTGCAGTGATCTGTACCGGGGTTAGCACTTCGCAGCCAGCATCAATGATGCCCGGGATGAGGTCATAGATACTGCCGCAACTGTGCAGAAACACCGCTACGTTGGGCGACAGCTCGTGGATGCGGCTCCACAGAACCTTCTGGCGGGGCTGGATGACTTCGTAGTACATCTTGGGGCTAATCTGCGGACCGTTTTGAATGCCAAGATCGCCGCCCACCTGGATGATCTGAATATAGTCACCGACCGCGTCCAGATAGAGCTCCACGTTGCGCAGATGCTTGGCCAACAAACGGTCGAGTAGCGCTTCGGCAAAGCTCCGATTACCGGCAAGATCCATCATGAAATTGGCCCAGCCTCGCAGATTCTGCCCATTTTCGAGAAAACTACCACCAAAGCTCCCCAGGATGGCATAGTCTGTCTCGTCGTACAACCGCCGGGCTTCGTTCTGAAGTTTGGCGAGCAATTCGTCGGTCAAGACAGGCCACTGGTGACGATCGAGATCGGCTTCACAGGTAGCGTGCTCCAAAGGGTGGAATATCTGATCAAAGTAATAGCTTATTGCCGGACGGTGCCAGGCGCAGCGCCCCGACGGGTCGAGGGCATACTCGCCACCCTTTCCGTCGGGCTCGCTGTGGAAGTCGCCGCTTATCTTTGCCAGCATGCCGTCAGGCAGGCGATAGTCACGCCAACCTTCCAGCAAACCTTGGTATAGAATCACGACGTCGCAGCTGAACCTTCGACGGACAGGCTCCTCCACCAAAGCCAGTTGTTGCATAGCATCGAAAACGTAGATGTCACCCTCGACCACACCGAGGTGTTGCTTCAGCCTTGCATAGGCCAGGGCCATGATGCCCGTCGAGCGCATGCCACCCAGGTCCACAGGGGTTCGGTCGGGCTGTTGATGGCGGATAGCCGCCATCACTCGTTTGCGAGAGTTCATTCGCTGATGTGCCTCCGCGTCTGATAGTGCCCCTTTACCCGCAGGGGCAAGGCTCGTCTCCTCGCCCCGGCAGGGTAACATCGCTATTCCTTTCTCAACCTGCCGGTTGCCTGAGCATATCGAACGCGCTTTTCCAGCAAGCCGGGCATGTCCTCCGGTTCGTACCCATAAGGAGGCGTGAACTGCCCACGCCCGTAAAGACCGGCAAGGGCCGTCTTGGCACCATCTACTTTGTCGGCCAGCGTGCGCGGCGGCTTGCCCGGCGGGAACAAGTTGGGTGGATAGATCGTTTGCTCATACATCTCGCGAAAGCCCTCGGTGCGCACATCAATCCACATGTTGTGATTGATGATGGTTCGGTGTTCGCGCAAGCCTTCGATATCTATGGTTGCCGCGATGAGCTGCTCAGCCGGATAGGACGCCTGACGCAAGATCATGCCAGTATAATCCACGATGATCGAGTGTCCAGGACAAAAGGCCTTGGGATAGTACTCGTGGTTCACCGAGCCCCAATTGGAGCCCAAGAGGTAGCACATGTTGTCGTGCGCGCGGGTGCGACGAGTGAACGTCCAAAAGTCCCACGGCTCGTTGACGCCTTCGAGCTCTTGCATAGCCGTGGGATGGCAAATCACCTCGATGCCGTTGAAAGCCAACGCCCGGGAGACTTCGGGGGTGGCACCGTCGTGGCAGGTCATGCAACCCAGCTTGCCGATTTCGGTGTCTACTACGGGAAAACGGGTCTTGATGTCGCTACCAAAGACCTCGCCATAGGCGTCCATCATATCGTGCGGGCTGGTGCCCAGGCCAATGGAGGCCGGAATGTGCCACTTGTGGTACCTGAGAATGACTTCTCCGGTCGGGCCGATAATGAACGCGGTGTTGAACCAGCGGTCAGGGAATTCGGGCACCCGTTCGACAACCCCACCACCAGCGATGAAAATGCCGTATTCTTTGGCCTTTCCTCCCAGCACATCAATCTCGGAACCAGGAATGGTAATCGCTTTTTTCATGAATTCTTTGAGACTATCTTCACCCTTGCCCGGCGTGGTAACACCCTGCAAAAAGTATTCGGGGAAAATCATCAACCGGACGGGCAGCTCAAAGAAATAGCCCACGCCAAAGTCAATCAGCTTGCAATAGCGATCCAGATTTTTCTTGATATCCTCCCGCGTCTTGGCCACGGTGACTTCTGGCTGGACAACCATTGCCGTATATTTTTCTACTTTTTCTCTCATGGCTTCATCCTAGTATAGTGAGTAGTGTGGACGGCCTCAGCCTGCCGCTCACCAGACAAATCAGGGATTGCTCGACCTCCTGGGGGCTGACCCAGGAGGTCGAGTGATTCAGTATCAAGATCTACAGGCGGCGCTTCTTCTTCAGGCCGAGATCTTCCAGAATCACGCCAGCCGCGATCGTCCCTGCACCCGCGATAGCGCCTCCGGGATGACAATGAGGGCCAGTCATATACATCTTTTTGATAGGCGTCTTGTACTGCGACCAGCCAGGGAAGGGTCGGAGGTAGCCAGACTGGTACATGCGCATGGCCCCCCCCGTCGTCGCCCCGTGGACATGGCTCGGGTTGTCTCTCTCCAAGCCCGGCCCGGTATCAATGTAGGCCGCCAAAATGTTATCGTCGCCCATGTTGGTCGTGTACTCTCGAAGCTTGGGCAGTTCGACATTGTAGATGTAGTCTTCTCCGAGATCCTCCCAGTTTTCTCCGCTCGCCAGTTCTATGGGAACAAAGGTATCCATGATCAGGGTGTGCTTGCCTTCTGGCGCGCGCGTCGGGTCCACCTTTGTCCAGCAGGCAGCCCATAGGAACGGATTGCTTGGCGGGAGCCCCATGGACATCTCGGCGTACTGTTTCTTGATGTCGTACACGGAACCAAATATCCGCTGGAAGGCTGTGTGGTTCATCTCTTCGCTACACTTGTACTTGAGTGGCTCGTTGAGAGCAAAGTGCGCCCGGACGATGGTAAAGTCGCCGTAATTGTAGTTCCTGACCTTGTTCAAGAACTTCTCTTCCAAGATACCAGATTCGACCAGTTTGAGGAAGGTTTGCCCGAGGTCAATATTGCTGACCACAGCCTTGCTGGCTGTGAATTTTTGCCCATCCGCGATTTCAACGCCTGTCACTTCCTTCTCATCGTTCACCAGGAACTTGGCCACGGGGGAGCTAAGCATCACCTTACCACCACGCGCCTCGATCAATCGGGCGCAGGCCCAGGGAAGTTGGTCGGTCCCACCTTCTGGGATGGACTCGCCGTAGATGTGGATGGCAGGGATCATGATGTAGAACATTTGCCCCCGCCCTTCTTGGTCAGGCCGGATGCCAGGAGCCGTCGCCCAGCCGAGGATGAATGATCGCACGTAAGGATTCTCAAAGTTCTCCAGAGTGAAATCCAACGGGCTCATTTGATAATTGCGCAACATCTCCAGTCCAGCCTCAGTGCTGGCCATCGCCCCTTCCAAAAGGCCGGGAGGAGTAGGAGGGTTGAACATCTGGTGGATGAACCCATCCTTGATATCCACAAACCCGTCAAAGATCTCGCGATACCGCTTGGCATCCTTCTCCGAGTAGTGGGCTATGCTGGCACATGTCTTGTCTACATCGTTATAGACAATGATGCCCGGGCCCTCGTGATAGGGATGTCCTGTGATGTGGTCCTTGGCGTATACGTACTTGAGGCCGTGTTTCTCAAGCTCTGGCAACAATTTGACGAATTGGGCGTTGGCATGAATCCAAACATGCGAGGAGCCATACATATCGTGCTTGAAACCCGGCAGCGTCACTTCGCGGGTGCAAACACCTCCACCAAGCCACGGGTTCCTCTCCACCACCAGGATCTTGAACCCGGCCCTGGCCAAAACGGCACCACAGACCAGGCCATTGTGTCCTCCGCCCGCTATGATTACATCGTAATCTGTCATCTTGTTAGTTCTCTCCCTTCTCAGTTATTTTTTTCGCCTAACAAGTTCCAGCGATTGGTCACCCAAATAGGTATCTGCTATCCCATGTGCATAGTTGGAGGCTTTTTGGTCAGGGGCAAAACCAGGCCACCTATGGGGAAGATATTGACGGTTGCCTGAGGTCTCACGCTGCTTTCCTGCTCAATGGCCTCCTCCAGCGAATTGGCATACCGGAAACCCAATCTGGTAACGCTCCTTTCATCCAAATCCCTGGAAACCATCGTTATGGAATTACGAGCCACACAGGCCGGAACGTAAATGAGAGCGGGGCTAAAGAAACTGGGCTCCTCGTGCTCCGGGTGCCTGGAATAGACCACATCAAAAGCCGCCAGCAGAGGCTCCGGTACCTCACCCCTGCTCGCGGCCACTATGATGACCGATCCTCCAGGCTTGGTGGCCAGCAGGGAAGCCGGTATAATCGGTTTGATGGTTTGAGCCGCCTCCACATAAGGGTAAGCGGAGATGATGGTTACATCTGCGGGCTCATCCAGGCGGAAAGCATAGTTCTCCTTGCTCTTCTTGACACCTGCCAGGTGGGCTTTCTGGAAATGGCCAGCCACCACATCCACCACCTCCGCACGGGAGTTATAGACACAGTTGACGATGAAGGTGAGCTGGGCCATCTCCGCCACCCGGCAACTCTCCTGGTAAGAGGGATTGGTCTCCAGATTGCCGATGTAGCAACCAGGCTGCAAGGTAAAATGCAGGTGATGCTCCTTCACGGCTTCGAAATTGGAAACCCCCGGCATGATGATCTTGGCCCCGCCCCCAAAGCCGTTTATGTGATGGGGAACGATGGACCCCACCCCTATCTTCACATCAGATCGGGCTGCGATAGGGTCGATCTTGACCTCACCGCCAGTGGAAAGGCGGCCGATGGGGACCAGATCATCTGCTTGGCAGTCATGCTGGCTTATGCGGTACTGTTGGAAGACCGCTTCTCCGACCCTTTCAACGAGGGCCTCTTGGGGCATGGCCCGGTGGGTGCCCAAGGCTATCACAATGTCAACGTTCTCGCTCTTTGCCCCTCCAGCTTGTATCTCTTCTAGAAGGGCGGGGAGAATCTGACTGACAGGAGTAAGTCGCGCCCAATCGTCCGTGATCAGAGCCACCTTTGAGCCTTCGTGGACGATTTCAGACAATCTGGGAGAAGATACGGGAAAGGCCAGGGCCCTTTTAACCATCTCTGGTATGGTCAAAGAGATCTCTGCCTCTTCAGAGACAACGTTCTGCAAGACTATCCACCCCGACGGAATCTCAAAAGGGTATTTCTCCGCGCCGTAATAAACATAGTAACCTTTCACCGCTTCCCAATCTCCAATCTGCCTTCCCCGTCCTTTAACAGGCTCAGCACGCGGCAACTAAAGAGTTGCCAGCTCACCGACACCCTATCAATGTATCCCGTGTGCTTCTAAGGTTTTGAGAACTGTTGTCTCCACATTGTTGATGTGGGCTGATATAGCCTTCTTCACTTGCTGCCAATTGCCACTCTCAAAAGCCTCGTGGATTGCCTTGTGCTCCTGCTGTGTTTGTGCCACGTCTGCAACGGTATGTGAGTAATGAACCCGTGCGACTTGGAGATGTATGTTCAGGCTCCTATACATCTGTAACAGACGATTGTTGCCTGCTAGTCTGATGAGAGACAAATGCAGCTCACGGTTCCATGACATATAGGCGTCATAATCAGGATCATCACTGTTGGCAGCCCTATCTATGCTAGCCATGCACTTCCCCATTTCGGTCAAGAGCGACTCTACCTTGTTCTTTTCCAGGACCTTCTCGGCAGCATATAACTCCAGAAGCAACCGCAAGTCAAGAAGTTCAACCACGTCTTGAGGGGTCAAAGTGGTGACAAACGTGCCCCGGCGAGCCACTTTCTCCACCAGTCCTTCCATAGCCAAACGATTCACAGCATCTTTCACTGGAGTGCGGCTCACGCCGAGTTGGGAAGCCATTTTATCAGTCAAGAGCTTTTCACCAAACTTCAGTTCACGCTTGAGTATCTTTGTTCTGAGAATCAGGTAGACCTTTTCGCTGAGGGCGGTGTGATCAATCTGGGGAAAAGTAACTTCTTCCATTACAGCATCCTCCTGAAATGGGTTGATTAGGGTATCGCGCGATTATAGAGGGCGGGGAATAGAGGTGGAGGGTCCATTCGACATAATTTGAGGTCAAAGAAAAAGGCCCAACTTGTCCTTAAGCCACGCAGGATGAAAGACAGCCTGGGCTTTGCTTGCTCATAAACACATTACCTACCGGTGACATCAACATTTCCCTTAATCCTCTGTTGAGGAGAATTGATGCAGATGACCGTCAAGTAAATCGCTCTAGAATGTAGTATTTAAAATTGTAGATTCTCCCTCCAATGATACCATATTGTCACGCTTTTGTCAAGTCTTCGCATTCCCTCATGTAAAATATCACCGAAAGCGGTTCGTTCCGTCAAATGAAAATGTCACTGATGTGGTATAGTTCCCTCAAATGATAGTATCACTGGAGGGAACCATGTCCAACAATGAACAGATGACCATAGACGAACGACGGAAGTACCTACGCATGGTGAAGAAACGCTACGTGAAGGCCGACCGAAAGACGAAAGGGCAACTGTTGGATGAGATGGAGGCCATCACTGCTCTGGACCGCAAGACCTTGATCCGCCTGATGAAGGGCAGTCTGGAGCGGAAGCCTCGCCGCAGGGAACGTGGGGCCACCTACGGGCCACAGGTTGACGATGCTTTGCGCCTCATCTACGAGAGCTGGGACTACATCTGTGCTGAACGTCTGACACCTAACCTGGTTTGGATGGCTCGGCATCTGGCCGCTCACGGTGAACTAGAACTAACCCCCTTTTTGCTGGAGGACTTGGGCCAGATTAGCATCTCTACCGTGCAGCGCCGGTTGATTCGCATCACCCAGGATCAGCCCCGACTCCCTCGCAAGAAGCCCAAGCCCAGACGCAAGTTGACTCACAGCATCCCCATGCTGCGCTTGCCCTGGAACATCCTGGAACCAGGTCACTTCGAGACCGATCTGGTTCATCATTGTGGTTACAGTGCCTCTGGCGAGTATGCGTGCACCCTGCAGATGATCGACGTGGCCACCGGCTGGAGCGAGCGTCGAGCCGTCTTGGGACGCAGCTACCTGGTCATGGAAGATGCCTTCCGCCACATTTTGGCTCGTCTCCCCTTCCCCGTGCTGGAAATCCACCCCGACAACGGTAGCGAGTTCTTCAATCACCATATGCTCCGCTTCTGGGGCCGCATCGTTCAGGATGTGACCATCTCCCGCAGCCGTCCCTTCCACAAGAACGACAACCCCAGAGTCGAGCAAAAGAACCGCACCCTAGTTCGAGCCTATTTGGGCCATGACCGCATTGACTGCGTGGCCCAGGTCCTGGCCCTCAATGCCCTTTACGACAAGATGTGGATCTATTACAACTTCTTCCAGCCCGTCATGCACCTAGTGGCCAAAGAGGTGATCCAGGAAGAGGGCAAACCTGCCCGGATCAAACGACGCCACGACCAGGCACGTACCCCTTTCGGTCGCCTCTGCCAGACCAGCGCCATCTTACCCCAACAGCGCCAATTACTGGAAAGGCTGCGCAATCAGATCAATCCCCGCCGCCTGCGACAAGAAATCTACGATGCCATCGACTACATCTTCTCTCTGCCCGGTGCTGTTCCTGAAGTCACCGAAAATGTCTACCTGACCCTTACCCAAAACCCTGAAAGGGAAGAAAATGAGATGCTAGATTCTGCCTTCCATCCCGCAGCGCTGCCCACACTGCTCACAGCCCCTACCACTGCCGCGTTGCCCACATCATCGAAATCCGAGAAAGGAGCCGGACACCCTGGTGACATTATCTTTTGACAGAACAATGGCCTCTCGGTGACCTTATCTTTTGAGGGAACGATGCCCGTTCGGTGACATTATCTTTTGACTTGACACTGGTTTTTCCTCAAAAATGCAGTAGGAGCAGCCGCCGCCCGCGCTCCAGTTGGACAAAATTACGATTGTGTCCAGCTATCCTCCCATCGTGTATCAGGTAAAGGCATAGACCTTTCCCCCCTGCCCCCGGTTTTTACTTCGTGTACCAGATTTTCAACTCGACAGGGTTACCGTCCCCATCCAAGCCAATCTTCCACTCCACGACTGTCCGCTCAGGAAAAGCCTCTTTCCACTCTGCCAACGCCTCGCCGGGTGTTTGCCCTGCGAATACTTTCGTTTTGGTCTCGTGAATTTTAGCGGTAGGACTTTCGCGAGGTACTGGGGTGGGCTTAATGGCAGGCTTTGACGTGGGCTCTGGGTGTGTCCTGTCCCACTCCATGGCAGCATCTTTTGCGTGGTCAGTTGGGGCCTCCTCCCAAATCTTCCCCCATCGGTCAAAATAGGGGGCTTCTTTGAACTTCTCAAACCATTCAGCCTCAACTGACGTTAACGTTGCAGTTGGTACAGGTATAGTTGTTGGTGTGCCTGTCGGCTGCGGTGCACAAGATACGAGCACCCAAATGATTAGCAGTAATCCGAGCTTTTTCATTTGCTTTTCTCCTTTCTTAACTTGAGCTTGTTTCTTCTCAACCTCCACCACAGCCCCGCCAGCGATAGCCCGCCAGCCAGGGCGTAATGCCCCTGTCTCCTCGAAAGCCGAGGGGCTTTTGTTTTTCATCGTGATTCTGACTTCATTGCTACCAGGTCAACCCCAAATGCACAACCCCTCATTTGTTGGCCGATTCCTGAGACAACTTGGCGATCAAGTGAACGATCACAACCCCCAAATCATAGATGTCCAGAACGCCGTCCATATTCGGGTCCTGCAAATCCAGAGTACCTTGAGTCTCATGTATTCTGTACGATAGCTTTAGGAATTTGGAAAGGGCTAGTTTGGGTATCTCATTTATGTTGTCCCTGCCACACCACTCAAAAATATCACGGTCACTCTTGCTGCTATTACACTTCTTGCACGCCCAAACACAGTTGTCCGGGGATTCTAGAAGGTTGCCAATTCTTGGGTCTACACCTGCCCTGGACGCAGGGATGATATGGTCTATGGTAAGGTTTTTCACCGCGCCGCAGTATACGCATACCTTACCCTTGTCCCATTCCTTCCGGTGGTCGCGTATAGAGGATGCCCACTGCATTTCCCCGGATTTCAGCTTCTTGTAGCGGGAGACGACAAACCCATAGTTGCCCTCAAAGCCCGCTGCCCTGGCTATGAGTTCAGCATACAGCCAATATATCAGGTCTCGAACGGTCTTGACGTACTTGGGAGGTTTCATGGCCATTCTGTTTCCCCTTTCTCACAAGTCAGTCATCTTGCCCTTTTTCAGCGTCCACATTGACAGCTTCAGGCGGCGGGGTGAATCCCTGGGGCCACGTGGTGTCGTCATTGTACTTGGCCCATTGCAGGTTTCCGAACACCAGGTTGGTCCCTTGGAGGTTTGCGTCCTCCAGGTAGGCCAATTGGAGGTTTGCGTCCAACACGTCGGCGTCTTGGAGGTTTGCGCTCCTGAGGTTGGCCCCTTGGAGGTTTGCGCCCCACAGGAAGGCCCCTTGGAGGTTTGCGCGCCACAGGTCGGCGTCTTGGAGGTTTGCGAGCCGCAGTCTGGCCCCTTTCAGCGACCCATTCCCTAGCCATCCATACGATTGTAACGCCCGAACTGCTTCCCGTGCAAACGCGTTATCCGGGCTGCCCATCTGCAAGATTAGCCGCCTTTTCTCTCGCTCCGTTTCACGGCGCTGATACAGTGCGTCAACAATGAGTATTGTCACTGCGATACTTGCCAATTCCGTGCTGGCATTGGCATAGAAATCTGCAATTATCTGCCGTGGCGTCTTCTGCAGGTAACGCCCTTCATATGCCCCGATCAAAAAGGCCAATGCCAGCAATGCAACACCCGCTAGCCTGAGAGGAGTCCACCACCGAATGAACTGTCGTCCAATTCTCCTGACAGTCTGCTCTGGCGTCATCTCCCCCTTGCCCCCCCCTTCACCCTCCACCACAGCACCGCCAGCCCGCCCGTGCCAACCCGCGTCGGTCAGGGGTCATGCTCGGTTAGGAACGGCGAAAAAATAAGTTCCCCAATTTCAGGCCATTCTACCTGGGATTTCAGCGTAGATTTGCGGAAGTTGTTTATTTCTCATTCCTTAGCTCACGGTATCGCTCTCGGAGTCGGTTGATCTGCTCCAGTTTTCCCGTCTCCGTGTCGCGGTACCTCCAGAAGGTCCACCCGTTGGTCTGAGGATATGGACGGCCTGGGGGTGCTCCAATCACAGACTTCCGAGCCATGCCACCGGCGATGGAAAGGGAGTTGTAAGGTTCACCATCGAAGATGACCCTTCCGTCCTGTTGAATGGTTGCCGTGAGGTGGACCCCCTTGTATTCTTTCTCCAGCTTTAGAGGTGGGTTGATAAAGCCCGCTCGCATGAGATCGGTGACTTTCACCCTCGGCGGCTCGATCCCCCCTCCATCATCAGACAGCTCGGGTCGCACGATAATCACAGAGAAATCAACCCGAACCTCTGCGCGCTTCAAGGACTCTTCTACCTCAGAGTGGGCAACTTCCATCAACCGCGATGCTTTCCCGCGGACCAGCTTGATTAGACGGCGGTCCCCACTGTGGACAAGGTCCTCCAGGGCCTCCTTAACGTGGCGGTCAATAAAATGGGCTTTCCAAAAGACATCGATAAGCTTTTCTCCCATTGCGTCCTTGGACAGGAGGCTCAGGGTATCAAGGCTAAACTTGTCTTGGGCCGGGTCAGAGACCCTGACTTCCCGGAACAGTTTTTCGTCTACACTAACAGGAGCATGGGCATTATAGAGCCGATACAAGTCTCCGTTCGTCAAGACACACCACTCAACGTTTGCAATGTTCGCATAGGCCAAAGTTTGAGCGACCCATCTATAGTCGAGATCCTTGTCAAGATCCTTCGCTTCAAGGAACAGGACAGGAGACCCGCGGATGAAAAGGGCATAGTCCACAGGGTTGTCTTGGGGCTTGTGCCTATATTCTCGGCGAACCTCGTTCAGTTCCCCAAGGTCCCACTCTAGAGCAGCTAGGATGGGGTCAATAAGGACGGCCTTCGTGTTCTGTTCCCCGATGCTTTGCTTGCGCTTCCGGATTCGTTCGATTCTCCGCCGAACTGTCAGCAATGTATCCGATAACGTTTGGTATGTGGTCTCCATCATTTCATGCCTCCCTTTTTTATTTAATGTATCAGCCCCATGCATAAAGCAAGCCCTCCTCCGCAAGTATCTGCCGCACTTCTTCCCTCACCCTTTTCTCCGTCTCCTTGTCCATCGCTGGCCGCACCACGCTGAACACCTTGCCTGCACCGCTGAATGTGTAGTGCCACCGCCCGTCAACCTCCGCAACGTTCAAGAGCTCAAACTTGCCAGCCTCGTGCATGGCGGTTGCGAGCAGGAACTGGAAAGGCTCTTGGACGTCGGGAGGCTGGGCGTCAAGCAGGGAAGCGAAAGATTGGAGGTTGGGGGGAAGGTTGTCGGTCGTGTTTTTCATGGCTGGGGTTGTGACTCTTGGATAGAGCGCGGAAAGAGCTTTCATCTATTCTGACTGTGAGGCGCAGCTAACGCTACAACACGCCGACCACGCCCGAAGCCGCGCGCGAAATGAAGACAACGTTCTACTGTGTCAACCGACGATGCGAAAGAGCCGCGTACGTGGCGTGGTCGGCGTGTGGGTGTTTCCAGACATTCAAATTTATCGTTGCCTAACGCTGGGGTTGAGCGTTTTTCACCCCGCCGTGGGGTGAAAATACGCTCCGACCGCTCGTTCGGCAATCCTCAGTTTGTCGGTTCTGTTGGGGGCGGGGTTGGAGGCAGTGGAATCCTCAGAGGTTTGCCCCCGGGATCGTCCTTGTTACAGTCGGGTTTCATGGTGTCGTACAGGTACTTCTCTGCACCCGACCGCTCCGGTTCCGTCGTGATGTCTATCCAGTGAAACCCGCACCGGTACTTGACGTTTCCTTTGATACAATCGTTTGGCTCTTCATCAGTCAGGTGGTCAAGAAGTCGGCTTTTGAGGTTGTCAGCCTTTCCGACGTAGAAACACTCCCATTTGCCGTTCTTGTACTTGACCCAGAGCACATACACACCGCCACCGGTGGGCACCACTCTTCGCACCTTAGCCTCATTGTACGGCGTGTGGAATGTGGACCAGGTTCCGATGCTCATTCTCTCCTCCTTTCTGTTGCCGAACTCTTATTATGCGTAATGTCTGGAAACTTATATTTCACGAACCGAAAGGTTCGGGAATCCAGCAAGATGAAAATTCCTCCTCTACCGGATTAGCCATTCCGTCAAGGATCATTCATGGTGCCCTCCTAGAACTGCAAATTGTCCAGTGCGCTGCACTTCCGTGCCGAATTCCACCGGCTGTGACATGGGCCTATGTCTCTGTCTTTCTCGGAAGTAGAAAAGCCGCCCCCCACTTGCCCAGGAAGCGGCTTTGTGCTATCATGTCCCCAAGCCTGTCTCCTGGGCCTATCAGGAGTAGGTGTTGGGATTACCAGAGACACCACTCGGTAATCCCTTTTCGATTTGGTTGCTAAACATAGTGTACCACATTTCAACCCGTTTGGCAACAACAGAAAGCCACCTGTGCGGTTGAGGCAGGTGGCTTTTTATCAGTTACTACATATCCTGAGTTGAATCAGAGCCAATCAGCCTCATACGAGCCCTCGGTGATCATCCGGGCAAGGTGAACATAGACCATCACCGTGTCCAGGTTGGCGCATGGCCCAAAATCTCGGCCAGGGCGACGGGATTGCCGCCACCGATGCAAAAATGAGAGGCAAAGGTATGGCGCAAAGTATGGGGACTAACTCGCTTCTCGACCCCAGCTTGCTTAACACATTCTGCCACGATTTGGTTGACCCGTCCCCGCGTTAGCTTCCCGTTTTGGCCGAAGCTGTCAAACAGATGAGATTCAAGGTCAGCCCTGCGGCGGAAGCTGCGACCGGATTCTCTGAGGTAAGCTCTGATCGGGTTCATCACCTTCTTGGGGATCCTGAACGACCTTGACTTGTTACCCTTGCCGTTGCGAACCTCCAGGATCGCCCCACCATCCTTCTGTGGCTTGACGTCGCCCACCTTGAGGTTTACCAGTTCCGAGACGCGCAGGCCGCCGCCCAGGGCCAGAACTAGCAATGCTTTGTCACGCTTGTTGGCTGCAGCGCGTATCAGACGCCGAATCTCATCCTTCTCTAGGTAGACGGGCAACTTAGTGCCTCGTTCACGTTTTGTGCTCTTGAGATAAGTCTGGATTCTGGCTTTGGTGATGCCTGGCCTCAGAAAGCCTTCGACCGCACAGTGTTCTAAGAATCGGCGGACGGCCACCAGACGGTTAGCTACCGTTGACCGCTTATATTCGCCAGCGTCTAGCTTGGCTTGCCATTCGGCGCGATAACCCATGAAGCTGTCAATCCTGATCTGATTGACGCCCTCAAGCCCCCTGGCTTCTAACCACTCGATGAAGTCGGTCACGCTCCTGGAGTAGATTTCCTTGGTTCGTTCGCTCTGGTCAATCAAACTTGCCAACCACACGCTGACAGCGGCCTCGAAGGGGACGGGGCGCTCTGTCTCTACCAGTTCGGTGCGCTCTACTACTGTAATCGCTGTTGCCTCAGTCATTTTTGCCTCCTTTCGGCTTTCAGAGTACAATCTTTCTGGATACTCACAGACAAAGGGTAAAGGTGAAGGCAACACTTTGATTGTAATTAGCGCAACGTGGTGGACTTTGGCGCTTTCGTGGACATCGGGGTCAAGCAGGACGGCCTGGTGCACGTCTCCAAGATGGCCGACCGCTACGTGAGGAACCCCCTGGAGGTGGTCTCAGTGGGCGATGTG
>Ga0209991_10000295_pt1 | contig 22278 bp, 17 predicted proteins | sample ChitaG_FD_183167 | JGI IMG/M metagenome (GOLD analysis project Ga0209991, IMG submission 183167) | Deep subsurface microbial communities from South Pacific Ocean to uncover new lineages of life (NeLLi) - Chile_00310 metaG (SPAdes)... | ecosystem: Environmental > Aquatic > Marine > Oceanic >... | reverse complement strand
GCACAGGATGGATTCGTACCGCTCCGAAGTGTTCAACTTGCTTTCCGCTTTCAATACGCATTTTCTTGCAACAAATTAGTGTAAGCCAGTAACTCCGGTGTTTGCATTATATCGGATGTAAACCGATGCAATTGCTAGGAAGAAATGATAGATCGGTCTCTTTTTCAGAGAAGCATCGGAAAGGCGCGATTATGACAATTACTTTATATAAATCCTACCTGCAAGTGGCAAATTGTTGATAGTGTATTACACTTCTTGTTATTCTGCTACTACTTCTCCTGCTTGATAGAATAGTTTATAATGTTCAACGGCTGAATCATAGAACTGCGCTAACTTAAAACCAAGGCGACAACTCCCACGGTGCAGTTATCTATGAACCGGGATAGATTAAGGAGTCGCGAGATGAAAGTCATAGGTATAGTCGGCAGTCCAAGAAAAAATGGCAATACAGAATTGTTAACCAAGCATACACTTAAAGCAATTTCTGAGGAAGGGTTGGATATTGAGCTTATATGTTTAGCTGGCCTGGAAATAAAGCCGTGCAATGCGTGTATGGCATGTAGAGAAGAAGAGCGTTGCCCTATCGAGGATGGCATGTTTCCAATATATCTCAAGATGAAATCAGCCGAGGGTATAATTCTAGCCTCACCCGTGTATTTTGGCTCTGCTACGGCGCTGATTAAGTCGCTTATGGAGCGTGTTGGTTACATCTCACGCTGGAATGGTGACCCCTTCTGTGGGAAGGTTGGCGGGCCCTTAGTAGTGGCACGACGAGCCGGCAAGAACTTTACAATTGCTCAACTTACCTGCTGGTTTCAGATTCTAGGGTTCTTCATTCCGGGTTCTACGTATTGGAATGTTGCTATCGGTCGAGAAAAAGGCGAAGTGGAACAGGATGAGGAAGGACTTAACACAGCCTGGAACTTCGGTAAGAATATGGCCTTTCTAATTAAGAAATTGAGCAGGTGACGGAATCACGCGTTTAGCCAGATTGTTATCTTCACGGTTAGAAGATAAATGCTTGTATGCTCTTCCGCTGTTATACACTGGCTTTATGGATCTGCCAGGAAAGGCGGGTTCTCATTACAAAATGTAAAGCTCCGGCAAGGTCAACCTGCTTCGATTGATTTCTGCTCCAATCTCAACGAGAATATAATGAATTTACTTGTGGGAGTACTGCTAAATGGAAATAATTGATTTGCGTAGCGACACTATTACCCATCCCACGCCCGGAATGCGGCAGGCAATCTTCGAGGCGGAAGTAGGGGACGATGTTTATGGTGAGGACGCCACGGTCAATCGGCTTGAGATGATGGCGGCGGCGAGCATGGGTAAAGAAGCCGCGCTGTTAACCACATCTGGCACCCAGAGCAATCTTATCGCTGTGCTCACTTATACCAATCATGGGGACGAGATTATTGTGGGAGATGAGGCTCACATGTTCTGGTACGAAGTAGGCGGTGCTGCCGCCATCGGTGGTGTGACTATGCGCACCTTGCCCAACGATAGCTGTGGCCGTCTCAATCCAGATGATATCGATCGAGCAATCCGGGACAAGGATATCCACTACCCGGAGACCACGCTCCTCTGCCTTGAGAACACGCATAATCGCTGCTGTGGAGCAGTCCTTACCACAGACTATACAAACGAAGTCTGTAATCTAGCCCACAGACGTGGGCTAAAAATGCATCTGGATGGGGCGCGCATTTTCAATGCCGCAATTGCTCTGGGCGTACCGGCGTGTGCACTTACCGAGAACGTTGATTCAGTATCATTATGCCTTTCGAAAGGACTGAGTGCGCCGGTTGGGTCACTGCTGTGCGGTAGTAAGGATTCTATTGAGCGAGCCCGCAAGTTTCGCAAGATGCTGGGTGGAGGCATGCGGCAGGCGGGGATTATCGCAGCCGCAGGCATCGTGGCGTTGGAAACAATGGTAGATCGCCTGGGGGAAGATCACGCCAATGCGAGACGTTTAGCACAGGGACTGGCAGGCATCAAGGGAATCACGCTGGCCCAGGACAACATACCGACTAACATCGTGATGTTCGAGCTCTCGCCAGAGCTATCTGCCCGCGAGTTTATGGAAGGCCTTGAAAAGGCAGGGGTGAAGGTAGGCTTGCGGGACGGCCGTCCGTTCCGTGCGGTTACTCATTGCATGGTATCATCGTCAGATATTGACGAAGCGCTGACACGCATCGAGACGGTTTGTCGCAGGCTCCGTCGTCGGGTGCAGAAATAACTTTTGCATTACAGCAATTGTCTTGTCAACGCATTTCAAGCTGATGTATGCAAATTCATGCAGGCGTCGGCTCTTAGTTCCAGATAATCCTCGAAACCGAACACCAGGATGACAGAATTGGGTTACGTTACTTTCCATTGGAACGCAGTGTGGCGAGAGAATTTTAGCCAACGAAGAATTGGCTGTTTAACATTGGGAGTGTCGCGAATCGCTAAAATCTGATAGCGTCAGTATAGCTTTGGCAGTGAGTGGGTGCTCACTAATTTTTCAATCGTAATTTTCTTAAACGACAGACGCAATGATTTGGCATGGGATGCTATAATCGGCCTGCCTAGGGGCCAGGTGAACTGCAATCGTGACAAAAGGAGGTATCAATGCAAGAGCTGCGTGTCAACGGCAAGCGACTCTGGGAGAGCATCATGGAGACGGCAAAGTTTGGTGCCACGTCTAGGAGTGGGGTGTCGCGCCTCTCCCTGAGCGATGAGGACCGTCGGGTCAGGGATTGGTTTGCGGAGGCATGCAGGGGGGCCAGGTGTGAGGTGACGGTGGACGACATGGGTAATATTTTTGCTCGTCGGTCGGGAAGGCATGATGCGGCGGTGCCCATTGCTATAGGCAGTCATCTGGACACACAGCCCGCTGGGGGTAAGTTTGACGGCATTGCCGGAGTGCTGTCGGGCCTGGAGGTAATACGGACACTGAACGATGTTGGCTACTGCACAGAGGCCCCACTCGAGGTGATTAACTGGACGAACGAAGAAGGATCGCGTTTCGTTCCACCGATGCTGGGGTCGGGCGTGTTCGCCGGGGTTGTCAACCGGGATTTCGCCTATTCGCGGGAAGACCGGCAGGGAAAGAAGTTCGGCGAGGAGCTGGAGCGTATCGGCTACCGCGGATGCGCCAGGTGTGGTGAACACAGGCTGGGTACATACTTCGAGCTACACATTGAGCAGGGGCCGATGTTGGAGATGGAAGGCAAGACAATCGGCGTGGTCACAGAGGCTCAGGGCCAGCGCTGGTATGAGGTGACCCTCACCGGTCAGGCGGGCCACGCGGGCAGCACGCTGATGCATCTGCGGAAAGACGCGCTACTGGGCTGTGCGCGGATTGTCGAAGGAGTGAATCGCATCGGGCTGGACCATGCACCGCTGGCAGTATCCACAGTGGGGCTGGTGGAGGTGAGGCCCAACTCGCCCAACGTGATCCCGGGCTCGGTGTTCTTCACTGTTGACCTGCGCCACCCGGAGGATGACATGATGGCGAAAATGGACGCCGAATTCCAGAAGATGGTGAGCAGGGTGGCAGGAGAATCCGGGCTCGGGGTGGAGCTGTCGGAAACCTATGTAAGACCGTCGACGGAGTTTGACAGGGCATGTGTGGCACATGTGCGCGAAGCGGCCGCGAGGCTCAATTATAAATACAGGGAGATGGTGTCGGGACCGGGGCACGATGCACTATACGTGGCGAGGGTAGTCCCCGCTGCGCTGGTATTCATCCCCTGTGAAGGAGGAATCAGCCACGATGAGGCTGAGAACGCAAGACCAGAGGACGTGGAGGCTGGGGCCAATGTGCTGTTGCACGTGGTGCTGGCGCGGGATGCCACGACGTTTGAAGGAAAACACGTTTAAGCGTCAAGCTCAACTTAGGCATTCTATCTTGAGGTGCAACTGAAGTCACCTTAACTTATCCTGCAAATGCGAATTCCTTGGCGCGGTCGTACTTTTACTAGGCACGGTTCGTTCCAAACACTCAGCCGTTACCCTGCCAAATCTTCCTGTGCTCTGTGGTACTCCAGCTGCAGCCGCTCCGCCACGACAGTTAGACCGTCCCATTCGTTGGTCAACCGCGCCACCTTTTTTCTCAGCACCGCATATTCACGATTCACAGCGACTATGTTTTGAGGATCTTCATAATGGGCAGGGTCAGCCATGATGGGTTCGATTTCTTTAATGCGCTCTGTAATCACAGTCACCTCCTGCTCTATTGCCGCGATACGTTGGTTTATCGGTGATATGACGCGGTAGTATTCGTTTCGGAGACGGGCTTCGAGCGCCTTGCGCCGGCGTTTTTGCACGGTGGTTGACAGGCCGTGTGGCTGCCGGCCGTGAGACCTGTTCTCTTCCGTATTTGTTACGGCATAGGAAGCAGCACTCTGCTGTAGATAATCATCGTAACTGCCAAGGAAAACCGTTATCCGGCCGTCCCGTACCTTGATGATCTTGTTGGCGATCTCCCTGATGAGCATGCGGTCGTGGGTGATGAAACAGAGGGTCCCTTTGTAGGCATTCAGCGCGTCGGTCAAAATCTCGCGGGATGGTATATCCAGGTGGTTGGTGGGCTCGTCGAGAAGAAGAAAATTGGCTGGCCTGATGAGCATCCTGGCGATAGCAACGCGGGTCTTCTCGCCACCGGAGAGCACCGATATATTCTTGGTGACATCGTCGCCACTGAAAAGAAATGCCCCCAGCAGCCCACGCAGGCGCTGCTCCGGTTCGTCAGGCGCTGCACTGCGCAATTCTTCAATAATGGAGCTGCGTGGGTTAAGAGATTCTATGTAATACTGGGCGAAGTATGCGGTGGTCACATTGTGACCGATTATGCGCTGTCCGCTTTCGAACGGCAGGACACCGGCCAGAATCCGCAGGAGGGTTGTCTTCCCTGCCCCATTTATACCAACGATGGCGGCGCGGTCACCGCGCTCCAGTGCCAAGTTAAGGTCTCGGTACACAACATGTTGCCCGTAGGACTTGTCAACGTGCTTGAGTTCGATTACGACGCGGCCGCTCCGTGGAGGCTCTGGAAAGTTGAACTTTATCTTCTTTGTTGAGCGGGGAACTGTAACCCGCTCCATCTTTTCCAGTTGTTTGATGCGGCTCTGTACTTGTGAAGCCCTGGTGTTTTTGGCGCGGAAGCGCTCAATAAAGCGCATCTGGCGGCTGATTTTGAGTTCCTGCCGCCGGGCGGCTGCCTGCTGCGTCTTGATATCCTTCTCCCGGGCAAGAACGTAGCTATCATAATTGCCTCGATAGAAGATAACGCCATCGTCCTCGATGGATAAGATTTTACTCGCAACATTATTGAGAAAAGCGCGGTCATGGGAAGTAACCAGGACTGCGCCGTGATAGCGTTTCAGGTAGTTTTCAAACCAGCGCTGCGTCTCCAGGTCAAGATAATTCGTCGGTTCATCCAGCAACAGGATATCGGGATTGAGGAACAGAAGTCTGGCCAATTCGATACGTGTCTGCCAGCCGCCACTGAACTCAGACAGCGCACGTCCGAAATCTGATTCGGCGAAACCCAGCCCGGAGAGGACAATCTTTGCCTCGTGCTCGGAATCGTAGCCGCCCTTCGCCTCGTAAAGGTGTTGCAGTTCGCCCAGTTCTTTGAGCAAACCGGTGACGGTTTCCTTGTCCTTTTCCTCAGCAAGGCCTTCCTGTATGAGGCGGATCTTGTGGGCAAGGTCGCTGACGACGTGGGATGAGCTGGAAACGTGCTCCAGCAAAGCCCGTCCCGACGATGTTTGGACATCCTGGCGGAGGTAGCCGATGGCGGTGTCACGTCGCAGCGATATGCTGCCGGAATCAGGCATGATGTTACCGGCTATGATTTCGAAAAGAGTGGTCTTTCCGGTGCCGTTCCGTCCGATGACCGCAATGCGGTCGCTCATGCCGACGTTGAAACTGACCCCGCTGAAAAGTTCCTGATCGCTGTATGACTTGGAGATGCCAGTGACATTGAGCATGTATTCCTCTTACCGCTATTATTATAATTGGAAGAGTGGGATTAATAAAAGGGAGACTTAAAACGATCATCAGGTATAAATCCAGGTTGCAAACCCACACACGTACAGCGTTCCGCGAAGCGCCAATTTATCGCTCAACTACACTCGGACGCGTGACGAGAGTGGCTGCCACTTTCACAGTTTTGTGAACTGATAATCAGTCAGATCCTTGCCTATAGCCTGAAGTTGACGTTCCCCGATGGGTTGCAAAGCTAAGAACGGAGGAAGCAACTTGGTATTCCTTGGTAAAATGGAATATTGTAGTGGAACGTCATTTCCTTTAGCTTTGACTTAGCTATGGGGTGTCAATTTTTGGGTTAAGGTGACTGGGAAACAGCGCAATCCGCGAGATTGTTAAGTTACAGAGCACTGCGTCGCTGTGATGCAGGACGAAGAGGGTAGCCTGCTAAACCTGCTTATTCTGGTTGCATTAAAGGTATTACCCACTCAATGCCTAACTCTGCCGTCTTACCCGGAGAAGGCGAGCCCTGAGGCCAGTCCATCATAGTGTAGTAAAGCTCCTTAGCTTTGCAGAAGGCTTCCCGGTCTGGAGCTACTCCCTGGAGAGGCCCGGAGGTATGGGGAGTAAAAAAGCGCCGGGGCATATTATCATCGTCGCTGGTGAAGCCCTCCCTTCGGTTAAAAGCTCGTGCCAAAGTGACGGCCCTTTCTCCTACCTTCATCAATTCAAAGACACTGGTATTCCAGCCAGTCGCAGCGCTAACCAACTGGGCCGTCCTCTCAAATCCCACTAGACCACTAATCATAATAAAATAACAACAGACGGCACAGTTTAGGAAGTGTCTCCATAGAGAATTATAAATGAGCATCCGTATCTTTGACGGAGAGAGGTCACTGGTGGGCAGAGGCTCAAATATGCCTATAGCTTTAAATTGCTCCAATAGTGGGGTAAGACTGGTATAGGCTGAGTCATGCATATTATGCATATGGTCGGCGCCTGTTGGTGACATACTGAATCCAACACCCATACCCTGCTTCCAACGAGGTTCATGCATCGGCAACTCTTGGCCCTTTATGTGGAGGGCGAATTCTTCAGTCGCTGGTCCTATTTTCTTCGCTGCCCGTGCTACACCCTCCGCCAGTAAAGCTCCCAGGCCCTGACGCAGAGCAATCTGCTCAATCATTTGTAGCAATGCCGGTCCATTGCCGAAGCGGAGGTCTAGTCCTCCAGTATCTCGCGGCGTCAGGAGACCGTGTTCAAAGCACTCCATAGCAAAGGCGATAACACTGCCACAGGATATACTATCCAGGCCGTAAGCAGCGGTCAGTTCATTGCCTTTAGCGATAACTTTCAAGTCACCTATGCCACAGTTGGAGCCCAGAGCAGCTAGTGTTTCATACTCTGGACCTCCATAGTGGGGGTCAACTGTATAGGGCTTATCCACCTTTACTTCTCGTTTGCACTGAACAGGGCACGCAAAGCAACTTCTCCTCCTCAGCAAGATGGTGTCCCTCATAGTTTCGCCACTTATACTGTCGGCTTTGTCAAATGAGCCCTTCTGAAAGTTACAGGTTGGCAAACCTCCCTGCTGGTTCAAAGGTGTAACAACCGAGGCTGTGCCCAGGTCCCGCATTCTCTTATTGTTTATTGGGGCGTTGTTCCTGATCCACCGAGCGATATCGGCCACGGCCTGTGAGTCGGCCAGAGAAAGACGCTGGTGACCTCGGCAAGCCACTGCTTTTAGGTTCTTGGAACCCATAACCGCCCCCATACCGGTTCTGCCAGCAAAAGCATCTAAATCATTCACCACGCAGGCGAAGCGAACTTGGTTCTCCCCGGCGGGTCCAATTTGAGCTACCTTTATTCCCGGGTCACCTAGCTCTTCACGGATGGCATTCTGGCACTCTAAAGTCTTTAGCCCCCAGAGGTGGCGAGCGTCCTTAATCTTAGCTTCTCCATCTCGGATGAAAAGGTAGACAGGCTTTTCTGCCTTACCCTCCACAATTATGGCATCGAAGCCAGCCATTTTGAGTTCGGCTCCCCAGTAGCCTCCGGCCTCAGCTTCGCCAAATCCCCCTGTAAGGGGTGACTTGCCACCCACGCTATGGCGGCCACAGCCTCCCACTGGCACTCCTGTCAGCGGACCCGCGGCAAAGATGAGCTTATTGTTGGGACTAAGGGGTTCCACACCCCGCTGGAGTTCGTTGAGCAAAAAGTATCCTACAAAGCTCTCGCCGCCAAAATATTGGCGGTAGAAATTCTCTGGAGGCTCCTCAACAGTTAAGCTCTCCGAGGAGAGATTAACTCGCAAAATCTTGCCGATATATCCATATGGCATGCTCGTTCTCCTGGTAATCTCTATTGAGGCAACTGGCTCAAATGCCGTGCATCATATTTGTGAGCCGTCGGGAACTTTGCTGTAATAAATATACCACAATCAAAGGTAATTTGCAGGGATTGAACAAAAAACCATTTTGTTTAGTTCCTCGTTCTGCATTAACTGAGACAAACGGGTGTACAATGCAGCAGGTTGTTAATTTTGCCTCTATGACATCTGAGGTTGATGTGGACCGAGAAATGGAGCCGCGGCGAGACTTACCCCTTAATAAGCTACTTGACAATCTGAGCTCTTCTTTATACGGTGTCTTCCGAGCAAGATTACAAAGACGAAATTGAACTTATTAGTTGCCTGATTTATCAGGATTGGTTGCCCACTGAGTCGGCCCACCCAATAGATTAGGCAGCCACATTTTAAGGGCACGTCTCGTCAACCGGTTGAACTGTGGCGCTGACTTGGGGAGTGGTTACCGCCAATAGTATGGCGGCAACGGCAAGGCCGGTAAACACAAACCATATGGGCTGGTAACTATGCCACTTATCAAATACCCAGCCGGCTAGGGGTGGGCCAGCTACACTTCCCACCATCATTATGCCTATCACGAGGCCGTGGATGGCCCCGAAATTGCCTCTACCAAAGAATTCCCTTATCGCAGAGCCCCTCAATGTGTTGTTGCCTCCGTAACCAATACCGAAAAGAATGAGGAAAGGCACAAGCAACCAGCTAGCTTCAGAGGAAGCAAATGCAAAACAGAGTAGGCCCCCACACATCATAGCGAAGGCAGCAGCCATCACTCGTCTCTTGTCAAGTCTATCTCCAAGCCAACCCAAGCCAAGGCGACCACTGATGCTTGTCAATGGGATAGCCATGGCTATAATGCTGGACCTTGCTCTAGGGATGTCGATGCTACTGAGATAGGGCATTACATGCATAACCACGGTACTTACCATCATCGTCTGACACAGCAATGCCAGCGCTATGTGCCAGAATGTGCGGCTCTTGAGAGCCTGCCTCGCTTTGATATTTACTTCGGCAGATTCGGCCGGAAGCGGGCAGTCATCCAATTTCACATCCTCATTTACTGCGCCATCAGGCTGATAGCCATATTGTTCGGGCTTATGCCTCACCAAAAGAGACAGCGGCAGGCATACAGCCAGCAGACCTATAGCGAGGATGGCTATCGTCATCCTCCACTCATACCTATCAATAAGATTAACCATGACTGGAACCAACAAGCCACTACATCCGTAGCCACAAATCATGATTCCCATGGCTATGCCTATTTTCTTACGGAACCAATTGGCAACTGCTGTCATCAACACTGTACCGCTACAAGCACTCATGCCTGTGGCCAATAGTACGAAGGCTCCGTAGAACATGCCCAGGGAGGCAACACGACTCAGGAGTATCAAACCCAGGCTGGTAATGATTGCTCCGCTGAATAGGAGTCTTCTTGGCCCCAACCGGTCAACAAGCATCCCAACTAAAGGGGCAAGAAGGCCCGCCTCCAGGCCGCGTAGCGAGGCGGCAAGTGAAATTTGCGCATAGCTCCAACCAAATTCGTCCGCTAGAGGTTCAAAGATGGCAGTGAACCCATAGAAGATAACTCCACCCGTGTATAGTGAAATAAAGAAGCATGCGACAACAACCCACCATCCGTAGAATATCCGACGTGGCTTCCGATCTAAATCCAAAGGCATAGCGTGAGGTTCTCTATCTTTAATGGTTCTGGAGAATAGTCCTTTGGTGCAAAGCTCTTCAAATGTAAATGCACCGATGTAATCCTCGATGCTATCATAAATGTATGGAGTGTGTAAAATCCACGTTCCAATTGAGTAGGACAGGCTCTCCCTAGCCCCTACCTACTCCGCGGGAGTTAAATTTGAGTGAAACCAGCGATGTTTGTGTAAATGACTGTGAAATTTCTCGAGATTCCTGATGTGTTTTGAGTGTAGTATTCCAAATACACCATCAACAAAAGTGTAGCTCAGTACATCACCTTTGTTCTTGCTCCTGTACAAGCCTGGGCTTATTTTACTATAACTTTAATCAAGATGTCGCCGGGCGAGCCATCGCTTATCTGGCGAGCATTCCTCAATCTCACCACGCTGCCCGTCCTCACCCCGGCGGAAATCTTTACCTCCAGCCTTTTTCCTCTTCTTTTTTTAATATCTTCCTCACCCCCTGCAAAGCCTCTTGCTGGCTAATTGTGAGCTCATAGCGAACATCCTGAGTTCTTCGAGCCTGGCCAAATATTTCATCCAGGTTGATTTCTGGCCCCGGCCAGATTTGAAATCTCACTCCGGCAGGCCTGCCACTGAAGCTTCTAAAGAAGAAAGAAGAGCCTCTGCCGTTCAAGAAATCGCCAAATATGTCGTCAAGGAAATCAAATCTCAAGCCAGCCCCGCCGAAGTCCTTCATCATTTCCTCGAAAGTGGTTCGGGTGAAAGGACTGCTAAAGACGTCGCCTATTTCGCCTACAGTGCCAAATTGGTCGTACTGCTTTCTTTTTTGAGGGTCACCAAGGACCCCGTAAGCCTCGTTTATCTCCTTGAATTTCTCATTAGCCCATTTTTCTTTCCCGGGATTGCGATCGGGATGATATTGCATGGCCAGTTTACGATAGGCCTTCTTGATTTCTGCATCCGAGGCGTTTCTTGGTAGGCCTAAAATCCCATAATAATCCTTAGCCATTTAAGCTTGCTGTCCTAACCAGTCGGGAGTCTGAGGCAATTGCCAGAATTTTGCTGTCTATCTGCTCCCCAACATTCGCAAAAATTATGGCAAAGCAGCGACATTAGCGTTGATTATCGCCTATTCTTTTCTCTGGAGGAAGGAATTTTTGACAAAACGACCTTTTCTTGCTATAGTGCGTTGGTTTACTCAGGATACTGCACTGATAAACCGGAGGTGTTCGAATACGGTTATCATAGGTGAAAACATACATGTAATAGCTCAGGCAGTTTCCACAGCGATAAGGGAAGGAGACGCCAAAGTAATCCAGGATTTAGCTAAAGCCCAAGCTGAAGCTGGGGCCGATTACATTGATTTGAATGTTGGCCCTATGAAGAAAGACCCTGAAGAAAATATACAGTGGCTTGTCAGCACTGTTCAAGAAGTTGCCGATTTACCTTTATCCATAGATACTATGAATCCTGTAGCTATGGAGGCAGGTCTAAAAGCTTGCCAGAAAAGACCTTTGCTCAACTCTGCTTCAGGGAAGGCTGACTCCAAAGAACAAATGCTTCCGTTAGCCCGAAAATATAACTGCGATGTGGTGATTTCGGTGATGACGGATAAGGGGATGCCTCCCGATGTTGAGTCCAAGGTAGTGAGTATTATCGACACGGTGACCTATGCCAATGAATTGGGAATTCCCAACGAAGACATCTGGGTTGACCCCATAATTCTCCCCGTGAGTACCGCTGGTGAGGGGCAGAGGTTTGCCGTAGCTTGCTTGGAATTTATGAAGATACTTGAGGATGTTTTGCCCGGAGTTAAATCCGCAGTGGGGCTTTCCAATGTATCTAACGGAGTGCCCGGTGAACTCAGGCCGCTTCTGAACCGCACCTATCTGGTTATGCTGGAGAAGAATAAGCTTTATTCTGCTATCGCTGACCCTTTGGATAAGGAACTTATGAGCTTGACTAGGAGAGAGATACCGGAAATTGTCGAGCTTATTCATAAGACCATGGACGGGGAGGATATAGATCTCTTCGTCCTATCTCAAAGAGAACTCGAGTATGTTAAGACAGCTAAGGTTCTCATGGGAGAGACCTTGTACTCCGATGCCTGGCTGGAAAGTTAAGGAGGGGAAAGATATGGAATATAAAGCACCAGTTGAAGCATATACTGGGGTAGTTAGAGAGGTAACTATTGGAAAAGGAAGGAGGAGCTTGAAGATTGGGGGGGAGAATATCCTCCCCCTTCATTTCTTTGACCAGGGATCAAATCCTAATCCCGTAAAGTATGCCCTGGAAGTCCTTGATATGGAACCTCAGGATTGGCCGGAACACCTCATTCAGCCTTTCAAAGATGTGCTAGGCGACTCAGTAAAATGGGCTAAGAAATGCCAGGAACTTGGCGCAGATGCAGTGTTTCTTCGTCTTGTAAGCACCGATCCGGCAGTGAAGGATAGTTCTGCGGACGGGGCAGCAGCCATGGCAAAAAGGGTGGCCGAGGCTATAAACATTCCCCTAATTATTTATGGCTCCGGGGATGATAAGAAAGATGCCGAGGTCCTGCCCAAAGTTGCCGAGGCTTGCGATGGCATGAATCTCCTTATAGGACCGGTTCAAAAGGAAAACTATGAGAAGGTAGGGAAGGCGCTCTTAGACCACGGACACAATGCTAGCGCTCTAAGTCCTCTGGACATCAATTTGCTTAAGGAGCTAAACGTGAAACTTGGTAAATTCTTTCCCACAGACAGAATCGTAATCGACCCCCTGTCTTCTGCATTGGGCTATGGCCTGGAATATAGTTTCTCTCTGATAGAGCGAGTGAAACAGATTGGCATTATCACCAAAGACAGCATGACCATGATGCCGATTATTGCCAATCTTGGGGCGGAGTGCTGGACGGCAAAACATGCCAAGGAAAATAAGAAGCAAGGATTGCTCTGGGAAGGAATAACAGCACTGTCACTTTTACTGGCTGGAGCGAATATCCTTGTCTTAAGGCATCCCGAGACCTTGAGTTTGGTAAAGGAAACAATAGAGGTGAAGTAAAAATGGCAGTAGCGGGAAAAAAGCTATCAAAGAAATTAGAGAAGATTTACGAGCGTATTAAGGCGGAGATTCCCTGGGAGCCGGTAGGTCCTACTCCGATGCCGGAAATTCCTGAACTCAGACAGTGGGATATGAGGTTATTGAAAACATATGCGCCTTTTTATGCGCCATTCTGTGATTTGTGTTGCTTCTGTACCTACGGTAAGTGTGACCTCACCGAGGGGAGAAGAGGCGCCTGTGGTATTGATATAGCTACCCAACAAGCCAGGTTTGTACTTCTCGCCTGCTTGATGGGATGCTCAGCTCATGCTGCTCATGGTGGGCACATTCTGGAGTTCTTGATTGAAAGGCACGGCCCGGATAAGAAGATAGACTTAGGCGGGTCAATTGATATCGAAGCACCAAATATAAGAACAGTTGTAGGCCTGAAGCCCGAGACCCTGGGCGATCTACAAATAGCTCTAGAGTATGTCTTCAAAGAGATTGCTCATCTTCTTGATTCTTGCCATACGGGGCAAGAGGGAAGCGCTCTGGACTATGAATCCAAGGCCCTGCATGCCGGCATGTTGGATCACGTTGGAATGGAAGTAGCTGACATCGCTCAGATTGTCGGGTTTAACTACCCGACTTCTGTTGCTGATACAGCTCTAGTTGACATGGGATGGGGTGCAATAGATAAGAGTAAGCCTGTGATCCTGGTATCGGGGCATAACCCAGCTACCTCGATGGTGGTAATTGACTACCTCAGGGAACACAACCTTGAAGACCAGGTGGAGGTCTGCGGTCTGTGCTGCACTGCACTGGAAATAACCAGGTATTCGGACAAAGCCAAAATAGTCGGTCCTCTTTCCCGTGCGCTTTTCTTCATGAGGGCAGGCATTGCCGATGTAATAATGACTGACGAGCAGTGCATCAGAACAGATACGCCTCAGGAAGCAGCCAAGGTGGGTTCAGCAGTTATAGCCTGCCTGGACAAGGCTATGTACGGACTTGAGGATGCCACCGAACTGGATACAGATGAGATAGCAAGGCGAATGGTGGATAATAAGGAGCAGTTCGCCATCCTGGACTCCCCCAAGGCGGCCGAGGTGGCGGTTAAAGTCGCCATGGAGCTTGCTCCCAAGAGAAGGAAAGAATGGTTGACAGAAGACGACGCTATAGAGCTAGCTAAAAAATGCAGCGACTGTGGTGTGTGCGAACAGGTATGCCCTAACCTTTGTGCCATCGGTGCTGGTATTACACAACTTGCCAATGGCAACTTCGACCCGATAAGAACGTTATTCAATCAGTGCATTGGCTGTGGAAAATGTGAAGAGGAGTGCCCTCGAGGCGTTCCTATATTTAAATTAATGCAGGTGGCAGCAGGTAACGAAACCTGGAAAGTCAGAGCTGGGCATGGTCCGATTATGGATACCGAGATAAGGAACGTTGGTGCACCTATAACCCTGGGTACAATCCCGGGGGTTATTGCCTTAGTAGGCTGTTCTAATTACCCCAATATAGAGGATATTGCCGACATGGTGGATGAATTTGCCAGGAGAAAGTATATCGTGGTTCTCACGGGTTGTGCTGCCATGGCCGCCGGAATGAAAAAGGACAAGGATGGTTTGACAGTTTATGAAAAATACCCTCCCAACTTCGGTGCCGGAGGGGTAGTAAACATTGGCTCCTGTGTTTCCAATTCCCATATCTCTGGAGCAGTAATAAAAATAGCCAATATATTTGCCGCCCTTCCCTTGAGAGGCAACTATGAGGTCATGGCCGATTACGTGCTTAACCGGGTAGGTGCTTGTGGAGTAGCCTGGGGGGCAATGTCTCAGAAGGCGGCATCCATTGGCACAGGGTTTAACAGGCTGGGTGTTCCTGTTATTTTGGGGCCTCATTCCTCCAAGTATAGAAGGCTATACCTCTCCAGGAAGGAAGAGGACGACTGGAAGGTTATGGATGCTAGGAAGAGGGAGATTGTGGATACTGTGGAGCCAGCACCTGAACACCTGGCCTATGTATGTGAGACCAAGGAGAAAGCCATGCCCATGATAGCCAAGCTTTGCATAAGAAGAAACGATACTCCTCAAGGAAGAGCGATAAAACTGAACCACTACATTTCTCTGTATAAGAAATATATTGGAGCCGGTCTACCTGAGGATATTCACCTGTTTGTGCGCCGGGATGCCGATATTCCGCTGGTCTATAAAAAAGAAGTACGGGCTTATCTACAGGAAATTGGCTGGCAGCCCAGGGAGCCCGTCGGATTGCCTACCCTCATTGGCACCTATCCCACTAAGGTTCCTCTGGATGCAGTAATACATTAGTAAGAGGAGAAAATGAGTGCAGTAATACCACGTCACAAAGTAAATGTCTTAACGGGAATCAAATCGGCCAGGCTAATCGAAGACCCCGAGGAGTATGCCAATCTGATTAAAAAGGCCAAGAGGCCACTTCTTGTAGTTGGTCCACTCTTGCTAACATCTACGGTTGATGGCAAAATCCTTATGCAATATGCCTTGGATATCGCTAAGGCCTGCAATATTCCGATATGCGCGACAGCACAGACTAAAGGGAAGATCGTGGAGTTGGGAGTACAACCAGATTCCGTTTACGATACCGTCGAGATAGTAAATGCTCTTAAAGACCCTGAATGGCGGGGTGTCAGGAAGGAAGGAAACCATGACCTGGTTATTTTCTTTGGCATTAGGTCAGACCTTGGTAACCAGTGCCTTTCTACACTCAAACACTTCGCACCTCATTTGAAGACTATGACACTGTGCAAGCATTACTTTCCCCATGCCAACTACTCGCTTCCTAATTTTAAGAATGATGCGAAGTGGCAGGAGTTCATAGAAAGCCTGATAGCTGATTTAAAGAAAGGAAATTAGGGAAAATGGAAGGCGAATTTCATGTAGATATAGGACCTCAGTATGAAGGCGAGGTGATAAGACAGGAAAACCTGTACATCGAATTCGGTGGGCCGAAAATAACACATAAGTTTGAATTAGCAACAGTCAAGAGCCCTGAGGAAATAGAGAATGAGAAAGTAGAGATTATCGGCCCAGACATAGGTGATTTGAAGCCTTGCGATGAAGAGAAAGGCGGTGGTACCTATCCTATTGTCATTCTGGTAGATGTTGCCGGGGGGGAATTGGACAAGGACGCCGAAGCAATTATCGAGAGAAGAATTCATATGTTCACCAATATGATTGAGGGCTGGTATCACATGAATCAGAGGCAGGATATATGGATGAGGATAAGCAAAGACTGCTATAAAAAGGGCTTTAATTCCCTGCGGGAGCTGGGGGAAATTTATATCCTGCTCTATACATCGGAGATGCCAATCATCGAGAGCATCCAGGTCACTATTATCACCGATGAAAAAAAGATAATGGAGCTTCTTCCCCACGCTTTGGAAGTTTATGCTGCCAGGGATGAACGGGCAAGGACATTGAATGATGAGGATGTGGATACCTTTTACGGCTGTGTCCTATGCCAGAGCTTCGCCCCAACCCATATCTCTATAATAACTCCCAATAGGATCGCCAACTGTGGAGCGATAAACTGGTTTGACGGCAGAGCTGCCGCCAAGATTGACCCTGATGGGCCCATATTTGCCATATCGAAGGGAGAGCTTATAGATGCTATAAAAGGTGAATATTCAGAGGTGAATACGGTTGAAGCTGAAAAGTCCTTGGGGACCTACGATAGAGTTTATCTCTATAGTGCATTTGAACACCCCCATACATCTTGTGGCTGTTTCGAAGCAATTGTATATTACATTCCTGAGGTGGATGCCTTTGGAGTAGTGCACCGAGAGTTCAAGGGCGAAACTGTAGTTGGAGAGACATTTTCTCACATGGCTGGTGAAACTTCCGGAGGGAAACAAGTAGAAGGAAGATTGGGAACTGGACTGGAACAACTAAGGTCTTCCAAGTTCATCCAGGCGGATGGTGGCCTGGCCAGAGTAGTGTGGATACCCAAGGAGTTAAAGGAAAGGTTTAAGGATGTCTTGGAAGAGAAAGGGCTCTACGATAAAATAGCCACAGAGGAAGATGTTAAAAACGTGGATGAACTCTTGGAATTCTTAGAAAAGGTAGGACATCCTTGGATAGAAGGGAAAGTAGAGCTTCCAACATAAATACAAGAATGAATTAAAAGATGAAATTCATAATCCTATCTCAGTTTTAAGAGAGGAGATTTGTTATGCCAATTGCAGGTTCTCAGATTGTAAAGATGCTTCCCGGAAGGAAACCATGTAGGGACTGTGGCTTTCCTACTTGTTTTGCTTTTGCCATGAAGCTGGCGTCGGGTGGAACTACTGTGGACAAATGCCCTTACCTTTCCGAGGAGACGAAAGCCAAGCTGCTGGATATTCTGGCACCGCCGATAAAGCTTGTTACCATAGGTTCTGAGGAGAACGCTGTTAAAATCGGGAATGAAGAAGTGATATACCGGCACGAGAAGACATTTGTCCATTCGCCGGGCATTGCCCTCCTTATCTCAGACAAGGAAGACGATGCCAAAATCGAGGAGAAAATAAAGAAGATAAAGGAATTGCAGTTCCCCTGGGTTGGCGTAAATCTAGAGGCAAACCTTTTAGCACTTCATTTTGAATCAGGGGACAGGGACAAGTTTTTGGCTCTGGTGAAGAAAGTTTATGATTCAACGGACCTGGGCATGGTCTTAATCTCAGAAGACATGGACGCCTTATTTGCGGCACGGGATATATGCGCAGATAGGCATCCACTTCTTTACCCTATAACGAAGGGAAACATTGATGAGGCCATTCCTGAGATTAAAGCGAACCTTACTCCTGTTGGCCTTCGGGGGAAAAGTATTGAAGAGCTTGTTTCTCTAACTACCAAGTTAAAAGATGCCGGGATTGAGGAACTGGTTTTAGACCCGGGTTCTAAAAATTTGCTGGAGGCGATAAGAGACCAGACTTTCATCAGAAGGGCAGCGCTAAAGCAAGGTTTCAAGCCTCTGGGCTATCCCACTATTGCCTTTCCTTGCTTCATGGCCAAAGACGGGCTGAAGGAAATGCTAATAGGCTCGGCATTTATAAACAAATGGGCTAGCATTATTGTCTTTTCTGATTTCGACCAATATTCCCTGCTTCCCCTTCTAGTTCAGCGGCTTAACATCTATACCGATCCTCGTTTTCCCATGGCGGTAGAGGAGAAGTATTATGAGGTGGGAGAGCCTGATGAATACTCCCCAGTCCTTGTTACTTCAAACTGGGCTTTGACCTACTTTCTTGTCTCATCGGCTGTTGAGGCTACCAAGGTTCCCGCCTACGTTTGTGTTAAGGACGCAGAAGGACTTGGTGTCCTTACTGCTTGGGCAGCAGGTAAGTTTAGCGGCGATTCTGTAGGAGCATTCATCGAGAAATGTGGCATTGAGGATAAGGTGAAACATAGAAAGCTACTTATCCCGGGGAAAGTGGCCAGAATCAAAGGTGAGCTGGAGGATGCTTTGAACCTTGAATGGGAGATAATAGTTGGACCCAAGGAAACGACTGGAATAGGGGCCTTTTTGCCTGGATTTGCTAAGCAACTTAAAGGATGATTACAGAGAAACAAGCTGACCGAACAATAGCTGATATTTTCAGCCATTACAAGAAGGACAGGAAGAATTTAATTCCCTTATTGCAGGAGATTCAGAGAGGACTGGGGTATCTTCCCAAGAAAGCGATGCAAGAGATTTCTGATTTCCTGGCGATACCAAAGGTTGAAGTTTGGGGAGTTGCCACCTTTTATAATCAGTTTCGTTTTGTTCCGTTAGGAAAATACCATACCGTGGTTTGTACGGGAACTGCCTGTCACTTAGCGGGGGGTAAACTTATTTTAGCAGCCCTGGAGCGTGAGTTAGATATCAAAGTAGGCGAGACTGCTAAAGATGGTAACTTCAGCCTGGAAAGGGTCGCGTGTATTGGGTGCTGCATGCTGGCCCCTGTCGTAGTAATAAAGGATAAAATTCATCCTAGGATGACACCCTTTAAGATGGAGGAGGCTTTGATACCGTATAAACAAGAAGCTCAAGGCGAGCCTAAAGAAGGGAAATCAAAGAGCAAAAGTTAAAAATCAAAATTACAATTCAAAATGCAGAAATGTCTTATTTTCAATGCTTGCCCTATCACTTTGCATTTTTACCTTTGAATCTTGATATTGTTTAAGATGACTTTCGAGGAAATTACTAATAAAACGAAATCGGAATGGGAAACTCTGCAGAGGGGTAGCTATATCCTTGTTGGCGCAGCTACTTGCGGTCGAGCAGCCGGCGCCTTGGATATAGTTGATGCCTTTGCTAGGGAGCTAAAACGACAAGGCCTGGAAGTCCCGATTATCCAGGTTGGTTGCATAGGGCTATGCTATGCTGAGCCCCTGGTTACTATATCCAAGCTTGGCTCTCTTCGTGTCGTGTATGCCAATATAACTCCGGAGATTGTACACCGCCTTGTGGAAGGCTATGTTATCGGTGATGACCCTTGTCTTGAGCTTGCCTTAGGTACCCTTGAAGAAGACGACGGGGGAGCAGTGTACATTCCCGAGCTTCCCAGGTTTGAACATGAGCTTCGGCTTATACTGCGCCGCTGTGGCTATGTCAATCCTGAAAATGTAAATCAATACATCGCTAATGGCGGCTATAGTGGTCTCAAGAAAGTGTTAAAGATGTCACCTGAGAAGATAATTGAGGAGCTGAAGAAATCTGGGCTGCGAGGACGAGGAGGGGCTGGATTTCCTACCCATCGGAAGTGGGAGCTATGCCGTAAAGCTGGAAGCACACCAAAATATGTCATATGTAATGCTGATGAAGGAGACCCCGGTGCTTTTATGGACCGGGTCGTTTTGGAAAGCGATCCGCATCAAGTTATTGAGGGTATAATTATTGCCGGCTACGCCGTAGGTGCCGAACAGGGCTATATCTACGTCCGTGCTGAATATCCTTTGGCTATTGAGCGTATCCAGATTGCTTTAAAGCAAGCCGGGGAACTAGGTTTCCTGGGGGATAATATCTTAGGGAGTGGTTTTGGTTTCCATATCGATATAGCAGCCGGGGCTGGTGCTTTTGTCTCTGGTGAAGAAACAGCACTGATAGCGGCCGTTGAAGGGAGGATGAGCACACCTAAACCTAGGCCACCTTATCCTGCCGAGCGTGGATTATGGGATAAACCTACTCTATTAAACAATGTGAAGACCTTTGCTTATGTTCCTTTGATAATTGAGCGAGGGGGGAATTGGTTTACCTCTATCGGCACTGAGGGAAGCAAGGGCACAGCAGTGTTTACCCTGGCAGGCAAAGTAGTTAATTCGGGATTGGCTGAAGTGCCTATGGGAACAACACTTCGTGAGCTTATTTATGACATCGGTGGTGGCATTGCTAAGGACAAGCAGTTTAAAGCAATACAGATAGGAGGGCCTTCGGGGGGTTGTCTCCCCAAGACTTTGCTTGACATCCCCATTGATTATGATTCCCTTCGAGAGGCTGGCTCGATGATGGGTTCGGGTGGTATGATTGTCATGGATGAAGATAATTGCATGGTCGATGCTGCGAGGTTCTTTCTTGATTTCTCAACCAAGGAGTCTTGCGGCAAGTGCACCATGTGTCGCTTAGGGACTTTGCAAATGCTACACATTTTGGAGGACATCACAGCTGGCCGAGGCAAAATAGAGGATATCGACCTGCTCCTTGCATTAGCTGAGGATGTTAAGATGGGGTCACTTTGTGGCTTAGGAAAAACAGCTCCTAATCCTGTCCTCACAACTTTGCGCTATTTCCGAGACGAATACGAAGCTCATATTCTGGAAAAGCGCTGCCCTGCCAGAGTATGTCCCGAACTCACTGCTTATTATATCCTTCCAGATAAGTGTGATAGGGCCTGTGAGCATTGTGTTTTGACCTGTCCCACTGAAGCAATTAAGGGGGGTAAAGGGGAAATTAAAATCATAGACCAGGAAAAATGTTCTAAGTGTAGCACTTGCCTGGAAGTCTGCCCTCCAGAGTATAATGCGGTGGTGAAGCTATCACCTGTTAGCTTGCTGCCTTCCTCGAATTTATCTGAAGAGAGCGCAAGAAAATGACTAAAACAATTGCTATCGCGGGGAAAGGGGGTACGGGCAAGACCACTGTTGCCGCCCTGCTCGTCAAGTTCCTTTTTCAAAAGGGGTTGGTCCTGGCTGTGGATGCTGATCCCAGCACCAATCTTAACCAGGCACTGGGGCTGCCTCTGGATGATCGTAGAACTGTGGGCAAAATACGGGAAAAGATGTCTGAAGACGTCTCGAAGGGTCGTTTAAGCCCCACTATTCCCAAGCAGGAATATCTGTTTGGCAAGATAGTGGAATCCCTGGTAGAGTCCAAGGGCTTTGACCTTTTAGCCATGGGACGTCCTGAGGGGCCTGGATGCTATTGTGCGCCCAACGAGTTTCTGCGCGTCTCCCTAGATAAGCTGGTCAAAGATTATAAATACAATTATATTATCATGGACTGTGAAGCAGGTATGGAGCATATCAGTCGACAAACAACCAGAGACGTGGATGTCTTGCTCATTATGTCTGACCCCACAATAAGAGGCATCACCACGGCGGCTCGAATGAAGGAACTCATTGAGGAATTGAGAACAAAAGTGGGCAAAGTTGGGCTTATAGTTAATCGTGTCCGAGGAGAATTATCTCCAGAGATAAAAAGGGCAATTGGCGAGTCTGGCCTTCAGATTATTGCTCTGATTCCAGAAGACCCCGATATGGCGAGGTTGGAAATGAAGGGAAGGCCTGTAACTGAGCTCCCCCAGGAATCCCCCATCCAGTTAAAGGTCAAGGAAATAGCTGAAGGCTTACATTTATGATTGAGGAAATATCCTCCATGGTGGAGGATTTGCTAAAATAAGTCGAAAGGCAGGTAAGGACTTATGGATACAAAAGAATACCCGACGATATGGTTACAAGCTGCGGGATGTACCGGCTGCTCAGTCTCTGTTCTCAATGTTAAAAATCCCTCTATCAAAAACCTTTTAGTTGACGAAGTACTCCCGGGCAGTCATATAAATCTGAGGTTCCATCCTACTGTTATGGCAGGGGCGGGAGCGACTGCCATCGAAGTTATGGTGGATACCTCACGGAAGAGAAAGGGAGGTTACATCCTGATTGTAGAAGGGGCTATACCCACCGCTAAAGGTGGCATCCATGGGGTGATTGGGGAAAAGGATGGTAAGCCAATGACCATGCAATTATGGGTGGAAAC
>Ga0209991_10000294_pt1 | contig 22298 bp, 23 predicted proteins | sample ChitaG_FD_183167 | JGI IMG/M metagenome (GOLD analysis project Ga0209991, IMG submission 183167) | Deep subsurface microbial communities from South Pacific Ocean to uncover new lineages of life (NeLLi) - Chile_00310 metaG (SPAdes)... | ecosystem: Environmental > Aquatic > Marine > Oceanic >... | reverse complement strand
AGAACACTCCTAACATTTTACCAAAAAGCTCTATTGATTTATTAAGGTTCGATCTCTAGAGTTCGCTATGTCTAGATACTTTATCATCGTTAGGAGTTCACGATGTCTGTGTACTCTAATGCCCTTAAGAAGGGTTCGCGATGTTTGTGTATTTAATAACTAAATACTAAATATATCTTGTATTTTTTAACTAAAAACTAAAAACCGTAAACTAAAAACCTGTATTTTATACCTAACGACTAATTTAACTGGTAAACTGGGTAACCGGGTAACCGGCTAACTGCTCCTTGCTATTCCTTTTTTAAGCTTCTCCACCACATAATCTATCTGTTCTTCCTTTAAATTATTAAAAAATGGTAAGGCAATTGTCCTTCCCGTCACATCCTCAGTAACCGGAAAATCCCCTTCCTTATACCCAAACATCTTCCTATAAAATGGCTGCAGATGAATCGGAGTAAAATAAGGTTTGCACTGCACTCCTTGTTCATTTAGATATTTAATTATTTTATTTCTGTCTATATCCCTCTTCAATCTAATTACATAAACAAACCAACTCATCCTGCTTACATAGGGAGCAATAAAAGGAACTTGTACTTCCTCAACTTCCCCCAACTTTTCCCCATACATCCACGCAACCTTTGCTCTCTTCTCTAAAATCTCCTCAATCCTCTCCATCTGAGAACATCCCAGGGCAGCACTCAACTCATCCATTCGATAGTTATATCCCAATCTTTCATGGTCTAACCATTCTCCACTCTCTCCTCTGCCTTGATTCCGAATACTCCTCGCCAATCTCGCCAACTCCTCATTATCAGTTACCAGAATTCCTCCTTCTCCAGTGGAAATTTGTTTATTAGGGTAAAAAGCAAAAACTCCCACCTCTCCTAAACTTCCTGCCCTCTTACCCTTATACTCTGCCCCCAGTGCTTCAGCAGAATCCTCAATCAACCTTAAATTATATTTTTCTCCAATCTCTCTAAAACCATCCCAATCAACTGGTTGTCCAAAGACATCCACCACTACCATAGCTTTAACCTTTTTTAATTCATCTAAAGGCAGGCTTTCTAATTTTTCCTTAGTTTTTTCTAAATCCATATTCAAGGTCTTATCTTCTATATCCACAAACAAAGGAGTTGCCTTCTCAAACAAGATACAATTACTGGAAGAAATAAAAGAAAAAGGAGTAGTCAGCACCTTATCACCCTCTTTTATTCCCATCCCTCGAATAATTAAATGAAGGGCACTGGTCCCGCTATTTACTGCCACTGCATATTTTACCCCCGTATATTCACTCATCCTCTTCTCAAACTCTACCACTTTAGGTCCAATACTCAAAAATCTAGTCTTCATCACCTCAACTACTGCTTCAATATCTCTATCAATAATATCAGGACTGGATAAAGGCACCTTCATAATGTACAACTCCTTTCAGAAAAGGGGAGAGGCTACTTTTTTATTGCCAAAAAGAGGTTATAAAAAGTAGTCCCTTTTTCTGCTATTTATTTTTGAGTACTTTTAATACATCTATAATCTCTTGTAATTCTCTTATCTCATAATCCGCTTCATATTCTTTATCTAACCTAACATTACTATATTCTCTGCCCCGACACAAAACCCTCACAGTAGTTATTCCTATCTTCCTGGCTCCAATAAAATCCTTATGAGGGTTATCCCCAATATATACAACCTCCTCCGACAATACTTTAAATTCTTCTAAGGCAAGTTTGTACCCATAAACATTAGGTTTCCAATATTCTTTTCCATATTGATCTGTATAAATAATAGAATCGAATAATTCCTCCAGTTTCAAGGCTTGAACTTTTTTCTTTTGAACTTCGAAATAACCGTCAGTCACTATACCTAAAGAATAAATTTCCTTTAATTTTATAATTAATGATTTTATGTCTTCTGCTAATCTTATTTTAGGATTATGCTCACGATATATTTTCACCATTGATTGAATAATATCTTCCTCGTAAGCAACATTTACTCTCTCTAAAGCAAGGTTAAAAATATTTCCTCTTGAACCGTTATTAAAAATGTCAGTTAATATTTTATAAAAATTTTCTTTATTAATTTTTAACTTGCATTCAATAAATTCTGCTACTATGATAAATCCGCTCTGTACAAATTGCTTTTCATCATAAAGTGTATCATCTAAATCAAATAAAAGCGCTCTAATCGGCAATTGTTCTTACTCCGTTTTTTCTAGTTTATTTCATCCCTTTTAATAAATACCGCATCTTCCCACCGCAACATAATCAAATTCTCTTCGAATTCTCCCAATACAGGTTCTATCTTCTCTCCAAAAACCATTCGAATTAACAATTCTGGATAATTAGCTCCAGCAGCAAAAGATAAAGGATAACCTCCCCCAATTCTTGGATTTATTTCGGTAAATTTTATTTCATTGCCCTTTTTAAAACACTGTATAGTTATGGGACCAATGGCTCCTAATTTTTCTGTAATATTTTTTACATATTCAATTATTTTTTTATCCTTAACCGTTCGACCCTTATTTATTTCTCCTGCTCTTACTTCAATCCTTTCTCTAGGAACTACATTTAGCACTTTCCCGTTAAAATCTGCTAAAATATCCATAGTAAATTCTTTTCCTTCTGTATATTCCTGAATTACTGGGTTATCGATATAATTTATAAAAAAATCTAATTCCTTCCTATTATTTATTTTATAAGTATTTATACTTGCAGAACCACTACATGGTTTAATGAATAATGGGTAATTTAATTTTTCTATCTTATCAACTTGACAATATGAGAAAGTCTCAACTGTTGGTATATTATTTTCTTTAAAAAACTGGAAGGTTTTTAATTTATTACTACAAATCTCTATCACTTTAGTATCTGATATAGCAATTCTTATTCCCTTTTTCTCAAATATTTCTTTATTTTGGGATAATATTAAAAGTTCTGTATCAATAGTAGGAATAATTAATTTTATATCTTCTTTTCTACAAATATTTAATAAAATATTAATATAATTTTGATCTGATATTCTTGATATAATATAATGTTTATCAGATAAATACAATGCAGCCGCTAAAGGACTGGCATCAACAGAAATTACCTTCCCGTTACATCTTTCCATTCCTTTAATAGTATCTTTAAAACACTTTACTAATGCACCACGTCTACCGGCACTGGATATTAGTATATTAACTTCTCTTTCCTTCATTTTTTTGCTCTCTGATTATCTAAATAATCCCAATTAATACCATCTTTCCCATAAATTCCCTCTCTTGTAAAAATAACTACCCAAACAGTTTTAAATAATATTTTTAAATCTAACCAAATTGACCAATTATCAATGTACCAGATATCTAATTTTATTCGTTCTGGCCAACTCAACTTATTTCTCCCATTAACTAAAGCCCAGCCAGTAATTCCTGGTTTAACTTCTAATCTCCTCTTTTCTCTTTCAGAATATTTCTTTACTTGATGTGGTAATGTTGGCCTTGGTCCTACTAAATTCATATCTCCTTTAAAAACATTTATTAATTGAGGTAATTCGTCTATTCCCCATCTTAAACATTTCCCTACTCGAGTTATCCTATTATCATCTTTTGCTATCTCGTGTCCTAATCCAACATTTTCTGCATTATCTATCATCGTCCGGAGCTTATACGCTTTAAATATTTTCCCATCCTTGCCTACCCTTTCCTGAGCAAAGAACACCGGTCCTTTAGAATCAAGCTTGATTAATATTCCTATTATAATAAAAATAGGAAATAATATAATTAACCCAATCCCACTAACCACTATATCAATTATTCTTTTTAAAATATTTGTTCTATCTCTTTTCATATCCTTCTTTCAAATTAAAAGACATTAAATACACTTTTATGAATACGCTTCATATAAATTAATTATTAGGAAAAGAAATTCAACTTATCCACCAATATTTACATATACTTTTCAATATTTTTCTTAGTATAATAGCTCTCTACTGCTTTTCTCGCATTTTCTTTACAGCTTTTCAAAAATATAGGATCCTCGTAAAATTTTTTTATAGCAGAAACAAATCCTTCTACATCTCCGGGTTCAACTGAAATACCACATTTGTGTTTTTTGATAATAGTTTTCAGTTCATTATTATCTGAGCATATACATAACAATGCAGACCCACCAGCCATTTCATAATATATTTTACTAGGAATCAATAACCCTTCTATTCCTTTAGATAATATGATTATAGCAACTTCACAGAGAATAAGGCAAAACATTTAGCAAATACTGCTTCTGAATTCTACTATACAACTTTTCAGAATCTATAAAAGTATATATCAAATAACGGTCACAAATAACTATTTTACCAAACCATAACCAGAAACTTATTTGTATAACGTAAACTCATAACAAATCTAACAGCGCTACTATTAGCCAAACCCATTGGATCCATTTATAATTCATAACCCGTTCGCTCTTAATATTCAGCCCGAAGGGGAAGAAGATTTACTTTATGCTTTTCGGAATTTTATTTTCAATTTGTTAAATTGGTTAGCATAACCTCTTCGAGTCTATAAATAAATAGGCGATCGCTCTCGCTAACGAAGAGATGAAATTAAAGGCTCTATTTATATTGATTCCCCCTTTCCATCCAATCCATTAAAAACAATTAATCTTCCTTTCAATTAACTTCTCCTAAATATATATTCAAAATTAAGATATTCTCCTAAATAGCAAATCTTTCAATCTTCCTATATAATAGGCGGGTAAGAGCAAATTATTTTTAAATCCATACCTTTCCTTCATCCACATTCTATCAGGAAACACAGCCTTCCATAAACCATTCAAATCATCGTAAAGTAAAATATTAAAAAGAAGGTACCTTAACTTTCCGAATTTTCTTTCATCAGGATTAAAAAGACCAGCCTTCTTTAGCCAACTACTAATTAATTTCTCTTTCCAAACAGGTGGTTTAAGTCGAACTAATATTTCATTGGGTATAGGGGTACCAAAAAGAGCTTTGGGAATAATTAATGAAAAATAGACAGCTGTTTTTACTTGAAGGTCTAAAACATATTTTAAGAAAACATTCCAATCTATTAACTGATACCGGACAATACGATCCACATCAGTATGCAAACGTATCCCTGGTGCCCGTACATAGGAATGTTTTGCGGTATGTAAGGAAACCTGAAGTAGATTATCTTCGGGTGAAAGTATACGTACAGTTGTCCCAGAAACCGACATTGAGCGTCCCATTAAATCTTTAGCAGAAGGTTCTTGTTCGGGACGTATCCAGCGTCCTGCTACTGCACGCCATTGAAGTTCAAACCATAGTTTATTTCCATTAGCTAAAATCTTCCAATATTCAGCCCCCCCGCTTTTTTCAGCTACCTTAATATCAGGTTCTTCTAAAGGACTGCGAAATTCAAAATGATAACCGTGATACAGCAACACTTGGTGTGCTTTCAGAAAATGTTTTTTCTCCACCAATACATCTAAATCACCCATTGGGCAACAACCAGGACATGGATAAATTCCTCGAGCAATACCACCATTCTTAAGAATTATTAGCAAAATATTTTCTTCTATAAATTTTTTAGCTATATAATCTAATTCTTCTAAATAGGAAGATATACGATTAAAATCTCCTTCGTGGGCTTTTACCCAATGAAGGGGAACATTGTCGAGACCTAAAATATTTATTAATGTATGACCTATAATAGATTGAATCCTATTATTACAAGCATTTTGCCATAATAAAGAATCATTAAGGAGTTTATACTTATTTTTCATCATTTTTAAATAGTCTTTTTCCATTTTTTGTACAGTTATCGCTAATTTAATATAATCTTCATAAATTTTTTTTTTCAACCTACTTAACACTCCTTTTAAAATTTAGGTATAGAAAATTCGATCCTACATTTTAAATAAAATATCCGTTTTAAAAAAATTATATTTTTTCAAACACAGATGTATATTTTTTTAAATCATTCATTTATTTGCTATTCAAATTATACATAATTTCCTTCTCCTCTTTCAACAATCTAATTGCTATCTTTTCTTATTCCTTAATAGTACATTTCATTTCATACTAAATTAATAATTTAATTATTTCCTTCTGAAAACTCTCATTAAAATATTTTTTTACACTTTTACTTACAATCCCATAAGGGAAGTTATTGCTTTCCTCAATTTGCCATAGTAAATCCTCTAAAATAAAAATTATTGCGATCACCTTTCGTTGATTTAAATCTGCTGCAGATACATCATTTTCATCTTCACAAATAACATTTTTATAATTAAATATATATTCTTTTAAATTATGAATAAATTTATAAATATTTCGTAAATTATAATTAAACATTAATTTGTCATACCAAACACATCTCTCGCCCCAGGTTTCCCAGTCTACAATGAAGATTTTTTCATCTGCTCTTCTAATTATCACATTTCCTTCTTGCATATCTCCATGACTTAGCGATAATAAAATTATATCTTTCTTATTTGCAATCATATTCACAAGAAACATTACAAACTTTTCTAAATTTCTTTCGAAATTAAATTTATCAGATTTATTTTCTAATTTACGAGATTCTTTTTTTATCTTATTAACTAGTGTATTAACATATTCTCCAACTTCAATCTCTTTTTTCGTATCTTCCTGCAATAAATCTAAAAGCCTATTAACAGTTTCTTTAAAAAATTTATGTTTGTTTTTGTCTGATATCCGTGGTAATGATACTCCATCAATTATCTTTTCTCTATACCATCTATTAGAATATCTCTTTATACCCAAAACAAAATCATATTTAATATTATTTAGCCTAAAATCGACTTCTTTATTAAAACAATAGTCAATAAAAGATTCTTTCACAATATTATCAATGTAATTTCCCTTAAAATTAAATATTTTAATTTTTTTATTTCCAGGAAAGATCAATAATGAATTTTCGTTTTTAATTTTTGGTTCTATAGATATACATTTATCTGAAAATATTCCTCTACTTTTTAATAGTAGCCTGGTATAAAAATAAATAGCAAATCGTTTTAATAAATTAGGGTTATTGCTAAATTCTTTAAATATATATTTTCTAACTTCTCCTGAATTATCTTTAGTAACAATTGCATTTATCCTAGGATAAACAAAAAAATAGCTTTTATTTGCCGAATAAGTAGACTTATGCTCATAAATTCTTACATGATGTGATAATTGATTTATTTCAGAAAAATATTTTTCCAGTGTTTTATTATTAATTTCATAAAAACTTTCTCTTCTTTGTAAATCACTTATCGTCATTATCAATTATACCTTTAATTTTTTCCCATATATCATTAATGGAATCATGACCATTTATTACCCACATCCATTTATTTTCCTTTATTATTCTTTTGCACAATGTATCTCTTTCTTTCCTTGTTTCTAATGTCTCACTAAAGGGCTCTTTCTTTAAAACTGACCTTTTCCATGATTCCTCTGGGGAAATAGTTATAATTATGCTAACATCGGGTTTTACCGCCACCTTACATAATATTTTCCAAAGAATATGCTTTTCCAAGTTTATATCTGGAAAAGCAAGTTTAAAATCAATATAGGTATCCCACAAATATCTATCGCAGATAATATTATATCTTAATAAACAATTAAGTTTAAATGTAATAGTATATAATCTTATTAAGTCAAGAAGGGCAATGCATAACCATACTTTTTGAAATCTGCTATTTTCAAACATTTTAGTACGCTTTTCATTAACGCCCGAAAGAGGCAATTTATTAAATGATAATTTTCTAGCTACTTGCTTTATAAATTCAAACCAATTGGTATATCCGCCTCTACTCCAAATATTTTTATATCGTATACTTTTTTTATTAAAGTAATTTTCTAATAATTTTATCTGCGTAGATTTGCCACAAGAATCAATTCCACTAAAAGAAATAATCATATTATTACTACCTTAATATAATATATTTGTTATTTTTAAAAATTTAAATAATTAAGTACGTCTGACATTTGTATTTTATATTTATCCCATGTAAAATTTTCTAAAAAGCATTGATATGCATTTTTTTTCATCTTTTCTATTTCTTTACTCTTTAATGTCTTTAAATTTTCTATTAATTGATCAACTGTATTTTTATTATAATTAAATCCGATTTTATATTTTTCTACACAATCCCATGTATCGTTTTTTGTGGAATTAATTAAAGGTAGCCCATAGGATAGGTAATCAATCGACTTATATGATAATGCTACTTCAGTATTACTTTTGTAGCCATTAAAACCAAAATTACATTTGCTTAGTATTTCTTTCTTTTTTTCTTCCTCGAAAATCTTTCCAAAATAAGTATATTTAATGTTATTTTCTTTTAGTGTAGAAAGTAGCCATCCTTTTCTTTCGCCATCCCCAATCAAGATTATTTCCATATGATCCGAACCTAATTTTTTGCTTATCCTTAACAATGTATCAAAATCAGTAATTGTATTCATTGAACCCAAATATGCGATTTTAACCACTTTCCCAGAGGCAACATCTACTGTAGCTTTTTTACGATATTTAATTATTTTTGCAAGATGAATAACCTGAGCATTATTACCCTTTAAAGCTAATTTTTGCTTAAAGTAATTTGATTGACATACAATATAATCTGCTCGTTTTAATGCATAATTCCTTAAATATTTCCAGAACCAGCCTACAAAAAAGTTAAAATATCTCTTAAAAACAATAGGAATGGGTAGTGTCTCAGGCCATATATCAACTATATCGATTATTACTTTAGTTTTTTTGTTTTTACCTGCAATTTTTATTACGCTATAAGCTGCTGTATTTGGGGGGATAGTCACATAAATTAAATCCGGTTTCTCTTTCTTTATTATTCCTTTTATCTTCAAAGCAAAAATAATATGTGACAACACTCTGGAAAAAGATATATTCCTCTTATAACCCAAAGTTTTTACCGGAATAAAATTTTCATTATCATATCTAATATATTTTTTAAAAGTATGGGAAAATTCAGAATATATAACTTTTGTATCATAATTATTTCTAAAAAATTTATAGGCCAAATAAGGTCTCGCATTTTCAATTTTATCTATAAAGCATGAAATAATTAATACTTTTCTCATTTATATTAACCTTGATTAACTTTATCTTTTTCAAAGGATCTAATAATCTTCAAATATTTTTCCGCTGCATTTTTCCAGCTAAAACTTTTGGTATATTCAATTCCTTTGGTAATTAATTTTTCTTTTAAAGATTTATTATTTAAAATTTGATACACTTTTAAAGCGATATCCTCTTCATCATCCGGATTAAAATATAAGACATTCGAACCACAAACTTCTGGCATCGCGCTGCATTGCGCGCAGGCAACTGGGACACCACATGACATCGCTTCCAAAGGAGTAAATCCAAAAGTTTCAAACTTACTTGGAAAAACATATACACTTGCTTTACGATATATGTTTGGCAATTCAGACTGGTCTATATAATCCAATAAATGTACCCGGTTTTCTAATTCAATTTCAGAGATTATTTTCTTCAATCGATTTTCTTCATTTAAAGACTTTATCCTGCCAATAATTACTAAGTGTTCATTGATATGATATCGGTTTACCAATATACCGTAGGCCTTTAATAATCTTGTAAAGTTTTTATGATAATGCCTATCCGAAATACTTAATAAATATATATTAGTCTCCAATATTCTTTGAAATAATCTTGAATTCTTTAAATCATTATCAATTAAAGGTCTAAAAAGTTTTTGATCTATTCCATGATAAATTACTTTAATTTTTTTATAAACAAAAGGATATCTTCCTGATAATTCAGCTTTTGCATGATAAGACACAGTCACAGCTATATCTGAAATCTTTAAAGCAATTTTTCTTATAGTTGTATAATAAAATACTCTAAACTTTCTTTCTCTTTTCATCTCTTCCAGAAACAAATCAGCTGTAGTATGGCATACTATCATTGTCGGAATTCCAATAAAAAATGAAAATGGAGAAAGCATTTCATCAGTTCTAAAATGTAAATTATATTTTTTATTTATTTGAAATTTATTAAATGTAATATGTTCATATATAAATCTTCGTATTGAAGAGTTTAATACGACATCTGAAACTTTTAATATTGAAACATTTTCAGGTAAAATATTATATAGATATGCCCTTTTTTCAGGTATAACTAAAGTATAATTTATTTCTGGACTTATTTTTGCCAATTCTGGCAATAAACCAAGTAAATATGCTTCAACGCCTCCGCCTCTAACTCCAATAGCACTAATTAAAACTTTCATAATCCATCCTTGCTATTCAAATTACTTTTTAAACTATCCAATATTCTAATGAAAACAATATTTATGGTTTTTTCTGTAAATATAAATATAAGATATATCTATTAGTTTAAATGTTAGTATTAGTTTCTATAATTAATTACAATTTAGTTTTTTATGAGAACAATTTTTCTTTAGGTGAAAATAATCTTGCCAATACCTAAATGTATTCAAAGAAATAATAAATATATAAGTAGGTAAAATAGCATAAATAGGTATATGTCTAGTTAATAAATGCCACCAAACACGTAATATTTCTCCATTCTTCCTTTTTGTTAGAAATTTCCAATATTCCAATATGGCTTTAAAAAAGTTATATGGAACTTTTCTTCCTGTATTGTTAATATGTAAACTTACTCTCGCTTTAGGAACAACTAATATTAAAAATCCAGCAGATGTAGCACGATGAGAAAAATCTGTATCCGCGCCATATTGAGGAAGGTAATATTCATCATAAAAACCAATCGTCTTAAAAACTTCTTTAGGAACAAGAACCCCTCTACCATGTGCTTCGGATGTATAATATGGATTTTCAGGTATTTTATTTAATTTTGTTCCTTGTTTAAAAAAATATTTAGTACACCATATTGGCAACCATCGATGAATAGGAGCCCATTTGTCGCACCCTGCCCACCAAATAATATTAGAATCATCGCTTCTCACAACGACTGATGCAGCAATGGCACCGTTATTTATTTGTGAAACAGTAACAAGGTGCGAAATGGTATCGGGTCTAACCAAAGTATCAGGATTTAACAATAGTATATATTCACATCCCTTAGAAAGACAATGTTTTATGCCTTTATTTGTAGCTCCAGCCCACCAGAGATTACCATCCCCATGAATTTTAAAAATATTCGGATATTCCTGTAGAAGTGTTTCCCATGTCCCATCTGTACTTCCATCATCTACAATACAGATGTATATTGATGGCCATTTTAATTTAAATACACCGCTTAAGCATTCTTGAAGCTTTTGTTTCATGTTATAAGTAGCAATTACAATCCCAACGGAATTTTGTTTCATAATTTTACCCTAAACTAATTTATTGTTAATCATTTATATCAGGTTTAAGAATATAAATCAAAGCTACAGTAACTGGAAGAAGAGCAACATTAATTAAATTTCCCATTGATGGTATTAAGGAAGCTGGTAATGATGCAACAAGAGTTCCTATTATAATTGCAATAGCTAAAGAATAAATATTTTTAGAATTTGTATTATTTAAAGCTCTCTGTTTCCTGATAGCAAATTGAAATAAACTAATGAATATAAACAAAAATAATATTAATCCTATCACACCAAACATTAAAAACATTTCTACATAAACAGAATCTAGCCTATATCTACCAAACACTGAATCAATTGTTCTTTTATCTATTCCTTGCATTACAGAGACATGTCTTTGAGTAGCTTGTTTGCCTCCCCAAATAAGAGCATACGGATTAGTAGTAAAAGTATCTCGAAAAGCATTTTCCCACATAGTTAAACGACCAGAAGATATTCTATTTACTTTAATAGAATATTCTTGGTAATAAAATAAAAAAATTAAAGAAAGGATTATAAATATACAAAATAATGTAAAAAATAATAAATAACCACGCCATAATTTTTTCTTTTTTAGCTTCGTGGCTAATAATACAATTATTACAGTAATTAGAAAAGCTAATACTGATCTACTTGCTGTCAAATAAAGTGCTACAATACCAACAATTGAAAAAGATAAAGTGATAATTCGTTCAAAGCGGTTTGAAGAAAGACTATACAAAATCCAACCCATAAGAATAACTGATATAAGTATTGTAGCAACATATCCAGGATGCCGAAAACCAAAAACATACCGGAACGTACTCATTACATTTGTCCAAACTGGATGACCAAGATTTTTGCCAACAACCCTTTCCCAATATTCCCCTACAAATAATATAAATATTGTCCCCCAAAAATTGTACCTAAGAAATATGATAATTCGGCGAGCTGATGAAAGAAAAGTAGGAGCTAATACAAATAATCCCCACCCCCATGCAAAATACATTAGAGGTTGATATAAATTATTTAAAGTACATCCTTTAATCATTACATTGCTAATGGCATAACAACTGAATAACATTGAAAAAGTTGCAGCTGAAGACAATTTTAAACTTTTTAGATACAATATACTGCCTACAATAATTGCCAATACACCAGATAGATTTTTTAAATACCAAATTTTTTGAGCAAAAAAAGAAGGTAATGCTTGAAGCATTGATAAACTCTGGAGCAAAGCCCAAAAGACCCAGATTATTAAAACTATATAAAATCGAGAACCCATATGTTCTTCAAAATTACTTTTTTGTTCAGAAATATTATATTTAGCAGATGGCTCAACTAAATTTTTTTTCATACCACTCAATCGTCCTTCTCAGCCCTTCCTCAAAATCTATCTTGGCCTTAGAGCCAAATTCTTTCTCTGCCCGGCTGGTATCTAATTTCCTTCTGGGTTGTCCGTCTGGTTTGCTGGTATCCCATCTAATTTTACCCTTAAAACCAGTAAGTTTAGCAATTAGCTCTGCTAAATTCTTAATAGATATTTCTAAATCAGTGCCCAGATTTACCGGTTCACTCTTATTGTATTTTTCTGTAGCCAGTAAAATACCTTCTGCTGCATCTTCCACATATAAAAAACCTCTCGTTGGTTTACCAGTCCCCCAACAAACCACCTCTCCTTCACCCTCATCTTTTGCCTCCATAAATTTCCTTATCAAGGCCGGGATTACATGAGAACTTTTAGGATTAAAATTATCTCCTGGTCCATACAAATTTAACGGTAATAAAAAAATAGAATTAAAACCATATTGTGTTCTATAAGCTTGTGACTGAACTAACATCATCTTCTTGGCTAGCCCATAAGGGGCATTGGTCTCCTCAGGATAACCATTCCACAAATCCTCTTCTTTAAAAGGAACGGGAGTAAATTTAGGATAGGCACAAATAGTACCAATAGCCACAAATTTATCTACCTCAAACTGTCGGGCATATTCCATTAACATAGCCCCCATCACCAGATTACTATAGAAGAATTTACCCGGATTTTCTCTATTGGCTCCAATACCTCCTACAACTGCTGCTAAATGTATTACTATATTTGCTGTATAATCTTTATATAATCTTATAACATTTTCCTCTTTAGTCAAATCGTAATCTTCTACCAAAGGTACAAATATATTCTTACATCCCCACTTTTTTAATTTCTCAACTACATAAGAACCTAAAAATCCGGCCCCCCCGGTAACAATGACTCTCTTATCTTCCCAAAAACTCATCTTTTTCTCCAATCATCACATTTCTGTCATTCCTGCTCTTTTTTTGTCATTCCCACGAAAGTGGGAATCCATCTTTATTTGTTTTTTCTTCCTCTTTTCACCTTTCAATTATTACACGTTCACGCGATACTCGATGCTATATACTATTTTTATCCCACCGTCAAATGATTCTCCGTCCAACCAATCCCCTTCTGTTTCAAAATCCTCTTCCCTTCACCGGGTGATTCCAATCCTGCCAATTCCATATCACTATCTACCATTATCTTAACCAATTCCTTAAAGGTAATTCTCGGACTCCAGCCTAGCTCCCTCCTCGCCTTAGAAGCATCAGCTAATAAAAATTCCACTTCTGTTGGCCTAAAATAACGGGGGTCTATCTCTACATATTCTTTCCAGTCTAATCCCGCATAGTTAAAGACCTCTTTTAAAAATTCTTTAACCGAATGGGTCTCTCCTGTACCAATAACATAATCACAAGGTTTATCCTGCTGTAACATCATCCACATCGCCTCTACATAATCAGGGGCATAACCCCAGTCTCTCTTAGCCTCTAAATTACCTAAATATAATTTCTTGTCTTTGCCGGCTATAATTCGGGTTAGACCTCGGGTAATTTTCCTGGTGACAAAGGTCTCCCCTCTTCTCGATGATTCATGATTAAAGAGTATCCCGTTACAGGTAAACATATTATATCCTTCCCGATAATTATGGGCCATCCAATAGGCATAGACCTTGGCAGCTGCATAGGGACTTCTTGGCCTAAAGGGAGTATCTTCATTCTGTGGTGCTGGGGCATCACCATACATCTCACTACTTGAGGCTTGATAGTATCTGGTCTTTATCCCACTTCTTCTTATGGCTTCCAGTAATCGAGTAGTCCCCAAGGCAGTGATGTCACCAGTATATTCCGGTATATCAAAACTGACTCGTACATGGCTTTGAGCTCCCAAATGATAGATTTCATCTGGTTTAATATTATAAATAAGATTGGTTAGCTGGCTCGAATCGCTCAAATCTCCATAATGTAGATGTAATCTTACTCCTCTTAAATGAGGGTCTTTATATATATGGTCTATCCTGCTAGTATTAAAGGTACTGGCCCGTCTTATAAGACCATGAACTTCATAGCAACCTTTAGAGAGCAGAAACTCTGCCAGATAGGAACCATCCTGGCCGGTGATGCCGGTGATGAGAGCTTTTTTCATTAATTATTCCTCCTTATATTTTTTAGTAACATTATCCATTAATATCTTCAAAGAAGGCAGTTTTTCATTAAAATAAATTTATAACTATTTATGGTAAAATTTTAAAACTGCACCATCATCTCTTTCTGTTATCCAATTTTTTTTGGGAACTTTCCAATCTTTTCCATATCTATATGCCAAATAATCATCTACTTTATTAGGCGCTTTAAATTCTTTTCCATAAAATTTTATTGTTGATAAATTATTTAAGTAACAGCTAGGAACTACCCACCAAACATTTTTCGAACCAATTTTCTCATAAAATGTGAACACAATTCTAGTAATTTGTTTTCTTAATAAAGATGGCAATATACGGCTTACTAAGATAAAAATGCTACTTATAAATGCACCGTAACCTTTTTTAAAATTAATTTTATGATTATACGGATCTAAAAGTGCACTATAAAATTTAATTAATAGTATACCTATCAAATTTTTTGGTCTTCTATGTGGTGCTATAGCATTTTCGTTAACAATGTCATAATAATTAATGTCAGCCCATATTTCCTCATTTTTACTCATACTTATATGCATATGATTTTTATAAATTATCCCTTTAAAACCTTTGTCAGAAAGTTTTTTTGCAATTAGTACTTGAAGATTATAAGGAAATTTTTTTCGAAATACACCAAAATCTAAATCATGTTCCCAGGGAATAATTTTTCTATCTCTAACTGCTCCTAGCAATGTTCCACACTCTAACCAAAACTCAATTACCTCCTCGTCTAATACTTCTTTTATTTCACATAATAAATATACAAGATTTTTTTCTTGTTTAGAGTGCATTATTTATCTTTGCCTCCATATTTAATAGGATTATCCCAATCATAAAACCAAATAAATCTTTCTTTAGGTTGCGAAAGACCCTTTTCAGTATCATCATTATCCTTGGGATTAGACTATTATCCTGCTCTTTCTTAATATATTCAAAATTGTTAATATTTTTTATTATTTTCCTTTGTTTAAATGTTAAAAAGGTAACCTTTTATAACTAGCAATAGCTTCATCTGTTAATAACCCAATTACTACTTCTCCATATTTTTTAGCTTCATTTATTATGTTTAAACATCCCGAATGGATTAAATCAGCACCCATACCTACATAAACTTTTTTCATATAATTTTCACCTCTCAATTTTTATTTTCAATGAAAGTACTTTTCTTATTTATAAGACCATGAACTTCATAGCCCTTAGAAAGCAGAAATTCTGCCAAATAGGAGCCACTCTGCCCGGTAATGCTGGTAATAAGGGCTTTTTTCATTTTAATTTACATCTCCATTTTTCTCTTAAAAATATTTCTGCCCTGTCTAGATCTTCTTCGGTTATAAATTTTTTGTGTTTATGATCACGAAGGGCTAGATTAAAAATATCTAGTTCTCTATAATCTTTTTTTCTAAATCTAAGATGGCATTTGCACATAATAATAAATAAAACAACCCAAAACTTCTGGTACGGCTTAGGAAAATTCCTCTCTATAAAGAGCAATTTGTTCCTCCGTGAATTATATCTATATTTTAATGAAGGGTTACTACTCATTCCAACCTTATGAAAAATAATAGAATTTGGATTATAGATTATTTTATATCCTTTTCTTAAGACTTTAATTGCAAATTCCTTTTCTTCTCCCCCTGCAAAATAGCATTCGGGCAAAAACCCCACTTTTTCTATAACAGATCTTTTTATCAACATCATGGTTCCAGGAGCATAGCCAATTTCTTTAATTTCGTTAAATTGACCATTATCTAATTGATTAGCCCCCACGCCCCCTCCAGTTCCCAAAAAAATGTTTATATGTCCTCCTGCTACCCATATCCTTTGAGAGTCATCATAATAAAATATTTTACCAGTGACAATTCCGACATCTTTTTTTTCTTCCATAAGTTCTATCCCAGATTTTAAAAATCCCTTATCAACTACAGTATCATTATTCAAAAGCAAAACATAATCCAGCTCTATAATCTTCAAAATATACCTTATCCCGATGTTATTACTTTTAGCAAACCCATAATTCTTCTCATTTTTTATTATTATAAGTTTTTTATTTGAAGGCAAATTTATAATTTCCTTCTTTTTATCTCGTCCCACTTCTGCCTCTTCCCTTTTGTATTCTATTACTTTTATTGGTTTGTTTTCATAAGAATATTTTAAAAACTTTGATTCTACTTTAATTTTTCCTTCACAATATTTTATAATTTTTCCGATAGATTCGTCCTCAGAGCCATTATCCACAACAACCACATAATAATTTGGATAAGTGATCTGAAATAATGATTCTAGACATTCTATAGTGTCTTTCCAACCATTCCAATTAAGAATAATAATGCCTACTTTGGGCCATTCTTTTGGCGTCTTATTTTTCAATTCACTTAATTCTTTAATTTTAGCTTCCATAATAATCCTATCTCATCTCGCCTCATAATTCTTTTCCAGCCATTTCCTGTATTCCCCGCTTCTTACTCTATCCACCCAGTCTTAATTATTTATAAACCATTTGATAGTAGTATCTAATCCTCTCTCAAAATCAAATTGCCTTTGCCAACCTAATTCAATTTTTATTTTATCACAGTTTATAGCATATCTTCTGTCATGACCAGGTCTGTCTTTAACAAAAGTAATTAATCTCTTATAATAGCCCTCATTTTTTCCTTTAATTTTAGCTATCTTTTCACAAAGATAATTAACCAATTCAATATTTTCCCATTCGTTCTCTCCACCAATATTGTAAGTCTCCCCGGCCTCTCCCTTATTCAATATCTCCCAAATTGCCGAGCAGTGATCTACTACATACAACCAATCCCGCACATTTCTTCCATCCCCGTATACCGGCAAATTCTTCTCTTCTAAAATATTTAAAATCATTAGAGGAATTAATTTTTCCGGGAATTGATAAGGACCATAATTGTTGGAACAATTAGAGATAGTGACAGGTAATCCATAAGTTTTATTATAAGCTCTAACCAATAAATCGGAGGAAGCCTTGGAGGCAGAATAAGGGCTATTGGGTTTATAGGCGGTATCCTCATAAAAATATTTCCCCTCTTCAACCGAACCATAAACTTCATCCGTGCTAATATGATGAAGAAGCACATCTTCCCTACCTTTCCAATTTTCTCTTGCCACCTCTAAAAGATTAAAAGTTCCCATAATATTAGTCTGCATAAAATCTTTGGGCCCAAAGATAGACCTATCTACATGTGATTCTGCAGCAAAATTGACTACAGTATCGATATTATATTTCTCAAATATCTTTCTAATCTCATCGAAATCACATATATCTACTCTCTCAAAAAAATATCTCTCTCCTCCATATTTATTCTCTATCTCTACTAAATTCTCTAAATTACCAGCATAAGTTAGTTTATCTACATTGAAAATCTTTCCGCAAAAAGAGGTATTTTTAAAAACATAATGGATAAAGTTTGAGCCGATAAATCCTGCTCCTCCAGTAACTAAAATATTTTCTAACCTTCTTACCATTTCTCCACCCTATTTTCTTAACCTTCTCTATCTTTCTTCAAAGAAATCAGAAAATCTTCCAATGCATTATTCCAATCCCTAATCTTTAGATTAAACTCTCTCTTTATCTTCTCTTTAGATAAAACAGAATATTTTGGCCTCCTGGCTACTGTAGGATATTCCTCAGTCTTGATAGGTTGTATCTCTACTTTTTTATTGTCTTCAATCAATCCTAATCTTTTAGCTTTTTTATAAATGGTCCGGGCAAATTCATACCAGTTAATTACACCTTCATTGGTAAAATGATATATCCCAAATTTATCAGACCCACTCTTAATTATCTTTAAAATTGCCTCAGCCAAATCAGCAGCATAAGTAGGAGAACCCCACTGGTCTTCAACTACCTTTACAAAATCTCTTTCTTTAAATAATCTTAGCATAGCATAGACAAAATTATGTCCATTTAATCCATATAGCCAAGCAGTACGCACTATAAAATATTCATCTAAAATTTCTTTAATCTCCCTCTCCCCGGCTAATTTGCTTTTTCCGTAAACACTTAGGGGATTAGTTTCACCATCTTCATAATAAACAGAAGTCCCCTTCTTCTCCTCTTTCTTCTTTCCCTCAAAGACATAATCTGTAGAGATATGAATTAATTTGGCCTGCCTTTCCAAAACCACCTTTGCAATATTTCTAATCCCTTCCTTATTTAACTTAAAAGCCTGCTCTACTTCTTCTTCTGCCTTATCTACTTGGGTATAGCCCGAACAATTAATTATCCATTCTATCTTTTCATCCTCTCCATATCTTTCCAGGGCTTGATAATCAATAATATCTACCTCTTTATCAGAAGATAAATAAGATAAATTGTTCTTCTTTAATAGAATCTCTACATCATGACCCAACATTCCTTTACTGCCAATAAGCCAGATCATCAGTTATCCATCCTCTTTTATAAAATCTAAATAAAACTCATCCTCTTTATCTTCATGCCTTATTTCATCAACATCCTCTTTTCTGTCCCAACCCCGATACAATTTATCCGGGTAATTTATAACCATCCCCATCTCATTTTTCGAAATATTTTTATAGCCATGAACTACCCCTGGAGGTACCACTATACTTATAGGATTATCTTTTCCTCCCTTTAACACTATGCAATTTCCATAAGACTTGCTCTTGCTTCGATTATCCCACAACTTTATCCTAAAATTGCCTGGCCCCATAAAACAGAATATATCGGTTTGCTTCTTATGTTCATGAGGACCTCGGGCGACTCCTGGCCTGGTATAAGAAACATAACTCATTACTGGTTGTAAATTAACCGGCAGGTTATCTCCCCTGAAAATCTCTACTAAAAAACCTCTCTCATCAGAGAATTTAATTAATTTTTCTATTACTACCCCTTCAATTTCACCTTTTTTAAATTCCATATATATCCTACTTTATCCTTTGTTCTTCTTTTAAAATCATTTCCAGATATTTTCTGTAATCATTTACCGGCAATCGCACAATTATTTCCTCAAACTGATTTTTATCAATATAGCCCATCCTAAAAGCCACCTCTTCTATACAGCCAATCTTCAATCCCTGTCTTCTTTCCATGGTAGCAATGTAATTGGAAGCATCAAGCAGACTATCTGGAGTACCAGTATCCAGCCAGGCATAACCCCTTCCTAAAATCTCTACTTTTAAATTTCCTTTCCTCAAATAAGCTAAATTCACATCAGTTATTTCTAATTCCCCCCGAGCTGAGGGCTTCAAATTCCTGGCAATATCGACAACCTCATTATCATAAAAATACAAACCCGGAGCCGCATAATTAGATTTAGGGATTTTTGGTTTCTCTTCAATATTTATAACTTCATTATTTTCATTAAACTCCACTACCCCATATCTTTGAGGATTGGCTACCTGGTAACCAAAGATACAAGCCCCCTCTTTTAGCCCTGCCATCTTCTGCAAAGTTATCGACAAACTATGCCCATAGAAAATATTGTCTCCTAATATCAAAGATACCGAATCTTCACCTATAAATTCTTCTCCAATAATAAAGGCCTGAGCAATCCCCTCCGGCTTGGGCTGTTCTTTATAGGAAATATTAAGCCCAATCTCTTTACCCTCACTAAATAGGTCCATAAATTTCGGTAAATCCTGGGGAGTAGAGATTATTAAAATATCTTTAATCCCAGCTAACATCAAAGTAGATAATGGATAATATATCATCGGTTTATCATATACTGGAATTAACTGTTTGCTTACTGCTTTGGTTAAGGGATTGAGCCTGGTCCCCGCCCCACCGGCTAAGATTATACCTTTCATTGAACGCTCCTTTATATTTAGTTTAAATAAATTAAATTACTAGTAATCTAATTCTACTTCATACTTATAATAGAAAATATATTTTCTATAAATACATTTTTAATAGTTATTTTTCATTTCTACTTTTATATAAAATATTTTGTTATCACTCTTTTGCAAATTTGTAAATTATCTTTATTGCAGATCTAGTTATAAAAAATACTGAACTAACTGCAACAATAACAAAATACATCAAAGACAAAAAAGTACCCATAGATACATCTATAAAATACATTAAAGGAAATATCAATACAAAATTAGGAAATAATATTAAGATATTAATTATATATCCAATTATCACTCGAGATATTTTTAGTTTATTTAAAATCGCGTTTTTAGGTTTTTCTTTTAAATCATAAATAATAGACATTGAAAATAAATTTCTATTAATTAAATTACTACTTATAAGTAAAATTGATATTATGGCTAATAATATTGCATTATATTTATTTAGTTGTATGAGCGATAGTAAAAATGCAATATTAAAAAGAGGATGATTTATAATATGGGCGATATAATCTAATTCTTTCCCAAACTTTGAAAACACTTTTGTTATTCTCGCAACCTCTCCGTCAGCGCAATCTAATATTAACCATAAAAGTATAAAAATATACCCAGTAAATTTAAACCAAATATTATCAATAGCAAATAATATTGCACCTATAATTCCCACTATAATCATATAAACTGTAACTGTATTTGGCTTTATTTTTAAATTTAAAAAAACATTTACAATAAACGGAGATAATCTCCTTCCAAAAAAATATGCAAAAAATACTTCTTGATTTATTGGTTTTATTTTTGTAATTTTTCTTATATCTTTATATTTCATACTATTTATTTCATTTTATTATAAATACTACAATATTATAATTATAAAATTTCCTTTCTAAAATTATTATATTATTTCTTATTTTATATTCTTAAAAATAACTTTTTTGCATCTCTCAAAACTTTATTCAATTTGAACTTTTTCGTTCTTATAATTCCATAAAAATAAAGTCATAATTGCTGCAAAAATTGCGCCACAAATCCAAAAATAAAAACCGGCATTCCACCCAAATTTATCTACTAAATAACCTGTTCCTACTCCAGTTAAACCTGCTCCTAAATATCCCATTGCATCTATAAAACCAGTTACTGAAGAAGCAGCTTTACGGGTACCTAAATCTGCAGGTAAGGCAGCTACTAACAGTATATGAGGACCAAAAGTAAAAAAACCTATAAATAATAAAATAATAAGGCTTAATAACCAATTATCAACAGGGCATGTTTTAAAAAAATAACAAAAGATAGCCAATAAAACCAACATTATAAATGCCACTGGGGCTCGACGGCTTTTAAATACTTTATCAGACATCCAACCAGCAAATACTGCACCTAACCCCCCGGCAAGAGGGAAGGCAATAGCCTTATAGGCAGCTAAAGAAATAGTAGCACCTTGTTCTTCAAACATAAATGTAGGCGCCCAAGACATAAAACCATAGCGCACAATATTTAACCCAAATAAGGCAAATCCAGCAAACCAAATATAAGGATTTAAAAGTGTAATTTTAAGAGTATTACTAAAACCTATATGGGTATCTTTACGTATGTTTCTACTTTCAAGACCTTTTTCTTGTTCCTCTAA
>Ga0209991_10000293_pt1 | contig 22379 bp, 19 predicted proteins | sample ChitaG_FD_183167 | JGI IMG/M metagenome (GOLD analysis project Ga0209991, IMG submission 183167) | Deep subsurface microbial communities from South Pacific Ocean to uncover new lineages of life (NeLLi) - Chile_00310 metaG (SPAdes)... | ecosystem: Environmental > Aquatic > Marine > Oceanic >... | reverse complement strand
CCATGACATGGACTCCGTGGCAAACGGCTTCTTTTTTCAGAGTGGCAATCATCCGGCCAGCGATGTCTATGCCCCTATTGAGTGCCTCGCCTTTGGGGGCACCAGCCAGTTCATCAATCAAGTTCTGAGGTACAAGGATGCCTGGGACATTCTCGTTCATATACTTCGCCATTCTCGCTGACACAAGCAGAATGACACCGGCCAGTATCTTGACCGGGAATTGGCGGGCATATTCCATAAACTTACCGAAATTGTCCAGGTCATAGATGGCTTGAGTCTGGAAGAATTCGGCGCCGGCTTCAACCTTCTTTTCAAACGTGATTAGCTGAGGCTCAATCGGGTTTGCTTCAGGTGTAACTATGGCTCCGGCGCAGAACTCAACAGTCCCATCGAGATCATTGCCCCCCGAGTCTTTGCCCGATTCCATCTGCCGGATTGTCTTCAGTAGTTGGGTTGAATCAAGGTCAAAAACGCCCTTGGCCGCCTTGTTGTCACCGATCAAAACAGCATCTCCAGTTAGACAGAGGACGTTTCTTATGCCCCTGGTATATGCGAGGAGAAGCTCGGCTTGAAGGGCAAGGCGATTGCGGTCGCGACAAGTCATCTGCAATATAGGCTCGCCACCTTGTTCCTTGATAGTGAGGCAGCCACCAATGGATGGAAAGCGCATTATAGAACTCTGGTGGTCAGTAACATTCAGCGCATCTACCTTATCCTTGAGAAGCTCGATATGATGAAGCATCTTCTCGATGTTGGTCCCCTTTGGCGGACCGATTTCGCTGGTTATGACAAACTTGCCAGAATGGAGAACTTCCCTAAAAGTCGATGCCATAGCGCCTCCTTTCATATAATCCTGGTCGTCCGCGGCCTGGGTGCCACGTTATAATCTCTTGGGGAATGATACTTGCGCATAGAATCAAGCCGGCCCTGTTCTTTTAGCCTCTGATATATGAGAGTCCAGGCACAATCCTTTTCCTTATCAACCTCGCACTTGCCGTTATTAGTGCCGCCGCAGGGGCCATTGAGCAGACCTTTGTGACATGCCGTCAGGGGACAGATGCCCGCAGTCTCCCCCAGGACGCACTGACCGCACTGGTCGCAAACCTCTTGAAAACAGCCCGGATCATCCTCGATCCCTATGAAGAGGGTATCCAGGGCTGGAATGGCTGGCTTGTCAATATAGGTACTCATCTTATGCACTCCCAAAGCACAGGTCATAGCCAGAATGCAGTTGGCATCCTGAATAGCTCCGTTATTTTCTTTGATAGCTACCTCAGTCATCTCATCACAGGCAGTGGGGATAACTATCCAGCCAGTCACTAGCTTACCTAGCTCTTGCAGATGCTCCTTCATCGCCAGGACCTCTTCCCTACCGCCGGTTCTGGTCATTGTGGTGCATGTGCCACAGCCAGCGATATACACTCGGTCCAACCCGTCTAGTTGCTGCTCGATTTCGTCCCAGGGTTTCTGTTTGGTGATAGATTTCATGCCTGACCTCCCATAAACTAAATCCTAATTCCTAAACCCTAAACCACTTCTAGATTTGAGTGTTCTAAACCAGACCCTTGGCTCATTGGGATTTTGGTCATTTGATATTGTTTAGGATTTGGTATTTGAGATCTCGTATTCTCTACTTCTCTAAGTCGCATCTTAAGCAACGCTTAGCCTCCTGTCTCGCCTTCTCCTCGGGAAAGCCCAGTTCTATCTCTTTAAAGCTGCCGTGTCTCTCCTGAAGAGGGAGATGAGGTATTTCTGGCCTGAACTGTGGTTCCCAGCTCTCTTCCCCCTCTCTACTTATTGCTTCCTCAATGATGCTGGGCTTCAGGTCATACATCTCGACCCGTGAGGTATCGCCCCGGAGATATTTGTCTATGGCGATAGCCCCTCTCCGGCCAGCCGCAATAGCTTCTATAACCATGCCTGGTCCGGAGACAAAATCCCCCCCGGCAAAGACCCCGGGAACATTGGTAACTAATCTGTTCTCATCAACCGCCAGCCTTTCCCACCGAGTACGCTCAAGAGCGCTATCCGCGGGTAAAAACGACAGGTCTGGCGCCTGCCCAACAGCGGCAATGACGTTATCCGCCGGAGCAAAAAACTCTGAGCCAGGAATGGGAATCGGGCGACGGCGTCCGCTGGCATCAGGCTCACCCAGCTTCATGCGGACACACTGTAAGCCGGTCACTTTCCAGTCGTTGTTTACTACGCGGGTGGGGCTGACGAGGAAATCAACCTGGACGCCTTCGGCCAGAGTCTCATCATACTCCACCTCAGTTATCGGCATCTCCTCTCGCGACCGACGGTAAAAGATGCTCACGTGCTCAGCGCCAAGGCGAAGGGCCGTGCGAGAGGAGTCGAGGGCCACATTACCACCCCCGATAACAGCTACCCTGCGTCCGATTTGGATAGGCTTGCCCACCTTCACATCTCGGAGAAATCTCAGACCGTAGTAGAAGCCCTCGATATCCTCCAATTCTCCGGGTATGCCAATGTTCTGGCTCCTTTGGGCCCCGGCAGCGATGAAGACAGCTTCAAAGCCACTGTTTCTGATATCTTCTATGGTGAAATTTACGTTTACCGGTGTATCGTATTTTATCTCCACTCCCCGCCTGGCGATATGATCTATCTCCTTTTCAATGACCTCTCGTGGCAAGCGGAAGTCAGGTATAGCTACCGAGAGCATGCCCCCGCCTATGGGAAGGGCTTCGAAGACCGTGGCAGGATAGCCCATTTGAGCCAGGAAGTAGGCGCAGGACAAACCCGTAGGCCCCGCGCCCACTACCGCTACCTTTTGGCTGTGAATCTGGGGAAAGGGTTCTGGTTCAGGCAATTTGTTGACATGGTCAAAATACCAGTCGGCAGCGAATCGCTTAAGTGCCCTGATTGCTACCGACTCGTCGAGTTCCCCGCGGCGGCATCTTCCCTCGCAGGGGTGATGACAGATGCGGCCGCAAATAGCCGGGAAGGGATTACGCTCCCTGATGGTGTTGACAGCCTCAAGGTATTCACCATCGGCAATTTGAGCCAAATATCTGGGAACATTGATGCCCACCGGGCAGGTATGCTGACACGGTGATATCATGAGGGCATCGCACACAGCAGCCGGGCATTTCTTCTCTCGTATGTGCGCTTCATATTCATCTCTGAAATACTCAAGGGTGGTGAGCACAGGATTGGGACAGGTCTGCCCCAGACCGCAGAGCGAGCATTCCTTAACCGTCTTGGCTATGGTAAGCAGGGTATCTATATACTCTTCGCGTCCTTCGCCCTGAGTGATTCTGGTCAGTATTTCCAGCATTTGTCTCGTTCCCAGGCGGCAAGGGACACACTTCCCACAAGACTCCTCCTGAGTGAAGCTCAGGAAATACCTGGCCACATCCACCATACAGGTGGTCTCGTCCAGCACCACCATGCCGCCAGAGCCCATAATCGAGCCTAATTGAGCCAGCGTTTCATACTCCACAGGGGAGTCGAGAAACCGGGCAGGAATACAGCCGCCTGAAGGACCACCCGTCTGCACAGCCTTAAAGCGCTTGCCCCGCGGGATACCACCACCAATATCAAAGATAATGGTGGACAGTGGGGTGCCCATAGGCACCTCTACCAGTCCACTGTTGGCAATCTTCCCCGTGAGGGCAAAGACGGCCGTCCCCTTGCTCCTTTCCGTACCTATGTCGGCAAACCAATCAGACCCTCGGTCAATGATGATGGGAACGGAAGCCAGACTCTTCACATTATTGATAGTGGTGGGCTTTCCTTCCAGACCTGATTGGGCGGGAAATGGAGGACGGGGATGGGGCATACCCCGTCGGCTCTCAATAGAAGCCATGAGAGCTGTTTCTTCACCACAGACAAAGGCGCCGGCGCCTTCCTTAATATGCACTGCGAATTCAAAGCCCGAGCCGAGAATATCTTTACCCAGAAAGCCTTTCTCTCGGGCTTGTTCCAAGGCGATCTGAATGCGCTTTACTGCTAAGGGATACTCGGCCCGAACATAGATGTAGCCCTCGTTGGCACCTATGGCATATCCAGCGATGGCCAGCCCTTCAACAACAGCGTGGGGATCCGCTTCCAGAATGGAGCGGTCCATGAAAGCACCGGGGTCGCCTTCATCGGCATTGCAGATAACATATTTCTCTTCTCCGGGAGCGTCGCGGCAAAGCTCCCATTTACGCCCGGTGGGGAAACCAGCGCCGCCCCGCCCGCGGAGGCCAGATTTCTTCACCTCCTCAATAACCTGCTCGGGAGTCATCACAAGAGCCTTCCTCAGCGCCCGATAACCTCCACTGGCAATATAATGCTCGATTTTCTCCGGGTTGATATGCCCGCAGTTGCGCAAGATGACACGCTGCTGCTTCTTGTAGAAGTTTATCTCTGAATATTGTGGTACGGCCTTGCCAGTTATAGGCTCATGGTAGAAAAGGCGTTCCACAGGCTTGCCATCTCGAAGATGAGAGCTAACGATTTCTGGGGCATCCTCGGCCTGGACATGCGTGTAGAAAATGCCTTCAGGTTCAATGACTACATTGGGGCCCTGCTCACAGAAACCGTGACAACCAGTGAAATCCAGCTCGGCATGGTTTATCCCTTGCCGGCTTATTTCCTTTCTGAGCGCCTCATAGACGGCATCAGACCCTGTCGAAAAGCACCCGGTTCCCTGGCAGACAAAAACAGTGCGACGGTTTTGCATACTACCCTCTGCCCTCCTGATCCCTGAACAACCGTTCTGCCTTCTTAGGGTTCATATGACCATGGACCTGATCGCCAACGACTATATTGGGCGCCAGGGCACATACGCCGATGCAGGCTACGGTTTCCAGTGTGTATTCCAAATCAGAGGTAGTTTCGCCCTCTTCTATACCTAGGTGCTGCTTAACCAGTTTCAGTATCGTCTTTCCTCCCCGCACATGGCAAGCTGTCCCCCGACAAACTCTGACGACTTTTCTGCCCCGTGGCTGAGTATAGAGCTGGCCATAAAAACTGATCACCCCTTGTACCTGACTGGGGAAAAGCCTCAAGCTTCTGGCTATAAGCAGTATAGACTGAGGAGGGATATACCCGAACTCACTTTGGATTTTTTGCAGCAGCGGTATCAGCGCCCATCTGTGCTGGCTGTATTCAGAGGCAATGGCATTTATCTGTGCCAGGTCAATCTCTCCAGTTATTTCTTCTTTATCCATCTTCGTCTGCTTCTTCTCTTTGCTCTGGATGAGCCTAAACGATGTCCTGCGAAACTCTAAGTCCTAATCTCTAAGCTCTACACAAATCCAGAATTCTGAATTTAGATGCCAAAACTCTTCCTGTGCTCGATTTCGGTCATCAGCTCTTTGACATTGTTTAGCATTTCGTATTTAGTGCTTAGGATTTTCTCAATGTTCCCCCCTCAAGGGAGAGGAACTTTCTCTATTCTTACGCTGCACGCTTTCATTAAAGGCGCTTTTGTTTCTGAATCCAGAGCAATGTCGAATAGCTCATTGACGGGAGCCTCCGCGAATGAAATCGGCATGAAGAGCGTCCCTTCAGGGAGGCCATCGATGATTCTAGCGCTGGTGGCTAATTTGGAGACCGGTGAAATAACGCTAACCTTGTCGCCATGGCTAACGCCAAGCTTTTGGGCATCAGTCTCACCGATTTCTACAAAAGACTGGGGGAAGAATTTAATCAGACGCCAAGCCCTTGAACTCCTGCTGCCGGTGCCGAAGTGATGAAGAATACTCCCGGTGAGCAGAGTAAAGGGATAATCTGGTTTTCTCTCCCCTGCTTGTGGAGTATGTTCAGTGGGGGAGAAACGGGCAAATCCCTTTAGAAGTTGCCTACCATACGTGCGCCCTGTTTCCCCGTACGCTAACTCATCCTGTCTTTCGCAATCACTATAGGCTTCGTACGAAGGAACTAATTCCTCAATCTCACTCATGACATCCTGTAGAGAGCGAAATGGCAACGGGCAACCCATCTTATCAGCCAGGCGTGCGACGATTTCCCAGTCTGGCAGGCTTTCGCCAATAGGCTCGATCGCTTTACGCACCCTGTTTACCCTGCCCTCAAAATTGGTGAATGTCCCGTCCGTTTCGGCGAAGCTTGCGGCAGGTAGAACCACATTGGCTAGTTTGGCCGTCTCAGTAAGGAACATATCCTGCACCACCAGAAAATCAAGGGAAGCCAGAGCTTTAGTAACCAGTCCTGAGTGTGGGAAGCTTAAACAGGGGTTTTCTCCCACTATATATAGCCCATTAATCTTCCCGTTTATTGCCCCCTCGAACATTTCCATGGCACTTAGCCCGGGTTCAGCCGGCAAGTCCACCTTCCAGCGTTGTTCAAATTTCGTCCTTGTCTGGGCATCTGCCACATTCTGGTATCCAGGAAGAAAATCAGGCAATACCCCCGTGTCACAAGCACCCTGTCCGTTATTCTCTCTTTGCAGGGCATAGATACCGCCGCGCTCAATATGCCCAGTCAATAGTGCCAAGTTAGCTATAGCTCTTACGCTGTCTGTTCCGCCTCTGTGTTGAGTGATTCCGGTGCCATACACAATTGCTGGTTGAGTTGCCTTGCCATATAATCGAGCAACACTGCGTATGTCCTCGGCGGGGATACCTGTGATAGCCTCGGCATACTCCAGGGAATATCGTTCTAGTGCTTTAGTCAATGCCTCAAAATTATCTGTCTTCCGGGCGACATACTCTTCATCCAGCAAGCCTTCATCGACAATTACCTTTGCCAAGGTGTTCAGCAGAGCCACATCAGTGCCAACATTAGGTCGCAACCAGAGACAGGCAAATGAAGAGAGCTTTGTTTGCCGGGGGTCTATCAATACTAACTTAGCGTTCTTATACTTAACGGCACGCTTTATGGCGTAGCCAACAACAGGGGCTGATGAGTCAGGGTTTGCCCCGATAACAATTATTATCTCTGATTGCCCCAGAGCACCGAGATGATTCGTAGTACCGGGGAAACCAATGGAATAGCCGAGACCTGTCCGGGTGGCAGAGTTATACAGGCGGCTGCCGTTATCGATATTGTTTGTGCCCAGCACACATCTGGCGAATCTCTGCAGTACATAGTTATCCTCGTTCGTGCACTTGGATGAACCTAGAACAGCTAGGCAGTCCGAACCTCGCTCGTCTTTTATGCGCTTGAGTCCAGTAGCCGCTTGCTCCAGGGCTTCTTCCCATGACACCTCCTCAAAAGCGTTATCCCTCTTGACCAGAGGTTTGGTTAGCCTATCCGGGCTGTTGACGAAATCACAGCCGTAGCTTCCCCTTACGCAGAGCGCACCGTGATTTACTGAGTCCTCCTTACCGGGTGTGACCCGCACGACCTGATTGTCCTTGACCTCCAGGCAAATACTGCACCCGCAGCCGCAAAAGGGACAAGTCGTTTCCGTCGTAGCCTTAGTCGTTCCCCCATACGTCCTCTCCTTTTCCATTAGCGCGCCTGTGGGGCACAGCGCTACGCATGTTCCGCAGAAGGTGCACTCAGAATCCTCCAGCGCTGAATCATCCAAGGTTGCCGGTTTGGCAACGAAGCCTCGCTCGAAGTAGTCAATAGCTCCTTCAACAACTAGCTCTTGACATGCCCGGATGCATTTGGCGCATAGAATACACTTGGTCAAATCCCTTTCAATGAGTGGGTTGACCTCCTTGATGGTGACCAGTTGGGGAATCCTCTGGAATGTCGACAGCCCGATACCGATATCTGAGGCAATCTGGCGTAACTGGCAGCGGTTACCCTTATCACATACCAGGCAGGAATCAGGATGGCTAGCAAGCATTAGCTTAATTATGGTTTCGCGGTGTTCTATGACTCGTGGGGAGTGTGTCTTGATCACCATCCCTGATGCTATCGGTGTAACGCAAGACGCCAGCAGAGCCCCATTCTGTTCATTCTCTACCAGACAGACGCGGCAAGCACCGATCGGAAGTAAGTGGTCATCGTGACAGAGCGTAGGGATTTCCACGCCTGATTCGTGGGCCAGTTCCAGGATGGTCATCCCCGGATGGCCACTTACCTCACGACCGTCAAGAGCAATCGTTATCGGCTGCAAAGCGATATCCTCCTTAGTAACCCAGCAGGTGGGGTAAGGCTCTCCAAAGGGCATTACCTGTTTTTGTCTAGACCCTCTGGCCAGTTGGCAGACACGTAGGCAAAAGACCGAGGGAAATATCTTCCTTCACCTACCGTCCTTATGCCAGTCAAGAGGTCGGAACTAGCAGCGCTCTTGGCAATAAAGCCGTAAGCCCCTACCTGCTTAGCAACAAACATGTTCTCTTCTTCGTCATATTGGGTTAGAATCAAGACCTTTGTCTCTGGCCATTTCTTGGTTATCCGTTTAGTTGCTTCAAGTCCGCTCATCACCGGCATGATTATATCCATCACCGCTACATTGGGTGTAAGACGCGGCACTTTATCAATGGCATCCTGTCCATCAACAGCTTCACCTACTACCTCGATGTCTTTTTGCAGACTCAGCAGGGCACAGATTCCTTCCCTGACTACAGCATGGTCATCCACCACCAGCACCTTGATTCTTCTCAGTGTCTTATCCAGGAACCTCTCAGCCCAGGCCAATACTGAAGCTGAGTCGACTGGCTTGATGAAATATTGTTCGGCTTCAAGCTTCAAGCCCTCGTCCATACGCCAACCCTTAATCAGACGCTTTTCCGGTGGGGCATCAACCACAATGAGAGGGACTTCTCTGAAATCGGGGCTCTGTTTCAACCACTGGTGCAGCCGAAAGGCATCTCCACGTGGCACTATTGTGCCCAGAATAACCAGGTCAGGCTTTTCGTGACGCGCTACCTCCTCTGCCTGTAATCTGTTGCCGGCGGTGAGCACCTGCCAACCTTTTGCCAGTAATTCGGCCTGCATATCCGCAATGAAATCCGACTCATCGTCCACCAGTAGAATTTTGGCGTTCCTTTCCATCTTTCACCCCCTTGCCAGCTACACGTTTCCGGGCGTTTGTTTCGGCCTGCTGCTACTATGAAGTATAACGCCCGGTCTATCGAAGGAATAGAGGTGTTTACCCCAGAAGGTAGGGAAATGTTACCGCAGATTTCGGCGGCTAACCACTCATTTACGGGGATGACGCGTCCGATTAGTGGGGTGTGAGAAATACGTGCTGCCGTGGAGACTACGAGGCCATAATCTCAGACGGTGACAATGCCCTTGCGCAGGGCATATTTGAACAGGTCAAGGCGGTTGTGGATATCCAGCTTTGCCATCAGGTTAGTCTTGTGTCTTTCTACGGTCTTGGGGCTAATGATCAGTATTCGGGCTATCTCATTAGTAGAGTGCCCTTCTGCCAGCAATTTTAGTATTTCTCTCTCTCGGCCGGTCAGTTGTTCGCATATGTCCTTGCCTTTTCCTGCTCTGGCCATCTGTTGATAGTCTTCGACTAAGAGTCTGGCTATGGATGGAGACAGGAAAGAATCCCCACGGTACACAGACCGAATGGCTGAGATAAGCTCTGAGGATGCCGCTGCTTTACTGACAAAACCGCTGGCTCCAGCTTCGATAACCGGGAATACGTAGTCCCTCTCTTCGTATTGGGTCAGTACTATCACCTTTGTCTCTGGGAACTTCTTGTGTATTCGGCGGGTTGCCTCCAGTCCATCCATAAGAGGCATGACCATGTCCATCAGTATCACCTCGGGCCTAAGCTTTCTGATCATCTCCAATGCTTGTCTTCCGTTGGTGGCCTCGCCTACCGCTTCTATATCCTCTGTAAGAGCAAGCAGGGCACAAATACCGTCACGTACGATAGCATGGTCGTCAGTTACCAGTACTCTTATCTTCGCCATATATAATGTCTTGACCTATCGGAATCTTGGCCCAAATCGTAGTTCCTACTCCAATCTTGGACTCAATACCACTGGTCCCGCCAAGGAAACCGATCCTCTCTCTCATACTGAATAATCCACGGCCTCGCCCGCTTTCCTCCACATCGGTGATTCCGGAAACATCAAATCCCTGCCCGTCATCGCAGATACTTAGCGAGAACTCATCTCGTAGATATACCAGCACTATGGAAGCATTCTTTGCTTGAGAATGCTCGGCAATGTTGCCAATGGCTCCCTGGACAACGCGGAAAAGAGCAGCTTCTATATCAGGAGGAAATCGCATCTCAGTCCCTTTAACCTCCGTTGTTACGTCAATGTCTAGGGGCTGAAGCCTACTCTTGGCATACTGGCGAGCAGCAGCGGCTAACCCCAGCGTATCCAATACAGCAGGATGGAGATTGGAAATCAGCCTGCTTACCTCCTTATGTACCTGCACTGTCAGCGATTGGACTTTCTTCAGTCCAGCAATGAATCTGGCATCTTGATTACCAGATCTCGCGGACATTTCTATCAGCGCTTCTAACTGAAGGGCTATCCCGGAGAGCGATTGGCTCGTCTCATCGTGTAGCTCACGGGCAATCCTCCTCCGTTCCTCCTCCTCTGCTACAAGATTCTGCCGTGCAAGTTTGCGTAATCTTTCCCGCGCTCTTCTCAGCCGCTCGTGAAGCCTTGTTTGCTCAATAGCTATGCCGAGTTGGTCGCCAATTGAGTGCAAGAGATGCACGTCTCCTTTGGTGAAACGATGCGGCACATGACTGGCAACATTCATCACACCTAGAACATTATCTTTCGCTCGGAGGGGGACGCTGATGAATGCCCTTAGACCTTCTGCACTTATCAGATCAATCCGAGCAGCATCGGGTTCCGAGGAGATGTCCTCCAGTAGCACTGACCTGCCGCTTTGAGCTACCTTTCCCGCGATTCCATCACCAAGTTTGAGACGCATCTCTTCAGCATATTTGGCGGATAGACCGTGATAAACACGGTAGAACAGCGTCTGACTCGGTTCATCCAGGAGCATTATTCCTCCAACGGTTCCATTTATGATGTTCAGCACATTGTCCAGGCCAATCTTAAGAATGGCATCCAGGTCATGCAGACCACTGATTGCCGCTGAGACTCGGCTCAAAGCCACAAGGTCATGATAATACTTCTCAGCCTTGGCGCCCCGGTCAGACAACTTCGAATGAGAACTAGCTTGACCGGGAGCTTTGTTGACTGCCCTGTCCTTTTTCATTGTCTGTTACCTCACTGAGATGGCCGAGATTTCAGAAAGGAAACGAGGAAATTCACACAAGGTTTTCGACCGACATATTGTTGCAGGTAAGCCTATACAAAATCTCGCCCTTCTGCAACTCCGTCTCTTTGCCACAATCCGGCGACGCATTACCTTCTCCTCAGCATACCGGAGCCGTCCCTTGCATCACCGGGCAACGTACGGCATAGCAAACAGATGCTAATTCGTGATCTTATGAATCGGGCTCTAAATCCTCTTTTCCGATTCAGCGTCGTTAGCAGGGGAGCGGTCTATGAACGACAGAACGGGAATTCGTCAAGCGCAATAGCTCAATCAGCTCTCACCCAACGAAATCGAAGATCTGGTTGAGAACCCGCCCTCACAAAACCAACAGATTCTGCGTGGCCAAATAGATTAGGTGACTGCGGCATTCTTGAGTACTTCTGTTGTTGTTACTGGCGGAGAGGGTGGGATTCGAACCCACGGTCGCCAAGACGACACACGCTCTCCAGGCGTGCCTGTTCAGCCACTCCAGCACCTCTCCGTGGCGGGTTACGCTTGCGTTAGCCCTGGTTCGTAGGCAAGCTCTGGGCGATACTCCCTTACTGGCGGAGAGGGTGGGATTCGAACCCACGAGGCATTTTTGCCTACCGCTTTTCGAGAGCGGCACCATCAACCACTCGGTCACCTCTCCTTCGTTACATCGCCGATTATAACATACAGGCCATTTTTGACTGGATGACGCTTGGCGGAGTTCCTGTCTATGTAGTATGATTGCTGTACTTTGCTCGATTTCAGGAGCCAACTTTGATCTGGCTTAAGTTTGTTCTCTGCCTGACCGTTATCCTATTCGCCGGGACGAAGCTAGCCAAGTACGGGGATGCTATCGCCGGGAAGACGAGGTTGGGGCGGATATGGATAGGGTTGGTGCTCATTGCTGTTGTTACCACGATGCCTGAACTGACCACAGGGGTGAGCTCTGTGGCACTGGTTGGCTCGCCTGATTTAGCTTTGGGCACGTTGCTCGGAAGTTGTTGTTTCAACCTCTTCATCCTGGCTCTGCTCGATATTCTCCACTCGCGTACCCCGGTTCTGACCGTGGCAAGCCCAAGGCATGTGATGGCAGCTGGCTGGGGAGCACTGCTCATCGCCATTGCTGGCGTAGGGATAATCACTGGTAGTAGGTTTTCCTTCTTGGCTCTGGGCTGGGTGGGCATCCCGAGCATTGCTATTCTTATACTGTACTTGCTGGGAATGTGGTGGATATTCCGTCGCGAACGCAGTCACCAATTGGCTGCCGCTCCAGCCACCTCTCCACAACATGAAGAGCTTACTACTAGGACTGTGTGCATCAGATTTGCTCTGGCGGCAGCAGCAGTCATTGCTGCTGGTATATGGCTGTCATTCATTGGCGATGAAATCAGTAAGACTACCGGCTGGGGTAGCACCTTTGTTGGGACTTTGTTTCTGGCAGTCACTACGTCGGCACCCGAGATAGTGGTTACCCTTACTGCTCTCCGTCTCGGTGTTGTGGATTTGGCGGTGGCTGGTTTGTTGGGCGCCAATATGCTCAACATTGCTATCATCGTCCCGGTTGACCTGGCCCACGGCCAAGGATTCGTTCTTTCTTCAGTATCAAGTAGTCATCTTATTATTGCCTCCGTGGCAGTAGCGATGAGCCTTGTCGTTGTTATCGGGCTCAGGTTTCCACAAAGGCAGAAGCTTCTTGGAGTGCTTAGTTGGTATGCCCCCGTTCTGATCGCGCTATACGTTTTCGGTGCTTATCGCTTGTTTACATCAAGCGCTGGTTTGTGGTAAATTGAGAGACTGGATGTCTGCTGCTAAACGAGACAAAGAGCAGCCCCTGTAGCTCAGAGGATAGAGCACTGGCCTCCGGAGCCAGGTGCAAGGGTTCGAGTCCCTTCAGGGGCAGTTTTTTGGTGCTATACAGGTGTTTCTATGGCTGAGCTTCTTGAGATAAGGTGGCATGGTAGGGGTGGGCTGGGGGCGGTAACTTCTGCTGAGCTAGTTGCTCGTGCTGCTATAGGCGAAGGCAAGTATGCTCAGTCGTTTCCCAGTTTCGGGCCAGAAAGGAGAGGCGCGCCGGTTATCGCTTTTCTCAGGATAAGCGACGAGTTCATCAGAATCAGGACCTCCATCTATCATCCTGATGCGGTGGCAGTGCTCGATCCGGGCTTGCTGCACGCAGTTGATGTGACATCAGGGCTTAAGGAGGGAGGCAAGATTATAGTCAACTCCAGGAAATCGCCCGCCGAACTGAAGTCTGAATTCGGATATAAGTGGCCTGTAGCTGCGGTCAATGCCACGAGGATCGCCAGGGAAACGATCGGTTTGCCCATAACCAATACTGCGATGATGGGGGCCCTACTAAAGGTCATGGAGATTGTGAAGATGGATTCTCTGGTGGTGCAGTTGCAGGAGCGCTTTGGGATGCGGGCAAAGGGGAATATCGAAGCAATGAGGAGGGCTTACAACGAGACAGTGGTAAGAGAGTAGGCAATGGCAGACAAACCAACCTGGAAGGATATGAATGTCGGTAATATCATAACCGACGCAGGCAATGCCAGCTTTCGGAAGACCGGCGACTGGAGGACAGAAAGGCCCGTGCTGGATAGGGAAAAGTGCATCAAGTGCGCCTTATGCTGGATTTACTGCCCTGATGCCGCCATGAAGCCCGGTGATGACGGATACTATGAAGCTGACCTATACTACTGCAAGGGATGTGGTATCTGCGCCAGGATATGCCCTGTAAAAGCCATAACAAGGGTAGAAGAGGGAGAGAAATGAGCAGAAGGGTCGCACTAGAAGCCTCGCACGCCGTGGCTGAGGCAGCCAGAATGGCTGATGTTGATGTCATCTCTGCCTATCCCATAACGCCACAGACGCATATCCCGGAGCGGCTTGCCGAGATGGTAGCCGGTGGCGAGTTGAACGCCGCTTATATCCCCGTGGAATCGGAGCACTCGGCCATGAGCGCGTGCCTTGGAGCGGCCGCAATAGGGGCGAGAACTTACACTGCTACTGCAGGTCCGGGGTTGGAGTATATGCACAATGTCTTGTATGTCGCCTCATCTATGCGACTACCGGTAGTGATGACGGTGGTCAACCGGGCTTTATCGGCACCGATAAGTATCTGGGGAGACCACTCCGATGCCATGGCTGTCAGAGACACAGGCTGGATACAGGTGTTTTGCCAGAGCTGCCAGGACGCATTCGACATGACCCTTTGGGCCTTTCGTGTCGGTGAGGATCGCAACGTCCTCTTTCCCGTTATGGTTCATCTTGATGGCTTCACCTTATCGCACGTAATAGAACCGATGATTCTGCCGGAGCAGAGAGAAGTGGATAGATTTCTCCCCAGATTCCAGTACCCTTTTCCACTGACCCCTGATAAGCCCATGACTCACGGAGCCCTCGGTCCCCCGGACATATACTCAGAAGCAAAGATAGCCCAGGAGGTCGCGTTGAGAGAATCCAAAGGAGTGATACTCCAGGGTTGGAAGGAATTCGGAGACATTTTTGGTCGTTATTATCATCCTGTAGAGGAGTATAGGACGGAAAACGCCGAAGCATTGCTTCTGACCATGGGCAGCTACACCGAAACGGCAAAGATTGTAGTAGATGAAAGGAGAGACAGAGGTGAGGCTGTAGGGCTCATAAGCTTGCGCCTCTGGAGGCCTTTTCCATTCGAGGAAGTTCGCCGCACAACAAAAGGTTCCAAGGTACTGATCGTCTTTGACAGATGCATTTCTTTCGGCATGGGAGGACCGGTTTTTTCCGAGGTTAGATCAGCCCTATATGATGAAGATGCCAGACCCAAGATAGTGGGCTTCGTAGGGGGCCTGGGTGGCAGAGATGTGTCGGAAGAGGATTTCGACTATGTTATCAGCAGAGGAAGGCAAATCGCAGAAGAGGGTTCCGACAAGATGATCGAGACGGTGGGCATAAGATGACAGGACAGAACTGCCAGCCAATCGATAGCTGCCAGTAAGAGGTAACGAATGACAGTAAAGATGGTAAGACTTGGCGAAGGCTTGGTAACCACCAAGGAGTTTCTGGCTGAGGGGCACAACTTCTGCACTGGCTGTGGGGAATCTCTGGCGATCAGGATGGCTCTGAAGGCTCTTGGGGAGAATGTGATCGTGGCTAATGCCACCGGGTGTGCCGAGGTGTGTACTACGCCAATGCCCTATACCTCATGGCGAATCCCCTGGATACATACGCTGTTCGAGAACGTGGCTGCTGTGATCTCGGGCGTGGAGGCGGGTCTGAAGATTTCGGTTGAAAAGGGCAGGTTACAGGAGAGAGACATCAAATGCGTTGCCATGGGTGGGGACGGCGCCACCAGCGATATAGGAATCCAAGCCCTGTCTGGGGCATTCGAGAGAGGCCATAACTTCCTGTATATCTGCCTTGATAACGAAGCCTACATGAACACGGGAATCCAAAGGTCGAGTGCCACACCCTACGGAGCTTCGACTACGACTGCACCCGCGGGCAAGTTCAGCATCGGACAGGTTACCCGGAAGAAGAATATGCCTGCTATTGCTGCTGCGCATAACATACCTTATGTGGCAACAGCCTGTCCCAGCTATCGTCTGGATTTGATGAAGAAGGTCAGGAAAGGTGCGGAGATCGAAGGCCCGGCTTATTTGCATGTCCTGGTCCCTTGCCCAACGGGCTGGAGACACGGCGGCGACATGACTGTTGAAATAGGTCAACTGGCGGTGCAGACGGGCATTTTCCCTCTCTACGAGATAGAGCACGGACGCTACACACTGAATGCCGACCCACCCAACCTTAAGCCCATTGAGGAATACCTGAAGCTGCAGGGACGATATCGCCATCTGACAGGTGAGGAGATCGAGAAGATCCAGGAAATGGTGAATGCGGATTATGCCCTGCTCAAAGAGAAGGTGGAGGCTTTTCCCGGGTGAGTTGAGGTAGAGGTAACGATGGTTTCAAAAACAAGGCACAAGGAATCGACCAAGGTTTCCAGAGCAGTGAAGAAAGCTGTGGGAAGCTATCAAAGGGATCAGGACATGCTAATACAAATCCTTCTCGATTTGCAGAGCATGTTTGGATGGTTGTCCGAGGAGGTGTTGACGGAAGTAAGCGAGCAATTAGACGTGCCGGTTACCCGGGTTTACCAAATCGCGAGCTACTACAAGGCTTTCAGCCTTGTGCCTACGGGCCGGTATATTGTCAAAGTGTGCCTGGGAACGGCATGTCAGGTACGCGGTGCGCCTCAACTTCTGAACGTAGTCTCGGCCATGCTTAAGATGAAACCAAGCGAAACCTCAGCAGACATGCGGTTTACGTTGGAAACCGTCAATTGTCTTGGCTGTTGCGCCATGGGTCCTGTGATTGCAGTTGATGGTGTATACCACAGCAAGCCTTCGGCTTCAGACCTCAGGACGATATTCGAAGCCGCGAAGTAAGGAAAGATATGAGTAATAAGAGGCTTTGCTCAGCCAGTGACCTTGAGACACTAAGGACAGAAATACTGGCGAAGAGAAACCCCGATAAGCCTATTGTCACCGTATGTACAGGCACGGCCTGTCAAGCCTATGGTTCACTAGAGGTTTTCCGGAGATTCGCTGACGAACTCAAGAAGCAAGGATCGAGAGGCTCGGTAGTAGAAGCTAAGGCGACCGGATGTCATGGGTTTTGCGAGCAGGGGCCGGTAGTAGTTATCTTTCCTCAGGAGATTTGCTATGTGAGAGTGAAGCTCGAGGATGTGCCGGAAATAGTCTCCACAACACTGGCTGGTGATGGAGTTATTGAGAGACTACTCTATAAGGATCCCGTAACAGGGGAAAGGATAGCCAAGGCACCCGATATTCCCTTCTACAAGAACCAGTTGCGCATCGTATTCGGGAACAATAAGTATATTGACCCCGGAGATATAGACGATTACATAGCCCTTGGCGGATATAGTGCATTATCAAAGGCCCTGTTTCTGATGACTCCTGAGCAGGTTCTCGAGGAGATCAAGAGATCCGGGTTAAGGGGCAGGGGCGGGGGAGGGTTTCCCACAGGAGTGAAATGGGAGGCAACCAGGAACGGCTCCCGAGGACTGAAATACGTGATTGTTAATTGCGATGAAGGCGACCCCGGGGCCTACATGGATAGGTCCATCATGGAGGGAAACCCGCACGCCGTATTGGAAGGACTTACTATTGGTGCCTATGCCATAGGATCACAGGAAGGCTTCATCTACGTGCGACAGGAGTATCCCATCGCATACCAGAACACGATTCAAGCTGTCAGGCAGGCCGAGGAATACGGATTCCTGGCGAAAGGCATACTCGGCTCAGGATTTGATTTTGGGGTGACTATTCACCGGGGGGCAGGGGCATTTGTTTCCGGGGAGTCAACAGCTCTCATGAGCGCTATCGAGGGCAAAGTGGGCGAACCCAGGATGAAATACATCCACACTGCGGTAAGCGGGATCAAGGGAAGGCCCTCATGCCTGAACAATGTGGAGACCTGGGCAAATGTCTCCGTTATTATCAATAGAGGGGCTGAGTGGTTCAACTCCATCGGTACCAAAGGAAGCAAGGGAAGCAAGATTTTCTCGCTAGTCGGCAAGGTGAATAACACCGGGCTTGTGGAAGTGCCTATGGGCATGACCTTGAGGCAGCTAGTTTATGATATCGGCGGAGGGATACCGAAGGGGAAGAGATTCAAGGCGGTTCAGACAGGAGGTCCTTCTGGAGGGGTGATTCCCGAGCGCTGTTTGGACACTCCGATTGATTTCGACGAACTCACCAAACTTGGCTCTATGATGGGTTCTGGTGGAATGGTAGTTATGGATGAGGATACCTGCATGGTGGATACAGCGAGGTATTTCGTCAACTTTTGTTGTGAAGAATCTTGTGGCCAGTGTATTCCTTGTCGTGAAGGACTACGAATGCTTCGTGAGATTCTAACTGATATCTGTGAAGGGAAGGGTAAAGAAGGAGACATAGAAGCCATTGAAGATATAGCAGAAGTGATGGAGTATGCTTCCCTGTGTGCCCTTGGCAGCACCGCTGCCAACCCCGCCCTGACCACGTTGAAGTATTTCAGGGATGAATACGAGGCTCATATAAAGGAGAAGCGCTGCCCGGCAAGAGCCTGCAAGGCTCTCACTGCTTACTACATTGACCCCGCTAAATGTACTGCCTGCATGATTTGCCGCAAGAGCTGTCCTACTGAAGCGATTTGTGGGGACAAGAGCATCATCCACTGGATCGAGCAGGAGAAATGCATAAAGTGCAATGCCTGTTTTGAGGTTTGTCCTCCTCGGTTTAGTGCCGTAAGGAGAATCTCGGGAGAGCCTTTGCCTCCGCCCCCGGCTCCCGGGACGAGAGTTGTCCGTGAGAAGAAGAGGTGAATGCCAATGACCATAACTCTGCAGATAGACGGGAAGGAAGTAAAAGCGACGAAAGGGATGACCGTACTGGAATCAGCGAGAGAGGCTGGCATTGAGATACCGACGCTCTGTTATCACGAGAAGCTAGAACCTTACGGTGTTTGTCGGATATGCAGCGTGGAGGTGGAAAAGAAAGGGAAAACCCGAATAGTAGCGTCTTGTGGCTTTCCCGTCGAACAGGGGTTAGTAGTGAGGACGCGCTCTCCTAGGATAGACAAGATTCGGAAGGTTATCATTGAACTGGTTGCCCCCACGACAATGGTCGACGGAGAGGTCGCTGGGGAGATCAAGAAAATAGGCAACGAATACGGTGCGGATATCCACAGGTTTGAGTCTCGCTTCAGAGCAAAGCCAACGAGATGCATTCTATGCGGGCGATGTGTACGCTACTGCGATGAAGTTATCGGCGAACACGCCATAGGTTTCATGGGACGAGGGATAGACCGGAGGGCAGCCTTCTTCCCGGAGAAGGCCAGGGCCTGTCTCACCTGCCAGGCCTGCTTCAACCTGTGTCCCACGGGCAAGATTCCGTCGGAAACCGATTTTGTCGTGTTCGATGGTTTTTCTGTTGATGACTACCTTGCTGGAGAGCTGTAGGCGCTCAGCCCTCTTTGGCAGGGGGAACCAGATAGTGAAGTACAGTGCGTGAGACCATTTCCTGAGAAGAGCAAAGACGGCGTTTGCTACCAGCGGGATTTCAATCTAAAATAGTCGGTAGGTAGTTGCCCCTGCTTTAGCGCGGGAGTTCTGCTGGCGATCGTGCAATACGGGGTGTGGCGCAGCGGCTAGCGCGCATGGTTTGGGACCATGAGGTCGGAGGTTCGAATCCTCTCACCCCGACCAAAATCGGCACATCTCCTTTCTGTAGAAGCCCAACGAAGACTTGACAGCGAAAGTGGATTTCAGTTATGATTGTTAGACATGTCTAACAATCCTGGAGGCAGGCAAATGGAAGGACAAGAAGCGCAAAGAGAACAGACCGCCAGCATGGAGGACTACCTTGAGGCGATAGCTAATCTCGGAGGAGAAAGGAAGGTGGTAAGAGTAAAACAGCTCAGCGAAATGGTGGGAGTTAGGATGCCTAGTGTCACCTCCGCCCTGAAGAAACTGTCGGAGCAAGAGCTTGTGGAGCATGAACGATATGGCGGCATAAAGCTCACCCCTGAAGGTGATAAGATCGCCCGTGATGTGATCCGCCGCCATGAGGCCTTGACCCGCTTTTTTTCTCAAACCCTGGGCATCGATCAGGATCTAGCCCAGGAGGATGCCTGCAAGATTGAACATGTCATCAGTCCCTTAGGTATGGAGAGGCTGGCGAAGTTTATGGAGTTCATGGAGGCCTGTCCAATGGGGGGAGCTAACTTGCCCGCTACGTACGAGTATTATCTAGAACACGGAGAGCTCCCTCGAGACTGCTTGAGGAGAAGCGTCGGGAACAGGAATAGGAAAGGCGATGTTTCTTGAGCTTTGTCGGCTAAACAAGGCTGGCTTATTAAGTATAGGGGACAAGCTACGACTATGTATCAAAATGAGCAATTGACCCTGGCAGAGATGAGGACCGGACAGACAGGTACTGTGGTTGAGGTTCTGGGAGGACATGGCTTCGTTCGGCGTCTGTATGCTTTGGGTATAAGGCCGGGTAAGACGATAACCAAGCTAAGTGCTACGCTGTTTCGCGGTCCGGTTATTCTCAGGGTGGATAATGCCCAGGTGGCTGTTGGTTTTGGCATGGCCAGGAAAATCATAGTTCAAGTAGATAAATATCTCGCCCGCCCTTCTTAAGATGAAGCGTATCTTGCTTGTGGGTAATCCCAATGTGGGCAAAAGTGCCCTCTTTTCTCGACTGACCGGTACACGCATTATCGCTTCCAACTATCCCGGAACCACGGTGGGGTTCACTAAAGGGTATCTGAAGCTGGGGGAGGAGCGGGCTGAGCTTATCGATGTCCCCGGCAACTACACCCTTGAACCAACTTCTAAGGCGGAAGAAGTAGCTGTCGAGATGCTCAGAGATGGAGACCTGGTCATAAATGTTGTTGACGCCACCAATTTGGAGAGAAATCTCAATCTGACCTTGCAGTTGCTGGAGAGACAGACTCCAGTAATAGTTGCCCTCAACATGTGGGATGATACTCGGCATCGGGGCGTAAATATCGACGTTGCCAAGCTGGAAGAGCTTCTCGGAGTGTCAGTTCTACCCACGGTGGGCGTTACTGGACAGGGGGTAAGGGAATTAATCAGGCGTCTTCCCGAGGCAAAGGTGCCCGACAGCGCTCGTACTTATTCTAATAGTGATGAGCGGTGGGCGAGAGTGGGTGACATCGTGAGCCAGGTGCAATCATTGAGCCATCGCCACCATCGCTGGTATGAGGATTTGGAAGATGCCAGTAGTCATCGGGTAGGCGGGATAATTATTGCCTTGCTGGTCCTTTTTGCCACCTTCTGGTTCGTCCGATTCGTTGGCGAAGGAATAATTGGCTATGTAGCTGAGCCCCTCTTTGAAGGGCTGTGGACCCCATTGCTAGTAAAACTGAGCCTTGCTTTAGGGGCAGAGGGTTTCTGGCACAACGTCTTGATAGGTAACCTTATTGGGGGGGGAATCGATTATTCTCAGTCCTTCGGTTTGCTTAGCACTGGACTTTACGTTCCCCTCGCTGCGGTGTTGCCGTATATCGTCTCTTTTTACCTGGCATTAGGAATACTGGAAGATGTTGGTTACCTGCCGCGCCTCGCGGTATTGATGGATACAATAATGCACCGACTTGGGCTACACGGTTACGCGATCATCCCCACCATTCTGGGCCTCGGGTGCAATGTGCCTGGCATTATGGCAACCCGCATTCTGGAGAGCCGTAAACAGAGGTTCATTGCGGCGACTTTGATTTCTATTGGCGTTCCCTGTGCTGCCTTGCAGGCTATGATAATAGGGGTGGTGGGACGGCAAGGGGTGGCATACGTAGCCATGGTTTACGGGAGCCTGTTTATATCCTGGGTTATCATAGGGCTAATCCTTAATCGTGCTGTCAAAGGATTCAACCCGGAACTTCTGATCGAGATTCCCCCGTACCGGCTGCCGCCGTGGCGCGTCATTGGTGAAAAGCTCTGGCTACGAGTCTCTGGCTTTATTAAAGAAGCCTTGCCCATAGTCCTCGGCACGGTGTTAGTAGTGAACATCCTATACACTTTAGGAGTTTTCAATGCCGTTGCTGATATTACCGCCCCGATATTGACCGGGCTGTGGGGGCTGCCTAAGGAGACAATTGCACCCCTGGTCCTTGGCTTTCTTCGTAAGGATGTGGCCATGGGCATGCTAGCTCCCATGGCACTAACTGCTAAGCAACTGGTTATCAGCAGTACAGTTCTGGCTATGTTTTTCCCCTGCGTCGCCACCTTTGTGATATTGGCTCGGGAACTGGGGGCAAGAGACGTGCTTAAAGCTGTTGGAATAATGACAGCAGCAGTGCTAATAATGGGTAGCTTGCAGAACCTGATCCTATAGGCGAGGCACCTTTGAGGTGCCCGCCAGAGATACCTAGGCTGTCTGTTCGGCGTACCAAGTGAACATATACATTACTTGGGCGCTCTGACGTGATGCCCAATGGTCCCCGTCTTTCTACAGGCTGTACCATTCACTGCTTATTCGCTGACATCGGTCAGCCTGCGCGGCTTGAAAATGCTTGCACCTGCCAGGTTGGAGGCAACCTCCTTAGCCTCCTTGACTATCCTGTCTATCAATTCCTTGACTGTCGGAATGTCATGAACAAGGCCAACTACCTGCCCCACGCTAAGCAAGCCGTTATCAACATCACCTGATTCAATCAGTCCCAGACCTGATCTGCCGCTGATGAGAGCTTCCAGT
>Ga0209991_10000292_pt1 | contig 22387 bp, 14 predicted proteins | sample ChitaG_FD_183167 | JGI IMG/M metagenome (GOLD analysis project Ga0209991, IMG submission 183167) | Deep subsurface microbial communities from South Pacific Ocean to uncover new lineages of life (NeLLi) - Chile_00310 metaG (SPAdes)... | ecosystem: Environmental > Aquatic > Marine > Oceanic >... | reverse complement strand
CGATCGGTTCACAGATCACGGCGGCGTCGAATCTCGACGACGCCGTTTCCGGTGTCGACTAATGCGCGTTTGAGCAAGGAGCACTTATGCCATTTACCGACAGGGAACTGGTGAAAAAGCACCTGGTGGATTTTCGGGTCGGCCGGGCAGAGGTGAAGGAATTCCGCGCGGTGTTTTCCGGCACCGACCCGGTGCAACTGCCTCATTCGGGGCTGGTCGAATCTTCGGTCGTGGTCAAAGCCAACGAGTCTTCCTCACCAGTGATGGAGGCAAAGACGCTGCTTGACGACTGGGTCTCCCTGGCGCACACCGACGTTATCGCCCGTTCAGTGGTCGTGGCCGATAATACCTCGCTGAGTACGATCTACTCAGAAAACATCGACTTCACCGTTGACTATGACAACGGACGCCTCCGGCGCATCGACACCGGAGACATCACCTCAGGCCAAGCAGTCGCCGTGTGGTATTTTCACTATCGCCGTTATGCGGCCGGAAGCGATTACACCGTGGACACAGCCACCGGGCAGGTCCGCCGGTTCAGTGGCGGGGTGATCGAAGACGGCCAGGCAGTACTCATTGATTATACCGCCGGGTTCGGCGCAGTGACCGAAGACGCCATCGACCAGGCCATTGCCGAGGCCGACCAGGCAATCATGCAGGCCGTTGATCCGCAATACCACGATTCGACCGACCCGGGCCTGATTGCCGCCGAGACGCAGTGGGCGGTCTCGATTCTGTGCCGCGTCCGGGCCGCCGCCGAGCTGTCGGGCCCGCCGCAGAAAACGCCTGCTGCGGCTTCTTCAGCAAAAGCCTGGTTGGAGCTGGCGGAGCAGTATCATCGATCGGGCACCCGCCTGCTCAAACTGTTCTGCCGAGCCGTACCGACAATGAGCTTTCCCGCGTTCGTCACGCGGAGGTAAGTCCGCGTGATCGGACAGCAACAACACAGGGGTTACAGGCAATGAATGAGACATATGCCCATTTAACCGGCCACCGCTCGTGGTGGGTATCGGACTTTTCGGTGTGGGGCGAAGCGGGTGCCGAGTCGGTCGAACTGCTGGCCAACGAGGTCGACGCTTCCGAACGGCGGGTCATGTTTTTCCGATTTGCCGTTGGCGGGGCTGAGCAGGAGGTATTTTTCGCGGGGCTCGTTGACCACCGTCTGAATCCACTCCCGTCGATCATCGATAAGCCGCTTATCGTGATTATCCCCAAAGGCCTGACACCGGTGACCCTGCTTGGCGAGTCGTCATCGTCCGCTTTCAAGATCGCCAAGACAGAGTCCTCCGCCGAGAACGCGCTGGTGGACTTGTGGATCGTTGAAATGGGGTCCTGACGGTGATCGATTGTGGAACAGAAACGATGTCATCGCTTTGGCCGTTTCGCCGGAGGCATGCCGCAATGTGCGGCGGGTTTCGGCTCGCAACTGAAGTGGTTACACACTGTCAATCGGCATCGGGCTGCCGGCGCACAGACAAAAGCAAGGCTCCGGCGAACCCGGAACCCAATGGCAGAGGGGTTGCCGCACAAGGGGAGCAAAGTAACCCCCCGGGATGCAGCCGAAGATCTGGAGATTATCGAGCAGCTCTTGACGTTGGCCCTCGAGGCGATCAGCAAGAAAACACCGGATGTGCGCCTCGCCGATATTCTCAAGCTCCTGGAATTCAAGCACCGGCTCAAGCCGCAGGCTGACGCCCGGGAGGTTTTCTGGGATTGGATCGACCGCTTCCGGCGGGAAGCGGCAAAACAAAAGCAAGACCGAGAAGCTGAGCAACCGCGGCCTTCGCCAAAAAAAGAGAACGCAACGGGATGAGGATACGATGCCGGCGGAAAGGGCTGTACAGTCCACACGGGCTTTTGCGGCAGGCAGAGCCGAGTTGCAGCCTGCGCTCCCGGACCGCAGTCCCTAGCCGCAGAGGTAATGCAAGGGAGAAAAGCAAGTGAAGAGTATTGTCGTGATGTTGATTCTGATTTTGTTTCTCGCGGTGACGGCACTGGCTGACGGTGTCAACTTCACCAATCAGTATAACCAATGGCAGTTTAACCCGTCGTATGCCTGCCATGTTGACGTGGACAACCCTGATACCACTTTCGGGCAGGAATCAACCGATCAGACGGTTTGGGCGGAAGATGATGCCGGCGCGGTCAACCGTGCCATCTTGGTGGACGTCGCCTGGGACAGCATTTTTGGGTACGGGCCCGAGAAAATCCCGAATCCTTCTCAAGTCGATTCCTGCGTCATCGACAGCGCCTATTTCAAATTCTATGTTCACGGGCCATCGACCACGGCGGATTCGATGGTGATCTGGCGACTGCACACGGACATCGAAAACGACGATACATATGCCACGTGGAACAATCCCAAATCCGGTCCGCCTGAGGCGGACTGGGGCGGTGGTGGGGGCTTTACCCTGGCGAATGACGTCATTCACAATGACGACAGCGTTCTTTACAACAACGCTACGGCAAGTATCTGGGATAGTGTAAAGATCACCGACATTTGGCAAGCGTTCACTGATAGTACAAGTCGCCGGACGGGTCTGGCGATCACGATCCCAACCGATGATTCCGAAATCCTGCGCTTTTTCCACAACACGGCTTCGGGTCACTTTTTCCTGAGAATCTGGTGGGGCGAGTACGGTGTGAAATCAACGAAGGCAGACTCGCAGCGGGTAGCGGCAACGAAAACGAATTGGATAAACGGGCACGCATTCAAGGAGCACAACAATTATGGCAGCGATTCGATCCATTACATGCTCCTGGGCAAAGTCTCTACAAACGTAGGGCGAGGGCTTCTGGAACCGGAGAATATAGCAGATTCCGTGAGTGAGAACCTGACAATCGACAGTGCGATATATCATTGCAAGGCCGGGGATGCGTCAGGGTCGAACACGATCAACTGCCATAAGATAAAACAATGGTGGACTGAAGGCTCCGGGACGGGCGGTACGGACGCTTGTGGTTCTGATTGGGTATGTCGGATGCACGGCGGCGGCGGCGAGGGCTGCGAGACGCAGTATACCTGGGCCACGTCTGGTTGTGACGGTAGTGCCGATCGGGAAAGCTCTACTTTTGCCACAATGAGCATTTCGTCTACCGGTTGGTATCAGTTCACCGCACCGGATTCGATTGCCCAGGGGATGTACGACAACCGGAATACACCGAACCCGTTCCAAACGAACTTTTGCGGCGTCCGGCTGGCAAATACGGTCGAGGATGGGACGGTATACGTGAAACTTTACACTGAGGACAGGTGGGGTACAAACAATGATCCCTACTGGATTTTCTATTATCAATGCGAAGTTGAACCGACGGGCGCCCGAGCCCGGCCGGCCTCGATCGGTGAACCGGTGATGCAGGGGGCATATCTCAAATGAAAAGGATCATCAGAATCGTCCTGGTCCTGACACTCTGGACTGGGTTTGCCTGGGCTGCAGTAAGCCCCATAATCGTAGGGGACGCTGATTCTGTCTGGGTTAGCTTTTCAGTCAACGACACCCTGGGTAACGCGGCAAATTGCGACTCGGCGTGGGTTGTGCAGTTCTACCGCTGGCGGGCGTTTGACTCGGTGAAGGTGACCTCGAGTTATGGTTCCCGGACGGGATTTTACCTGGTTTCCCGAAAAGCTTCGGCCGGGGCTGATTCCCTTGGCCCGTACTCCGTCGAGGTGCGGACGTACGGTGTCACCGGTCGATCTCCGCATATCACTTACCAATACATGGTTGTGGATGGTGGGCCACCCGGCCGGGACGATACGGTCGGCCTGGGCAGTGGAACGTATGCGGCGCTCGCAAAGGAGGCTTCCCTATTTGATCCTGGTAGTGATACGGTTGGACTTGGCGATGGGACTTATGCCGCCTTCGCCAAGCCCGGGGATCCGATGACTTTGACGCCCGCTGAACGGGGTGCAATAGAAGATACGATCTACGCTAACCGTGCTGACTACGGTACCGACTTGGACACCTCAACCATCCGAACCATGATGGTGGACTTAATGTTTGCCGACTCAAACGTGGCGCGGGACGGCACGAAAATCGATTATCAGAGCACCACCGGGCCCGGCCCGACGCCGGTGCGCGTTCTCGTCGTCGATGCCGACACCAACTCTATCGAGGGTGTCCGCTTGACAATCAAACTGGCTACCGATCAGGCTAAAAAACACGAAGCCACCACTGGTGCCGAGGGCTGGGCCTCGATGACCTTAAATCTGGTCGAATATGACATCTACGCCGCGGCCAACAACTACACCTTCTCGACCCCGGCGCTCAACACCACGGTATCCGGCGATAGTCTCCGTGATACGATTTGGGCCTCGTCTTTCGACCCGGGATTGCCGGACGACCCCGATTTGTGCCGGGTATATGGCTGGGTGTATGATCTGGGTGGCGAGAAGATGGAAAACGTGGCGGTGACCGCGCGGGTGATGGCCTCCGCGGTGCGGTACCAGAGCGTCGTTGTCTCTCCGTATGAAAAAGCCACTGCCTCCGACTCGACCGGTTACTGGTTCCTTGATGTCTTTCCCTCGGCTCGGCTGATGCCCGATTTGACCAAGTACGAATTTACGATCCGGTACACGGGCGGGGCGATTTTGCGAAAAAAAGTGAGCGTGCCGGATTTGACCTCCTGGCAGCTGGATTGGTAGGCGAACAAAGACCCACGCGGTGCCTCAAGAGAAAAAATGCCAAAAAGCAGCATTTTTTCTGACCGTATCTGTCAGGGGTGCAGCCAATAACTCTTAAAGAGGCCAATGAGGGGACATACCGCGAATGAGTCATTTTGGGATAGAGACACCGTGTATATGACTCGGCGCTTGCCGCAGGAGATGTTTTTCGCAGGTTGTTGGAGGTTTCCCCTGAGGGGGCGCGAAAACCGACGAGACCAATCCTTTCTATGGCCGTGGCCGGGCTCTGAGGTCCGGCCACTTTTTTGGCATTTCCGCACGCGTACGGCCGGTAAGGTGGCTCCACGCTGTTAGCCCACAAGGTGTGTCGCCCGTTTCTTGGCCGTCGGGCCAGATTATTCGCCCAGGCCGATAAACCGGTATAGTGACGCCTATTTATTGCCAGGTCTTGCGTGGCTGATTCTGGCGGCAAACGTCTTCCCACAGGCTCGAAACCTCGAAGTCTGTTCCCGTATAAGAGCTAGGGAGGAGGAGTTGCTCGGTGATATCCGGTGTGAGAAGAGCGCTGCTTTTCGGTCTGGCTGGTGCTGTCTTGTTGTCCGCTTGCACGGCCAATACCTGGGAGAGTTACTATCGCTCCGCCAAGCGCGCGCACCGGGAAGGCGATTTCGTCCGGGCTGAAAGACAATATCAGGCGGCCATCAAGAAAGCGGAACGCAAGGGCCTGGACGACTACCGGCTATCATCGCCCGTGTATAACCTGGGTTTATTGTACTCTCACCAGGGACGCCACGCCCAGGCAGAGCCGCTGTTTTCGCGGGCGCTGGAGCTCATGGAAAAAGACGAAGAATTGGCCGCCGGTCCGGCACATTCAACTGTGGCCGCCTGCTTAAACAACCTGGCGCTGAGCTACACAGCACAGGGCAAGCTTGCCCAAGCGGAACCGCTGTATCAGCGGGCACTACTGATTATCAGAGAATCACTGGGCCCCGAACACCGGGTGACTGCAAAAAGCTACAATAACCTCGCCGGCCTCTATACCGATATGGGCCGGTTTGCCGAGGCGGAATCGCTTTACCACCGTTCACTAAAAATAAAGCGGAAGACACTGGAGCCGGAACATCCGGCCACCGCTGCCGGGATGAACAACCTCGCCTTGCTTCTGGCCAAGCAGGGACGATACAAAGAGGCGGAGGAACTTTTTAAACGATCGTTGGCCATACGCGAGAATTCGCTCGGCCCGCATCACCCGCAGGTCGCCCAAAGTCTGGAAAACTACGCCGATTTGTTGAGAAAGATCGGTCGAAATCCGGAGGCCGAGCGGCTGGAAACTCGCGCTAAAGCCATCCGGGGGACGTCCGCGACAAAGCGCACGGGCAAATAGGACCTGGCGGGCGTCTCAATCTCGGCTTTTTCCTGGTGCGTCACGATATTGGCTGAATGGTCAAAAACCTTGCGCCAATCTGCCCACAAAGGTTATCAATTCTTTTGAGATTATCCAGGGAGTGTTGCCGCAGCGGCCTGATCTCTCTTAGGGGTCGAGAACTGGCGAAGAATCTATCCTCGGGTAAGGCTCTCATTTTGTGGGGTTCAGGATGATGGACCCGGGCACGAACCCGGTCGGCACCTCCTTACGCAGGGTATCGATGAACTCGTATGACCCGGCCCGCCACGTCGTGTCGATAATCACCGTATCAGCGGAATGCTCGTCGATGCGGAAATTCAGCGTGGCGAATAAGCCTTTACCGGGCGCAATAAAATGTTCTTTCGCGCCGACCACTGCGGAGAGCAGGACGGTGTTCGCCTCGTTGTTGATGCTGCCCGTGTCGGACTTCGCGGTGATGTATTCCACACGCGAGCCGGTAAAGTCGACTTTCTCCAGGGTGACCGCGTCGGGGGTCCATGTCAGGGGAATCGTCACCGCGGCCAACTCCACACAGTTTTCGAAGGTGACCTGCACGGCGAGGGTTGCGCCGAGAGTGTCGGAGACATTCCGGGCGACCCAGCACGAGTCGAAACACGGCGGTTCGGTGATGGTGATCACGCCCTTATTGAACGCGCTGAAATCGCCAACGCCGGCGGGACCATGATCCTGGAAGTGTACATTGTCGATCATGTAAATCCTATCCAGCGACTTAGTATAACAGGCGGTGTCGAACTCGAAATTACCCGCGTTGCCCTTGACGTTGATTGTGAGGATGACAACGTCTCTGCCGCTCGGCTCGGGGGCAGTACCCCCGCCCACGCCCCCAGCGTTGATCACGAAATGGTCCGGCGATGTGCCGTCGTACCCGACATCACCAGCCGGGTCGCAGCCCAGCCCCGGGCGAACCTCTTCAATTAGGATGGCCCAACCGGGATTGGACCAGTTCCACCGCACACCGACGACAGAATCGTCGCCAGCGTCAACGGGAAGCGGCGGCGACCAGAATGCTCCGCCAGAGGTGGACCTGACGATGACCGGCACCGTAAGCGAACCCATCTCGATGTCCCAGAAAGCTGTAATGGCCACCGAAACGCCGGTCTGGTTCTTCTCAACCGTCTTGCTCTCAAGGTCCACCCGCCATTCGGCAAAGGCACCCGTGGCAAACAGCAATAATGTAACGGCGGTAAGCCCTCCAACCAGAAAACGAATTTTAGCCCACATCACGGCCTCCCCAGCTTGGGTTTTCGAGTGCGCCCAAAATAAGATAACAAGCTGCTGTAAGTCAAGCGCCCCGGCGCTTGACGGACGATTAATGTCAAGCCGACACCCCGCAATGGCATTCGGGGCAGGGGCCGCTTGACCTACTTCCGTCGACCGGATGTGATTCGCGGGGCGTGTAACTCTTTGTTATTCAGCGGATTGGTGCGTCATTCTCCGCACGGGTTGCCGCAGAACATGTGATTGGTCATGTACACGTATTGCACGTAGTATGTCACGCCCTGGTCGTCAGCGCTGGGGCTTGACAGACAACCGCCGCTTAAGTACATTGTATGAGTGGGATGTTGAGTGGTTCGCCGAGTTGGGGCTTGACGTGAACCGCCGCTTAAGTACATTATGGGAATGCAAATGGAGTTGCGAGATTGAGCTGGGGCTTGACGTGAACCGCCGCTTAAGTACATTACCTGGCCGAACGGATGCGGCTGGAGCAGGGCAGGGGATTGACAGACAACCGCCACTTAAGTACATTCGAAGGGTAGGGGCCACCGATGGCAACGGAGTTGGGGTTTGACATGAACCGCCGCTTAAGTACATTACCGAACCAAACCTGACGGACTTGTGATATGCTGGGGCTTGACGTGAACCGCCGCTTAAGTACATTCCAGCATTTGCAGGGGCCGGCAGATCGTCAGCTGGGGCTTGACGTGAACCGCCGCTTAAGTACATTGTGAGTGATCAGCACGTGGGCAAATATGGAGCTGGGGCTTGACGTGAACCGCCGCTTAAGTACATTTGCCGCTGTTTCCCGCTCATCCCCTCACCCGCTGGGGCTTGACGTGAACCGCCGCTTAAGTACATTGATTCCAGGAATAGTCTGTCCACTGTATGTGCTGGGGCTTGACGTAAACCGCCGCTTAAGTACATTATACCCCTTATAAGCACCCTGCTTATAAGGGGTTAATTCCCTCCAAACCTCAAAAAAACGACAATTGGCTGGGCGGCTTTTCCGCTGATCGGCGCTTTTTCCCGTAGTAAACTTCCATCTTCCCGAATTGATGATCGGTTACGGCCAAGAGCCTGACCTCGCCTTCGGTGGGCATCATTTTGCGGATTTGCTTTCTGAGTACTCCCGCCCGTTCTTCGCTTCCACAAAAGCGGGCATAAACACTATAAGCGCCTCGGCTGAAAGGGGGGAACTTGTCAATCACAGGCGCATTGAATCTCGCCGAGTGGGGCAACCAGCATTTTGCGGCAACCGCGATTACGGAGAGTTTCCGGATAGGCCGTTTGGCCCTTTTTCGGGATGGCAGCAAGTTTGCGGGCATCGTTAATTGGGACAAAGCGGATTTGCCTGCTTTGGGGCACGGTCCGAACCACATACAGAGAACGGGCATTGTCCGCTGTTAAACCATCCAGTTCAATAACCTCACCGCAGGCCAACGAGAATTTGAATCGCTTGTTGGTGCCGAATTGACGTCGGATAACGGGTTCGCCGGCGGACAATCGCCGATACGACTCGTACATCGTGACCACATGGCCTTCCCATTTAACTTCATTGCCTTTTTCATCGAGTTGGGCCACGATTTCCATATGATGATTGGCAGAAGATTGAACAAAGCGAGTGCGAACTCCCTGGGCCACCTTGAACGCCGCTTCCATGTTTCGACGAACACGAACCCGACGGATAGGCACCGGACGGCCATCAGGGGTTTCCAAAGTCGGGTAGTTTTGCCGATCAGCAAAGGCCCTTGCCGGATCACCACCGAGGTCGTCTACCTTTTTGCGGATTGCCTGACGGACGGCCGGGTCAACTATCATATCGACGTCTTTGGCTTTCAAATCTGGAATATGGATTCGTTGGTGCACGTACTGTCGCCCGCGCTCGTCCTGGCGTGGCTTTCCATAAAAAGTCTCCGCATGCAACGGGCCTCGCACCCGTTTAGACAAACGGTGAGATGTGACGACTGCGTTCACTTTGTCGCTCACTTCGGTGAGAAATCCCGGCCACGGTGCCTCGACTCGATCAAACAGGCGGCGGCCGGTTTGCCCCGTGCGTTTTGCCGCGTCGTTGAGTTGCTTTACAGTACGCGGCGCGGTCAGGGCCACGATGACAGCGTCTACGGCATGGTGGCGGTGGTCGTCGCGGGATTTACCCGGCCCATTGCCAAGGACGGCATTCAATCCCCATTCGTTTCGCAAGTAGGCTGTGATCGGTCCCGTCGTGGCCTGGACGCGACGCTTCCCCGAGGCATCAATACCATCTGCATCGGCCCCGCCATATAGCAATCCAAGGTAACGCTTGGCCCACTTGGCGGCCCAGCGGGTGTCGTTAAGCTGGCGACTAGTGAACCCATCTATAAATTCTCGCAAACCTTTTTTATCCATCCTAAATCGACGCAGTTTCTCTCGTCGGGCATTGCCTTTAAACTTGGAAACACGCTGGATGATTTCATCCCATTTGTTTGTTGTGTGGTATGCCTCAAAGGGTGACTGATGATGTTTGACCGTGCGGTTTTCCTCGGCCTGACATAGTGTTTTGTTCATATAAGAATCATCCAAACAGCGGTCGAAAGGAATTATGTGCTCGATGTCCAATTGCGGTTCATCGCCAAAAAGGGATGTGGGAGTGACTTGCCTTCCGGTGTATGGGCACTGCCAATTGCATTCTTCGGCGAGTAGGATTTTGAGGATATCACTGCGTTTCGGATTCTCGATGCCGACTTCACCCAGGATTTTTTGTGCCGCCCTCTCTCGTGCTCGTTCGTTGGCGCGCATCTGCCGCCAGATTCTCTCCCGTTGTTTGGCCGTGGAACGCAACTCACGCGCAAGTTCGATGTGTATTTCCGCTGGTTTGCCGTAGTGTTTGACGATTGCGTTGACCACACGCCGCAATTCAGTCAACGCCCGTTCCACAATGGGGTTGCGCAACTCCGGGAGGTCTCCGGCATTGACCGGAGGAAGAAGATCATGTGGTTTGGCGGCGCGCTCCCATCTTTCCGGAAAACGTTCCTTGATTGCAGTTTGTAAGGGTGTTCCTTTTTTCAGAAGGGGAAGGAGTTTTTCTAACGCCTCCTGGGAATAGCGGCAGTAACCGTCTTCAAGGCGGAGCTTGCCCAGTCGATCGGCGGCCTCTTCACCAAGATCCCACACCCTCATAGCGCGTCGTTTGAGAGTTTCGTCTTTGACAATACTCCGAATGTCTTCGACGATGGTATCTCGGTCCCTATTGGACAACGCTTGCCATCCATCGAAACCGAAAATAGCGATGAGTTTGGCCGTCGTGCGGTTGCCAGGAATCCGTTTTTCGCCACCGAGTTCCAGGTTGAATTTTACCGTTCTTTTCAATCCGAGAATTCTGCGCATCTTCGGAAAGGTCAGATCACCCTCGGTTTCCAGATGTTTGACCAATGCTTCCCGACTTTCATCGTCAATCTCGATCACTTCGCCGGTGGATTCATCGACGATTCTCAGATTGTTGACAAGTTGAAGGTAACGAAAACCCTGAGCGGCGAGGAGGGCCCAGGGTGCCCGCCTTTTGCCGATCTCAAGTTCGCACGCGCCCACCAAATGTTTTTGAGTTTTGAGGGGCCGCTGATGGAAAATAATGCGGTGGATTTCCCGTCTGAGTTCCTCAGTCAATTTGTCGGCATGGAATTGGGCTTGGGTACCCCAGATTAGACTGAATTCGTCTTGATACATCGCCCGTGAGGTATACCGTTCCCGCACGCGGATGTGATCTGCCTGCAATGTTGCGAACAATTCGCCAAGTGTGCGGGCACCAGTTTCATGCATTTGTGAATGGAGTATGTTAATGTCGGCGTTGATCTTACCCTCATCGTCTTGGCTTTTGGGAGGCGATTTCCTGGTGCTCAGAAACCCTCTTCGTTGGCCAAGATGGTAAAGGGCACGCCCAAGTTCATATGGCTGGAGTTTTTTGTCCAAAGCTCTTGCACGGAGTATGTATGGGGAATCCAATTGGCGATCGAGTTTGAGGAAGTAATCATATTTCTCAGCAGGTTCCTCGATGTTTCCGGGAGGCAAAAGGCCTGTGCGTTGGAGAGCATGCGCCAGATTCAGCATGCGCCTGGACCGGCGTTCCAACAACCGCCGTGTTTGCCTGGCTAAGCGTCGCTCAAGGTTCCTGGATTTGCCTTTGCCGTCCTGTTCTATGCTCGACAGCCCAGCCTCAAATACACGTACTCCGGAATCTATCAGCCGGGGATTTGCTCTCCCCTTTTTGACCAACGCCCAGCCAATAGAGTTTGGGCCGAGGTCAATACCCAATACCACAGACTTGTTTTCAGCCGGCCCCATAAAAATACCCTTGACAGGCAAATGACAGGGTATTATAATTATTGTGAATGTACTTAAGCGGCGGTTGCTTGTCAAGCTCCAGTAAGAGGCAATCGCCTCGCAGGTTTTGCTCTACGGAGCAGCCACGCCCGTCCAGTACGGGCGTTTTTTTTTGCCGACTGGCTGTTGTCAACTCCTGGGTAATGGGATGTTCCATTCGTGCCAAAGGATTAGGCGCGCGGACGCAACTGCTGTCTTATTGGAGTACTGACCCGCATTTCACAAGGAGAACAGGTTCCGTGGGGCAGGACCCTTCAGCGGTCCTGCCTTTCTATTCAGTTTGGCAGAACCGCTTCGGGTTCTGTCCTATATGACTGAATATCGCATAAAAAAGCCCCAAGCCGTTGTAAGACTTGGGGCTAAACTTGGAGCGGGAAACGGGGGTCGAACCCGCGACATCCACCTTGGCAAGGTGGTGCTCTAGCCAGCTGAGCTATTCCCGCCTGTCATATCTAAGTATCGACTTATCAGCTAATTGTCAAATGGTTTTTCTTTTCAACCGGCGGTCGCGCGGCGCTTCAGCTTGATGGGCAAACACTTACGATGGTGCCCTATTTCTTGATTAGCCAGGGGCAGATCCGGCCGATCGCGTCTGTAACTTGGACTAGACTTGCGCTGTCACCAAGCGCCAGGTACGCATCGAATTTCGCGGTCAACGCCGATACGCTTATCGGGTTGAGGGCCAGCGCCGAATCGGCATACACCAGGGCCTGCTCGGGCTTGCCCATTCGCAGATAGGCGACGGACATCCAATTGAAGGGCATATCATAATCACCCGGACCATTTTGCTTCATCCGCGAGAAGGTCTCCAGGCCTTTTTGGTGTTGGCCGGACAATAAATAGTTCAAACCGTCATTGAAGTCGTTGGCCAGTTGCAGATCGGGCCAAACCGAATCAGGTCGGGAGAAGTCACCCTTGCGTTTATATACGGCGAGGTTGCGGTTCAAATGTGGTGCGGGATAAAGGCTGATAAAGTAATTGTGGCGGAACTTCGAGTGTAAAATCAACGCGCGTTCCGCCGGGGCGGAGGGTTTATACCCTGTCGAAAACAGGATGTAGTCCGGATCGCGGGAGAGGATATACCCGGCGTTGAAGTGGCGCTCTTTCCAGGTGGTTTGCATCCCGGGGATGGTCTCGGGATGACGGGCCACGGTCGAATCAGTCAGCCCCAGCACGTCAATCACCGTGTGGCCCAAAAGGTCGTACCCCAGCCGGCCGATGGTCGAGACAGCAATAGAAAACCGGCGGTTGTCCGTGGATTTCAAGAGCGCGGCAACGCTACGCATTTTAGTGACGATGCCGATCTCCAGCCCGCGTGAGTAAGAGAAATACTTGTCCGGGTAAAACCGTTGGTAGCCGGCGATGGCCAAAAGCATCGCGCAGATACCCCAGAACAAAGCTGCCCGACGGCGAAAGAGGCGGCAAACCAGGACAACTCCACCGATAGTCGCGGAGGCGAAGACCGGCCAGACCGGGACGAAAAACCGGTGCGCGCGCAAAACGTCACCACCGATCACGGCGATGTAAAGCGTATACACCAGCCAGAGAATGGCCAGAAATCCCACCGGGGTTTTCCACCCGGAGCGGATCAAGGCAAAAACCAAGAAGATCGGCAAAATCCCCCACAGGCCGAAATGCTGAAGATATAACCAGAGGTACTCGATGCCGCTTTGCCAGTACTCCGGAGAAAATCCGGTCTTGGCGTAAAAGGGATTGGGGAAAAGTGAGCCGTAATAGGACAATTTGAAGACCCCGAAGGGAATCAAGGGGAGAATATAATACATAAGCGGCTGCCACCAGCGGCGTTTGATCGAGGCTGTTTCCCGAAACAGATGCCACGCATAGCAGACGGCAAACACCAGCGCGCCCTCGGGGCGGGTCAAACTGGCCAGAGTCAGCATTCCCCAACAAAGGGGAGAACCGGCAAGCAGACGCTCCACAGCCAGCACCACTAAAAAGACAAACATCCCGGTCTCCAGCCCGGCGACCGACCAATAACCCACCGCCGGGTTGATCGCCACCCACAGGCCCGCGGCAATTGACCCCGCATATATCCACCGGGTGGAACTTCCGGCCAACGCGCGCCGAGTCAGAAAGACCGTCGCGATCACCGCGCCCGCTGAAAAGAGTAAGCCCAACCAGCGAGCTGTCTCCTCCAGGCCAAAACCAAGGTTTGCGGTTAGGGAGAGCAGGATGATCCAGAGGAAGTTGGTGTATCCTTCGACACGTTCGCCCTGGTTGAACACCAGGCCTTCGCCGTTGAGATAGTTTTTCACGTAGCGGAAAGAGATATAGGCGTCATCCTGCAGGAAAGGGACTGCGGAGGCGGCAAGTACAATGAAAACTATCACCAGCGCGGCGCAGGACAGGTAAAACGTTACCCGGGTTTTTCTTCGCTGAGTGGGCCGGTGAACCGGGGTCGCCTTTTTCCTGCGCATCATGGATGACCGATCCGCTGTTACTGGCATAATGAACAGCGTACCGGCGAGATAGTCAACCACTGGGTGCTCATCAGCATCGCATTCCTCCATTCCTGTTCGGCCCGTGATACCTCCTGTCCGAAAAGTGCCCGGCCCGGGGTGTCAGATATTCAAATTGATCCCACGGGAGAAAGTAACTTATTTGATACATCCCTCATTTGCCGAGGGCAGTGGGTTGATGAGACCTAAGCACACGGAGGCGGACCATGGCGGAAAGGGGAATAGACACCGCTCTTATTTACGAATGTGCCACGGACCTGCTGGCCCGACAGGACGAACGGTTGTGGCGGATAAACGTGATCTATCTGGCTTACTCAGTTGGGCTGGTGCTTGCCGGGCGTTTTGTCCTCCCGGGGTGCGGCGTGCCCCCCTTTGTCGCGTGGGGTCTGGGAATCGTCGTGGCGGCGCTGTGGTTTACCGCGGTGGCCGCGACGCGGCGGGAACAAAAAATTCGCTCCGAACAACTCAAGGAGCTTGAGCGAAACAGCCAGTTCTTCCAGTATAGTCAGGTCGACCTGCGGCTTTTTACGACCAAGTACACCCTGATCACCCGGAAGAAGGGATTTAAGATGCCCACCCTGTTCCGCCAGCACTGGCTGCTTGACGGCGGCCTGGCCATCGCCACCTTTGTTGTAAATGGGGTGTTGTTTATTCAGGAGATCTTCCTTTGAGCGGGCTATGCCCCCCGGTTTCCATATTGCACACCCGGCAAAAGATTACAGGCGCGCGGGGAGCCTGGCCTGCACTCCTGATTCCCCGAGAGACGGTCCAGGCAAAATACATCTTGTGTCCCCGCTAAAACGTCACGTAATTAAGCGTGAACAGGTGGAGCCGAGAACGGTATTGGATTCTCATAAAGGCGATGTGCCTCAAGAAACGAGACAGGTGAAAATGGAAATGGACACAGTTAAATTCTCCTTCGGCGAACGGCCCGAGGAAACGGGGAGATGGCCGTTCCGGCTGGCTGTTCTGGCTGAGTTTTTGCCGCGGGTATATGAGACCAGGAAACCGGATGCGCGTTTTTTCCACCACGCGGTGGACAAAGACAATTTCAATGAGACAATGGCCAAAGCGGGTATGCGCCTGGAGTTTGACGTGGAAAATCCGCTGTCTGATCAGCCGCGGAAACTGCACGTTGATCTGGCCCTGAATGTCATGAAAGCGTTTCGACCGGAACGCATTGTTGAAGCGGTCCCCCAACTGAAAAACCTGGTTGGAATCCGGGCCCTGCTTGAAGAGTTCGGTCAGCGGAAACTCTCCGTCGCGGATTTCAAGGAGCGCCTGAAAGAACATCAACTATTGCCGGAACTCTCCGAGAAAATCACCGCCGCGCTGCGGCCGCCGGGGGAGTTGCGGAAAAAAGCCGACAAACCAGCTCCGCCCCCGCCAGCCGCAACGAAACCCCCGGCCGACACCGGCGATGCCGTGGATTCCATCCTGGAGATGGTGGATGTCAGCGACGAAGCTGTAACACGAACCAGGGAACGGGAAAAACTCGAGGCCGCCCTTGATGACTTCGTCAGCACCGACCGGGCAAAGGAAGAAGCATTCGACGCTGCCGCCGTACGGAAAACCATCTCCCTTTTGGATTCGCTCCTGGGCCGCGCGGTCAATGTCATTCTGCATCACGCCGAGTTTAAGCGCGTGGAAGCCCTCTGGTCGGGATTAAAGTTTTTAGTTGAGCAGACGGACTTCCGGAAGAACGCCCGGCTCGAAATCATCAATGCCGAGAAAGACAAACTCGGGGAAGCCTTTGCCAGGAATATATATCAAGTTGAATATGATGCACAATCCGAGGTGCCTCTGGCCGCCGTTATTGCGGCCTACGAGTTTGACACGCGGCCACCGGATATGGATCTGCTGCGCGAACTGGCACAAAAGGCCGGTGAGATTCCGTTAGTCATCATTACCTCGGTGGGGGCTTCTTTCTTCGGGCTGGAGCGTGCCGCGCAGCTAAACGAACTGCCCTTGCTGAGTACGCTGTTGGAATCCCCGGAATACGCCAAGTACGACGGCCTGCGCCGCGATCCCTCTTCGCGCTGGCTGGCACTGGGCTTTAATCGTTTCCTGCTCAGGTATGCATACGGGGAGGAAGGCCGCCGGGTCAAATCGTTCGACCTGCGGGAAAGCACGACCGCCGATGCCGACTACCTCTGGGGTAATCCGGTATGGTTGCTGGCGTCGCTGATGAGCCGGAGTCACGCTCGTGTCGGGTGGCCAACGGAAATTTCCGGCCGGCACAACGGCGGCGCAATCGCCAACCTCCCGCTGCGGTCTGTCCTTTTGCCCAACGGTGAAGAGGCAAACCTTCCGCTGGAAGCGATCGTTCCCGACCACAGGCTGGAGGAATTCGATCGCACGGGCATCATCCCCCTACTCAGCGATATCAACAATGACTCGGCCTACATTCTAATTGTCCCGTTGGTGCATCGGCCAATGCACGATCCCGATCCGGCAAAAGCGGAGAAAAACGCCTTTATGGCTTCGCTTTCTTACCAGATGTATGCGGGCGAGATTGCGCGATTCATCAACCGCAAGCTGGCCGAGTTTGTCTCGGGAGCCGGCGCGGCCGAAATTGAAGCCCGCTTTGCCCGGGCCCTGGAGGCGTTTAACGTTGCCCGCGATGAAAAAGCCGAGCCCGGCCGCGTTAAGGTGCATGTTGAAGAATCTTCAACCCGACCGGGGCAAAGAGATCTGGCTATCAGAATCTCTTCTCCGCGCCGCGTGCTCCATGGACGGGCCGAACTACAGATGTCTTTGCCCTTGCGGGTGTGACGGCTGCGCGTTCACTCTTTAGTGTTTGCCCTTCTTTTGTGGTCGATAATTATTGTGTAAAATCTGGTGGACGATAGACGAGGGACAACTATATGCGTCGAGGAAGCTTTCTTATTGTTTTGGTCAGCATCACCGTTGGTCTGCTCGGGGGTTCGGTCAGTGCCGCCGAGCTTTCCGCTGATCTTGCGTCTTACCTGGCCACCGTGTCGGCCGATGAAAGAATCCGCGTGGTTATCCGGGTTGCCGGGGCGGTGGACGGGATAACCCTCAAGCGGGAGCTGGCGAGCACGTACACCCGGCGTGCCGACCGCCATCGGGAGGCATTGCTGACCCTGCAAAAGGCGGCAAGCCGATCACAAGAAAACATCCTGCCCGTATTGAACCGGATGCGGCTGGAGGATAAAGCAGAAAACATCAAGACGTACTGGATCGACAATCTCATCACCGCCGAGATGACCGCCGGCGCCGTTGAAGAGCTGGTGGCGCGTGATGACATCGAGAAGATCTATCCATATCCCACTATCAAGCTGATCGAGCCCACCGGCCACGGGTCACTGGCCAAACCCGGCGCCACGAGAGCGGAGATCGGCCTGCGCGCCATTGGTGCCGATTCGATGTGGGCGATGGGTTACACCGGCAAGGGGACCTTGATCGCCACCATCGACACCGGCGTCGACGGGGATCATCCCGCGTTGTCAACCAAGTGGCGCGGCAATAACGGATACTCCAGGGCCGAGTCATGGTTCGATCCCGTCGAGGGTGATTCGATACCCCACACCTTTGGCACTCCCGGTGAGTCGCGATATATGCATGGGACAATGGTGGCCGGCATTCTGGTCGGGCATGACTCTGATACCGGCGATACCACCGGCGTGGCTTTCGATGCCCAGTGGATCTCCGCGGGCGTGCTCGATGTGCCGGGTGCCGATATCTTCGAGGCATTGCAATGGCTGATCGATCCGGACGGGGACCCGAATACCGAAGAAGACGTACCCGACGTAATCAACAATTCCTGGGGATACATTACACTTCCGGATTGGGCCCCGCTGGTCGACTGTGATGATCTTTTCTGGAATGTTATCGACAACCTGGAAGCCGCAGGTGCAGTGACCATCTGGGCCGCGGGAAATGAAGGATATGTCGGCGAGCAAGACACTCCGCAGTCGATACGGAACCCGGCCAACCGCATCACCTCGGAGGTGAACACGTTTGCCGTGGGGATGGTGTCGACGCAGTATTATCCCGACACCCTGTTCTTTGTGGCTAATTCCAGCCGAGGCCCATCCAGCTGCGACGGGCAAACCCCAAAGCCGGAAGTGGTCGCGCCAGGGTACGCGATCCGCTCGACCACGCCTGAGGAGACCTACAGTGATCAAGACTGGTGGGGAACGTCATTTGCCGTACCTCATGTCGCCGGTGCAGTCGCGCTTTTGCGGGAGTACAACCCCAATGCCACGGTGGACACAATCAAGAAGGTCCTGTTGTATACGGCATTCGATCTCCCACCGGACGGTGATGACAACTACACCGGGAAGGGGTTAATCAATATCCCCGCCGCGCTAGACCTCATGCCGGCGAATTCCGAACCGCATTTGTATATCAAATCGGATTCGTATGTCCGGCCATCGCCCGGCGAAAGAAGCGAGATAACCGTCACCGTCCGTAACTGCGGGACACCGGTGACTAATGTAACCCTCGATCTGATCTCGCTGGATAACCGCCTGGCCGTGGATACCGATGTATACTTCTTCGGTGATTTCAACCTAAATGAGATCAAAAGCAACGCTGATGCCCCCTTTATGATCAGCGTCAATAGGGACGTCAGGGTCGGTGAACGGCTGCCGGTCGAATGGCAATTCCAAGGTGACGGGTATTCCCGAACCGTTCGGGGGGCAATCGCGGTCGGGCCATCACGGGACCTAGACGTGTTTACCCACAACATCGGTAATGTCATTTTCACGATTTCGAGTTTCGGTGAATATGGATTGGACTCCAGTGGCGGAAACGTCTGGCGCAAGGGAACGGTAGGGTTTTATCACCCGGCGACCAGCCAGGAGCCGACGCTTTTTGAGATGGGTTTTCTGGTCGGCACCGACCCCGACCATGTATCCGACGCTGTACGGCAGATCGGCGATATGCCCGCCAACGATTTCCTTACTGATGCCTCGGGGAACCTGCGCGTGGAACAGCCCGGCGACCTGGCCGACCAACAGACTTTTGCCGCTTTTTCCGATGCGTACGCGGAAAACCCGCTGGGCTTGTTTATTGAACAACGGACGTACGCTTATGCCGACACCACGGATGACGATTATGTGATCTTGGAATATGTCATCCACAACCGCTCGGATTCCGTGCTTTCCGGTGTGCGCGCGGCCTTGTTTGCCGATTGGGATTTCCCCTGGGCCGATGGAACATTAGATTTCGTAAGGTTTGACAGCCTGGCCGGCGTTGGCTGGATGCGCCACAAGATCGAGGGACTTGGCCTATTCCGGGGGATAGCCGCGCTGACCCCGGATGGAATGATCTCGTACCGCATGGTCTACAATAAGGGAGAGATATACGACGGGTTCACCGAGCAGGAAAAATGGGAATACATGACCGCCGACTTCGATTCGGTGTCCAACCGCATCTGGACAGATTGCTCGCATATAATGACGATTGGGCCACTTGACCTTTCACCTGGAGACTCGGCGACCGTCGCCTTTGCTGTCATCGGTGCCGAAAGCCGCGCGGAAATGATTGAGTTTGCCCACCGGGCGCGGCGAAAATACCAGTGCACGCGCGGCCTGGTCTCTGAATTAGAACTCGACACCGAGCCCGAAGAGCTGATCTTTACCGCCGAAACTGGCGGTTCGCTTCCCCAGTCGCAAAGCCTGTCGATTCAAAATTTCTGCGGTGATACCACCTGGGAGCTGGACTATACCGCACTGTGGCTGGAGGTCGATCCGGATTCGGGGTTGACCCCGGCTGTGGCAGAAATTTCCATCACTGACATCGATTTCCCGGCGGGTGATTATTTCGACACCCTGATTGTTACCTCTCCCGGCGCAGCAGATACGGTCCGCGTACCGGTGACCCTGCAAATCGTCGAAAGCTTACCCTGGCTGCGTGTTGATCCGGTGTGGATCCACTTCACCTCCACACAGTTCGAACCGCCACCGGACGAAAAGCACGTGTGGGTTTGCAACGACGGGTTGAGCGATCTTGACTGGATGGCGACAAACGATTCCGCCTGGCTTACGGTCACTCCAGCTGGGGGGTTGATCGGCGCGTTGGATTCGACCAAAATGACGGTGATCGTTGACACCACTGGCCTGGTCCCTGGCGATCATCGTGATACGATCGTCGTATCCGGGACGGACGCCGTTGACTCTCCACAAAAAGTGACCGTCATTTTTACCATGCTCTCTGGGGCGACAGCCGCGTCGAACCAGCCGAACCCGTTTAATCCGTATAAGAAGGAAACGACCATCTATCTCGGCGTGACCCAACCTTCAACTGTTGAAGTCAAGATTTATGATCTGGCGGGAGAATTGGTGCGCACCCTGCTTTCCGGGTGGGTAGCCGCAGGAGCGACGGTTGCCTGGGACGGCGGGGCAGATGATGGACCGGTTGTCGCCGATGGTGTATATCTGTGTCATATCAAGGCTGCCACCGAGGACGGTACCGTTCGGGAACAAATCATCAAAATCGCTGTGCTCAAAGAATAACCCTCCTAGGGGGAGACGCGATGAATCTCGACTGGCACGATGCCGAAGAAATCGCGCTGCGGCTTTCAGAAGAACACCCCGGCGTCGATCCCTTGACGGTCCGCTTTACCCAATTGCACCGGTGGGTGTGCGACCTGCCGGGATTCGCCGGCAAACCGGGAGACTCAAACGAGGGCCTCCTCGAGCGCATCCAGATGGCCTGGCATGAGGAATACACTGACCGGTAAGCATGAAAACCGCTGATGGCGGCCGGCACTCATCGCCGAACTCGGTGGGCAGCAGATGTCTGCATTTGTCCGTTACCCATGTTACCCGAATATCTTGGGCTGACCCACACAGAATATGCGCCTACCGGATCAGCTTGCGAGACTTCGCCTGCAGAACTGGAATTAGACGTTGACAGAATCTCGGTTTGCCTTAAATTGTAATCGGAATGGAGTTTTTATCTCGGCAGCCGCTGCCGCAGTTTTTCGGCGACTGGCCGGGGGTTACCGCGTCGCGGTCCGCATATAAGACGGGAAAGTTTTGTCGTCTCTTGTGTATATAATTGATGAGCATTGAGCACCGCCGGGTGCATAATGCACGCGGGGGTGTCGATCAAGGCAATGCAGGCCTGGGTTGAGAGGAATAATTCCATGACGAGATTGAGTGCGCATCACGGATGCCTTACTGCCGTTCTGACTCTTTTTTTAGTGTTTGTCGGCACCGGACTGACCAGCGACGTCGCCGCCCATCGCGACCGCCCGACGTTAATCATGCTGAAAAGCGACCCGGTGATCAGCGCCGGCACCAACCGCATCCTCGATCGCGTCTCCGAAGATGGGCGGGTCAAGGTCTGGGTATTTTTCACCGACAAGGGAATTTTCAACAAGCGGGCCCTTTCGGCCGCGTTAGAAGCCCATGCTCCGGCGATTACCGCCAAGGCCGCCCGGCGCCGGGCTAAGGTCGGGATCACCCGGCCGGAGTTTGTCGATCTGCCGGTTAAAGAATCCTACGCTGCGGCAGTTCGGGAACAAGGCGGCACCCTGCGCCGCATCTCCCGCTGGCTCAACGCGGCCAGTTTCGAGATTGGTCGTACCGCACTCGCTCAGGTCGCGGCGCTCCCCTTTGTAAGGTCGATTCGTCCGGTGGCCAGGTATAAATCACCGCGGGTGGAAATCACTAATGAACCCCTGCATAAGCCGACTCAACCTGCCGAGCCCGGGCCGGTCGATTACGGCCCTTCCAGCGGCCAGTTGGTGATGATTAATGTACCCGTCGCGCACGCTGCCGGGTACGACGGATCCGGTGTATTGGTCTGCATGATGGATACCGGGTACCGCAAGGACCACACCGCCTTCGCCGACGCTTTTGCCGAGGGTCGGGTATGGGCGGAATATGATTTTGTCTTTGATGACGATGATACACAGAACGAACCGGAGGATATCTCCGGCCAGCATAACCACGGCACATACACCTGGTCGGCCCTCGGCGGTGCTGCGGAGGGCAACTTGTATGGCCCGGCATACAAGGCCGATTTCATCCTGGCCAAGACCGAGGATATGCGCTCGGAGACCCCGATTGAGGAAGACAATTGGACAGCTGGTATGGAATGGGCGGACTCCATCGGCGCCGACGTCATCTCCTCGTCGCTGGCCTACTCCGATTGGTATACCTTTGAGGACTATGACGGGAACACCTGCATAACTACGATCGCCGCCGATATTGCGGCGAGCCTGGGGATTGTCGTGTGCAACTCCAACGGGAACGGCGGCCCGGGATCATCGACCATGATCGCTCCCGCTGATGCTGATTCGGTTATTGC
>Ga0209991_10000291_pt1 | contig 22421 bp, 23 predicted proteins | sample ChitaG_FD_183167 | JGI IMG/M metagenome (GOLD analysis project Ga0209991, IMG submission 183167) | Deep subsurface microbial communities from South Pacific Ocean to uncover new lineages of life (NeLLi) - Chile_00310 metaG (SPAdes)... | ecosystem: Environmental > Aquatic > Marine > Oceanic >... | reverse complement strand
TTCTTTATAAAATTTTAATTCGCTAATGGATTTAGCTAATCGACCTCTTGCGGCATGTAAAAAGTTTCTAGATGTATCTAAATCCTTCAATTTTCCTTTAGAAGCGCTATTCAGCATTTCCCAAGCGGATACGGTACTATAGTAAACATCTTTTACATCTGAAATCCATAAGTTTTTAGTAACTTCGTCCAATTTCTTACGTGAATTTAAGAAATTTATGATACCATCTTTTATATCCTCAAGATTTTGAATATAATCTCTAATCTTCCAAATCCTTTCTATTGCTATGTTTAAGTCGTTTAACTTTTCATCGTCACTCATGGGTAAATCACCTAATCGTGATCAATTAAGTAGAATCCAATGTCTTACAATTCAATTTTTGTTTCGATTGTAGCTTTATCTGCGTAAAAGAACCGGCCTGATCCCATAACATCTACATGTCTAAAAGTTATCTCGTGGTAGATAAATTGTTGAGACTTAATTTGATGTCTTAATTTTAATGTTTTCATTTGCTGTCTAGAGTAAGACTCAGTAACTTGTACTATTAATTTTCCTAATTCTGAAACTAACAATTCATCTTCCGAAGGATAGTATTGGTCCACATCTGCTCCAATCGCAACATTTCCCTTCTGTGTTCCTCCTGGATTAATCTCAGCGGCATTTTTATGTTTTATAAAATGAGTTATAATAGTTTTTAGATTATTGATTGTAGGTTTTCCGATTTCTCCAAGGATTTTATAAACATTGCTTGGCTTTCTTAGATAATCTTCAAGCGAGTCCGGATTTATCTTTGGTTGATAATCAGGAAACATATTTTTTTCGTTCATAATTCCTATATTTCAATTCAATAATAAAAATTTCTCTCTATTACATAAAGATTTAAAGCCAATCATGATGTATATTTCTAGAATCTAATAGATTTTTAAAGCAATTCAAATAGTAGCTGAAAATCAATGTCACTTGAACCTGAAAAACAACCACATTATATCTTCAAGATATGCCTGCTCGGTCAAGGAGGTGTAGGAAAAACCTGTATAGCGAGAAGACTGTGCTTTGATACATTCGATGCGAATACTCGATTAACGATAGGTATTGATTTCTATACTTATGACCTTCCGATTATTGTTGAAGGAAAGGAAACGTATGTTCGCTTATCCCTTTGGGATTTCGGTGGACAGGAACAGTTCAAGCAAATGTTTAGCTATTATATTCATGGAGCAAATGGAATATTCATGATATTCAGCTTGTTTAACCTAAATAACACATTACTTGGATTGGACTGGTGGTATGAACATCTCCTAAAACAGAAGCAAAGTGACACTCCAAAGTTACTTATCGGATGTAAAAGCGATTTAGCAAAAAAATTGGGAAAAGTTGACGAGTTAGTTATAGAAAGTTTTAGGAAAAAACATAATGATGTAGATTTTTTTAAAACTTCTGCAAAGAAAAACTATAATATAAAAGAAATTTTCGTAGAGATGACCAAGAACATCTTGGATACTCATGGTTTTAAGTACGATAAACTGCTCTAAAAAATCCTTTAATTTTTTATATTATAACCACAACTACTCCTAAGATAGTAGTAAGTACTCCCAAAAAACCGTATTTAGTTATCCGCTCTTTATTCAACCAATAGGTTAGTGGAAGCGAAAATAAAGGGCTTGCACTCGCTATTAATGACATCACAATGGCTCCAGCTGTGTGAGCCGCTTCAGTGTATAAATACGCTCCTATAGAAGTACCAATAATAGATGCTATAAGCAGAATAAACCATGTTTTAGAAGGTTTTCTAAATGAGTAAATGTTTTGTTTACTATTCCCAAATTTGTTTTCTCTCCAAACCATTAACAATAAAATCAATAAAGCAAATGGAAAGCGAATTACATTACTAATAATTGAACTTATTCCGTTTGTCACTAAGATTTGATCAATTTGATTTGTTACATAATCAATTATGACAAGACCAATAGCCCATCCAAGTGAAGCAATTAAAGCGTAAACAATTGGGATATAAGAAGTGTGAGAACTTAATTTTTGAGGGTGAATTTCCGAATCTAGTGAGTTTTTGCTTTCAGTGTTCATTTTAGATTTCCCTATCACTATGATCCCTGACCCAATAAGAACAATCGATAGAATTATCTTAGGTTCAAAAGCACGATTTAGAAAAATTAGTGATAGAATAACAGTAAACATAGGAAATGTCATGGAAATCGCCAAAGCAAGAGTTGTACCAAGTTCTTTTTGCGCTTTAAAATACGCTGTGTCTCCAATTACTTGTCCAAAAAGAAAACTTAGGAATGTTATAATCCATAAATTCCAGGGCAACAAGAATATATATGTAAAAATACCTAAAATAACAGCGATTATTATAAATGTTAAGGTTCCAATTGCAGTGCGAAAAAAGTTAATGAAAACAGGGCTAGCATACTGCTCAGTTTTTCGAAAGAAGACGTTTGATATTACAAAAGTTAAGACTGCGAAAATTGCGATTAATTCTCCAGTCATTAAACTACTTTCCTCATTTTACCATATTCGTATAACTTCAAAAACGACCTTGCTGCGCTCTCTATTGATTCGTATGCGAGAAATCCATCGTTTTTCAGTTTGTTTGATAAAATCTCACGTGATTTGCTAGGATACTGCGGTAATATAATCACAAAAATTTTATCTAAAGATTCTGCGTGATTCCTAAGTCCTAGTAAATTTCTGTAAAAATTTTTGAATTTGTCATCATCTAAATCCCTCCAAGCATCAGTTACTATCAATACTAAATCGATAGTATCATCTATCGCTGCCTTACAAACCTTCAAATACACATCACTTGAAATAATCCAAGGCATATCCATAGGATTAGATAAACTCCCAATTCTAATAGGATAAATTTGTTTTAAGGCGTCTAATTTTTTTCCTGATATAATCGGTAGATTAAGCCCTAATTCCGTTAAAATATCCGTAGCTAAAATCCCAAAACCCCCAGACCATAAAACTACTAAAACATTTTTTGATTTAGGGTACTTAATCTCTTTATTTCTTTCTTTATAATTTTGTATATTGGCTGAAAATAGGTAAGTATAATCGATTAGCTCGTCTAAAGACGGTGGAACATCAATAATTGGCGTCTGTTTGAATATTGCTTTCCAAATATTACTTTTTGAAGCCAAAGAGCCCGTATGAGTTAAAACTGCCGCCTGACCTCTCTCAGTCCTTCCTCCGCGCATAAAGAGTACGGGTTTCGTCATATTTTTTAATACTTCTAGGAGCCTTCTTCCCTCATTTTTTTGTAAAACAGGCAAACCTTCGAAGTATACGCAAATAACTTGCGTTTCTTTATCATTATTTAAGTATTGTAAGAGTTCGGAAACTTGAATATCAACGCAATTTCCTACACTAACCCCTTTCGAAAATCTTAAATTGTATCTTCGAGCACCAAACTTAACCATCTTAGAATGTAAATCTCCAGACTGAAAGATTAATCCTACAACCCCTTTTTCAGTAGGAAAAGAGGAATAATATGCAATTTTTCCTTGTGGGCAATACAAACCCATACAATTTGGACCTATGCTTCTCGTAAGGGGATAGGCATTAAGAATTTCTTTAATTTCCTTTTCAATTTTTACACCCTTTTCATCAAATTCTCCAGTGCCCGCTGTAAAAATGTGTATAAACTTAATTATCTTACGAGATAAAAGATTTAATAATTCTTCAATCAAATTGTCTCTTCTAACGGATAAGATAACGAGATCGATTGAATCAGCAGGGACATCGTCGATAGATTTTACACATTTTATGCCTAAAAGGTCTTCAACTTTAGTAGAAACGAGATAGAGATTTTCCAAATTGTATCCCTGTCTAATAAATCCATCAACAAAAAACGAAATTTTGGGCGTTGCATCATATATTAGAACATTTTTTGGTTTAAACAATCGTTCAAATGACATTTCTTCATTTCTCGCTTCCAATTATTTCCCCTAATTCTTCTTTTAAATAAGTATTACAGTTATAACAATATTTTGGTTTTGAATCGAATTTAGCACCACATTGAGGGCATTCTGATCTATTTTTTAATTCGATATCAGTTATATCTACTTTCTTCTCTTCATTTCTAATTAATTTTAAGGCAAACGATAACCCTATGGAAATTATTACGATTGTAATTGCTAGAGCGATGGTTTTGACTAAAAAAGTTGGGAAAACAGAGTTAAATGATGTTATTGAATACCTCCAATAGAAAACATAAAAAAAGAAATTAGGAAAAAAGAACGTTGTTAAATTCATTGAATAAGCTTTTCTGAAATTGTTAAAAATGAGAATGGGTAATAAAGATATAATTACCCATGTAATGTATATGTATAAAAACCCATAATTTGTGTTATATAAAAATATATTCGCAAGAAATTGTATAATAAATTGTTGTTCCTCTGCTCTAGGGTCAGTACTCAAATCAAAATCAATTTGAATCCGATAATTAAATAGAGCGTTAGATATTAGTAAAATAAATATTTGAATGCAGAATATCATTAATTTACTTTTAAATAGCGACTTTATCTTCATCATTACTTGAGTGAATACATCTATAAAATAAACTACTTGATATAAAGTAATAATAGAATAGATAAAAAAATGCCTAATCCGAAAAATTTTTAATATTTGTTTGCTTAATTCCTTTATAGTGCAGAACTTGTTAACTTATTCTTTAGTGTTATATCTTTTTAATTCAAAAATTGAGGTTATTTTATATTTATGAGTTATTCATTTAGTCGTACTAAATTAGTTGAAAAAATTAAATTCGGATTATTAAGTCCCGATGAAATTAGAAAAATGTCTGCTGCCAGAATAATTACGGCAGACACTTATGATGAAGATGGTTTACCTATCCCCAGTGGGCTTATGGATCAACGGCTAGGGACTATTGAGCCTGGGCAGAGATGCCAGACTTGTGGCAACCTTGTAAGTAACTGTATGGGGCACTTTGGCCATATAGAATTAGCAAGGCCCGTTATTCATGTCGGTTATGCGAAAAAAGTCCTTAAAGTCCTAAGAAGCATCTGTCCTGAATGTTCCAGGTTAATGTTAACAGTTGAAGAAATGGAAACCTTCAGGCAAGAGCAAATAAAGCATCGTAGGATTTTCCTTGAAGATGATGAAGATGCTACAAAGAACGTGTTTAAGCAAGCAAGAAAAAGTAAAGTTTGTCCGTATTGTGGCGCAAAAAAGAAAAAAATTGTAATAGAAAAACCTACTACTTTTTATGAAGAAGAAGAAGCTAAGGGCTCCCGACGGATTACTCCTATTGAAATACTAGAACGCCTTAAAAAAATGACAGATAATGACCTTAGGATTTTAGGAGTATCCCCTGAAAATGCGAGACTTGAATGGGTAATATTTACCGTATTACCAATTCCACCTGTTTGTGCTCGACCATCTATTACATTAGATAGTGGTATTAGATCTGAAGATGATTTAACCCACAAGTTAGTTGATGTTATTCGTATTAACCAAAGACTTAGAGAAAATATTGATGCAGGAGCACCTCATCTAATAGTTGAGGATTTATGGGAATTACTTCAGTATCATATTACAACTTATTTCGATAATCAGGTTTCTGGAATTCCACCCGCGAGACATCGATCAGGGAGAGCGTTAAGAACACTTACACAAAGATTAAAAGGGAAAGAAGGAAGGTTTAGAAGCAACTTAAGTGGAAAAAGAGTTGATTTTTCCGCACGCTCTGTAATTTCTCCAAACCCTTTCATTAGCATTAATGATGTAGGCGTACCAATGGCCATAGCTAAAATTTTAACCATACCTACAAATATAAACGATTGGAACATCGAAGAAATGAAGCAACTCGTTCTTAATGGTCCTTTTCATCATCCAGGAGCAAATTACATTATTAGAAGCGATCGTAGAAGGATCGATTTACGATACGTCAAGAATCGTAAAATTATTTCAGAAATGCTAGCTCCAGGATATACCGTTGAACGGCATCTAGCTGATGGTGATTTAGTTTTGTTCAATCGACAACCTTCCCTTCATAGAATGTCTATTATGGCTCACGAGGTTAAAATAATGGATGGTCGAACTTTTAGACTCAATTTAACCGTTTGTCCACCATATAACGCCGATTTTGATGGTGATGAAATGAACTTGCATGTCCCACAAAGCGAAGAGGCTCGAACAGAAGCCGAGTTGCTACTGAAAGTGCAAAACCATATATTATCTCCGAGATTTGGCGGTCCAATTCTGGGAGGAATTCAAGACTTTATTTCTTCTGTTTTTCAATTTACTAGTTTAGACTCAGTTTATAACAGAAAAGACGCGTTAAAATTACTTTATTTGGGAGATGTTTTTAACACTAAACCAGAATTTAGTTTAGATGATATTACTCCTATTAAAACCGATCCTGAGCCGTTTTACTCGGGAAAACAAATCTTTAGTACTCTTTTTCCGAACGATTTGAATTTAAAAGTAAAATCGAAATTTTGTAAGAAGTGCGATGTTTGTCTGGAAGAAGATTGTGAATACGATGCTTATGTAGTAATTAAAAACGGTATTCTTATAACGGGAACTATTGACGAAAACTCTTTCGGTGCTATGCAATCTAATAGTATCCTACAGCGTGTAATTAAGGACCATGGAAACGCACGCGGAAGAGAATTTTTAGACAACGCTACAAAGATGTTATTGTATGTTATCCGCCAGAATGGAATGACAATGGGATTAGATGAAGTTTTTGTCTCCGGTGAAGCTTATGAAAAAATTCAAACAATCCTAAAAGATGCTAATGATGAAGCAAAGAAACTAATCCAAGCGTATTACGAAAATGACACGAAGGTTTTGAGAAGAGCCCCCGGACGTTCAATGCGCGAAACACTTGAACTTAGAATTCGACAAGGTCTAGCAGAAGCAAGAAAAATGGCTGAAGAAACCGCAGCACTCCACATTGGAGACGAAGCTCATTCAGTTATTATGACAAAATCGGGAGCTCGAGGAAACATCTTAAATTTAGGACAGATGTCCGCTGTAGTGGGTCAACAAGCGATAAGAGGTGAAAGAATTAATAGAGGATATAGTTCAAGAACTCTTCCGCATTTTAGAGTAAACGACTTAACACCTAAAGCTAGAGGTTTTGTCGAAAGTTCTTACCGAAAAGGATTAAATCCAGAGGAATTCTTTTTTCATGCTATGGGTGGTCGAGAAGGTCTAGTTGATACAGCTGTTCGTACGTCTACTAGTGGGTATATGCAAAGACGGTTAGTAAACGCTTTACAAGATATGATCATCGAAAATGACGGAACCGTAAGGAACAGTGATAAAAATATTATCCAATTCCGCTATGGTGATGATGGTATAGATCCTATGCATACCGACCATTCTGATGCTGTAAATCTTGATGTTCTACTGCTCAAAGCTAAAGCACTTGATTTATCCGAAATTCGTGAGGAAATGAAAAAAAATCCAAAACCTAAAGCTACATCTAAAAAAACAACAACTAAAAAACCCCCTGCTAAAAAGCCTTCACCTAAAAAAACAATAACTAAAAAACCCCCTGCTAAAAAGCCTTCACCTAAAAAAACTGTCAAGGACGAGCCAGAAAAACAAGAAAAAACAAAAAAGAAAGATAAAGCGCTTAGTGAAGAAGAATTGAGGGGATTGTATAACAAAGAGACTGGTAAAAACGCAGAATGGAGAGGGAAACTCACAAAAGGATATTTAGACTGGAAAAAAGAAAGATTAGGATAATTTATTAAATTTTATAAAGGTCAAATGAAATGGTAAAAGTAACTAAAGAAATATTAGAGGATAACTTATTATTACTCGAAGAAGATGGTATTCCCTTCGATCTCATCAACAGAATCAGAAATCGTGTTAAAGATGAAGATCTTGAAGAAGAACAGCTGGAATACCTTTTAAACAAGATTTATATTAATTATAATAATGCTATTGTCGAAACTCATGAACCTGTTGGAACGGTAGCAGCTCAAAGTATCGGAGAACCAGGTACACAAATGACTTTAAGAACATTTCACTACGCAGGCGTAGAAGAATTCTCAGTAACCCAAGGTCTTCCTAGACTCATAGAAATCGTAGATGCTCGACGTTTTCCAAGTACACCTCAACAAACAATTTATTTAGAAGAACCGTATAATCAAAGCGAAGAGAAAGCTATTGAAGTTCACAAAAGAATCGAACAAATTCGCATTGAACAAATCACTCATGATGTCGACTTAGATTTTGTCAACTGGAACATCATCATCAACTTAATACCCGAAATTTGTGAGAAACGTGGTATCGATATAGATGCTATTCCTGAAATATTAAAACGATACAAAAAGAAGGGAACAATTAAACGCGAAGGTAATTCTATAATAATTGATCCTCAGATAGAAGATATTCAGAATCTGCAAAAATTAAGAGAAAAAATCCTTAAAAAAGTAGTGAAAGGTGTACGTGGTATTAAAAGAGGGTTACTAACCCCAACCGACGATAAAAAGGAGTGGGTTATTAAAACCGAAGGAACAAATATGCACGGCGTCGTTCAAATCGAAGGAGTAGATATTACTCGGACTGTATCAAATCATATTCATGAAATCGAAAAACTCTATGGAATCGAGGCAGCTCGAAACATGATAATTAAAGAGGCTCAAAAAGTTTTAGAGCAACAAGGTTTGGACGTTGATAAAAGGCACCTCCTTATTTTATCCGATTTGATGTGCGTAAGAGGCTCAATTCAATCAATTGGGAGGCACGGAATTTCAGGTTCTAAGTCGAGTGTATTTGCTAGAGCTGCGTTTGAAGTCACAGTAAATCAATTACTAGATGCAGGACTATATGGTGAAGAAGAAAAATTACTAGGAATTCCAGAAAATGTAATTATTGGTCAGATCAGCCCAATTGGGACTGGTCGTGTTAATGTCATGTTCGACTTAGATGCTAACCTCAAAATCTTAAAGGATTTAGGAAAAATCGATAATAATTAAATACTAATTTGAAAATCCTTAAAAGCAAGAAATAGGAGAACATGCGATAAAAATTTAAATTATTGTGTATTTTTTATATTACATTATTTTTGATATTTAAAATTGATATAACAAGTTATGACGATGGCAAGGAAAAACATAAAGATAAGCGATGCAATCGATTTATCAAGAAAAAAAGTAAAGGAATTCGATATTGATACTAATATAAAAGTTGCTTATAAGACGGGTAAAATGATTTTTGGTAAAACGCAAGTCTTAAGGCAACTAAGACAAGATCCTTTTAAGATGATCATTATCGCAAATAACTGTCCAGCAGAATTGGAAACCCAATTAAATTATTATAATTCTCTTATAAATAACACCGTGTATATACATAAGTATAAAGGTTCTTCGTGGGAATTAGGATTATCTATAGGTAAACCTTATATGGTTTCCATCATCGGATTAAATGACTTCGGAGATTCGGACTTAATAAAATTAAAGGATAAAAATAATTAAAAACTAAATGGAACGTTTAAAGATGTTACATAGAAATATCAAACTCGACAGACAATCGATGGAATTAATATCGCTTTTCAATAACATTTCTGGCGCCATTATTAAAGATTGTTTAATATTTGAATCTCCCGAAAATCACTCTGATATAATTATATTCTTAGTTAAAAAAGAAGATGTAGGGAAAGCAATTGGTAAAGCTGGGGAACATGTGAAGGATCTTATGAATAAGCTTCAAAAGAAGATTGATGTGATTCCCTGGTCAGAAGATCTTGGACAATTCATTCAATTCATATTAAATACGACTAAGAATTCAATTCAAGTTCAAAACATAGAAGTAAAAGAAAGTAGAAACGAGAAAAAAACTGTGATTATTTCTGTACGACCTCAAGATCGTGGAAAAGCTATCGGTAAAGAGGGTTCAATGATAAGAAAGATAAAAGAACTCGTTTTACGTCATTTTGACGTTGATAACGTAATAATTAACACAAAAAATTAGTTCACTATTTTTTTCAATTCAAAAATTTTAAGTTTTAAGGAAGATGTTTAAATTATATCTCAATAAGTAATATTTTAAAAAAAAAAGATTAATTGATTTTTCATGGCAAAACCTAAAGGTCTCTACGCAGCAAGACAACTAAGAAATAACCGAAAGAAGCTTAGATGGAGTAAAACTAAATACAAAAGGAAGAAGCTTAAGTTAAAACAGAAAGTTGATCCTATGGAAGGATCTCCTCAAGCGTTGGGTATCGTGCTTCAAAAAGTAGGGCGAGAAAGTAAACAACCTAACTCTGCTATTCGAAAATGCGTCCGAGTTCAGTTAAAAAAGAATGGAAAAACTATCACTGCTTTTCTTCCGGGAGACGGTGCTCTTAATTTCATTGAAGAACATGATAGAGTACTTGTGGAAGGGATTGGAGGCGCCAAAGGTCGAGCCGTAGGAGATCTTCCTGGTGTGCGATGGCGCGTAGTTATGGTAAACGGTGTAAGCTTACAAGCGTTACTTTCAGGCAAGAAAGAAAAGCCAATGAGATAGGTGTAAAATATGAGTAAAGTGAAGAAAGACATCAAACTTTTTAATAAGTGGTCATTTGAGAACCTTGAAGTTAAAGATTGGACCTTGGAAAATTATATTAATCTGAGACCCGTTATAATTCCTCATACAGCAGGAAGGCACGAGCATAAGCGCTTCTGGAAAACTACTAAAATATCTGTTATTGAGCGTTTTGTAAACAGATTACTAGCACCCGGTTTTATTGGTAGTAAAATTAAAGGACATAAAAGCTCATATAGTTCTGGCAAAAAAAGCAAACTTTTAAGGAACTTAGAAATTGCGTTTACTTTATTGGAATTAAACACTGGTAAAAATCCAATTCAAGTGCTAATTGACGCAATATGTAACACGGCACCTAGAGAAGAGACGACACGCATAGCTATGGGTGGAATCTCCTATGCGTCTGCTGTAGATGTATCACCGCAGCGTCGAGTAGATTTAGCGATTAAGTATTTGGTCCAAGCTATTGGCGCAAGTTCTCACTCGAGCGAAAGAGCGTTTGCTGAAAATATTTCTAGGGAGTTAGCATTAGCTTCTCAAGACAGCATTGAATCTAGAGCGATAAAAAGGAAAGACGAGATTGAAAGGATAGCTGTTTCTGCTCGTTAAAACCCCCCTAATTTAAGAATTTAATTCAAATCTCATTATTAATTTTCTTTGACTACTTTAGTTATTAACCTGATTAGGGTAGACTATTGAAAGAAAACCATATTAACTGAATACGCATTAACTCAGGATGTTAAAAAAGAACCTTAAAAAATAGGAAGTAAATCACGCGATATCACCCACATAATATCAAATTTTACTTTGGGTTAATGAAATTCCTAATTTTTATATATATCTTAAGTATAATATTTAGTTAAGCAGAATTAATGATCTTTATGACGACTTAAACTTAAATTGAATTCCGACAAAAATCACGATGTTTTAGAAAAACAGCTTAAAACATTAGGTCAGAAGATAAGGATTGATATTTTAAAGAAATTAAGTCTAAGCAGTAATCCTTTACCTTATTCTATACTTCAAAAGGAAGTTTTAGGAAGTAATCCAAATTCCGTTAATTTTTCATTTCACTTAAAGGCGTTGAAAAACAGCGATTTAATGCATAACACTGACGATGGATATACTTTGAGTGCCTTAGGGGGTCAGATTCTAAAGAATATTGTCTCTATTGAAAAAATTCTAAATGATAAAAACAACACAATAATGATTAGAACCTCTAAATATTCAAAAGAGCCATTTGATTCAAGTAAAATCGAAAAATATCTAATTAAGGAAGGACAAGTTGATGGTCATTTAGCAAAACAGATTGCAAAAGAAGTGGAAGAACGTTTATCTAAAACGAATATAGAATATTTAACAACTCCTTTAATGAGAGAATATATAAACGGAATTTTGTTGGAAATTGGTCAAGAAGAGATTAGACATCGATTGACTCGATTAGGTACTCCTCCTTATGAAGTTTCTAGATATTTTGATAACGACAGAATTAATCCTGAACAACTCCTTTCTAAACTCGGATCAGAAGTTTCAGAGCAATTCTTATTGCTAAACTTGCTACCAAAGAATTTAGCGGACATGTATTTGTCTGGAGAATTAGTTTTATTGAACTTAAATTATTGGAGTCTTAGACCATTGGGCTTTTATATAGACTCAAGTTCAATCGAATCTTATCTTTCAAAACGGAAATTAATAGATATTGATAAGTTAGATAAGCCAATTGAATTGATTAAACTATGTTCTAATTTTTTTGATGTAGTTGGTAAGCTTAAGCCTTACATCTCTGAAGATATTCTACTAGGTAATTTTTCAGACTTTTTATTCAAGAGCATAAATTCAAACGAGAATTCAGAGGCTCTTATTAATATCCTAAATTCAGAGATTATGAATCATTCAAATAGAATTTATGACCAGAAGTCTCATCTCTCTTTAGAAATCTCTTCTTCAGATGTATTTGGAGATTCTAACTTCTTAAATTCGAAAACTTCATCTATTTTTAACTTTTTGGGCCGATTATTTAATCTGACTAATCAACATGATGGATTTGCTTGCCCTCAGATTGTGTTTGATTACTCCCTACTGCTTGATAATAAGTCTGGATGTGAGTTCCTAAGGGAAACCATAAATTCACCTCATTCTAACGATATCATCTTCTCTTCAAATAATGCTCTAAGTTTACTAAATTCTACTTTAATAAATGTGAATAAGAATAATACAAAAGAAGAACCTAAAAGTAGGGTTGTTTTAGATAAAATTTTGGTAAATTTACACAAAATTGCTGATAATTCTAAGCAGAATGATTCTTTATTTTTTGAAAACATTCAAGAAAAGCTTAATTCAGTATTTGAAATTTTTACTTATAAAAAAGATTTAATAAATAGAAGGTTGTCTACTTCAAAGGAATGGAATAGAATTATCTCTGATTTCATTAAACCTGAATCCCTTAGTTGGATAGATGACTCATTAAAATCGGTTAGTTTTTTCGGATTAAACGAAGCCATAGAAACCCATTGCGGTATCGAGATCGATAGAAATGAAAACAGCGAATCGTTCGCTTACAATCTATTAATGTTTATGAAAGATATAATTAACGAAATTAACCAAGATCAAAACGAAAACTATATACTTACTCAACCTCATAATGATAGTTATCTTTCTAAACATTGGTGCAGGAATATGAATGAAGTAGATAATGGTCCTAACAAATATTGCATAGATATGATACGAAGGAATTCAAAATTATCATTAGAGAAAAGAGTTCAGATTTATAAAAATTTTGAAGGCATTATTGATGGAGGGAGTGTTTTTACATTTAATGTAAATAATAAACCCATAAAAGAATTAATGGCACAATTATCTTATTCAAAAGTAAACATGTTTCAATTAAAAAGAGAATAATGAAAGATTAGTTAGATAATAACTCCGCTAAGATTGCCATTCTCATAGGTATTCCATAATATGCTTGTTTGAAATAAATTGATTTAGGAGAACCATCGATTTTAGTTGAAATTTCTGTAATCCTAGGTAAAGGATGCATAACTTTGAAATCGTCTTTTGTTTCTTCCAAGTCCTTTTTCCCGAATACATAAAAATCTTTAACTTTTTCATATTCTTCGATATCAGCAAATCTTTCTTTCTGAATTCTTGTGATATAGAGAATATCTAAAATACTTAGTATCTCTCTATATTTTTCTAATTCTTTGTATTTGACTTGTCGTTGTTGTAAGAAGTCTTTGTCTCTTTTACGCAACATCAAGTCTCTAGGGCTTATAAAATAGATATTTGCGTTGTAATTTGAAAGTAATATGGATAATGAATGTACTGTTCTTCCAAATTTCAGATCCCCCATTATACCGATATTTAAATTGTCTAAACTATGGCCCTCTTCAGAAATTGTTAATAAATCTAGTAGTGCTTGAGTTGGATGCTCGCCACTTCCCGAGCCTGCGTTTATGACGGGTATTTTTGCGAATTTAGCTGCCAACCTGGCCGCTCCTTCTAAATGATGTCTCATTACGATACAATCGCTGTAGTTTTCTACAGTACGAATTGTATCAGCAATACTTTCTCCTTTTTTTATAGAAGAAACATCGCCAGTATGAAAGCCTATAATATTTCCACCTAAGCGATACATCGCAGATTCAAAACTCAGGCGAGTTCTAGTGGATGGTTCAAAAAATAGAGTAGCTAAAATCTTACCCTTCAGGACTTCTGAGTTATTTTTGTTATGCATTACACCCTTAGCTTTTTTTAAGATGTAATCTATATCCTCTCGAGTAAAGTCTTTTGCGGATATAATACCCTCTCTAAATTTCTCTTTAAAAGACATAATTCTTAATGAAAGTTTTAATAAAATTATGTTAATACCATTTAAATTATTTTTTATTAAATTTTGCTTTTCTAATTAAGAATAAAGCAGAACTAATAAAATTTAAAATTTATAAATAACTTATTAAGTTAAATTCTAAATTGAAGTTGTGTGAAATATGAAATATCCCCGTACAATAAATCGTTATTGCCCAAATTGTAGAAAGCATACTAAGCACAGTGTTTCGCTTTATAAAAAAGGAAAAGAACGTGCGATGAATCACGGAAGAAGAAGATTAGAAAGAAAAAAAAGGGGTTACGGGTCATTTCCAAAGGAAATATTTCACAAGAACGCCAAAGTAAATAAACGGTCATTACCCATATTAGAATGCCCAGAATGTAAGAAAAAACAATATTCTAAATCTTATAGAGTAAAAAAGTTCGAACTTCAAGAAGTTTAAAGGTGTTATATCATACCAAAAAAAAAAGCAAATAAGGAATTAGTCCCCCAACCACAAAGTAGGTTTTTAAGAGTAAAATGTTTAAATTGTGGAAACCAACAAATAATTTTCGGTTGTTCCGCTACGGATGTAGAATGTTTAGTATGTGGAAAAACTCTGCTTCAATCTACAGGTGGTAAAGCGCGAATTTTAACTAAAATTTTAGAAGTTCTTTCTTAAAAAAGAACTACGCTCTAACTTTTTAATGATATTCAGATCGTGAAACCACTCTTTCACGAAGATTAGAAGATTCAAATTCAATTTTTAAAGAAAAAGCGGATAAAAAAATTATTACTTTAGTATTCCCGCCAAGTATGTTTACACTCAACACACCTAAAAAAAGAAGTACTTGGTTCGTCGCCACTTCGAGTTTGTTCTTGCCAGGCTTCAGCTTCTTTGCTGGTGCATTTAGGACAAAATTTTTTTACGATCGGGTGAACGGATATTTTATCTGCTTGAGAGACGATAATTAGATTCTTATTTAAAGCCTCTTCTTTCAATTTAGCATCTTTTTTTATGTCTTCTGCATTTAGGGATAAATCCTTTTCAAAGCCGCACCTACAAACTAATGTTTTATTTTCGCCAATCACTTGCCTTCGTAAGAGATTTGAGCATTCTGGGCAAAATTCAACCATTTTTATAACTTTAGAATATAGTATTTTTCCTTAAAATGAAAAAGTAAGCGTGTCTAATAAATTTTTTCGTTATATTTAATATAATTTTCAAGATTTCAAGAAATAGCATAATCTCCTAAATCAGATTAAGCTAACAGATTAAGCTTATAATAGATTTAAGATGTTACGCTTGTTTTTGTTTCTAAATTAACTTCAGCTCTTTTTTAATCTCGTACAATTTTAAGTAATAATCAAAGTTCAGATTTTTTTTATCCTGAATAATTTCTGCTTCTACCTCCTTTTCTCCCTCCACATTGATGTTTAATTCGCCAATAACAGTGATTAAATCACCTTTTTGAAAAGCAAAATCAATATTTTTAATATCAATTTTTATATCATCAGATTTATCTTTGAGAATTATATAGTCATTATCAACGACTTCCTTGATAATACCAGTTATTTGAACTCGACTATCGGAACTTTTTACATCTTGAATAATTCTTTGGACTGCGTGTTCGCGAGACATAATATTAAGTATTTTTTTATTTTTATATATTAAAAAATTTAAGGTGACTATAAATAATTAATTCAAAAATTGCATATAGGTATTATTAAACCTCTAATACTGAATTTTATAAATATTGTCAATAAAACTATATTAATATAAATTAGTAAAAGTGCTGATAAATAATGAGCTTTACACTTAAGCTGGATAATAGTAGGATATTAAAGGGTATAGTTGAAACTCTTTCAAGCATTATAGATGAGACAGAATTCAAAGTATCTCCTAAAGAATTTGTTATTACTGCAATGGACCCAAGTCGAATCTGTTTGTTAAAATTGTCGATTAAAAAAGAGAATTTTGACGATTACAAGTGCAGTAAAGAATCAAAAATAGGATTAAACTTGGACGATTTGGATAAGATACTCAGAAGAAGCGCCGCGAACGACAATATTGAAATTGACTTTAAAGAAACGGAACAAAAAATCAAAATCACAATGCAAAGAGAAGGAAACACCCGTAAACGAACGTTTAGTTTAGCTTTGATTGATCTGGAAAGAGAAGAAATTCCAATGGATAATCTGTTAAAAATTGAATATCCTTCAAATTGGGTGATCGATACCGACTTTTTAGTAGAGGCTATTAAGGACGCTGAAATATATTCTGAAATCTTGAACATGAAGGCGGTAGCTAATGAAGGATTAGTCTTTAGTTCTACGGGGCAAATTGGAGAGATGGAATACAACTTAAGCATTGATGATCTAATTGAGAGCGATATTAAGGAAACATGTACGGGTGCTTATAGTCTAACATTTCTAAAAGCTATATTAAAAATCGCTTCAATCACCGAAAAGTTAGAAATTTCATTAAAGACGGATCACCCTCTTAAAATGATCTTTAATTTATTAGAGGGCGGCGAATTAAACTACTTTTTAGCTCCCCGGGTTGAAGAAGCTGAATTTGACGACGACGATATGGACGAATTTTAAGATTTTTCCACCAACTTTTTTAATAACGATTATAAACTAATTAACTCTTTGCGGTTAAATCGGCAAAATTCTGGTTTCAATTATAGGTACTTATTTTAAATCTAAAATGTAGGGTAAGAGAAGCTTTGAGCATACCAACTGATTTAGTAAACCGTTATCCTTGGCTTCCTTCTTTAAAGCTTCAGTATTCTGATATCGCTGATAAAGTACCTTCTGAATTTATTTCTGATCTTTTTTCTAAAAACGATAGTAAGCAAACTTCTGAACGAGTTCTTCTAATCTTTGAAACAGCTTTCAATAATTTAGAAGACATTCCAAATCCAAAGGACGAAAATTTATCTATCCAGGTATATATTTTACTTAAAATTTTAGTTTACGCCCTCAATAACAAGTTAATAACAAATAGAATCGCTAATTTGTATTCTAAGAATGCTTATCGCAAGATGGAAAGAGATAACAGCGAATCGGATCTTTACAATATATGCTTAGATTTGAAATTGAGAGTTAATTTTTATGATCCTCCCATTCAATATGGAAATAAAATGTTAAAAGATACTCGTGAAAAACAAGCAACTAACTTCACCATTTATTATATTGATTATCTTAAACTTGCTTCAAATTTAAGGGATGAATACAGAAAATTAGCACATAATTCATTACAAAATGGTTATGTGTACATCCAGAATAGAAATTTAATGCGGTTGATACAAGAATATGTTAGAAATAAAATACTTATTAAAGAAACGGAAGATAAAGCCTCTTTGAAATCATTTCTTGATAAAGCATTTAAAATTCAAGAATTTAAAGAATTACACGATCATATTTTAAGTATTTGGGCAAAAAAAGAAGAAGATTTTGATTTTACATTTAAACTCGATCTTACCAGTAAAACAGACATTATGAAGCTTTATCCCCCGTGTGTACTTGAAATTTTAAAAAAAGCTAAGGAAGGACAAAATTTAGTACATCATGAGCGACTCTTTATAGTTTGGTTTTTACTCGCTTTGGGTTATCCCGTTGAAAATGTTGTAGATATTTTTGCCACTTTGCCCGATTTTGATAGAGATAAAACTATTTATCAAGTAGAATATGCCAAAAAAAAAAAATATACTCCATATCAGTGTTCTACTTTACAATCAATTAGTCTTTGTAAGAAAGAGAAATATAAGGATAAACTGTGTTTAGAAGGATATGGTTCTTTTGAACCATCAGAGAAAAAAAAATTAAAACATCCTTTATTTTATGTCCAGATAAAACAATACAGAGATGAGTATCTAAAAAAAAAAGAAGATAAAAAGCTGGAGAGGGTTAATCAATAAATGAGTAATTATACTTATTTAAGGAGGTTATTTCAAGCATATTACCAAGAAAAACAATTTGAGTTCCCGAAAGTAAGTTCGTTCGACTTACGAGAATTTGGCTTAATCCCCTGGGAAAAAAAAGTTTATATGAAGAGACATATGAGTTTTGATAACCCAGATGTTTTAAGAAGCTATCTAATAACTGATGCTCCGCGACACTTGTATTCCAGCGGTTCACTTTATCTAAAACCTGATGCACCAGACATGAATAAAAAAGAATACCAAGGGTGTGATTTTATTATTGATATTGATGTTGATCATTTCTATACTCCATGTAAAGATCAACACGATCTGTGGATTTGCAAAGAATGTGGAAACGATGGGACTGGTATACCCCAAACCTGCCCAAACTGTAAGAGTTCTAAGTTTACTAAAGTCAGCTGGGTATGCGATCAATGTTTAGATGCTGCTAAAAACGAGATCACTAAGTTAATATCTAATTTTCTTATTCCCGATTTTGGAATTGACGAAAAAAAAATGAAAATTGCGTTTTCAGGACACAGAGGATATCACCTAAAAATTGAAAGTGAAGACATAAGAAAACTCAACAGTGAGGAGAGAAGAGAAATTGTTGATTATGTCAGTGGAAAAAATATTAATTTTGAAATTTTAGGATTAAATGAAAGATTTAACGGAATCTATGGATTGCTGGAGGAAAATATTGGGTGGTCCCAAAAAATAATGAAAAAAATTATCGAAGTATTAAACAAACCTACAAAACAAATCGAAGCTTTACTCCTAGACAAAAATCACTTTGGTTTTAATTCTAGTGTAGTTACAAGTTTTTTAAAATATAAAAATGATTTCTTAGAGCTAATTACTAAAGGAGAAAGAAATGTTTGGGCTATTGAAGGCTTTGGTTTAACTAATTGGAAGAAACTTCTAAAAGGAATTGTTGCACTAATAGGAATTGAATTAGATGAGCCCGTATCTATAGATATACATAGGCTCATACGATATCCTGGATCTTTACATGGAAAAACGGGATTTAAAGTTCAAGAGCTTGAATTAAATGAACTTGACGATTTTAACCCTTTAGATGAATCTAATGAGAAGTTAGATCCAATTGTGTTTAAAAGTAAGAAAAATTTGACCTATAAATTAGAAATAGTGGAAAATAAATTACCAATCACTACAATCAAGGGAGAATCGTTTGGTCCCTACGATAAAGGTGATAAAATAGACGTTCCTCACCACTTTGCAGTTTTTTTATTGTGTAAAGAAGTTGCTAAAACGATTTAGGAAAAAATAATATTTGGTCCTATCCTTCATTATTATAACATATTTCAATTGTCTAAGGCTTATGGATTTAAAAAAGGATTACGATAAACTTTATCAACATTGGCTTAAAGAATTTGAGCAACCCGAGTTGACTCAATTAACCCAAGAAATATTTGACAATTACAAAAAAAGTTTAAATTATATCTCTCAATATCAGCCAGAAGAAAAACCCATAGTTGAATTGTCATTGTTTAACTCATACAAGGAGCGTTTTACTTATTTATTTAACGATTTCTTAAAAATTCGGGAAGTAAAAATACTTAATTCCGCATTATCTCTAAAAGATATTGATCTAAATGATGTCATAGAGGCAGAGAAATTATTTTTTCAAAATTTAGTTAGCACGATTAAAGGATATACAAAACTTAAAAAGCTTGCTCTCTACGAGGACACGAAACCGTTGGATATAAAGGAGCTTTTATTAGACGAAGAAAAACACAATAATATTCTCCCTATAGAGGAATCTACCGAAGAATATTCAATTGAACCAAGTAATAATGTACAACTTAAAAAAGTAGAGGACGATCAACCTTACCAAGAAGATAAATACGATTACACGCTTATTCGATTTAATGAGCCTTCTCCGCCTTTAGTTGGAATTGACCTTATTAATTATGGACCCTTCCAAGTAAATGATATCACTAATATGCCCTATAAGAATGCGAAAATCCTAATTTACGAAAAAATAGCAGAAAAGATAGAACTATCTTAATTATCTTTAAACTTCTTTTTAAACTCCTCTTTAAAGTAGATGATTCGATATTTTGAATATTTATCGATAGGGGAGAATTTTGGAGGAAATGGGTTAATTAAAGTACCTCCGCAGTGTTTACACACAGATTTTTCATTGATCAATCCATATTCTCCACATTTACTACATTTTTGAAGGTATTTCGTCATCGTTCCAATTATAACAAAATTATTAAGTTTTAATCTCGAATAAATTCAAATGAACCATTATTTTTTTGAGTGGATGATTCAAGGACTTCAAGGGCATCTGATAGAATACTTTCTGCGTCGAGATAATCTTTAGTAACAATTTCTAATCTATAATAAGGCGCACCCAGATATAATAGACTTATATTACGCGTCTCTACTGGCTCATCGATTACATTCACAACTTCATTCAATGTTTCTTTTATTTTAGTAATTCCATCTCCGCTTTTATTGATAAGTTTTATTTTACCAACTATATTTACAGTAGAAACCTCAACATTTTCGTCTACTATTTTCAAATAAGCATCTCTAACATGATCTGGAATGTCTGTAAGTTCATTTAAAAGTTCCTCCCCCTCTTCTTTAAGCGCTTCAATAGCTTCTTGATAAAAGTCAAATTGTTCTTTTACAGGCCAACCTATTAACTCGTAAGTTTGATCTAAGGTTAGATCAATTCCCTCCGTTTCAGTTAAAAACTGCAGGAGAATCTCATATTTATTTGCATATTTATGTTCTTTTGCTATCAAAGCTTTCTGGGCAGAATTGACGCGTCTTAAGGAGAGATCAATTTGTCCTTTATCAGGAACAACTTTCACAACTCTCAATACTATTCTCTGACCAACCCTCACGATACTTCTAATATTTCTAACCCATCTACTTGAAATTTCACTAATATGGATCATTCCTCTAGCAGTTTCTTCGGATGGGAGACCATCGTAATCCGGCAAGTCCACGTAAATATATTGTTTTTGGATATCGACAACGCGCCCCATGATAAACGCTCCTTCCTTAGGAAACGGATTTCTATTCTTGACCATGATATCTACAAGCTTTTTATTTTTTATTATTATTACTATGTAATTTAACGAACTATAACTTTTTACTTTTATTATGTAAATATTAGAAAAAGGTTTTTTTTTACTATTCTCTATCAAATTTATAGTATAGAACAAAATAAAAAGTGATCTAAAAATACCAAACTGGATCGTGCACAGTAAATGGGCAAAAAAGGTGGGAATTGACAAATTTATCGCTGATTTTGTAAATAGAAACATTGATTATGGAACTTCTTGGGCATTCACCGGAAACGAAAATGATTTTCCCGTAGAAGAATACGAAAGTGCTATAATAAAGCAGTTGAATTTTTTTCATCAGAAGGATTTAGAAGAAGAAGATAACCACAAGTCGTATGTCAAAGCATATTTCTTACATCACTTATTAGATTACTTTAGAGAAACGCGAGTAAACATATATGAGATTAATACCGTTTTCGATCAGTTTTTAAAAGAAAAAATTAAAACTGAACTCATAAATAATGAAGGGAAGAAAGTTAATTTCTTGAAAGAAATTCATCTAATTTTCGACTTTTTAAGAAAAAATAAAGAAGAATTATACTCAGATCTTAAAGGGGAATATTTTACTTATTAGAATATTCCCAAAGATAAAACATATTTTACTCAACAATTTTATCTAGTGCTTCCTATCGAACTAATGCTAGAATTTATAGTAAAAAATATATATTTGATATCATTAAAGTAGTTATCATTTAATCTAAAATTATATTTTATAATTTCATATTAAATTATCAAACCCAATAATAAGTAGAGGAAATTGATTTAAAATGCCAACTGATAAACCACATTTAAATCTGGTTATAATAGGTCATATAGATCACGGTAAAAGCACTATGATGGGCGCAATGCTCATCAAAACTGGAGCAGTAACCGACAGAGAAGCACGAGAGCTTGAAAAATTAGCAAAAGAAAACGATAGAGAATCTTGGTCATACGCTTATGTCTTTGACAGATTAAAAGAAGAGCGAGCACGCGGTATTACTATTGATTTAGCATTCCGAAAATTTGAAACTAATTCAAAATATTTCACCATTATTGACGCTCCGG
>Ga0209991_10000290_pt1 | contig 22482 bp, 19 predicted proteins | sample ChitaG_FD_183167 | JGI IMG/M metagenome (GOLD analysis project Ga0209991, IMG submission 183167) | Deep subsurface microbial communities from South Pacific Ocean to uncover new lineages of life (NeLLi) - Chile_00310 metaG (SPAdes)... | ecosystem: Environmental > Aquatic > Marine > Oceanic >... | reverse complement strand
AGTCTTGTCCTCGACAACGAGGATCTCCTCGAGGCCGTCAGCGAAGACAGTGACGCCGTCGGGGCCCAATGGGGTGGGCATACCGATCCGCAACAACCTGATGCCGGCATGGTACAGCGCGAAATCGTCAGCACCGAGATCGACCAGGGCTTGCCGCACGGAGTCGAAAGTTGTTCCGGTAGCAGCAATCCCGGTTGTCGCGTTCGGCGGGTCGAGCTCGATGACGTCGAGACCGTTGGCAGCACCGTAGGCACGTACGACTTCAGCTCGGGGCCCGTGCAGATCGGCTTCGGCGTCGAGACTGGCTGCCGGAGCCGCCATCGGCCGCTGGCGGTAGAGGAACGGCCTTCCCTGCCAGAGGACTTCGGGAACTACGACGTCGACGTTGACTTCGCTAGAGTCGACGGACCAAGCGCCATCGGCCACGTCGGCGACAATCTTGAGCGCCACCACACATCCCGAGGCCCGCGACATTGCCACACCGTGCATCGTCATCGTGACGATCTCGCGAGCATTGCGCGGGAAGAGAACCGGAATACCGAGTGCGGCCAGGGATCGCTCGCTGACGGCGGGCACCGTCGAAGACTTTGAGGCCGGGTCGTCGCCGACCAGAAGGAGCATTCCGCCGTGCGGGTTGGCGCCGTACATGTTGGCGTGCCGGAGCGCGTCTGTGGCCCGGTCCAGACCAGGCCCCTTGCCGTACCAGATACCCACGACCCCGTCGTGAGTCGGTGTGCCGGCGGGCAGTGTGGCTTGACTGCCCCACACCGAGGTCGCCGCCAGCTCCTCGTTGAGGCCGGGCACAAAGGTGATGTCATGTGCGCCCAGTACGTCAGGCATAGCGGCCAGCATCCGGTCGACACCAGCCAGCGGGCTGCCCTGATATCCCGAGACGAACGTCGCCACCTTCAGGCCGGCACGTGCGTCGCGGTCGTGTTGTTCGACCAGGGCGCGGGCGATGGCTTGCACACCCGTCAGTAGGACCGGACCGGATCCGGGGCAGTACCGATCACCGAGTTCGTACGGGCTCTCCGGGCCCTCATACAGGCTTTGGCGGGGGCTTTGGTAGGGCCCCTGGTCCGCTGGGCGGATGTCGAGATCGGTCATCTGCGCTCACCTCCTCTGCTTCTGCCCCGTGGGCGTAGTGCTTCTTCCAGAGTGGCAGCAGTATGCAAAGTGAGCAAGGCGCCGGTTAGCTTTTGAGCATATTGCCCATATCTGGTCACACCGGACGTGCAATACTGAGCGATATGACGAGGTTGGACCGCACAGACGCTCGACTGCTCCTGGCGCTATGCGACGCCCCGCGGGCCACCGGGGTGCAATTGGCCGCCATGCTGTCTCTGGCGCGCAACACGGTGCAGGCCAGGTTGGCTCGATGGGACCAAGACAAGGTGCTCGCCCCAATCGACCGCTGCGTGTCGCCGCGCGATCTCGGTTATCCGCTCAAGGCATTCATCACCGTGGTGGTCGATCAACACCAACTCGAGGACGTCATCACCGCACTGGAGACCGTCACCCAGGTCACCCAGGTCACGGGGCTCTCCGGTGCGGCCGACCTGTTGATCGCTGTGGTGGCAACCGACGCCGACGATCTGTATCGCGTCGCCGGACTGGTCCTGGCGGTACCCGGAGTCGAGCGCACAACTATGTCGGTGGCGATGCACGAGGTCATCGCCTATCGGACGCGACCGCTACTGGAGCAGCTGGCCCGCGGGCATTGATTTGCCCCCCCGGCACGCCCCGGAGCAGCGTGGCCTACAGCACCCCGTGAGCCCCAGGAGTACACCGATGGCACGTTGGAAACTGGACGTCGACAACCTGCCGAACCCGCTGAGGGCCAGTCAAATTAGGTCAACAGCATGCGTTCGCAGCTTCTGCGACGCCACCTTGGGCATGTTGGGGGCTGGCGCCAAAGTTCTCTGAGTCCGAAAGCACCGTATAGACCTCCCACTTCTCCCCTGCCGGGCCGGTGACCCACACCTTGTCCTGGGTGGCGAAGCAACAGGTGGTGTTCATCTGCTCCTCGGTAAACAGGCCCGCACCGGCCAGTCGCGCGATCTCGGAATGCACGGTGTCAGACGTCGCCACTTCCACTCCTAGGTGATTGAGCGTGCCACCCTCGCCTGGGTTTTGGATCAGTACGAGCTTCAGCGGCGGCTCGGAAACGGCGAAGTTGGCGTAGCCGTCCTTGACCTTGGCGGGCCCGGTATTGAAGAGCTTGGAGTAGAACGCGATCGCCTCGTCGAGATCGTCGACATTCAGGGCGAGTTGAACTCGGGACATGATGAAACCTCCGGAACCTGTGAGACTTATATCGAACTACCTTACGGTGCCAGTTTGCCACCTTTTTGATATATGTCAAGATTCATGGCAGAATTGGTTCGTGCCCAAGAGCTTGCCGACGATCGACATGTCCGCCCCCGTCTGCTGTGCACCCATGGCGGCCGGGCCCATGAGCGACGACGACGCCCTCCAAGTAGCGCTACGCCTCAAGGCACTCGCCGATCCGGTGAGGGTGAAGATCATGTCGCTGCTCTTCAGCTCCCCCGCCAGCACGGAGAACAGCGGCGAACTCGCGGCGATACTTGAGCTGAGCGAATCCACCGTCAGCCATCACCTCACACAACTACGCCGCGCCGGCTTCGTCGAATCCGATCGTCGCGGAATGCACGTCTACCACCGGCCCGCTGCCGACGCAGTCGACGCTTTGTGCACGGTCTTGGACCCCAACTGCTGCACGCGCAGAGCTGATTCGTGAACTGCTGACGAAGGCGACCGAGCCTCGTAACGAGTGCGCTCAGAGCTGATTCGTTGCCGCAATAGCTCATCGTGACGACGTTGTGCATCCGATCGAGATTGATCTTGGCCACCGGTCAGCGAAGGAAAGGATTGCCATGGGTGACATCTATCCCAGTCCGGCCGTCACAGCGGGACACGTTGAACCTAGCCCTCGACGGGTGCGCGGTGTGGTCGACAACGCCACGGCGTTCGATACCCGGACGGCGAATTACGTATGGGAATGGCCATTCTACCCCCAGTACTACATCCCAGTAGCCGATGTCAGCAACGGGGTCCTGGTCGACGAAGACCATGAACAGCGTTTGCGCTTCGGTACCGCCCGACGCCATGGAGTGCGTTCGGGTGAGCGCATCATGGCAGGCGTTGCGCAGGTCTACGGCGACGACGCCCCGCCGGGAATCGCCGGGCGGGTGCGCTTTGATTGGGCCGCATTGGACGCGTGGTTCGAGGAAGACGAGCAGATCTTCGTCCACCCCCGTAGCCCTTATGTGCGCGTGGATGCGATCCGTTCGAAGGCCGAAGTAGTGGTCGAGCTCGACGGCGTCAGGCTCGCGCGATCCACCTCGCCCGTAATGGTTTTCGAGACAGGTCTACCGACGCGCTACTACGTCAACAAGACAGATGTGGACTTCGGGCACCTGATCCCGACGCACACTCAGACACCGTGTCCGTACAAGGGCGTCACCACCGGTTACTGGTCGGCACATATCGGCCAGAACGTGCTTGCCGACGTGGCCTGGACCTACGGCTACCCCGCCAGTCAGGTATCGCCGATCGCCGGCCTGGTCGCGTTCTACAACGAACTCGTCGATATCCGCCTCGATGGCGTCGTGTTGGAGCGCCCCGAGACCCATCACGTCAAGCGCCGTTGATCGGCGGCCGGCCGTGGAACCGCCCTCCCCTATGCCGAAGTTAGTCCGGGGAAGGTAGACCTCGCCCATGCCCCCAGTCGGTCGACGACATTGCCTTTCTATAGACGACATTGCCCTTCTATAGACGACATTGCCCTTCTATAGAGCCGTCCATTCGATGGCTATGCGCTCGGTACGTGGGGTTGGGGCATACCGCAACTCATGCGAAGGACCGCAACGGTAGATGCTGCTGCTCGGACTAGCAGTCGACGTTTGGGTGGCTCAGCGCTGGTCGCCGAGGTGGCGCGGTAGCGGGTACGGTACCGGCAACGCATACCGGGAAACGGTCGCGCAGATTGGCTGCGACAACCGCTGGGGAGGTGTCATGGAACCGCTGACAAGCCGAACCGTGACCCTCCGCGGCCACGAGCTCTCCTACCTGGACAACGGCACGGGCCCGGTGGTGCTGTTCATCCACGGGATCCTCGGTTCGCAACAGCAGTGGACCCACCTCATCGACAGGATGGATGACGGCCACCGGGTCATCGTGCCCGACCTCTTCGGGCACGGCGAGTCAGACAAGCCGGTAGGAGACTATTCACTCGGCGCCCAGGCTGCAACGATGCGCGACCTGCTAGACCGCCTCGGCATCGACCGGGTAACCCTCGTCGGACACTCCCTCGGCGGGGGGATCGCGATGGTGTTCTACTACCTGTTCCCGGAGCGCGTCGATCGGATCGTGCTTGTCGGGAGCGGCGGGCTTGGCCGGGAGGTCAACCCGATCCTGCGATCCGCGACGCTGCCCGGGGCCGGATGGGTCCTGCCCGTCCTCGCATCGCGGTGGATGCTTTCGCGGGCCGAGGGCGTCGGGCGGGCCCTGGCCAGGGTGGGCTGGAAACCCAGCTCGGACATCACCGCGATCTGGCGGGGCTTCACCTCGCTCGGCGATGCGGCGAGCCGGCGCGCCTTCCTTGCCACGACCCGCGCCGTCATCGACCCCGGGGGCCAGACTGTCAACGCCCACGACTACCTGCCCGACACCCTCCCAATTCCGACGCTCATCGTCTGGGGCTCCCGGGACCGGATGATCCCGCCGTGGCACGCGATCAGTGCGCAGAGGTCGATCCCGTGGTGTCGCATCGAGTTGTTCGACGGAGCCGGCCACTTCCCGCACCTCGATGAACCGGACCGCTTCGCCGACCTGGTGAATGACTTCATCGCGACGACCTGAGCCGACGGGATGCGGTGGCCGAGAAGGAGTCCCACCAGTCGAACCCCGCGAGCTTGGAACGCAGCTTCACCAACGAACGTAGCAGGACGGTTTTGGTGGCACCGCAAGACCAATACGACCCCGACTCAGCCGAGAAAGCCCTGCTCTCCCAGATGTGCTCCAGCACACATCATTCGGGCGCTGACGTTGCACACAGGGCGCCAGCGGTGGGCCGTTGCCGGGAAATCTTTCCCGCTATTCTCCCGAGCGTCTCGCCCGCAGCGACCCACCATCTCAGCCGAAAATTTACTTGACATGCGTCAAGTTAAGCGGTGATGATGTCGATAACTGTGGTATTGGTTACATGCCGAGCCACGCCTACTGCCGGCCCTTGCTGAGGAGCATCGATGGCCACGATCAGCACCCCTCATTACTTGCTGGATCAGGCGCACCGTCGGTTGACCCCGACGTTGAACACGATTCCCGGGATGGGTGTGATCGAGAAGCGGCTGCGGGAACGGGAGTGGCCGCAGTACGCACTGGCCGAACCTCCTACGGGCAGCGGCCTCAAGACCGTCATGGGCGACTCCGGTCTGCCGATTATCGGCCACATGGTTGAAACCTTCCGCGGCGGCCCCGACTACCTGCTGCACGTTTACCGGACATACGGTCCGATCCACTACGCGTACACGCCGGCGGTGCCCGCGGTCGTCGCACTGGGACCCGACGCGACCCAGGCCGTCTTCTCCAACAGGAACAAAGACTTCTCGCAGAAGGGTTGGCACCCGCTCATCCGCTCGTTCTTCAACCGTGGCCTGATGCTGCTCGATTTCGACGAGCACATGTACCACCGCCGGATCATGCAGGAGGCGTTCACCCGCACCCGGCTGTCCGGCTATGTCGAGCACATCGACCGGGTGGCCTCCCAGGTGGTCGGCGACAACTGGGCTACCAACGATCCGCGCTTCCTGTTCCACCCGGCGGTCAAGGAGTTGACGCTGGACATCGCGTCGCTGGTGTTCATGGGCCACGACCCGGGAACCGACCACGATCTGGTCACCAGGGTGAACCAGGCGTTCACCACGACCACCCGGGCCGGCGGCGCGATCATCCGCAGAGGGGTGCCGCCCTTCAAGTGGTGGCGCGGGCCTGCAGGCCCGCAAGGTGCTGGAGTCCTATTTCGAGGAGCGGGTGAAGGAGCGCCGCAACGCCCAAAGCGCCGACATGTTGACCGTGCTGTGCCACACCACCGACGAGGACGGCAACAGCTTCACCGACGACGACATCGTCAACCACATGATCTTCCTGATGATGGCCGCCCACGACACCACGACCTCGACACTGACCACAATGGCCCACCACCTGGCCGCCAATCAGGAGTGGCAGGAACGATGCCGTGACGAATCAGCCCGGCTGGGCGACGGCCCGCTGGACATCGAGGCGCTGGAAAAGCTGGAATCCCTCGACCTGGTGATCAACGAGTCACTGCGCATGGTGACTCCGCTGCCCTTCAACATTCGTCGGACTGTCCGCGACACCGAGCTGCTCGGCTACTTCATACCGGCTGGCACCAACGTCAACATCTGGCCCGGGCTGAACCACCGACTGCCCGAACTGTGTACCGACCCCGAGAAATTCGACCCGGGCCGGTTCGCCGAGCCGCGGGCCGAACACAAGAGGCACCGCTATGCCTTCTCCCCCTTCGGCGGTAGTGCCCACAAGTGCATCGGCATGGTGTTCGGCCAGCTTGAGATCAAGACCGTCATGCACCGGCTGCTGCGCAGGTACCGCTTGGAGCTGCCACACCCCGGCTACCAGCCGCGCTATGACTACGCCGGCATGCCGGTGCCGATCGACGGCATGCCGATCGTGCTGCGGCCGCTCCGCTAACTCGTGCAAAGCAATCTGCTACGCGTTTGGCGGACAACGCTATTGGCGGTACCCGCGTTCGCCCGGCTTGTCGTTCTTGGGGCGGAGTTCCTTCCTTGACCAATGCGAAGTCGTAGTCCAGCCCCCGGGATGTTGGCGTTCCAGATTGCGGCCACCTACGTCGTCAACTACACCCGACGGCAGCGTGTAATCGTTTTGCGTTACAGAATCTCGGTTAGTTTGACTCTATCCAGAAGCTCACCAGAAAGGCGCAACGATGACCGTGGCCTCCTCCCGCCATGCGACCTCATTGATCGAGGGCGCCATCGTCGAGCAGTCCGACCTCGGTTCCATCACCCAACTCACCGCAGACACCTTTCCCATCCTCAACGGCCTGTCGGTCAAGCGGCTAATGATCAATCCCGGGGCGATGCGAACTCCGCACTGGCACGCCAACGCCAACGAACTCACTTACTGCCTATCGGGCACCGCGCTTGTGTCGGTCCTGGACTCGGCCAGTAAGTTTTCCTCGTTCACCATCAGCGCGGGCGAGATGTTCCACATCGACTCGGGCGCGTTGCACCACATCGAGAACATCGGTGAAGACCGCGCCGAGTTCATCATCGCCTTCGGCAGCGAGCGTCCTGAAGATTTCGGTCTCGGGGCATCGTTTGGCGCGATGACCGACGCCGTGTTGGGCAACACCTATGACCTACCGGCCTCGGATTTCGCCGCTATCCGCCGCGATACGGTCGACCGCAAACTGGCGGTTCGCGAGGGTGAGCCGGCGGTTCCACCGTCCGCGTATTTCAACGACCCACACAAGTTCTCTGTGGAGAGTCAAAGCCCGGCGATCAGCCTGCTGGTGGGCTCAGCGCACCTAGCTCGAGTCCAATTCTGGCCCGCGCTGCAGGATATGTCGATGTACTCCCTGCGGATCCGCGAGGACGGCATGCGCGAACCCCACTGGCACCCAGTCACCGCCGAAATGGGTTATGTACACCGCGGGTCGGCGCGCATGACGATCATGGAACCTGATGGCACCGTGGACACCTGGCGTCTCACAGAAGGCGACGTCTATTTCATTCCCCGCGCCTACCCACATCACATCGAGGTCGTCGGCTCTGACGACATTAATTTCCTGATCTTCTTTGATCAGCCCACACCGGGTGACATCGGCTTTCGTGCATCCGGGAGCGCCTATTCCCGGCAAGTACTGGCAGCCACCTTCAACACACATCTGTCAGCGCTGCCGGCGTTGCCCTTCACCAACACCGACCCACTTATCGTTACCCGCACCAATCTCGTCGACCAGTACGCGATCGGCGAAAGCCAAGTCCAGCAATGAGTTTTCCGTTGTCTTGGGATTTGCCCTACGCCTGGCCGCGGACACCGGTTCTGGCCCAGAACATGGTGTGCACGTCACAACCGCTGGCCGCGCAGGCGGGTCTGACCATGCTCGCCGCGGGTGGCAACGCCGTTGATGCGGCGGTGGCTGCTGCGATCACGATCTCGTTGGTCGAGCCGGTGTCCAACGGCATCGGCTCGGACGCATTCGCCGTCGTGTGGGACGGAAGGAAATTGCATGGGCTGAATGCGTCGGGGCGCTCGCCGGCGGCATGGACGCCGGAATTCTTTACCGGTGAAGGCGTCCCGGTTCGCGGTTGGAACTCGGTCACCGTGCCGGGCGCGGTTTCCGGCTGGGTCGAGATGCATGACAAGTTCGGCCAGCTGCCGTTTGAGCGGCTGTTCGAACCTGCCATCGGCTACGGTCGTGACGGCTTCCTGGTCTCGCCGATGATCGCGAAGCAATGGGCGGCCCAAGTGCCGGACCTGGCCTCACAACCGGGCTTTGCACAAGCTTTCCTCCCAGGTGGCCGAGCGCCGGCCCCCGGGGAACTATTCCGCCTTCCTGAGCACGCGGCGACGTTGGAGATGATCGCGCTCACCAAGGGCGGCGCCTTCTACCGCGGTGAGCTCGCCGAGAAGATCCAGGCGCACTCGGAGGCTAGTGGTGCAGCCATGCTCACCTCCGACCTCGCCGCTCACCGCCCCGAGTGGGTCGGCACGATCACCCAGGACTATCGCGGGTACACAGTCCACGAGATCCCGCCGAACGGGCAGGGCATCATTGCGTTGATCGCACTGGGTATCCTCGATCACTTCGACATGGCCAGTCTCGGCGTCGATTCAGCCGAGAGCGTGCACCTACAGATTGAGGCGATCAAGCTCGCCTTCGCCGACGCACTCGCCTACGTCGCAGATATTGAGCACATGCCCTTGGATCCCCAGCAGCTTCTCGACAAGGAGTACCTGCAACACAGAGCCGACCTGATAGACCGAGAACGCGCGAAGCCGTTCGCTGCAGGGAAACCACCCAAGGGGGGCACGGTATATCTGAGTGCTGCCGACTCAGCCGGGATGATGGTGTCGATGATCCAGTCCAACAATATGGGCTTCGGTTCGGGCGTGGTGGTGCCCGGCACCGGGATATCGCTGCACAACCGGGGAGCGAATTTCGTTGCAGCACAAGGCCACCCCAACCAGGTCGGACCGAACAAGCGTCCATATCACACCATCGTCCCCGGTTTCGTCACCAAGGGGGACACACCGGTAATGAGTTTCGGGGTCATGGGCGGACCAATGCAGCCGCAGGGACACGTCCAGGTCCTAGTCCGCATCGCCGACTACACCCAGAATCCGCAGACAGCATGCGACGGGCCGCGCTTCCGATGGGTCCAAGGCATGCAGGTCGCCCTGGAGCAGGGTTTCCCGGCCGAGACGCTGCAACAGTTGAATGACCGCGGCCACGAACTCGTCACCGTCGACGACTACAGCAGTTTCGGAAGCTGTCAGGCGATCTGGCGGCTCGACAACGGGTACCTTGGCGCCAGCGACCCGCGCCGCGACGGCCAGGCCGCCGGTTTCTGACCGCAGCGGCGAAACATTCATGCATGCTCGGCTAAGCGAGGAAGTCCTACACAGCCCCAAGCCGGCGTGTGGCCTGTGGTGGGGTTGGCCCTCACCTCCTCAGTTGTGTCACGCTGTCCCGAAGGCCTCGGCGAGGCGGTTCCGATCGACGGATCCCTTGGCTGTCACCGGTAACTCGTTGACCCTCAGTATCCGTTCGGGCACCTCGTAGCGGGGTAGCCGCTCGGCACAAAATCCTTCCAGCGCATCGTCGTCACAGCGGGCACCGGCACGCAACGTCACCGCCGCTACCACCTGTTCGCCGTACTTGGCGTCGGGCATTGCGAACACGGCGGCCTGGGTGATGTCGGGATGGGCGAGCAGAGTGTCCTCAACATGTTCCGGGGAGATCTTCTCGCCGCCGCGATTGATGATGTTTTTGATCCGGCCCTCAAGTGTCAGCACACCTGAAGGATCCACCGAGCCAAGGTCGCCGGTGCGCAGCCAACCGTCGATGAACGTATCTGCGGTGGCACGGGCGTTGTTGAGGTAGCCGCGGGTGACGGCGGGTCCACGCAGCCAGACTTCGCCGGTGACTCCCGCAGGGCTGGTGGCGCCGCCTTCGTCGGTGATGCGTAGTTCGGTGCCGGTCGGTTCGCCAACCGTGCGCAGACGCGTCTGGGCGTCAGCTGATGCGCTCACTGCGCAGGCTTGGTGGGTTGCCTCGGTCATGCCGTAGGCCGGCAATACGACAGCCTCGAACGTCGCCTCCAGGCGCCGCGCGACCTCGGGCGGCAACGGGGCGCTGCAACTGCGCAGGAAGCGCAATCGGCTGCCGGCCGCCTCGCCTTCGGTTGCGGCGTCCAGCAGGATCTGGTGGATGGTCGGCACCGCGGTGAACCAGGTGGCCTCAACGGTATTCAGCTCGTCGAAGAAATGGTGTGCCGAGAACCGGCCCTTCGTGGGCAGCCCGATACAGCCTGCGGTACTCAACGTCGCCAGCAGTCCGGCCACCAGCCCATGTCCATGGAACATAGGCATCACCGCGACCGTGCTGTCAGTAGGGACGAGTCGGTAGGCGTTGGCCACGTTGGTCATTGCCGCATTGAGTCCTTCATGGGTCCAGGGCACCATCTTCGGCATCGCGGTTGTGCCCGAGGTGAACATCACCAGGGCGTCCGAGGGCGACAGTCCTACCAGCGAAGGGTCAGCACTGGCCGCCGGACTACCGTGCACCTCGCATTGCGGACCGGTCGGCCCTGGCGCCGCGACTTCGAGCAGCATGTCGGGGCACCCATCGGCTGCCTTAGCAGCCTGATCGGTCAGCACCCCCCGCGCACCGACACGTTTGAGCCGGGTCTGCTGTTCGTCGCGCGGCAGCGCAGGGTCCAGGGGTACTGTCACCAGCCCTGCCCTGGCCGCGCCGAGCAGGCCAACGACGTACTCGACATTGTTGGCCGTCCGCAGCCCCACCACATCCCCGCCGCGCAATCCCTTTCCTGACAGCGATAACGCGGTTTGGTCTACAAGGTCGGCCAACATCTCATAGGTGATCCTGGTGCCCGTGACGATCGCGACCAGCGCGACGTTTGAGGCGTGGGTGCGCGCCATGTGTTCGGCGAGGTCACCAAGCGCCCCCCCGGGTGTCGCTGGGGATTCGGGTGCGGTCACGAGGGCCTCCTGATTAGTTCACGACGTCGTAGCTGCGTGGCGGACCTGATTGCCGGTAGGCCCATCGAATATCGATTTACACGTGCCTAATTCAGCTCAATTCGGGTTGCAGAGCGCTACGGGGATTGAGGTTGGTCAGGTGGCCACTTTCACTGCCGGCCGCCGGATCGAGTTCGCAGTCTATGAGCGCCGGCCGTCGCGCGCTATGTGCCTGGGCCAGCGCCGCGCCGAGGTCGTCGGGGGTCCGCACGTGATATGCCGCGCCCCCGAAGGCTTCAATGATTCGTTCGTGGCGGGCCTGGGGCGCAAGCACCGTGGGCGCGGGGCCGCTACCTGCGGGATCGATCTCGTCACCACGGTAGACGCCACCGTTATTGAGAACCACAACCGTGATGGGAAGGTCATAGCGGCAGATGGTTTCGATCTCCATTGCGCTGAACCCGAAAGCGCTATCACCCTCGATAGCGATCACCGGCTGACCCGTCTCGACAGCTGCGGCGATCGCGTAGCCCATCCCGATTCCCATCACACCCCAGGTGCCACAGTCGAGCCGGTGACGAGGCACAGCCATTTCGACGACATTGCGGGTGATGTCAAGAGCATTGGCGCCCTCATTGACCACATAGACCTCAGGATGATCCTTGACGAAGTCCCGGATGGGGCGCAGCGCGTTGTAGAACTGCATCGGCCGAGGATCCTCAGCCAGCCGTTTCGCCATCACCGCCGCATTGCGGGCGCGACGGGCGGTAAGTTCGGCCACCCAGTCATCCGGGCAATGCACAGGTTGGCGATCCAAAGCTGCATTCAGCGCCGAAATGACAGAACCGGCATCACCGGCCAACGGCACAGTGGTCGGCTGATTGCTGTCGAACTCGGCGGGTTCGACGTCAACGTGGATGAACTTCGCCTCCGCTGACCACTGTGGGGGCTCGCCATGGTTGAGAAGCCAGTTCAACCGCGCACCAACCAAGAGCACGACATCAGCACGGGACAAAGCAAGCGAGCGAGCTGCGGCCGCGCAAAGCCGATGATCGTCGGGAACCAAGCCCTTGGCCATCGACATCGGCACGAAGGGTATGCCGGTCGCCTCGATCAACGATGTGATCTGTTCGTCGGCCTGCGCGTAGGCCGCACCCTTGCCCAGCACGATCAGTGGACGCCGAGCACCGGCAAGTAACTCCAGCGCTTTCATGACAACCTCGTGCGATGGCGATTGGCTCGGCGCCGGATCCACGACCTTCCACAAAGTGCCCGCGCCGTCGGCCGCGCCGATGGTCTCAGCCAAGACCTCGCCCGGAATGTCGAGGTACACCCCGCCGGGACGGCCCGACACCGCGGTGCGGATGGCTCGGGCGACCCCGCGGCCGATGTCCTCGATCCGGTCAATTCGGTAACTCGCTTTAGCCAAGGGCTTAGCGATCGCCAACTGATCAAGCTCCTCGTAGTCGCCACGCTGTAGGTCGACGATGGCACGTGTACTGGATCCGGCGATATGAACCATGGGAAAGCAGTTCACAGTTGCGTTAGCCAGCGCCACCATGCCGTTGAGGAAGCCGGGGCCCGAAACGGTAAGGCAGATACCCGGTTTGCCGGTCAAGAACCCCCCCGCCGCAGCTGCGTGGCCGGCATCAGATTCGTGCCGGAAGCCGATATAGCGGATGCCCGACGCTTGGGCCAGCCGGGCCAGATCGGTGATGGGAATCCCGACAACTCCGTAGATGGTCGCCACGTCGTTGAGCTTGAGAGCATCAACCATCAGATGGAAACCGTCGGTCAGTGAGCCATCACCGGCTGAAGTCATGGCTCCGAGTGTGCATCGATCAACGTTCCCAGGCCGGCGAAATCGCCCGATAGGCTCACCCTTTCCTCATGTGAGGAACCCACACTTAGAACTTCAATCGGGGAACATTCAATCGGCGACGGGGACTAAACCCCACGCTCGCAGGGCAACCTTCCGTCGTCGACGGCCGCCACCAGCGCCGCGTGGTCGGCCTCAGTTTGGTCGGCATACTTGCGGGCGAAGACGCACAACGCGTCGTCCACACGTTCTGAGCGGCCCAGATAGCCGGCAATCATCGAGGCGCCGCTAGTCCGCGCATGCCCTTTGGCAAGAAGCTGACCGACCACACCGGTGTAGTCGACGAGTGCCTTGGGGTCCATTGCATCCAACGGAATGGTGCCCTTCATATTGCGGAACTGCCGGACGTAATACTGCAGCCCGTCCATCGTCGTCCAACCCAACAGCGGGTCACTGACAGTCTGCAAAGCCTGTTGGTACTCGACCACCCGCTGGCCTTGATGTGAATGAAGGGCCGACTCACCGTGCACATGCCGCGCCAGTACGGAGCGGCGGGCTTGCTTGAGTTGCAGGAAAACCACGTCTTCGGGTGAAGAGCCTTCCAGCAGCGCCACATACGCGCGCAAACCGACGCTGCCGACCCCGACCACCTTGTGTGCGACATCGAGCAGGGTGTAGCCGCCCAGCACCCGGCGCCAGTGGGTGGACAGGGTCGGAAGATAGTCGTCCAGCGCTTCGGCCAACGCTTGAGCTTCGCGCTCCGGTAGCCGGGTGATCAGCGGCGGCTCTGCGACGATCCTGCGAACGCCGCCGACCTCTCGGGTGAATCGGGGTAGCGCGCGGTCGCTGGTGCGGTTGCGTGCTCGCCTGGCCGACCGCCGCACTTCGTCGGCCAGCGGCCCGGCCGTTTGGCCGGCCAACCGATCGACGCCCAGCCTGGAGAAGGACCGCGAAAAAAGCGGCTCGTCGGCCAAGCGTCGCAACTCCAGTCGGTAGGCCGAGACGCAGGACCGCACCGCTGAGCCGCACTCGTCCTCGGCGGCGCCGTTACTGCGTCCCGCAACCCAGATACTGGCCACCAACCGACGCAGGTCCCACTCCCAACTGCCCGGGTGCGCCTCGTCGAAGTCGTTGAGATCGATCACCAGGTCGCGTTCGGGCGATGCGTAGAAGCCGAAGTTGCCAAGGTGCGAGTCACCGCAGATCACCGGAGTAATCCCGGTCGACGGTAGGCGAGCCACATCCTCGGCCATCACCACGGCGGTGCCTCGCAGAAAACCGTACGGTGAGGCGACCATGCGTCCCACCCGAATCGGGATCAAGCGGTCCACCCGGCCGCGGTGATTGCCATTGATGACGTGTATCGGGTCAGGCCGGTCCGGGGGTGGCGTCCAGTCGGCCAGCGATCGCCGGGGTACCCGTTCACGTAGGCACTTACCCAGCGAATACCTCTCTGCGCGGCTAACCGGCCGTTGCCGCAATGAGTGATAGGCACCGCTGTCGGCTTCGGCCAGCACGGTGTGCCTGGTCGGCTCAAGGCCTGGCGCTGCGCTACTCACCCTGCCAACGCACCTCTCCGCGGGGGCTGCTTTTGTCGGTTCCCATGTTGCGCCGTCGGACGATCTCGCGTTAGCGACTTGAGTGAATCGTGACTGACCGACGCTAACGAGAACTACCGAGCAGTTCATCGACCAGACTGGGGTCATGACGGAAACCGGCGCGACCCTCGTTGCGGTGTACCTCGACTTCGACAACATTGTGATCTCGCGGTACGACCAGGTGAATGGCCGCAACTCCTTCCATCGAGATAAAGCCAAGGGTTTGGACGAGGACCAGGGCCGGCTCACCCGCGCGACCGTCGATGTCGGGGCGATCATCGACTTTGCGTCATCGTTCGGCACCTTGGTGCTGACTCGCGCCTATGCCGACTGGTCAGCCGAGGTCAATGCCGGATATCGTGGCCAGCTAGTTGGACGTGCGGTCGACCTCGTTCAGCTGTTTCCGGCGGCGGCATATGGCAAGAACGGCGCCGACATCAGGCTGGCGGTCGACACGGTCGAGGACATGTTCCGCTTGCCCGACTTGACTCATGTGGTGATAGTCGCCGGCGACTCCGACTACATCGCGTTGGCCCAGCGGTGCAAGCGGCTCGGCAGGTACGTAGTGGGCATCGGGGTGGCCGGATCGTCGAGCCGTATGCTCGCGGCCGCCTGCGACGAGTTCGTCACCTACGATGCTCTACCCGGCGTCCCGGTGTTCGAGCCCGCCGCCCCCGACGCCACCGCTGTTCCCGCCGAGAAACCCGCACCACGGGGACGCTCCGGGCGGACGAAGACCGCCGAGTCCGAGCCGCCCGAGGACTCCGAGCTGCCGGATCCTCAGGCTGGAGCAACCGGTCTGCTGACCCGCGCACTGCAAATCGGGCTGGAAAAAGACGACGCCGACTGGCTGCACAACTCTGCGGTGAAGGCGCAGATGAAACGGATGGACCCATCGTTCAGCGAGAAATCCCTGGGGTTCAAGTCCTTCAGCGACTTCTTGCGATCACGCTCTGAGGTGGTGGAGTTGGACGAGAGCTCAACGACACGGCTGGTGCGACTACGAGAAAAGACGTGAGACTGGCACATCCAGGCCAAGGAACCCATACACATTCACTATCAACGGAAACGAGCGAGGAACGATGGCGCCCTCAGACACACTGCTGCAGGAAATGCTCGACGAGTTCGAGTTACGCAAGCTCGTTCACAGCTACTGCCGCACCGTCGATCGTGGTGACTTCGCACAACTACGCAGTCTCTATCACGAGGACGCCCTGGACGACCACGGCGCCTTCTCAGCCGGCTCTGCGGATAGCTTCATCAGCAAGCTCGCCGCCGCGCGTCCCTACATACAGTCGATGCAACACAATGTCACCACTGCGAATTTCGCGGTTCGTGGAGACATCGCCGAAGGCGAGATCTACACCATCGCGATTCACACGTTTGACGCAGGCAATCACGACGTCGACGTCATTGTCGCCGGACGCTACCTCGACAAGTATGAGAAACGTTCGGACACTTGGAAATTCGCACATCGCAAAATTGTCACCGATTGGGCCCGGGTGAACGATCCGTCTACAACGGACCTGAGTCACCCGATAACCAGAGACACCCCTAGTGGCAGACCCGACATGAAGGATCCTTCGTACCAATTCTTCTCGCTGCTCACCGACGGGGCCCAGTGACTGAGGCCGACCGTCTGCCTACTTTCGCCGCGCACAGCATTCGACGCTGACCTCGTCAAGTCGGATGAAAGCGACCCGGCACGCGTAATCTCGGGGCAAGATTTGGCAGATGCGGTTCGGAAATTTCATGGCTCCCTTCCATCCGGTCGGGCAGAACCCGACACTTGCCATCGAGCGAGACCTTGAGCTGATCGTGGCGATGGACCGCCTCGGCTTCAACGAAGCGTGGATCGGCGAACACCACTCCGCCGGCTTCGAGATCATCGCATCGCCTGAGGTCCTCATCGCCGTCGCCGCCGAGCGCACCAAGCACATCAAGCTCGGTACCGGCGTGAGTTCCCTGCCCTACCACCACCCTTTGATGCTCGCTGATCGCATGGTCCTGCTCGACCATCTCACCCGCGGCCGGGTGATGCTCGGCTGCGGGCCAGGTCAGCTCACGTCGGATGCGCACATGCTGGGGATCCCCGCCGACGAGCAGCGCCCGCGAATGGAGCAATGCCTCGATGCGATCATGCGTCTGCTCGGGGGCGAGACAGTCACCATGCATACCGATGGGTTCACTCTTCAGGACGCGCGCCTGCAGTTGACGCCCTACAGCAGCCCCTGTTTCGAGGTCGCGGTGGCGGCGTCGTTCTCCCCTACCGGGCCGCGGGGAGCCGGCAAGCACGGCATCGGCATGCTGTCGATCGCCGCTACCGCGAAGCAGGGTATGGACCTATTGGCCCAACATTGGGCGACCTGGGAGGTGGCGGCACGCGAGCACGGCCACATCGCCGATCGCTCGAAGTGGCGGCTGGTCGGTCCGATGCACCTTGCCGACACCCGCGAGCAAGCCGAGCGCGACGTTGAGTACGGCATCGCACAGTTCTCTCGCTACTTCAGCCACATCCTGCCCGCGGGACCCGTTCAGGGAGACACACCTGCTGAGATCATTGCGAACAACCGGGCATCCGGCTTCGCGGTGATCGGCACGCCAGAGGACGCGATTGCCAAGATCGAGGGGCTCGTCGATGCGAGCAACGGCGGCTTCGGCGCGTTCCTTCTCTTCGACCACGACTGGGCTAATCCAGCCGCCAAAACGCACAGCTACGAACTCTTCGCGCAATATGTGATTCCGCATTTCACTGGCCAACTCGCGGCCCCGACCGCATCTCGGGATTGGGTGATGGCAAGCGGCACCGAGTTCGTTGACCGCGCTGCGCATGCGATCGGCAAGGCGATCGAGGACCACGCTGCAGAGCAGAGCGCCAAGAAAGCCCCTCGGTAACGAAAACCATTACAGGTCAAGGCTTTCGTCGGTTCGTCGCAGCAGCGGCCGGGTTGCAATCCTGCGGCAATCTCACGGGGTCTACACGGCTAGTTCTCGATGCTTTCTCAGGCCAGGCATATGTCGTCGGCGAAGCATTGAAAGCACCGAAGAAGACAGATACACCGGCCCCTACGGCGCGGGCATTGTTGGGGGCCATTGAGGCCACGTCGGCACGGTGTCTTTGACAAGCCTGACACAAGAAAGACCCCCATCTCTGGGGGTCTTTCTTGTGTCATCTGTGGAGCTGCCGGGAATTGAACCCGGGTCCTACGGCATTCCCTCGAGGCTTCTCCGTGCGCAGTTCGCTTTGTCTCTACTCGGATCTCCTGCTCACGCGAACAAGTTCAGGATGACGATCCCAGTCGCTGTTTGATGTCCCGTTACGTCCCGCGACCGGACGTATCGGTGGGTCCCTCTAGATGATGCCAGGGTCCGGGCCGAGGGCACTCCCGGTCTGACAGACTCACCGTCGCTTATGCAGCGAGGGCGAAATCGCGCTGATTGGAATCGGCGCTTAATTGGTTGCAACGACGCTCACGGTGGTCGATTGCCTGCACCGGCACGCTTCCCTTGATTCGATGCGCGAAGTCGAAACCGTTCAGCCCCTCGCACCCCCGCCGAACCTCGACAGGAAGACCCATACTACCGGGCCAGCATGCTGGCCGCCATCTCGTCACGCCCCACCGTCGAGGTCGGGTCCACCAGCTCGTCAGCACCCACGCGCCCGCTGGCTCGGGAACCGGCCTGAATCGCCTAGCCCGCCTGTCAAAGGGGGGGCGCGGGGGGCCTGCGGGCCGGCAGTGAGTTCAGCGATGGGTACGGCCCTCCCGAAGAGGTGTCCCTGGGCTAGTCGGCACCCAGCGTTGTAGGCGGCCACCGCCTGCGCCTCGCACTCGATTCCTTCGACGATCACTTCCATTCCCAGCTCGCCGCACAGGCGGGTAACCGATCGGTGCAACGCAAAATCTCGTTCGGAATCGGTCCCGGTGACGAAACGGCGGTCAAGTTTGACGAACTGCACGGGCAGCGTATGCAGATACATCAGCGAGTTGAAGCCCACGCCGAAGTCGTCAAGTGCCACCTTGACACCCAAGACATTCAGCCGGGTGATCTGTTCAGCGGCGGCGGCGAGATCGACGATCGGGACTGTCTCGGTAATTTCCACCACGAGCCGACTCGGCGTCAGTCGGTGCTTGGCCAGCGCCTCTCGGACATGCTCTTCGAATGACGGGATGCCCATTCGCGCAGCGCCGACATTCACGTGGACGTCACCATCCAAACCGGCGGCTTGGACTTCACTGCACGCCAGATCGAGCACCAACGCGTCGAGGTCGGCGCCGAGACCGGCTACCTCCGCGGCGGCCACGAAAGTCTCAGGTGAGATGTCGATTCCATTGGGCGCGGTCCATCGCGCCAGCGCCTCGACAGCCATCGGCATGCCACCAGGAAGGCCAACGATGGGCTGGTAGGCGAGCCTGAACCCCGTCGGGACGCCGCCGCCGGCCTGGCGCAGCGCGGTCGGGAAATCCCCCCGAACATCAGAGGACGGTTGATAGACCACCGCGGTGTCCTTGCCGATGCGTTTTCCCGCGTACATCGAGATATCGGCTTGGCGCATCAGGTCATCCGCTGTCTGGGACGGCCCATCTGCGCTGGGCCGTGCCAGGCCCATGCTGGCACGCACCCGCACCGAGGAGCCGTGCACGGCGAAGGGAACCCGAAGCGCCACCCGCAGCTGGTCGGCAACGACCTCTGGTTCTTCTCTGCTGCCGTCGATGAGGATCGCGAATTCGTCACCGCCGACGCGGGCCACGGTGTCGACGTCTCTCAAACACCGTTTGAGGCGCTCCCCGACCTCACGCAGCAGTTCGTCACCCGCGGCGTGCCCGAAGCGATCGTTCACCTCCTTGAAATCGTCGAGATCGACGAAAACCAGCACGAAGCGGCCGTCGCGCATCGCGGCGTTGAGCCGTCTGCTTAACAACAAGCGATTGGGTAACCCGGTCAATGCGTCGGTGTGCACCTGCCGCGCCAGTCTGCGCTGTGTGGAATACAACCGCTGAGTCAGCAAAAACTGCGCGCGAATCGCCACCACCTGACGGATGGCGATCAGCAGCACCATCAGCACCAACAAGCTGACCACGAAACCGCTAAACGGCTGACCGATCGATATGTGGAACGCGAAAAGTACTGCGATCCCGAGGAAGCCCATATAAGGCAGGATCAGCTGCGCCCAGTCCATCCCCTGGCTACGGCGCCCCGCCGCCGCAACCGGCTGTTCCTGCCTCTCGAGCATCGCATAGGCGAACAGCAGAGGGCCCAGAACCAAACCGATCGCAGCCCACCGCTGGCCGCTCGCCGAACCCACATTTTCGTAGTACGCCACGAGCCGATCTGCCGAAGCGATGGTCACAATGCCCGCGGCCAATAGGAGATAGTTCTTCCGATGTGGGCGGTCCAGGTGGTAGATCATCGTGATCACTACAGCCACGACCACAATGACCAGCTCGGCCAACGAGAACGCAAATTGCGCGGCCGGGCTGCTCGAGTGGGGCAGCGAGGCGGTCGATTGGGTGCCGAAGCCGCCCATCGAGACAAATATCAAGAACGCTGTGGCGGCCACCAACCCGTCGAGGAACGTGGTGACCAAGGAACGCTGCAACTGAGAACTCCGGCGCCTGAGCACACCGCCAGTTGAACGCACCAGAACGTATATCGAAGCGAGGGCGAACACCGGGAATGCCAGATAGGTGATGAACATTGCCGGTGCCGCCGATGCGCTGCCCTCTTCACCTCCAGAGGACCACCAGAGAATCTGGCCGGCCAGAAAGCCCGCTAGCACCATGACGAGAAGCAGCCGCCACCAACGCGCCATTCCGCTCATGCCCAGCGCGACGACAACGCCGCAGATCACAGCCCCCAGTCCGGTACCCAGCTGCAGTAAAGTGTCTCCGCGGCGAGCCGCCTCGTCTCCCCACGGCGCCAGGGCGTTGACACCGGCCAGCAGTGCGACAACGACGAACAGGGCGATGCGCAATTTGTAGTGCTTGACTGTCCGCCTCCTTCCGCCACAAGCGCAGCTCGTACTCGGCCCGTGAACATGACGTTAGCTAACCCACGGCGATCATTCCGACAGAAACCAGCGCCAGCAGCGTCCCAATTATCTACCAGCCAGTTGCCCGCCCACCACGCATCGCGATCCCGAGCCGGAATGTCACCGCCTGGCAACGAGGTCCATCGCATCTTGGCGCCGCGATCAGCGCGCCGATGATGCCCGTCAGTCGGTCACGCCTTTGAGGCGCCGGCCCATCTCCCGGGTGACCTCGCGTTGCGCGTCGCGGCGCGCCAAGTCCTGGCGCTTATCGTGTGCCTGCTTACCGCGGGCCAGGGCCAGCTCTACCTTGACCCGACCTCCGGTGAAGTACAGCGACAGCGGCACCAGTGTCAGATTGCCGTCGCGGATCTTGCCGACCAGGGTGTCGATCTCCCGCCGGTGCAGCAGCAGCTTGCGATTGCGCCGCGGCGTGTGGTTGGTCCAGCTGCCGTGGTGATATTCAGGAATGTGCAGGTTGCGCAGCCAGATCTCGCCGTCGTCGATGGTGGCGAAAGCATCGGCAAGCGATGCCTGCCCCTCGCGCAGGCTCTTGACCTCGGTGCCCATCAGCGCGACTCCGGCCTCGTAGGTCTCCAGAATCGAATAGTTATGCCGCGCTTTGCGATTTGTCGCAACAACCTGGTTGTTGCTGTCCTTGGGCGCCTTGGCCTTCTTTGACACGGCCTACCTTCGTACGTACAACCGCAGCGTGACGTATGCGGTGACACCGGCCATCGCCACACCCAGGAATAACAGGATCGGTGCGATGTAGAGGATGTCGGCGTAGTCGATGCGCGCAATCAGATTGGCTCGGTAGAACTGGTCGAGGGCGTTCTCCAGGAACAGCGCACGCACCGCAATCAGGCCGCCGATGGCGATCAGCACGCCCAAGAATGCCGCAGCCATCGCCTCGACCAAGAAAGGCAGCTGTGTATACCAGCGACTGGCGCCAACAAGTCGCATGATCCCTATCTCAGTCCGGCGGGTATACGCCGCGACTTGAACCATGTTGGCTATCAACAACACCGCACCGATCGCCTGTACTAACGCCACAGCGAACGCTGCATTCGACAGCCCGTCCAGCACAGCGAACAACCGGTCGATCAGGTCCTTCTGGTTCAAGACGTTGAGCACACCGGGCTGGCCTGCCATGGCGTCGTCGAAGCCTTTGTGTTGCTCAGGGTCTTCGAGCTTGACGATGAACGACGCGGGAAACGCGTCCTTTCCGGCCACGTCCTTGTATTGCGGGAATTTCGTGATCGCGTCTTCGTAGGCATCGTCGCGGTTCAAGAAGCGAACGGACTTGACGTCGTCGCGCGCCTCGATTTGCGACCGCAGCGCCTTGCACGGGTCAGCATCGCAGGTCGGGTCATTGACCGACACTTCGCTGGTCAGGAAGACCTGGCTCTCCACCCTGTCCAGGTAGATGTCGCGCGACTGGTCGGCCAGACGCAACACCAGCAGCCCGCCACCGAACAGGGCGATGGAGATCGCGGTGGTGAGGATCATCGCGACGGTCATGGTTACGTTGCGGCGAAGTCCCGTCAGGACTTCGCTGATGAGAAAACCGAAGCGCACTTAGCGATCCATTCCGTAGACGCCGCGCTGTTCATCACGAATCAGCCGGCCGAGTTCGAGTTCGACGACCCGCTGGCGCATCGAGTCGACGATGTGGTGGTCATGGGTGGCCATCAGCACGGTCGTGCCCGTGCGGTTGATCCGTTCTAGCAGGTCCATGATGT
>Ga0209991_10000288_pt1 | contig 22525 bp, 21 predicted proteins | sample ChitaG_FD_183167 | JGI IMG/M metagenome (GOLD analysis project Ga0209991, IMG submission 183167) | Deep subsurface microbial communities from South Pacific Ocean to uncover new lineages of life (NeLLi) - Chile_00310 metaG (SPAdes)... | ecosystem: Environmental > Aquatic > Marine > Oceanic >... | reverse complement strand
CCCTGAGTTCCTGAAGCAATAGCTTTTGCTTTTGATGTTACGAATCCATTTAATAACTCGTTTATAATGAAATCTTGTTCATGCGTTCTAGATTTTATTATTTTTTTAAAGGCTTCAGTGAAATCCTTTGTATTTGGAAAGAAAGCATTTTGGATTTTATCATTTATAGATTTTAGAAAGATGTCACCATTATTCTTGGGAAAGTGGAGCTTCATATTTTTTAACCTTTGAATTAGAGCCTCCTTTGCTCCTGGAATGCTTTCTATATCTCTTTTTTCTAGTTCTTCAATGGCTTTTTCTAATCCTTTTTCAAAATCTTGAAGTAACCCTGTCCAAGTAGTATCTTGATAATTTTCCATTATATTCACTAGAGAATCTATTAATTTTATTATCTACCAATTTAATTCTGTTTGTATTTTCTTTAACGCTTTAATTAACGGAGTAACAAGCTTTTTATCATAAACATTTGGAGAAGCTATTCCTCTTTGGGTTTTCCAGCCCATTTGTGTTCCTTCTCCCATTTCTCTTTGTCCATACTTTAGGATATGGCTTAAATCTCTCATCCACCAATAAAACCTGAGCCACTTTTTATTTGGGTTGTCTTTAGAATGGATAACTGCTAGAGCTTTCCACTCGCCCATAAGCCATTTCACAGTAATACCACTTACAGGCATATAGTAATTAATGGGAAAGTTAGATTGAAAAGTTAGATCGAGCTCTTTAGACTGTATGTTAAAGATAGGTTGATTATATCCTTCGAGTATAACTATTTCACCACAATGTTGGCACTCATAATGAGACTTCTTTTTATCCATTTTTTTCTGACATTTTGGACAAGTTCGATTTTCAATTATCCGGTATTTGAGGAGGTTTAAATATTTCTCTTTCTCTAAGATTTCTTTTGTTTTAGGTTCTTGTTTTCCGTACTTCCCACTCCATGTCCAAATATCGTCGAAACTATTATTGATTTTTTCTAATGTTGTAATAACATTTTTCAAAACATCTTTATCGTAGATTTTAAACATACCAGCATGTTGATAGCTTTTCCACCATGACAATCTTACATATTTTTCATCTTTTAAATAGGCACTATGGCAAATCAATGTAGCAAATAAACGCGCCTCAGTTTTACTTAAAATAATTCCTTTCTCACATATTTCATATTGCTTATTTAGACTTGCATTTTTATGGAAATATTCTCCGTCGAGAAACTGCCCTTCCACAACCTCCTTATCCACATCTTCCTGAGATTTATCATCCTTTTGCTTTTTTATTTTTTTGCATTGAGGACATTGGTAAATTCCAGTAACTAAAGGCTCCATTTCGATACCACAGGCTTTACATTTCAAATTTAATCATCACTACTAGTTACTAAGTATCTTTCAAAATCTAAATTTAATAATTTTAATTCTTTTTTTGTTAGTTTTGCAAGTTCATTATTCGTAACTATTAACGCTTCTCTAAGCTTTATTAGAGCACTTTGTATAGTATTTACAATATTCTCTTCATTAAAAGACACTTTCTCAATAAATTCAAGATAGCTAAACGCTCTCCCCTTTCCTGAATAATATTTCTTAATTTCTAATAATTTTTTCTCTATTTGTTGCATCTGGAATGAATAATTCAATAATAACAACATTTTCGAATTCCAATCGCTACAAATTTGATTTTCAACATCAATATCATTATAAACAAATTTGTCTGGAAGCTCAATTTTTTCATCTTTAAGATGTTTAATAATATCTTTATCTTTCTTTATAGCTTCATATACTTTTTTCAGAATGGGTTTTGTTCTTAATTTAGGCTCGAAAATATCAATAAACTCGTCGATTTTTTCTTTTATTTCTAAATACCTTCGGTAAACACCTTCGATTGTAATCTCAATTTTGATTGCTTGAAAGATATTACCATATTGGTCTAAAATGTAATAAACATCGTCTGGTATTGTATAATCATGGTCTCCTATTTCAGAGACAAAAGGGTGGATGACATTACTCGTTTCGCACCTTACTCCCTTTAATTTGATTAATGCGGAGTTAAAATTCCGCCTCGTAAGAAACTTAAATTTTTTATTTATAATTAAGAACAGTGTATGATCAGGCACTGAAATTGTATCATTCTCAATAGTTACCGTTTCTTCTCCTAACCGGATTATGAAATCTCCCTCTTTTTGCCGAAATTCTCTTATACTTCGAATATTTTTAAATAAACCTAAGTCAACAGCTACTTCAATGAATTCATCGGTCCAGAAGTTTAAGATATTGTTTTTAAATATTTCGTCTAATATCAAGACTTTCTCATATGATTTAATTAGTTCTGAATCATTTAAGTCCCTAAATAAGTCGTTTCTGATGACATAAAGAAATAAAACAATATATCTCATATCAATATCGTCAAGAACTTTCTCAATCATGTTCTTATCATTATCAATTGACAAATTTGTATGTTCCATACCTAAAATCCACTTACAATATTAAAAATCAATTATTTATTTCAGTTAAAAAGAGTAATTGGATTAATTAATCATTCCTAAAAAATCTTTCGGTTTCCTCTATTCTACAATTGAAAAAGCGAAAATTTTTTAGTTTTGCTTTCTAATTACTTAATTGATTAAGAAATTTTTCAGATTAAATAAAATTATTTAGAGTATGAACTTCGATGGGAAGAAGAAAAAGAAAGCAACAATCCTACAAAAGAGTCAAGAGAGTTCCAAAGATTTTCACCTGCCCAAATAACTAAATGGATATCCCATTTAATATGGATTGCGGTGAAAAATCTATCAAGGTTGAGAATATTCGTAAAAGCGCAATTGCTACAGTGAAGTGTGGTCATTGTGGTTTAACAAAAGATGTTTTAGTTAATTCTATATCAGAACCCGTAGATGCCTTTGGAGATTTTATCGATATTCATTACGCTGATCAAGAACTTCAGAGATTAGAAAAACGCATAGGGAAATTTAAAAAGAAAAATCAATGGGGGGAATTGGTTCTGTGTTATTCTATTTTATCGGATCTTTGCAAAGTAAAAGCATCAGAGGCCTTAGAAGATGAAGATAATGTAAATCTCGATGAAGTAAATAAATGGAAAATTAAAGCTGAAGAATATAAAAGGTTAGAAAAAGGCGCTTTACTTCAATTAGACTCGTTAGAATTAGAAAAGGGAATTAAAACTGATGATGAATCTTTATTTACAGAACACGAAGAAAGCGACATGAAGAAAGCAAAAAAAATTGAAGATATTTTTGACGATCCTGGCTTTCTTGAATTTTAAATTAATCAAATTCTCGTCTTTAAGATATTTTTATAATTCAGACTAATATTTTTTTTACAACATTATGAGGAATATACTTCCATATAGGAAGTAAAGATTGTTTTAAAAAAGCGAGTTCGGTTAAATTTTCATTTTATAATGAAGTAGAACCAGTTATAAAACGCTAATTTATTAGAAAGATCCACTAAATTTAGACCAAATGGATTAAATCTTGAAGTGAGAAATTAAGAAATTATGCTTATTAACTAAAAATAAATAAAATTTATGTTTATTATCCAGATTGAGCTCGTTTTGAAAATAATTGCTTTAGTTCGCCCATTATAGCACCTCTTAAGCTTACGGGGCTTGCTGGACGCACCCCTCCAGGACCCCCAGGCGGAGGCGGTGGTCCTCCAGGTGGCCCACCAGGTGGTCCTGCCGATGGAGGCGGCGCGCTAGCAGGGGCCGAAGGTGCTGCAATAACTGGAGATGCCCCGGTCCCTCTTGTTCTTAATGCTGAAACTTCATTATTTATAGTAGTAATTCGCGATTCTAATGTTGCTATTCTTTGGCCGACATTAGCTAAAGACTGATCTACTAAATCTGGTATTCTTAGAATCATTGACATCATCCTTTCAACGATATCGCCAAATGTATTTAATTTTTCTTCAAGTGGAGCTTTTTTAGCTTCTTGCATGAAATTTGCGAATTCTTCTGCCATTTTACTCTCTCTCTTTTAAATTTAACGAATTATCCTAGTAATTTTCTAATAATTATATATTTGAACTATTTAATAAATTTAAGTTCATACTTAACAATATAATTAGAAAAAAATATAAAAAAAAAGTTTTAACTTAACTAGATTTATTAACTGCGTCTTTTAAATTAACCCAGAGCTCATCTACTTCATTTTTAACTTGTAAAAATTGGCTAATTTTTTTCAGTAATACATCCCTTGCGCGATTAAAATCTCGCTGACAGTCGTTTAATTCAGATTCTAAGATTTTTATTTTTTCTCCTTCGATTAAATTGTTCTTCTTTTTTTCGACAGATAAAGCTTTTTTAATAACCACACTGCGCTTATTTGCTACATCACTCAATGCTGAAGCAAATTCATATTTTTTTTCCACTAAATAATCTTTTTTTATAGCAAGATCTTTAATCGAATCGATGTATTTATTATTAACCTCGATATATTTGTCATTTTTATGGATAATGTCCTCAAAATATTTTACTTCCTCGTCTTTAATATTTGATCTTCTTTCTCTTACTAGAGTCTGCATTTGTTTCAACACATCTCTAAAAGTTCTATTTAACATATCTCGAGCAAGATTTGTTTTTCTCAAATTATCAGCATATTTTTTTTGAGAATCGATTAAAACATTCTGAGCTTTAGCTAATTTTTTTATTTGATTTACTAATTCTTTTTCCATACTTGCTAATTCAAGTTCATCTTCATGCGTAATAATTGGGCTCATTATAATCAAACCAACTTGTTATTGATTAAAAATAATTTATGATATTATTCTTATGTAAATTCATAATTATAATATTTAGTCTTTTTAATTGCTAACTAATTATAAGGAATTAAAGCAGTAAGTATATTATCTCTATAGTTTGCTTTAATAATTTTTGCTACTATAACTTTTCCAATTAATTCTTCGGTAAAAACTATAGGTTTTTTTAATAGAATTTTAATTCCGAGAGTATCGTTGATTTTTCCAATACATTCATTTATCCACCTTCCCCTTGAGACGATTTTTATTTTTATTAGGTCGTCTTTTTTAAGATCTAATGTAGAAACGCGAGCTCTCTTATGTATACCAAAATCTCTTGGCCCAAGTTTTAGTTTAATACTGTATTTCTTTTCTAACTTTGATAATTGTGAATAAAAATAACCCCACGACTTTGGTTTGATTTTTTTTAGTGTTCTACCCGTCTTATAGATTAAGTACTTCTGAATACCAATTTGAATTTGTTGCTTAGAATATCCTTCACCTCTTAATTTGAGAACTAATTCTATAATTTCTTCAATATCCCTTTCATTTTCTCCTGGAAACCAAACTGGCGCAATTAAAACTTGAATATTGCTATTCAATAGAGAATAAATATTCTTTATTAACTTATCCACATCATAGTGCGTACAATTACATAAATAACAGTCAGTTCCCTCTTTTAAACTATTAAGACTGATGTTAATTCTTGTAAGATGGTTTTTCTTTAATTTCTCAATAATTTTTGTCGAAAGCAATAATCCGTTGCTTTGCATTGAAATAGTTGATACTCCTTCGATTTCCGAGAGGTTATTTAGCAATTTAAACAATTCTTTATATAGTAAAATTTCACCGTAGGGTGCGAGATGAATTTCGAGATCGTAGTTCCCCTTTAATTTGGCGATATCTTTGACTCTTTCAACTAGATAATGTGAATTAACAACAAAATTAGTGCTATAATCGCCAGAACTGACAAAACAATACTTACATCGCAAATTGCAAAGGGTTAAGGGCTTAAGCTCGATAATGTTAGTTCCTCTATCAATTACGCCAAGAAAATCTACGCCCATTATGGGTATTTCTGAATTAAAGTCTATGTATTTAATATCTTCATTCATTTTAGAGACATAAATTATTTGTTTTATTGTTCTAAATTTTATACCTTAAAATAGCAACGAGAGATCCTAAATCAATTATTTGTTGTCCAGTTGGGTGTTCACTACTTAAAATATTAATTTTTCCACCCACCTTTTCAACTCCATTTAAAATACGCTCGATTTGTAATTTTTTTTCTTTTGTAGCCCCTCTTATTAAAATATCGGCGCAAAACAATTCTCTTACGGCACCTTTTTCAATTGCGTTAGAAATCTCGTCAAATCCAATGACGATAAGGTCGGAATTTGTAGCAAATAATTGCATTATTTCTTCAATTTTCTCGGTTTCAAGCAAAACTTTTACATTTTCCTTTAAGCTTTTTAATTCTTTCGATTTCAATGTCTCTAAAATGGCACTCTCCGTTCCGGAGCTAGCGTGAATGCAATAAATCTTTGGTAAATTGGGTATTTTAGCTTTTTGTTTAATAAATTGATCAAAACGATCCTTCGTGCTTCCAGGACCACAAATTATTATAGTATTTATTTTTACGTTCTTTATTTTTTCGCTTAGAATTCTACTTACATCGCTAAAAAATTCTTCGTAAGCTTTATTTCTAAATGATTGCTCGTATCTTTTACCAGGTATGTTTTTTTTAATTGTAGCTATCCTATTATGACTAAAGTTTGTTATAAGGGATATAGTTGCTAATCCTGTTTCGATTGCTATCATTAACATATTAAAATCCGTCTCGAAAGTAGATAGTTTTTTAAGGCGTTTAATTTCGTTCTTTAACCACCTTTCTTTTTTAATTGTTAACTTTTGTCCAGGTTCTATATTGAATGTATGGTATGTTCCATAAGATACGAAATCTTCTGGACCTTCTAATATAGTCCCCTTTACCCTTAATCTATTTGAAAATTCGTGGAAAGAGACAGATTCAACCTTTAGTTTCAAGTTCATTCGTTTTCTTTCTCCCTTAGAACCTTCCTTTAACACAATTCTTCTGTGAGTTCTAGCTGAGACCTCGTCATTTTTATCAATTACATTAAATAGCGTCCATAAATCATTTAAATTTTCGGTTCTTACCGAAATGTTTTCGTACTTTTTATCTATTTCTAGAATTTTCAACTAAAGTATCAAACTCCAAAGTTCAAATTTGCATAATAAATGCATATAAATAAGTATAGTATAAACAAGAAGATAAATAGTATCTAAGTCTGTTTTCTTATAAAAAATAAAGAAAAAAAATTTAAAAATACGAAAAACACAAAAAATTTAATCTTTTGCTCCTAAGGCTTCTTTAACTTTTTCTAATTCATCCATTCGTTTCTTTTTCTCTTCTTCACGTTTTCTCATGTCTTCCTCGTCAACCTTTTGGAGAGTAACACCTTTTTTGATTTCGTCTTTTAATTCATTACCTATGGGCGTCATTATACCTCAACTCTTATGTTTTATTTCCTTTTTTGAGCAAATTTTCAATAGGGTATATACAAATTTTATAATAGAATTTATTTATAAGTCTTGGTTTTTAGAAAAAGTCTAAATGTTCAAAATCATTAAGTAGGCACTTTCTTTTTGCCTGTAGTAGTTTTCTATTTTTTGAACGATTCGAAAGTTAAATTTCTGATACAATTTTATAGCCGCTCTATTTTTGGAGTTCACATTCAAAACAATTGTTTTTATAATATGCATTTCTTTAACTTTCTTCATTGTATAATTCAAAAGATAAGTTCCGCAACCTTTATTTTGATTGTTTTTTCTGATTAAAAGATTAATCAAATTAACTCTGTCTTCTCGATCTTGAATAATAATGATGAATCCTATAATGGTATTCGATATTTCATCATCAATGAGCTTAAAAAAATAAGTGTTCTTTATTATCAAATTAAGAATTAAATCTTTAGAAAAGGAGTCCTTCTTGAAAGATCTTCTTTCTAAATTGTAAATTTCACCTAAATCCTTAAGAGTGACAGTGTCAATGATCATTTAGTCCCATCTCTTCTTTGAATAATTTGATCGGTGTTTTTTCCGTTATTTGTTGATATTTTTCTTCTCGAAACGGTGTCATTTCTATTACATATCCTTGTAAATTATGTTGAATTAGTAAATCCATAAAGGATTCTTCCAAAGTAAACTTTATGGGTAATTTAATATTAGTTGCTTCGTAAGATAAGAAGTTTTGAGGGATTTTTATTTCATAGAATAATATGTTATAAAACTCTTTAATATCTAGTTTCTTCCCTTCCAGTTGAGCGTACAATAGCAAACCCTCTTTTGTGATTTGTTCGTACGGTAATTTTATTGTTTTTGCCCGCCTTAAATACCTTTCTCTCAATTGCCAATAATCCTTAGCTATAATCGTACAAAAATGAATTTTGAATGAAACTTTTGGAGCGATATCATGTATGAGTTTAATAGCACTTTTTCTACTATTCTTCACAGATGCTATTGTACCTGCTTCTAACTTAAAGTTTCGGTCCTTAAGGTTTTGGCTATTTGGTAAGCTATACTCAAATTCATTCAAATTGATAAAATCTGCGCCTATTTTGTTCAAATAAAAAATGAGTTTTTTCAAATTTTCTATATATTCCACTTCTGGAATCACAGGAACTTCAGCCCCGATAGACATCCCCTTGTTTAATGCGTATTTAAACACATTCCAATTTTCCTTTGATGGGTTGAATCTAATTTCGTCTAGCCCTGCTCGAGCGAGTTTTGCCGCAATTTCTTCGCTAAAATTAAGACCGTTGGTATAAAGGTGGATATGAAACTTTTTTCCTTTATTTTCTTTGATGAATTTGATATATTCTAGCGTTTTTTTTAAGTTGGGTTCATATAATGGGTCTCCACCCGTAATACTCATGCCTTTCGCATTAATAGCTTTAAGTTCGTGTAGTATCTGTTCTTTAGAAGATATTTGAATCTCATTTATATAGGTATCTTGCTTACCTTTTCGTTTTTCAGAAATCGGACAATACCACCAACAATGTTTTGGATTCTGACAGATTCCATTAAGAAATAATACTGCTTTAGTACCCTTTAAACATTGTTGACATCCTTTAGGAATTCCTTTTTTTTTTACATAAAATGTACGTGCTCTAGATTCTAAAATCTCTGGATCTCTCATCTTTGTAACAGCTTTTTTCTCACAATCGATTTTTTATTGGCTAATTTTTTTAACACATCTTCGGTAGTTTCGTTCATTTCAATTGATCTCTTTAAAAATACACCTGTTCTTCCAAATTTTTCTCTCTTTAAAAGAACTCTTCTTCTTTCATTAATCAAATCAATACTAACATTCAACTGCTTTGCAGCTAAATGTTCATTTCCAATAATCGAATATTCTTCATGCCCATCAGAAATCGGTTGAATTAAAACTAACCTTTTATCGATTCCCGGCACTCTAATACTATTTTTTATTTGGTTTAGATTAATTTTTCCTCCAAAATCGTAAAATTCTCTTGATTTTTTATCGAACTTAGATAATGGAATTGTTATGCTCTCTAACTCGTTTAAATAAATGTAGAGTTTCAAAGTGTCAGCGGGAGTTGCCATAATAATTTCTCTGAAGTAATTAATAAAACCGTTCTTTTCGAGTATTATTTCTATTTGATACGAAGCAATTGATTGTAGTAACACAATGTCTATATCACTATCATTATGAACATCGCCTCGAGCAATACTACCATATATAAATGGGTTCAAACCCTCTTTATCGAACATTTCCAAGAGGAATTTAGATCGTTCTCTTTTTTGGTGAAAAAGTTTCAAGTGATTTTCAGAGTATGTAACGGTATTAAAATGATCTCTTAGAATTTTATTTTCTTTCATTAGAAATTAATCGCTTTTATCTTATTTACTATTTCTCTATATATCTAATTATTACGCTTAAAAGTAATGTCTCGTAATACCTGAATGTACTTTTAGCTTTTTGAATAATAGTATGTTTGCTGTTTTTAAATGTTTCATTACTCAGTAGTATCTTCTTTACATTCTTGTTTTTAAAAAATGGATTTAATTTCTCACTAAATACCGTAATTATTTTAGAAAAAAATTTTGAATCGTTTAGTAAAGTTAAAAGAGTTTCCAGATTGTATGAATTTAAGCAGGGATTAATTAAAATTATGTTCTTACAATGGGAGTCTTTCAAAAGAAGATTCAAAGGTATGACTTCTTTCGAAAAATCAATAACATTATAATTTTGACTCACTAAATGAGTATCTTGATTGTAAAACATTATAATAACGGAAAAAGTTTGTCGCAACTCTTTTTCGATATCAGATGTCATTAATTCCGTTCCGTTTTTAGTTAATATTTTTAACTGAACATTTAGCACATTATATCCAAATGCACAAAATGCTTCTGTAAGCGCTTTCAACAACATTAGTTTTCTATTCCTCCTTATTATTATTATTGTTGGTTTTATTAAATCTTCTTGCTGAAAAACGCTAGATTTAGTCAAAGTGCACTTTTTTATAGATATAGACGAAAACTGTTTGTTAATATCCACAAGGTTGTCAACTCTCCTAATCGTAGAAGGATTTGAATAAAAAAATCTCCATCTATATACCTCTTTAAGTACCTTTACACCGATTAAAAGCAGGATTAACAATACAATTATGATAATATCAACTGTAATCCAATCTACTTGAAAGATGTCAAATGTCATAATATTTACAGCGCAGTGTTTATTTTAGTCTATAACTTCGTTAATCCAATCCAAATATTTTTCAGATCCTTTTTCGATTTTAAAAGCAACACACTCGGGGTTCGAATAACTATGAATTTCTCCGACTTTTTCAATTAGCAAATCGCAATTTTTTTCTGTGGTCTTAATAATTAATAATAGTTCGTTTTCTCTTTCTATATTTCCTTTCCATCTATAAATTGAGAATACGTTTTGTATTATGTTTACACACGCTGCCAACCTGCTCTCAACTAAAATATTAGCTATTTTTTTACCCTCATCAATATTTGGAACCGTAACTAAAAATATATAATAATCCATTTAATTCCCTTAGTTGTAATCTATAATAATTAATAATGCAATTTTAAATTTCAATTTATTTAAGAACTCAGCCAAACTATATGAAACTCTTTTTTTTTGATTTTAAAACCGGTTTTACAAAAAAGAAGATATAAATTATTAAAATTTATATAAATAATAAATATAAACTTCATTATGCTTTGAGGAGTTGATTGTAATCCTTCACAATGTTTACCTAATTTCAAATTTTACTGGCATTTGTTTAATTCATAGGAAGTATGGGACTATAGAATTTAACCAGGATTTAGTATCTGGTTTTTTAACAGCATTAAAAGATTTTTCAGTGGAGTTCTCGAAAGGATCGGGTGAATTGAAAATCATAGATATGCAAATATTTTATCTACTTCTTGTTTTTAAGGAAGGAATCCTGTGCACAGCAGCAGCTGATAAAAATGATGATGCTAAAATCACCCACAAAGTTCTTAGTAGGATTATCGATAAATTCTTGGAAAGGTATGGAAACCTAATGGAAAGCTGGTCAGGAGATGTTAGGATCTTCAGAGGATTTGAAAATGTTATGGATGTTATGTTAAAGGACGGTCATGTGGCAGAAGTTCCAATTAAAATTCCTATACTGAAGATATTTGAGAAGGATTATCTCAAGTCTCAGAAGGTAATTGAGAAGAAAGGTTTGGTTCTTTCCGAGGAGGATTTACGGAGCGTTCGGAACCAGAAACCGGAGTGGACTTCGAAGCGTCTTCCCACTCAAGTGATTATCCAAGGTTTTTTGAATAAAGAACAGTATAAGATTGCGCATTTGGCTGACGGCTTTCACACAATATCCGATATCGCTGAGGAAGCGGGCGTACCAAAGGCGGAGATCGCTATTATCATAGACGATTTGGACGATTTAGGTCTTTTAAAGTTTATCGGTCTTAAATAAACACCTTTTTACATTTTTTAGTTTGTTTTTTAATGATTTAGAACGAAATTTACTTTTTTCTCAATTTAATAATTAAAATCATGCTAAGACGATTAATCATAAGATTTATGAAAATGATATCACTATTGCAGATAGTATGAATGTGAAAAAAGTTGATGATAACATCTATGAAATTCCGATGAAAGCTTTGATGGCTCGTGTGGAGGGAAAAATCGAGAAATTTCAGATGATAGTGCCGGTCCGTATTTATGCTAACGATTACATCTTGGAAAAAATTAAAAACGACAGAACCCTTGATCAAATTAGTAATGTTGCGTGTCTTCCAGGTATACAGAAGCACGCTATTGCGCTCTCTGATGCTCATCAAGGCTATGGTTTTTGTATAGGAGGGGTTGCTGGAACAGACGCTGCAACAGGTATGATTTCGCCTGGAGGCGTAGGTTATGATATTAATTGCGGAGTAAGATTGTTAAGAACTAATCTTCACTTTAAAGATGTATCGAAGTCGATTCCTAGTTTATTAAACACGATTTTTAAAAATATCCCGTCAGGTTTAGGAAGTAAGGGAAAATTAAACATAAATTATTCGGAATTAGACGAAGTCTTGGATAATGGATTAAATTGGGCGTTAGATAACGATTATGCAATAGAAGAAGATATTGAACATTGTGAAGAGAACGGGTTTTTGAAAAACGCCGATTCATCATTGATTTCCCAAAAAGCTAAACAAAGAGGGATAAAGCAACTTGGTTCATTGGGAAGTGGTAATCATTTTCTTGAAATTCAGAAGGTTGAAACAATTTATAACGAGACTATAGCTAAAAAGTTAGGAATTTTTGATAAAAATCAAATAACAGTCATGGTTCATACTGGTTCGCGAGCTCTTGGCCATCAAGTTTGCACTGATTCTTTGCGAAATGTCGAACAGGCAATGAAAAAATACAAAATTAAAGTTCCAGATCGCGAATTAGCGTGTGTACCAGCTGACACTCCAGAAGCATTAAAATATTTACAGAGCATGGCATGTGCAGCAAATTTTGGTTTTAATAATCGCCAATTAATTACGCACTGGCTAAGAGAATCTTTCCAAGAGCAGTTTAAAAGGAGTTTCGACGATTTGGATTTTAAATTGATTTATGGTGTTTGTCATAATATCTTAAAGATCGAAGAACATGAAGTTGACGGAAAAAAAATGAAGCTTAATGTTCACAGAAAGGGAGCCACAAGAGCATTTCCTCCTGGACACTCTGATATTCCTCAAGATTACAAGTCAATTGGACAACCTGCTTTGATTCCTGGTACTATGGGATCAGCTTCCTACTTATGCGTTGGAAGACCAAAAGCGATGGATCTTTCTTTTGGATCAACTGCTCATGGATCTGGTAGAGTAATGTCAAGGTCTAAAGCAACAAAAAAATATTGGGGTTCAAAAATCAAAGAAGATTTAAAAGCTAGAGGAATAATCGTAAAAGCTGCTTCTCCCAAAATAATTGCTGAAGAAGCCCCTGGAGCTTACAAAGATATAGATCAAGTAGTACAAGTAAGCCACGATCTTGGAATCGTGGAAAAAATTGTAAGATTAGTTCCAATAGGAGTTGTAAAGGGTTAAATCTTTTACTTTCCTATATGAATAGAGTAAAATATTGAATGATATCATTATTCAAAAATTATTTTGAAGTTAAATATCAAAAACTATATCTATTATTGTGCTTTCGTGTTTTTCTTCTATATTTAGAAAGGAATAAGTTATTGCCTTAACTTCAATTCCTATTTCGTGTTTATTCAAATCGAATTTTTCACCTTTTAGAGTAGCTTGGAGCTTATAATTATCGTTTAATTTTTCTATTTTACTTACATAGATTTGACTAAAAACAAGCTCATCTACATCAAAAATATACAAAAATTCAGAGAGAAAATCAAATAATAGAGCTTCTTTATCCTCAGCCTTAATTATTATTTTTCTTTCGACTTTAGGGGTTATTTTTTTTAAATCTGGCGTTATAGTTGCCATTAAACTATAAGCGGTTTGCGAAAAAGCCTCTTCTAATGATGATCCCCAACTTCTTACCTGAACATCTGCAGTATGATCTCTAAACTCAAATCCGGCTTTTTTCATGTGAATTTTAATTATTTTCAGTATAGATTTACTATAAATAGTCTCGTTTAGAATTAAACCTTTTGTTGCTTGATTTAATTTTCCTAGGAGTTTAAAATAATAAGTCTGAAATTGTAATTATATGTTGAGTACAATTCATAACTCATTTATCGATAATTTGCTTTTTTATCAAAAATTAACTGTAAAAAAAAAATTCTCTAATAAAGAACTATTGCTCTTTCACTTTTTTTACGATTCTACTAAAATTTTCCCGAGAAATGTTATTATTGTTAAAGATATCGTCTTTTTCTTTCTTGATAATGAAAAATATTTTGAAGCGAAATTAAAATTGCCATATCTAAGAAAAAGATTTCAAAACAGGAGAATAGTACTTGTTCGGGAGGAAGAAGTTTTAGTTAATTTAGTTTTTGGTTTTTTCCCCGATCCTTATATTCATAGCATAAGAATAAATAGAAATTCTCATACTGGACAAATTATAATTATCGTTGGATTCCTCTCTTACGAAGAACGAGGAATTGCAGTGGGTTGTAATGGCGATTACATAAAAGCTATCAATAATATCTTCGAAAGTTACGTTAAATTCGCAGATTACCAAGGATTTCAAGTTAAAATTAAGTGTGAAGTTGTAAGTTTATGAAAAATTCTACCAAGGAACTTCTTTCAAGTTAACTAGATAGGCAATTGTATTAGCAATAAGACTAACAGATGGAGTTAGAATTAGAAGAAAAATTATAATATTAACATCAGGGATCAAGTAAAATCCCGGAAAAAATATAGCGGGAATTACAGCAAAAATAATAGCACCTACAGCAAAATCTAGTTGATCTACAACCCAAAATGGTGCTCCACTTTTAATGTCAAATCTTCTTTTGAGAAACGATCCTGCTAAATCTCCAAATGCGGCACCGTATGAGCAAAATACGATTCTAAATACTATCATCAAGATTCCAATCGGAAAAGGCCCACCTATAAAATAATATTGATAGTAAAAAATCTCAGAGTATAATTTATACACTCCAAGCGAAGCCCCCTCTATTGGAATCTGTTGTATTACGCCCCACAAAAATAAAAACAACAAAAATAACGCGCAACTTAAGGGGATACCAATGTATAATGGTCCTTTAACAAGTCCAGAAGTAGTCTTGTGATCTCCTAATATTCTTCGCCCATCACGCCAAAATTTTCCCCGATCTATAGGTTTACCGCCTCCGACAATAACCATTCCGGCGTTTGAAAAATACGCGGGAACGATAAAAAGCACGCTAAAAATAAGTGTTGCCAACCAATCAGCCCATGTAAATATGATAGAAATTACCAGAAAATTAAAAAAGAGCAAACTAATGAAAAAAATCGTTAAATACATCGCAATTTTTATGTCTTTTCTATCAATATCTCCCTTATTATTACGCGTTGACATAATAGTCCCTATAATTATAAAGATTAGATTGGTTAGTTTTTGATTGAAATTAAATTTTGGTAAATATAATAAATTCTACTAAACCCTTAATAATATTGCTTCCTAAATAATTATCTTTTAAAGTTCCGACAATAATATTATAAATTATCGATCTAATCGTTGTAAATCGGATAAAATGAGAACAACATATTAAGCCTTTAATGTGTTATCATTAATTTTTCGATTAATAATAAAGTTTAAATATCGTGGAATCGAAATATTATACTAGCTAACATTTCGAGTGGAAATAATTCGCATGGTGGGGTTATATGTTGACGAATCAAAATAAGAAAGGCATGTTTTCTTTTAATATCGATAAATTTTATCAAGATTACTTAAAAGGTCCAAAACTTTTTAAAAATAGAGAAGCTCTAGAACCCTCATTTATTCCTAACGAATTACCACACAGAAACTCTGAGATAGAGAAAATAGCAGGCATAACAGCATGTGCATTAGAAGGAGACGTACCAGCTAACTTTTTATGCTACGGGATGACAGGCACAGGTAAAACTGCAACTGTCCGTTACATTTCGCAAAAGTTAGCTCAACACTGCACTAGCAATCCACCTTGGTGGGTATATATTAATTGCACAGTAGTATCGACCCCCTACCGCATTTTGGCGCATATTTATAACACAATTGTAGGAAAAGAGAAGATACCCGCAACGGGGTTACCGAAAGACATTATCCTAAAAAAATTGCTTGGGTTGTTGGATCAATTAATCAAAAATAGCGTTTGCTTTCTTGTGTTAGATGAGATCGATATATTAATAGAGAAAAAAGGAGGAAATGAAATACTTTACAATTTAACGAGACTCAATGAAAATTTAGACCTATGTAGAACTAGTGTTATTGGAATATCTAATAAGTTGAAATTTATGGAATACCTAGATGCGCGTGTTACTTCTAATTTAGAAGAAGAAGAACCTATCGTTTTTCATCCTTATAATGCAAATCAATTGGCAGATATTCTCAAACAAAGAGCGGAAATTGCATTTAATAATGGTGTTATTGACGACGGCGTAATAAAGTTGTGTGCAGGTCTCGCCGCAAAGGAACACGGCGATGCAAGAAAAGCACTTCAATTATTAAGAAAAGCAGGAGAGCTTGCTGAAAGAAATCAAAATAAAAAGATTTTGGAAAGCCATGTTGAAAAAGCTCAAAAGGATATAGACAAGGATCACATTGTTGAATATCTCTTCTCAATGCCCCTTCAAACCCAATTAACTTTAACAGCAATTTACCTATTGTCTAAATTTACAAAGGAACACATAATCACTTCGGGAGACATTTACGAAGTTCACTCTGAACTTTCAAATAAAATTCCGGGCTTGAAGCAATTAACACATAGAAGGATTAGTGATTATATTAACGAATTAGCGTTATCAGGATTAATTATTGCAAATACTAGATCATTGGGACATTACGGGCGCACTAAAATTATAAAACTTGATATAGAACAACAGTTAGTAGAACGAGTATTATCTCAAATTAAAAAAATCCAAGATCATAAATTGTTAGATTATAAGCCCGTAATACTCCAAACCGATAAAGTTAAGATAAAGAATATTGTTTTTAGAAAGCTAATTTAGATAACAAAATCCCATTTATTAATATCTTTAGTAATATTTTCGAGAAATAAGGTTGCTCCTTTTTCATCCTTCTCTTTTAGTACCAGAAATAATTTAGCTAAGTGTTTGCAAAATTTTTTATTTGGGGCTCTTTTTGTTTGAAAATCTTGACAGTCGTGTTTTAAGATCTTCTCATTAATGGATATTTCAATTATATAAGGGATTTTTTGAGAACCTTTAACTTCGGCTTTAACAATTTTACCGTGAGGATCGAATGTATTGATGGTGATCGCACTATCTGATACTAGTACAGCTCTATTTATAGTTCCTTTATCTAAAAACGCTTTTAATAAAATGTTAAACTTATTTGAGCCATTTTTTTTAAAATTATCAGTAAAGTGGGTTAAGTTCGTAGATTTATTGATATTTTCTAAAATTTCTACTCTTCTTTCTTTATGCCAATTATTTAATTCAAGAGCTAAAGCATCTGATAAGTTAAGCTTGTTACCAGTTCCTACTATTAAATAACCTTTGTGAATTGCCTTGTCAATGAATTCTTTTGCTTCTTCAGGAGAGAAAAGAAATAATTCAAAAGATATTTTATATACTAAGTCAATTAAGGATACGTATGGAAGCTCAATAATTTTCCAGATATATAAAGTCATCTCAGAATAGTTGTTTCGTGGGATTGCAAAATTTATTTAAATACACCTATTATTTTATTATTAAGAAAAATTTAATTGATTTTCTTAAAGTCTAACGGAAAATAGTTTAACGAATCTAGTTCTATTATTGGAACAATACCTGGAGTAGGTGTTATTCCAAAACTTCTCATAAAATCAGTTTGAGCCTGAAAGCATCCAGAATTAACGAGAGTCACATTCCTATATTTTCCCATACCATTAATATGCATATGTCCCGTATGAAAGATGTCTGGAATCTTATCTAATACAAGTAAATCATTTTTAAGAGGTGCTATTTGTGTTTTTCCTCCAAAAATAGGAGCAAGATGCCTACAAATAAGAAATTCTTTCATCGTTTCAATAGGTTTGTTAATATCTAAATCATGAATTAACCTATTCATGTCATGCATACTCTCTCCATGATATACCAGAGTATTAACATTATGAGTTTTTATGAGAGAAGGATTACCCAAACATTTAATTCCTAAATTAATTAAATCTTCACAGTATTTTTTTGGTACAGCGGGTCGAGGTATGGCGTTTCTGACAGGTTCATGGTTTCCCGACACATAAAATACTTTTATATAATCTGGAATGTCTGCTAAAAATTCTGAAGCTTTTTTGAACTGCTTGAATATATCAGTGATAATTAAATCTTCTTGTTGTTTAGGGTAAATTCCTATCCCATCAATTAAATCACCGTTAATGACAAGATATTTTATTCTTCCAGCATTTTCCCTTAAAACCTTATTATTACTTTTCCCGTTTAAAAATTTTAGAAATTTATTAAATAATTCTTCTTCAAATTCTTTACTCCCAATATGAGTGTCAGAAATTAATGCAATAGACAAGGGATCGGGTGATACATTTGGTGAAAAATCAGTTGGAATATCGATTTTAGAAATATAATTAGCAAAAATTATTCCTTTTCTATTTTTTTCGCCAGGGTTATATGATCCTTTGACAAATAACATTTGATCGTTAAATGTTCTTTCAATAATGTGTACATTTTCTATATTGTCAGAATTGTTTTGAACCAAAACGCTAATTTTTCCGGTTAAATCTTCTAAAGTTAGTAAATAATTCCCTTTTTTTGTTTGATGCATATTTTCTACTAAACCTACTGTAGAGATTTCAACGCTATTTGATAACCTATAGATATTATTTATATTGGTTGCGGAACTTGCTTCGGGTCTTTTTCTAATGAGATTTCTTAGCTTGTTAAATTTATCAAGTGTTAATTCGTAAAAATCTTCATAACCACCATTAGTATATAAATTACCAGTGGGATCATTTACAATCTCGAACTGAAAATCATGATCCTTAGCTATAGGTTTAAAACTAAAAGCAGATTTTGTGGATTCATAAATTTTAGCTTTTTTCTTTGTCGATGTTACTTTTTTAATTGGGGGTAAATTAGGAATAACTTGGTTCTGTTCTTCAAACTTTGGAGGTTCAACGAACATTTCAGAGTTAATTGAATCAAATTCGTCAGGGATAACTTCTGTAATTGATTCATTTATAACATTAGGTATTTTAGGTTTAGAATTTGGTTCTTCTTTCGACGGGATAGAAATGGATTTAGATAATACTCGTTTTAGAGTCTTTTGCAATTCTTCGTTTGAGATTTCATGAACAATGGTTTCTGTTAAATGGCTTTTAAATGAGGGGATAAAGCTTGTTTCTTTGATAAGTATGTTTAAATTCTTCATTGGATTATCAAGGTTTAGCACACCCTCTAACAATTTAGGACTTATGTTTATACCAGAATTAACCAATTTCCTGAGAATAGCCTGTTTTTGTTCAGATATTTCAGACTTCAAGTGATTTTCTTCCAAATTAGAATTATTATATTTATGAAATGATAAAGTTAAAATGTTTATTATTAAAGAAAAAACAATTTTTTTTAAGTATTAGGAGTGTGTATCAATTCTCATACTTTCATTATAAACTGTAAATCTCTTCAAATTCTTATAATATTATTCCACTAACCTATTAATAAAATATTTTATTTTAAAAGTCAGAATTTAAAATTATGCCTAATTTGCTGCAATAAGATTATATTAGTTATTTTAGAGAGCGTTATATTATGGTAGAAATGAGTAAAGAAACAGGAGAATATTTTTCTCTCTTGCAAAGAGATGTTGATAAGTGTTACGAAGTAGCAGAGAATGCTCGTCAAAAGGGATTAGACCCTGAGCTCTTCGTAGAATCTCCTCAAGCTAAAGATTTGGCAGGAAGAGTTGAGAAACTCGTAGGTCCTCAAGGAGTAGCAAAGTTCATAAGGAGTTTAAAAAGTGCTGGAAAATCAGAAGATGAGATCGTATTTAAAGTAGTTTCTGACATTCTCAGCCAAAAAATAGGAAGGATTGACTCGTTAGAGGAAAGAGTTGAAAGAGCTATCCGGGTGGGTCTTGCTATAAAAACAATGGGCGTTGTTAGCGCTCCACTTGAAGGGATATCCAAAATTTTAATACGAGAAGACCAAAATCACAATAAATATTTATCATTGTATTTTTCGGGTCCTATTAGAGCAGCAGGAGGTACAACAGCTGCTCTGTGTGTTTTAATCGCGGATTATGTGAGGAAAAAGTCAAATATACCAAAATATGAAGCAACTGAAGGTGAAATTGGTAGGTATGTCGAAGAAGTTAAGCTTTACGACAGAAGAGTCCATTTACAATACCCGTCCTCAAATGATGAAATACGATTTGCTGTGGAGCATTTACCTGTGGAGATAAACGGGGATCCCACTGAAGACGAAGAAGTTTCTGCCTTTAGGAACCTTCCAAGAATCGAAACAAATAAGATAAGAGGTGGTGCTTGTTTAGTCTTAAACGATGGTATCTTACTCAAAGCTCCAAAACTTCTAAAAATTGCAGAAAACATGAACTTGGAAGGTTGGGATTGGTTAGGAAAACTAAAAAAAATCGCGCAGAAAGATGAAAAGAAGGTTGATTTAGATGCCAAGGAAAAAAACAGTAAGTTCGTTATTCCACCTAATTCGAAATATGTTTCTGATATTATCGCCGGTAGATCTGTATTTAGTCATCCTTCTGAAATTGGCGGACATAGAATTCGATATGGAAGATCCCGAAACACAGGATTAGCTGCGGCCGGTATTCATCCTGCAACAATGGCGATATTGGATGATTTTATTGCAATTGGAACGCAATTAAGAATTGAAAGACCTGGGAAAAGTGCTAGCATATGTCCAGTTAGCTCAATAGAAACTCCTATTGTAAAGTTGAAAAATGGAACAGTAATGAGAATTTCTAACAGAAAAATGGCAAAAGAATGCTTTCAAGACATAGATAAGATTTTATTTTTAGGCGATATACTTTTTGGGTTTGGTGAATTTTCTGAAAACAACCACAAATTAGTTCCTTCGGGTTATGTTGAAGAATGGTGGGCTTTAGAACTAGAGGAAGCGATAAAAAATCAACAGAACTGTAATGCAGAGTTGATTAAGTATGTAGAAGATCCCTTTAATAACATTCCTTCTGCTAAAGAAGCTATAGATATTGCGAAAAAATACAAAATACCCCTTCATCCAAAGTATACTGATTTTTGGGGTAATATATCCGCGGTAGAATTGTCAATTCTAAGGGAAGCTTTAATTTCAGGATATAACAATAGTAACAACAGAATCGATTTAGAAAATAATAAAGAATTGAAGGATATTTTAGAAAAAGCGTTTGTCCCTCACACGATTCATGAAAGTAAGATATTATTAAATGATACGACGTGTGAAGTTTTTACAACAATTTTTGATTTGAAAAATAGAAAAAATATTAATGTAACTAAAGATGATGACATTTTTTCTTGTTTTTCAATGTTTTCCCCTATAGAAATTAAAAATAAGGCTCCTTTATTCATGGGTACTCGAATGGGGCGCCCAGAAAAATCCGAAAGGAAAAGTATGAAAGGAATTCAGAGTTTATTTCCTCTAAGTGACAAGGTAGGGAACACAAGATTAGTAAATAAAGCTGTAGAGCTTGGAAAGATTAAGATTGACATTTGTAGAAAGAAATGTCCTAAATGTGATACAGTCACACCTTTTAACCTATGTCCTAAATGTGGAACGCATACGGAATTTCAGAAAATATGTCTTAAATGCAACAAGGAGTATCCTAAAGACGAAGAAAAATGTCATCAATGTGGAGGGTTACTGAAATTTTCTAAAGAAGCTTCCTTTAATATAAAAAATTATGCTAAATCTATAACGAGTTCGCTAAATATATCTTTACCAAGTAAATTTAAAGGGATTCTTGGATTAACCAATAAATTTAAAGTCCCAGAACCACTAGTTAAGGGAATACTCAGAGCTAAAAATGATTTGATGGTTTATAAAACTGCTGAGATCCGTTACGATGCTACTGATATCCCATTAACTCATTTCAAATCAAAAGAAATCAAGACACCAGTAAATAGATTAATAGAACTAGGATATAAAAAAGATTATAAAAATAATGATTTAACCAATCCTGATCAAATATTAGAACTTCAAGTGCAAGATGTCATATTATCTGATGATTGTGCTGACTATTTCGTGAGGGTTGCTAACTTTATAGACGATGAACTAGAATTCTTTTATAAAATGGATAGATTTTATCAAATTACACATAGAGAAGATTTAATAGGACATTTGGTAGTAGGGCTTGCACCTCATACAAGTGCCGGAATTGTAGGACGGATTATTGGTTTTAGCCCAGCCCGATCGATATACGCGCACCCGTTTTGGCATGCTGCGAAGAGGCGCAACTGCGATGGAGATGAAGATGGGATTATGCTTCTTTTAGATCCGCTTTTAAATTTCTCTAGATATTATTTACCAAATAAAATAGGAGGTAGAATGGACGCTACTCTCGTTATATCTTCAGTGTTAGATCCTAATGAAATAGACAGCGAAGCTCATAATTTAGACACTCT
>Ga0209991_10000287_pt1 | contig 22557 bp, 23 predicted proteins | sample ChitaG_FD_183167 | JGI IMG/M metagenome (GOLD analysis project Ga0209991, IMG submission 183167) | Deep subsurface microbial communities from South Pacific Ocean to uncover new lineages of life (NeLLi) - Chile_00310 metaG (SPAdes)... | ecosystem: Environmental > Aquatic > Marine > Oceanic >... | reverse complement strand
TGCTGCCAGTTCTGCAGCACTAAACAGGTTATCAACAAAAGGAGACCACTTCTTCTGGCCGAGACAAAACTCTGATGAAACGTAGAATTCCTCAGCCTTATCAATATGCCTTTTGGAAAGTGCTTTGTTGCGTCGGAAGTCGAAAGCTATTACCCACTCACCTGCAATCCGCATAAGTGTAGCGTGTCCACAATTGGGGTCATCTTCATCAGTGAGCTTTATTTCCTCCAAACCTTCCAATTCATGTTCATAAAGCGGTTCACCAACCTTCTTTGTAATACCTGGTTTGTACTTCGCTTTCGCAATTGCTCTTACCTCAGAATTTATTCGAACTTGAGGTTTTCTATCATCAGGGAAAAATATTATTTGAGCTGCTCGGAGGTCTAACGGCTTCTCTAATTTACCTTCTTCTTGTCGTCTGCTTACTTCAGGTGTGATAAAGATATCCATAAATTGAGTAAATACCCTTTGTGCGAATTCATCCTCTTGGTTACTATCTACCATTTTTCGCCTCCCCCTTCCGAAAGACGATGTGCTTGAGCCAGGCATCTGAGGTCTCGGGGAAGTCGGAGCGGAAGTGAGCGCCGCGGCTCTCTTTTCGAATAAGCGCCGCCTCCGCCATCAGCCGTCCCGCTAGAATCAGGTTGGCAAACTCATGGAAGGGACGATCGGAGGGCTTGTCCACCGCCTTTTGCCACGAGGCAAGGATGGATGCCGCCTCCGCAAGATTCTCACCGGAGCGCACGATACCCACCTTGTCCCACATGAGAGACTGAAGCGCTAAAAGGCTGAGGCGAGGAACATTCTCTAAGGCATTTTGCCCCTCTTGCTCGCTCAGGGAAAAGTGTTCCCACTCGCTGGTATCAGGGGGCTTAACTCCCTCCTTCTTTCCTTCAAGGATACGCTTGGCAAAAACCACCACTTCAAGGAGTGAATTGGAGGCCAGCCTGTTGGCGCCGTGCACCCCGGTGGATGCCGTCTCCCCGCAAGCGAAGAGTCCCTCGATGCTGGTCTCCCCCCAGGCATTCGTCTTCACACCGCCCATCATGTAGTGGGCGGCTGGCGCTACCGGGATGGGGGATTCGGTAATGTCGAGGCCGTTGACCAGGCAAAAGCGATAGATATGGGGAAAACGGGTGGTGACCCGACGAGGGGGCAGATGGGTAACATCGAGGAATACGCGGTCGCTCCCCGTCTTTTTCATCTCGGCAAGCATTCCCCGCGCTACAACATCACGGGGCGCAAGCTCTCCCTCAGGGGCGTAATCGTACATGAACTGGCGACCATCGGCATTGCGCAGGATGCCCCCCTCACCCCTCACCGCCTCGGAGATAAGGAACGGGGTCACTCCTGGGAGGCGCAGCGCCGTGGGATGGAACTGAAAGAACTCCATATCGGTGATCTCTGCACCGGCATCGTAGGCGAGGGCGACGCCGTCAGCGGTAGCGATATCGGGGTTAGTGGTGAAGTTGAATAGCCGACCCCCACCGCCGGTTGCCAGGATCACGGCTCTGGAGCGGAATTCCTCCACGGTACCGGTGCGGCTATCCAGGGCCCTCACCCCCCGAACCACACCATCATCAACGATAATCTCAGTAGCCAGGCAGTATTCCAGGATGACGACCTTGGCCAGCATCGCCAGACGGCTCAGTGTAATCTCGATATGCTCGCCGGTGGCATCGCCGCCTGCATGCAGGATGCGGGGTACGCTGTGGGCCGCCTCTCTGGCGAGGGCGACTTCGCCATCCACAGTGTCGAAGTGAACCCCGAAATTGATCAGGTCGGTGATACGGTCAGGGGCTTCATCGACGAGGATACGCACCGCGTCGAGATCGCACAGGCCAGCCCCGGCAGCGATAGTGTCCTCATAATGGATCTGGGGGGAATCGCCTATCCCGATGGCGGCGGCAATGCCCCCCTGAGCATGCCTGCTACTGCATTCACCGATGCCGCCCTTGGTCAGTATGAGCACGCTCCCCTGCCCCTGCGCCAGCAGCGCAGTGTATAGCCCGGCGATTCCGCTGCCTACGATGATGTAATCGTACTGGTCCATCCTAAAGCCCTCCCTAGCTTACCTCAAGCATACGGTCGAGGGCAAGCTCCGCCTTGACCCTCATTTCCTCAGTAACCTTCACTACATTTCGCCGCTGCTCCATAGTCCTTACAACGCTATCCAGCGTGGTCTTCCTCATATCAGGACAGAGCAGCCCCGTGGTGAGCAGGCAGAAGGCCTTCTCAGGATTCTCCCGGCGCATGCGATGAATGATCCCCTCCTCGGGGCCACAATCACCGCGTTAAGCGATTTTTTAAGGTCCAGGATTCTCTCCTTCAGTTCCGCCATCTAGGCATCTTGACTCTCTTTCAAGATCAGCTCAGCCGCCAATCTCCCAGAGGGAATCACTGCTGGTATGCCACCCCCAGGGAAAACCCAATGTCCGGCTTGGTATAGATTCTTGATAGGTGTGTCTTGAGGGCGCATTTTCATGAAATTTTGCGGGGTCAGGTCCCAGCCCATAATAGCACCCCTGGTGTTCAGCGTATATCGCTCATAGGTCAAAGGGGTGGCAATATCCTTGCAGACGATGTGCTGTGACAACCCAGGAATGACGTTCTCCGCTAAGGCAATTAGCCGATCTGCCACCTGCTCTTTTAGTTTCTTATACTCCCTGCCCCTCCTGCCTTGTTTGTCCACCCCCCAGTTGCCCATATATTCGTAAGGAAGCATGGCGCCGATACTGACAGTATGCTTTCCCGGAGGGGCCAGGGATGGGTCTCGAAGCGAGTAGATAATGATGGTTATGCCGCATCTGCTGGGATCGGCTGTCGAAAGGTCTGCTAACTCAGCGGAGGGATTATAAGTGATCATCGCGCCGTTAAATCCCATCTTGCCAAGATCCATATCCACCCCTAAGGATACCAGGAAAACAGGTGGGCATATCTCTGTTTCGAGCAAATCTTTGATAAACTCCTCATCCAGGAGCTCTCTTCCGACCAACTTTAAGAAGGTTAGTCTGGCGTCGGCATTGGAGACCACATACTTGGACTTGATTCGCTCTCCGCTTTGCAGTTCCACCCCAGAAGCCTTTCCATTTTCGATCCAGATTTTTTTAACCATCGTCTTCAGGGCCAGGTCTCCACCATACCCCTGAAATGTGCTGCCGAAAAGATCGGCCAGAGCCTGAGCTCCTCCCCTCTTCGGGAAATAGTAGTCCTTCTCAGAAAACCAACCTATGGAAAACATTAGGGGTAAAACCGACCATTGGGGAAAAGTCACAATAGAGCAAAGAATCGATTTCAGCTTTGAGTCCTGGAACAGGTAATCGAAAACCTGTTGGCTTGATTTTCCCAGGTACTTCGTCATCACCTCAGGGGATTTGGCCAGGGTGGTGCAATCGGTGATAAATTGGTGAATGCCTTCCGCCTCGGCGGGGAACATCCTCTTTAGGTCATCCTCCAATCTCTGGGTATCAAGAAAGACCGTCAAGTCATAATCTTTTCCGATTATCCTTCTCACCGGATCGAGCTGGATGAACTCGATCTGGTCCTGGATTCCTAGCTCCTCAAGCGTCTGGTATATCAGTCCCCCCTCGGCGCACTGATTCAGCCAGTGAATGGAGGTCTCGAAGGTGAACCCCTTTCTCTTAAATGAAGTGCAGTAGCCTCCGGGAACGGAATGCTGCTCACAGACCAGCACCTTCATCCCCGCCTTTGCCAGGGAGGCACCGCAGGTCAGTCCACCCATGCCTGCCCCAATTACCACTACATCATATTCACTTCTCAGCGCTTTCATTTAGCTTCCTCTCTGATCTATCATTACCCTCCCTGAAGTGACCAGGGGCTGGTTTTTTCGAGCTTCACCTCAACGAGTTGCCCCATACGGTCAGCCTCATCCTCAAAGAAAACGAGCTTATCCGTCCTGGTGCGCCCCCACCACTTCCCCTTTTTCCGCCCTTCAACCAAGACTTCAACAGTTTGAGACAGAAGCTTTCTATTGATCTCGGTGGCGATGCCCTCCTGAAGCATTTCGATCTTCTTTCTGCGGCGTATCTTCTCCTCAGCAGGGACCTCGTCGCGAAGCTTCCGCGCGGCGATGGTGCCCGGTCGCGGCGAGTAGCAGGCGACATGAACGGTGTCGAACCTGAGCTCCCTCAGCAAATCGTAGGTTTTACCAAACTGCCCCTCGCTCTCCCCGGGGAAGCCCACGATGACATCGCTGCTCATGGCGAGGTAGGGAAGGGCGTGGCGGATACGGCCGACGAGCTGGCGATACTGCTGGACGGTGTAGCCCCGCCGCATCGCACGTAAAATATCATCGTCCCCCGCCTGAAGGGGTAGGCTCAGGTGCTCGCAGACCTTCTCGAGCTGGGCCATCGCTTCGATAAGCCGCTGGCTCATATCCTTGGGGTGGGAGGTGAGAAAGCGTATCCGAGCTAAACCATCGATCTGGTTCAGCTCCGCCAAGAGGTCGGCAAGTGTGTGCATTTCAGGCAGGTCATGACCATAAGAGTCGACATTCTGCCCCAGTAGAATGACCTCTTTTACACCGCGCCTCGCCAGCTCTTCAACCTCACAGATGACCTCCGCCACGGGGCGGCTCCGCTCCCTCCCCCTTCGATAAGGCACGATGCAATAGGAGCAGAAGTTGTTGCAGCCCTGAATGATGGTCACAAAGGCGCTGGGCTTGGGCCTGAGGGTAACCAAGCCTGAATCCAATCCCTTAGGAGCCAGCCCCCGATCTTCAAGGAATCGGACCAGTTCGAAAAAAGCCTGCGGTGCGAAAAAGAGGTCCACATGAGGAAAGCGATGCCTGAGGCCATCGATCCTTGAGTCCACCATGCAGCCGGTGAGGGCGAGGATTTTGCCGCTCTTTAATGATTTGAGGGAGTTGAGCCTGTTGATGACGCGATCCTCGGCGCTCTGGCGCACCACGCAGCTATTAAGCACAATGATTTCCGCCTCCTCAGCCTTCGGGCTAGGCTGGTAGCCCATTTGCTCCAAATAGCTGGCAATGCGCTCCGAGTCAGCCTTATTCATTTGACAGCCTATGGTCCAGATGTGATAGTGAGGCATCGGGGGCTCCCATAATAATATACCCCTCATTCCAGGGGTACATCATAAACCTCTGTGGCGGAGGGAGTGGGATTCGAACCCACGACCCCGATTTCGCAGGGTAACCGCTTAGCAGGCGGCCGCACTAGACCACTATGCGATCCCTCCATAGCCAAATATAGCACAAAGCTGGCACATTTTCAACGATGTTGCCTCGCCCCACTCCCTATGCTATACTTAGGCTACAGAATCGCCATAAAGGGGGAGCATGGAAGAGGAAAGGATCGAGGCAGAGGAGGTATCCATTAAATCGTTGCTGGCAGCGGGCGCCCACTTCGGTCACCAGACCAGCCGCTGGAACCCGCGAATGAAGAAGTACATCTTCGCCGCGAGGAATGGCATCCATATCATCGACCTGGAGCAGACCGCTGATATGTTATATAAAGCCTGCGAGTTTGTCCGGAATCTCGTTGCTGAGGGCGATAATATCATCTTTGTCGGCACCAAGAGGCAGGCCAAGGATTCAGTTGAGGAGGAAGCCAAGCGCTGTGGCATGCCCTATGTGAATCAACGCTGGCTGGGGGGGATGCTCACTAACTTCACCACCATCCAGGCAAGAATCGACCATCTGGTGCGCCTGGAGGATCGCAATGCGCGGGGGCAGTTTCATTACCTCCCTAAGAAGGAGGCCATGAAACTGGGGAAGGAGATCGACCGCCTCAACCGACAAATGGGTGGATTCAAGGAGATGACCGGGTTCCCCGGGGCTGTTTTCATTATCGACCCCGCCAAGGAGAGGATCGCCGTCTCAGAGGCCAGGCGTACTGGGATCCCTATCGTGGCCATCGTGGATACCAACTGCAACCCTGATGAGATAGACTACCCCATCCCTGCCAACGATGACGCAGTAAGAGCGGTTAAGCTAATGTGTGGTCGGATAGCGGACGCTGCGCTTGAGGGTAGGGAAGACCGCGAGCTGGCAAAGGAAATGGTCTATGAGGAGGCTGAGGTACCAGCAATCTTAACCTTCACCCCTGAAGAAGACTCCACCGCTGAAGATGACTCCACCCCTGAAGGCGACTACACCGCTGAAAGCGATTCCACCATTGTGAGCGACTCCCACACTGAGAGTGAGGAAAGATCATGATTACTACAGAAGTAATAAGGGAGCTGCGCGGGATAACCGGGGCAGGTATCATGGATTGTAAAAGGGCGCTCCAGGAGGCGGAGTGCGATCTCGATAATGCCATAGAGATTCTCAAAAAACGTGGCTTCGCCAAGGCGGAGAAGAAGGCCCATCGGGAGGTGCGCGAGGGGCTGGTTGAGGCCTATATACACACCGGAGGACGTATCGGGGCCCTGGTGGAGGTGAACTGTGAGAGCGATTTTGTGGCACACACCGATGAGTTCAAGAGGCTGGCCCATGACCTGGCGATGCAGGTAGCGGCTACCGACCCCTCCTTTTTGAATAACGAGGACATCCCTGAGGGGGTGGACCCCAGCGAGGCCTGTTTTCTCTCACAGCCTTTTATTAAGGACCCTCAAATAACCGTCCAGGCCGTTATTGCGGAAACAATTGCCAGGGTGGGGGAGAACATCAAGGTGCGCAGATTTGCCCGCTTCGAGCTGGGTAAGGAATAAGCGATGAAAGCTGCCAAATACAAGCGCACCATCTTGAAGCTGAGCGGCGAGGCCCTGATGGGAAGAGAGGGATTCGGCATCGATCTAGCTGTCCTCTCGAAGTTCGCCCAACAAATAAAGCAGGTAGTGGACATGGGGGTTGAGCTCGCCATTGTGGTTGGTGGGGGAAACATCTGGCGAGGGGCAATAGCGGAGGCGAAGGGAATGGAGCGCACTAGTGCCGACTACGCTGGGATGCTGGGCACCCTGCTAAATGCCCTGGCACTACAGGACGCCTTGGAGAGAGGTGGGGTGACCACCAGAACCCAAAGCGCCCTCACCGTTCAAGCGGTTGCCGAACCCTACATTCGGCGCCGCGCCGTGCGCCACCTGGAGAAGGGGCGAGTGGTCATCTTCGCTTGCGGCACCGGAAATCCATATATGACCACCGACACCGCTGCGGCGCTCAGGGCCATAGAGATCGGCGCCGAGGTGCTGCTCATGGCAAAGCACGAGGTCGATGGCGTTTATGACGCCGACCCCCTGAAAAACCCCAATGCCAAAAAGTTCGAAAGCATCAGCCATTCCGATGTCTTAAAGCTGCGCCTTAAGGTTATGGACGCAACTGCCCTTTCCCTCTGCATGGAACATAATCTCCCCATAATTGTCTTCAACGTCGGTGACCCCCAGAGCATTGTGCGGGCAGTGGCTGGCGAGGTTATTGGCACCATAGTCACCAGCTAGAGGTGGGCGATGATTGATGAGGTACTCTCAGCGGCAAGCACCAAGATGGAAAAGACCATTGAGGCACTGCGGAAAGAGCTGGCCACCATCCGCACTGGGCGAGCGAACCCGGCGCTGGTCGATAATATTAAGGTGGACTGCTACGGCACGCCCACGCCGCTTAAGCAGATAGCCACCATTTCAGCACCGGAGGCCAGGCTCATCCTGATTCAGCCCTGGGATAGCAGTACGCTGCCCACCATCAAGAAGGCTATCCTAAAGTCGGATCTCGGCCTCAACCCCACAAGCGATAGAAATGTGATCCGCCTGTCAATCCCCCAGCTCTCCGAGGAGCGAAGAAAGGATATGGTTAGAGCAGTTCATAAGAGAGCTGAGGATGGCCGAGTCGCCCTGCGAAATATAAGAAGGGATGCCCTGGAGGAGTTCAGAAAACTGGAGCGAGAGAAGAATATCTCCCAGGACGAGCAAAAACGCGCCCAGGAGCGACTTCAGGAGCTTACCGATAGCTTCATCGCCACGGTGGGCAAGGTAGCAGCAGATAAAGAGGCCGAGCTGCTGGAGATTTAGTAGAGGAGCTCGGGAATCTGGTTACGGATATAAACAGTGGCGAAACCCAGGATCAAGCATATCCCCAATCACGTCGCCATCATTATGGACGGCAACGGACGCTGGGCCAAAGAGCGGGGGCTACCCCGTCTCGCAGGTCACCGCGCCGGAACTGATAATATCCGCCGTGCCATCAAATGCCTCGCCGACTACGAAGTGAAGTACATCACCCTGTTTGCTTTCTCCACAGAGAACTGGAGCCGCCCACGGAGAGAGGTTCAGGGGCTAATGCGCATCATGGAGGAGGTCATCGACCAGGAGACCGCAAACCTCCACAAGGATGGGGTCAAGATCCTTCACCTCGGTCACCTCGATGGGCTCTCAGAGAGGCTCCAGCGGAAGGTGCAATACGCCATCGAGCTGACCAAGCACAATACCAGATGCACCCTATGCATCGCCTTCAACTATGGCGGTCGCGCCGAGGTCGTAGATGCGGTGAGGCGCATCCTTCGCGATGGCATCACAAGCGATAATATAGACGAGGCACTAATTTCTCGCTACCTATATACCACAGACCTGCCCGACCCGGACCTGATCATCCGCACCGGGGGCGAGATGCGCCTCAGCAATTTCCTTATCTGGCAGGCAGCATATAGCGAGTACTACGCCACACCAATCCTCTGGCCCGACTTCGGTCCGGAGGAGATCGAGCGGGCCCTCATTGCCTACAGTGAGCGGGAGCGGCGTTTTGGGGGACTAAAAAGGGAGGGCTAAGGCTCAGCGGCAGCATGATCAGGCAAAGGGTGCTCAGCGCGCTAGTCCTCTTACCCCTCATCTTTTTAGTCATCTGGTTTGGCGGCCCCGCTTATTCCCTATTGGTCGCCGCTGTCGCTGCTCTGGGGGCGCTGGAATTCTATGGCATGATGGGCCTCTCCAGGAGGCATCCGCTCACCCTTTTCGGGCTCGTCGGGGTGCTTCTCTTCATCCTAGTAGCCCATTTTGAAGAAAGCTATACCGCGCCCCTCTTAACCTCGGTGGTGGCCTTTTCTCTAATCTGGCTCCTTTTCCGCTCCCCGGTGAAGGATGCCGCCACCAATTGGGTTTGGGTCCTCGCCGGGATCATCTATATCGGGTGGCTAATGAGCCATTTCATCCCCCTTCGTGGACTGGAGGGCGGCAGGGAGTGGGTGCTCTTTGTGGTCCTTGCCACCTTTGCCGCGGACACCGCCGCTTTCTTTACCGGCAGGGCCTGGGGCAGGCATTCCCTCGCCGCTAAGATCAGTTCTGGGAAGACCTGGGAAGGGGCTGTGGGGGGCTTTCTAGGGGCCATCGCCGCATCTCTGATCCTGGTGCTATTGCTAGGCCTGCCCATCCCCTATTGGCAAACGGTCGTCCTCGGCGCCCTCATCGGCATCGTCGCCCCGCTGGGCGACCTCGCAGAATCAATGCTCAAGCGGAGCACCGGCCTGAAGGACTCGGGAACACTGATCCCCGGTCATGGGGGCCTCCTCGACCGCCTCGATAGCATCCTCTTTACCGTCGTTGTAGTATACTATTATGTGATATGGGTAATAATGTAAAGCGGCTCGCCATTCTGGGCGCTACCGGCTCCATAGGACAGCAGACACTTGACGTGGTGCGCTCCGTCCCTAACCGATTTCAGGTGGTCGGTCTTGGCGCAGGGAGAAACGCCGCGCTTCTGGCAAAGCAGATCGAAGAGTTCCAACCAAAATTTGTTTCTATCGAGTCAGCCAGTTCACCAGAGAGATTGCGTAGCTTAAAGTGCGAAATACTGTCCGCGGAGGAGCTTGTAGCTCACCCCGATGTTGACCTGGTGGTAATCGCCATCTCAGGCAAAGCAGGTCTCAACCCCACCATGGCAGCGATCAGGGCCAAAAAAAGTATCGCTCTAGCCACTAAGGAGGTCCTGGTAATGGCCGGGGGAATTATTACCACCGAGGCAAAGAGGCACGGTGCCCAGATCCTGCCCATCGATAGCGAGCCCAGTGCGATATTGCAATGCCTGCGCGGTGAGGAGCAGCGGATCTCCCGGCTCATCCTGACCGCCTCCGGTGGCCCCTTTCGCCATCTCTCTGCGGAGGAGCTAGAAACGGTGTCGCCGCAGCAGGCGCTGGCGCACCCCACCTGGAAGATGGGACCGAAGGTCACCATCGACTCCGCCACCCTGATGAACAAGGGGTTTGAGGCTATTGAGCTAAGCTGGCTATTCGGTGTCCCGGTTGAAAATATCGAGATCGTGATCCACCCCCAGAGCGTTGTACACTCCATGGTTGAATTTGTCGACGGCTCTATCAAGGCGCAGCTTAGTTCCCCGGACATGCGCCTGCCCATTCAATACGCCCTGTTTTATCCGGAGCGACTGCCTAATAAGCTTCCCCACATCGATTTTTCAAACACAAGCGCTCTTACTTTTGAACCACCCGACAGGGAAAAATTCCCCTGCCTGAGATTAGCGCTGGAAGCAGGTCGAAAAGGAGGCACCTACCCCGCGGTGCTCTGCGCCGCCGATGAGGTGGCGGTGGCGCTCTTCCTGGAGGAGCGCATCGGCTTTACGGACATCCCAAAGCTCGTGGCAGAGAGCCTGGAGGAGCACCAGAGCATCCCCAACCCCTCGCTTGAGGATGTGCTCGCCGCTGACGCCTGGGCCAGAGAGAGGATGCACAGATGAGCATATTTATAAGCATACTCATCTTCTTAGCCATTCTTATGGTGGCCATCCTGGTCCACGAACTGGGTCACTTTATTACCGCCAAACGCTCCAAAGTAAAGGTTGAGGAGCTGGGTTTAGGGTTTCCGCCTCGCCTTCTCAGTTTCAAGAGGGGGGAAACGATTTACTCATTGAACCTCATCCCCCTCGGCGGCTTTTGCCGGATGGCGGGGGAGGAGGACCCCGACGTGCCCGGTAGCCTGGCGGGGAAGAGCATTAAAACGAGGCTCCTCGTCCTCAGTGCCGGGTCGCTCTTTATGCTCCTGTTTCCCCTCCTCCTTCTCCCCATAGCCTACATGATACCGATGGCGCGCCCAGTGGAGGACGGGGGGATTCAGATCGAAAGTGTCGCCGAGAGCTCGCCAGCCGAATTAGCCGGCATTGAAACAGGCGACATTATCCTGAGCATTGACGGGCAAGAGGTCAAGACCTTGGAAGAGGTGCAACAAGCGATAGAGTACAAGCTTGGCGAGGAGGTCACTCTTCTCCTAAGGAGGGATGCCACCGAGTTCGAGACGACCCTGACCCCGCGAACGAAAGAGGAAACGCCCGAGGGGGAAGGGGCGATTGGCATCGGTATGGGCCCTCTCAGGGAAACCAGCGCTTATCCACCCTGGGAAGCCATCCCCAAGGGGCTTGGCGAGTACGGGCGGTTGTGGGTGGCGGCGAAAGATGCCCTCGCCAGCCTCATTGCAGGAGAAGTGCCGTTGAAGGACGCCGTCGCTGGCCCCATTGGCATTGCCCAGATGACCGGCGAGGTCGCCGCGCTGGGAGCTGAACCCCTGATACGGCTTGCCGCACTCATCAGCATGAGCCTGGCAATAGTCAACCTGCTCCCCATCCCCGGCCTTGATGGGGGAAGGATCGTTTTTGTCGCCATCGAGGGCATCAGGCGGGGAAAAAGAATATCGGCAAAAAAGGAGGGCCTGATCCACCTCATCGGCTTCGCGCTATTACTTATGCTGATCGTGCTGGTAAGCTATAATGACGTGATGCGCCTCATAAGGGGGGAAGGTTTTATCCAATGATACGGCGCCGCATGTCCCGACCCATTAGTATAGGCGATGTCACCGTGGGAGGCGGGTCGACGGTCGTGGTCCAGTCGATGGCCAAGACCGACACCCGCAACGCCCGGGCGACCATAGACCAGATTCGCCAGCTGGAGGAATGCGGCTGCCAGCTGGTGCGCGTAGCTGTCCCCGACGGCGAGGCTGCCGCAGCCATCCCCGCAATAAAGCACGGGATCGCCATCCCCCTCATTGCCGACATCCACTTCGACTATCGCCTCGCCCTTCTCGCCCTGGAGGGCGGTGTCGATGGTTTGCGCCTAAACCCGGGAAATATCCAAGAACCTGAGCAGATCAAAGAGGTAGTTCTGGCCGCTAAAGAGCGAGAAATCCCCATAAGGATCGGGGTGAACGCCGGAAGTCTGCCCATTTTAAACAAAGCAGCAAAGCATGAGCAAACCATCGTAGACCGGATGGTAAGCGCCGCCTTAGACGAGATTCACTTGCTCGAAAGCCTCGATTTCGAGCTAATAAAGGTATCGCTCAAGGCCTTCGATGTGCCCGATACGGTAGCGGCGAATAAGGCGCTGGCAAAGCGGACGCCCTACCCCATTCACCTGGGCATAACCGAGGCGGGCACCCCCAGAAGGGGAGTCATCAGGAGCTCCGTGGGCATTGGCATCCTGCTTCACCAAGGGATCGGGGACACCATTCGCGTCTCGCTCAGCGGCGACCCCTGCGAGGAGGTCTTCGCCGGCTACGAGATTCTTAAATCGCTCGACCTGAGCCAGCGCGGCCCCACCCTGATAAGCTGCCCCTCCTGCGGGCGTGCCGAGGTTGATATAATTGCGTTGGCGAACGCCGTAGAGGAGCGCCTGGTAAAGTTCGAAAAACTCGAAAAACCGATAAAGGTGGCGGTAATGGGGTGCGTAGTCAACGGCCCCGGCGAGGCGCGCGAGGCCGATGTAGGCATCGCCTGCGGCAAGGGGCGGGGCGTCATCTTCCGCAAGGGGAAGCAGGTGCGCACGGTTGATGAGGTTGACTTTCTGGATGCTTTGATGGCGGAAATCGAAGCGTGGTAGAGAGCGCGACGATGGATGGGATGACGATAGCCGGTATAGCGATTGGGGTGGCGACACTAATCTTGGTTACAATTTCCCTCATTTGGGGAACTGGGCTTTGGCGGCACAGGGAGAAGGTAGAAATCAGAGTTACAAGCCTAAGCTACTCCGTTGATGCAATCGAGAGAAAAATTAGGGTGTACCTGGGAATTGAATTCCTCCGGTCGGGGGGAAACGACATCCGGTATATAAGCCAAGTTATGCTGAAGCCGGAACAAGAAACCTACAACCAACTGAAGCAATATTTCGAGCTTCCGCCAGACGGAATAATAAGAATAGATGCGCGGATAGAGCTCCCAAGAGACAGAATGATATCTTCCTATAATAATTTGGAGTCCCTTGCTTATGGAGCACATCCAAATATTCAAAGTGCAGAAGACAGAGGCAAAACAAAACAAATAGCAACTCAGCTTAGCCAAAAGAGCTGCAAAATTGGCTTAGTTTGGGAGGACAATGGCAAGACCACGTGGAAAACAATTTCGCCTGAGACTTTCGCAAAGTGGGTGTAGCTAATGAAACTTTCTCAACTTTTCGGTAAGACGTTGCGCCAGACGCCGGCTGAAGCGGAGAATATAAGTCATCAACTGCTCCTCAAGGCGGGGATGATCCACCAGTTGGCAGCGGGGGTCTATAGCTACCTGCCCCTGGCTTTGCGGGCGCTCCAGAAGATCGAGAATATCATCCGCGAGGAGATGGATGCGGTAGGCGGTCAGGAGCTGCAGATGCCGGTGCTCCAGCCGCTGGAGATGTGGCGGGAAACGGAGCGCGACCTCGCCTTCGGCAAGGGCCTGTTCACCCTGAGCGACCGCCGTGAGCGCCCGCTCGTCCTGGGCCCCACACATGAGGAAGTTATCACCGAGCTGGTCAAGCGCAACGTGCAGAGCTACCGCGACCTCCCCTTGCTACTGTACCAGATACAGACCAAGTTTCGCGATGAGCCGCGCCCCCGGGGAGGCCTGATGCGCGTCCGCGAGTTCGGCATGAAGGATCTCTATAGCTTCGATACCGACGAAGAAACCCTGAACATAACCTACCAGAAGATGATCGGGGCTTACAAGAGAATCTATGAGCGCTGCGGCCTCGATTCCGTGGTGGTGGAGGCCGATAGTGGAGCCATCGGGGGCAAGGAGTCCCACGAGTTCATGGTCATCGCTGAGAGCGGCGAGGACGTCATTCTCAATTGCTCCAAATGCGACTACGCCGCGAATGTGGAGAAGGCGGAAAGCGTAAAGCCCCGCGGCGGTGAGGTGGGTGGAGAGAGCGAAAAGAGCGAAATGCTCCCCATGGAGGAGGTGGCTACCCCGGGCAAGATAACCATCAAAGAGGTGTCAAGCTTCCTCGGCATACCCGAGAGCCAGACCCTCAAAGCGGTCTTCTACGCCGCCGATGGAGATATAGTATTCGTCGCTATCCGAGGCGACCTTGAGGTAAACGAGGTGAAGCTGAAGAACGCCCTCGGCTGCCATGAGCTGCGCCTGGCCCAAGAGGAGGAGGTAGCGAAAGCTGGCCTGGTGGCAGGCTCCGCCTCTCCATTAGGACTCAGCGGGGTCAAGCGGGTTGGAGACCCCTCGATAACCTTAGGGGCGAACCTCGTTGCCGGGGCAAATAAGCCCGATACCCATATGAGAAATGTCAACTACCCGCGCGACTTCGCCGTCGACCTGCTGATAGACATCGCCACCGCTCAAGCAGGCGATGGCTGCCTCAGGTGCGGCGCACCGCTCCTCACCACCCGTGGCATTGAGGTGGGGCATGTCTTTAAACTGGGCAGCTTCTTCAGCGAGCGGATGGGGGCCACCTTCCTCAACCGTGATGGGGTGGCACGCCCCATCCTTATGGGTTGCTATGGCATCGGCATCGGGCGGCTCCTCGCCGCTGCCATCGAGCAGTATCACGATGAAAATGGTATCATCTGGCCCACCCCCATCGCTCCCTATCAGGTTCACCTCTGCCCGCTATCCACGGACAACGAGGAGGTGGCGGCAAGGGCAGAGAGCCTCTATGCCGAGCTTAAGCACGAGGGACTGGAGGTGCTTTTCGACGACCGTGCAGAATCGCCCGGGGTAAAACTTAACGACGCCGACCTTCTCGGCATGCCGCTAAGAGTGGTCCTCAGCCCCAGAACCCTGAAGACGGGGAGCGTGGAAGTGAAGATGAGAGGGGAGAAAGAGGTAGCGCTCGTACCCATGAAAGGGGTTAGCGGGAAACTCAGGGCGATGCTCTTTTAGAAATTGCCAGAAATACCCTCGCTCAGGGGGTTGCATTATCGTTTTATTTGTGCTATACTAATTCAACAGAATAGCGGAAAAGAAAAAGAAGTGGGGAGAGCCCACTTTTTTGTTTCATAGGAGAAGAGCTTGGCCAAGACGAAGAGCGAATTCATGCTCGCCATCACCCAGCTTGCTGCCGAGAAGAACCTGTCTCGGGAGATAGTGCTGGATGTGGTGGAGGCTGCCTTAGTTTCCGCTTTCCGCAAAAACAGCTTCGCAGCAAACCAGGAGATCTCGGTGAAGCTCAATCCCGACACCGGTGAGGTAACCGTGTTCGCTAATAAGACAGTGGTGGAGACGGTAACCGACCCCGGCCGTGAGCTATCGCTGGATGAGGCAAAAAAAATAAACCAGCACGCGGAGCTTGATGAAGAACTCACGGTGGAAGCCACCCCCAAAAATGCCGGGCGGATCGCCGCTCAGACAGCCAAGCAAGTGGTGCTCCAGCGCTTGCGCGAGGCGGAGCGGGAACTCGTCTTCGAGGAGTTCTCTGACCGCGAGAGTGAGATCGTCACCGGGATTGTGCAGCGAATCGAACCCCGGCAGATCACCCTCGACCTGGGAAGAACCGAGGGCGTCCTTCCCGCCTCGGAGCAGGTACGCACCGAGCATTATCGCATGGGGCAAAGGCTAAAGGTATACTTAGTAGAGGTGCGCCGCATGGGTAGAGGGCCTCAGGTTTTAGTATCGCGTACCCATCGAAACCTGCTGCGTCGCCTCCTCGAGCTGGAGGTGCCGGAGATACACAGCGGCGTCGTAGAGCTCAAGTCCATTGCCCGGGAAGCGGGTCATCGGAGCAAGATCGCCGTGGCGGCGCGGCAACAGGGCGTCGATCCCATCGGCTCATGCGTCGGGCTGCGCGGTATTAGAATCCAAAACATTGTTAACGAACTAAATGGGGAAAGGATCGATATTGTGGAGTGGCATCCCGACCCAGCGACCTTCATCGCCAATGCCTTGAGCCCCGCTCCGGTGGATAGCGTTGCGGTCAATAGCGAGGAGAAGGTGGCCACTGTAGTGGTACCCGACCGCCAATTATCCCTCGCCATCGGCAGAGAGGGACAGAATGCCCGGCTCGCTGCCCGGCTCACCGGATGGCGCATCGATATCAAGAGCGCCTCAGTAGCCGAGGCGGAGGAGGCAGCACTCGCCGAACAGCCTCCTCCCCCGGAGGAAGCCGTGGTTGAGGAACCCGAAGGGCTGGTCGAAGTGGAGCAGCCGGAAACCGCGGCTCCTGAGGAGGACGTTGCATTGCTCGCTCCTGAGGAACTCGTTCCTGAGATAGAAGCAGAGGAGGCGCTCCCTGTTGAGGAGGCGGCACCGATAGAAGAAACGTTAATTGCCACGCCAGCCCCTCAACTTCGTTTTGCCGAGGACATTCTCCCCGCGATAGCACCTACGCCCAGTAAAAAGGCAAAGAAGGGCAAAAAGAGCAAGGGTAAGGCGATAGAAGACGACGTGACCAGAGGCGTGGCTAAACCGAAGACCCGCCGCGCCCCGAAAATCCCTATCGATGATGAGGAGCTCGAGGAATTGTAATAAAGATGACCACCACATCCCAGAGAAAGAAGCAGCCGCGACCGAAACACGTGCCAGAGCGCACATGTATCGGCTGCCGTGAGATAAGACCTAAGCGGGAGCTTATCCGCATTGTGCTCACCGAAAGCGGTGGCGTTGAGATCGACCCGACAGGGAAGAGATCAGGGCGAGGGGCTTATTTATGTAAAGCAAAAACCTGCTGGGAGGCGGGGCTGAAAAAGGAGCACCTCGACCGTGCCTTACGGACGAAGATCGCCGTGGAGGATCGAAGGGGGCTGGCCCAGTACGGGGAGATGCTCCCTGGTTAGCGGGGTTAAATGGTTAAAAGAAGACGAAATAGGGCGAGGCCGGCTCCAAAAAGGCGCAAAGTCGCTAAGGCAGCGCCGTATGAGGATACAACTGTCGCCACCGAAGCGGATAGGAAGCGCAGCGTCAAGATCCCCCCCTCCCTCACCGTGAAGCAATTAGCCGATCTCATCGAAGTGAGCGCCATAGAGGTGATCAAGCAACTGATGAGAAACGACATCATGGCCAACATTAACCAAGTGATCGACCGCGATACGGCAGTGATTGTGGCCTCGGATCTTGGCTATGAGGTGCTGGAGGAGAAAGGACGAGGGGCGAAAGCCAAAAAGTACCAGCGTTTTCAGGAAGACGATACCAGTGTGCAAAAGTCCCGTCCTCCGATAGTTACCATCATGGGGCATGTAGACCACGGAAAAACCAGCCTCCTTGATGCCATCCGTGAGGCCAACGTGACTGCCACCGAGGCGGGCGAGATCACCCAGCATATCGGCGCCTATCAAGTAGATATCCATGGTCAAAGGATCACCTTCCTCGACACACCAGGGCACGAAGCCTTTACTGCGATGCGGGCGCATGGGGCTCAGGTAACGGATATTGCCATCCTGGTGGTCGCCGCCGATGATGGGGTAATGCCCCAAACCTTAGAGGCCATCGCCCACGCGCACGCCGCCGGAGTGCCTATTGTGGTTGCTATCAACAAGGTGGATAAGCCAGACGCCAACCTGCAACGGGTGAAGCAGCAGCTTGCCGATCATGAGCTGCTTATTGAGGAGTGGGGCGGCGATGTGGTTTGCGTCCCAGTCTCGGCAAAAAAGAGGGAGGGGATCTCGGATCTCCTGGAAAACCTGCTCATCGTGGCCGAGCTGGAGGAACTTAAAGCAAACCCGGAGCGCCGCGCCGTGGGCGTGGTTATCGAGGCCAAGCTGGATAAGACCAAGGGCCCGCTGGCCACTGTTCTCATCCAGACGGGCACGCTGAAGGTGGGCGATCCCTTCACCATAGGCGATACTTGGGGCAAGGTAAAGGCAATGTTCAACGACAAGGGTAAGCACCTCAGAAAGGCGGAGCCGGCGAGCCCGGTGGAGATCCTGGGGATGGAGAGCGTGCCCCAGGCTGGCGATACCCTCACCGTAACCGACAACGAAAAGGAGGCACGCACCCAGGCCCAAAAGCGCCAGGAGGAGAAAAGGCTTGCCTTGACCCCCGCTAGACCCCTTAGCTTGAGTAACTTCTTTTCTCAAATTCGTGATGGGGACGTGAAGGAGCTTAGTATCATCTTGAAGACCGATGTCCAGGGGAGCATCGAACCGATAAAAACCTCACTGGAGCGCCTGAACACCGACGAGGTTAAGGTGAGTATCCTCCACTCTGACAGCGGAAGTATCACCGAGAGCGATGTGCTCCTTGCCCTCGCCTCTAAAGGGATCATTCTCGGGTTTAACACCCGCCCCGAGCCTGGGGCCAGACAGCTTGCTGACAGCGAGGGGGTAGACATCCGCCAGTATGCGGTGATCTATAACCTGGTGGACGATGTGGAGAAGGCGATGAAAGGGATACTGGAGCCCACATACATCGAGGTGGTGGAAGGACACGCTGAGGTGCGCGTCATCTTTTCTGCCCGAGGGAGCAAGGTGGCTGGGGTATATGTCACCGATGGCACGATAACCCGGGGGTCGCTGGCCAGGATCCTGCGCCAGGGTGAGACGATATTTGAATCCAGCGTCAGCAGTCTGAAGCGGTTTAAGGATGATGTCAAAGAGGTCGCCAGCGGCTTTGAGTGCGGGGTGGGCATCGAGGGATACAACGACCTTGAGGTCGGTGACATCGTCGAGCTATACAGAACGGAAAGGGCCTAAGGATGAGCAGGCGCATCGAGCGGCTTAACGACCTGATCCGAGAGGAGATAAGCGAACTGCTTCGCCGCCAAATTAAGGACCCGAGACTTGGCTGCTTTCTAACGGTGACCCGGGTAGATACCTCCCCGGACCTGAGGTTTGCTAAGGTTTTCATCAGCATCATGGGCAGCGATGAGGAGAAGAATAAGGCGATGGATGGTTTAGCCTCGGCCTCAGGCTTCCTCTACAGGGAGCTCAGGGGGCGCCTCTCATTACACCGCACGCCCCAGCTGGTCTTTTATAAGGATGATTCCATTGAACAGGGGTCTCAGGTACTTCATCTGATGCAAGAGGTCACCAGTAGCGAAGAAACTGATGTTGAGCATTAACGGGATCCTCAACATCAATAAGCCCGCCGGGAAAACCTCCCTGGAGATTGTCACTCTGGTGAGGCGCTGGAGCAGGCAGCGACACATCGGGCACGCCGGCACCCTAGACCCAGGAGCCACAGGGGTATTACCTATTTGCCTGGGGCAAGCAGCAAGGGTGAGTCCCTTTATCGTGGCGGCTCATAAAACCTATAGGGCTGAGATCGAGCTGGGCGTAGCCACCGATACCTATGATGCGGAGGGGAAGGTGACCCAACGTATTGACCCCTCCCACATTACCAAAGAGCAGGTGGAGGAGGTGTTTACCTCCCTTAGGGGCACTATCCTTCAGAAGCCCCCGATGTATAGCGCCCTGAAGCACCAGGGGGAACGCCTCTATAAGCTCGCCCGCGCCGGCATCACGGTGGAAAGGGAAGAAAGAAAGGCTGAGGTCTTTCGTCTGGAACTCATCCAGTGGCAGCCTCCCTTTTTCACTATCGAGGTGGAGTGTGGCAAGGGGACCTACATTCGCTCCCTGGCTCACGATCTTGGCCAGTCCCTCGGCTGTGGCGCCCACATCAGCAGGTTGGTCCGCCTGAGGTGCGGACCCTTCAATATCGACGATAGTCTTACCCTTCCCCATCTTGAGGATTCCTTCCACCATAACTACTGGCAGGACTTCCTTTACCCCATGGATGTGGTGCTGGAGCACTGGATCGCCGCTATCGTGGGTAAAGAAAAGGAGCACGCTATTAGCAACGGTCGCCCTCTGGATCTAGACAATGGTAACGACAAGGGGTATTGCCGCGCCTACTCCCTTGACGGGCGCTTCCTCGCTGTGCTTCGCTTCCTGCCGGAGAATGGCCTGTGGCAGCCGGAAAAGGTATTCTCCCGTGAGCAATAATAGAACTTAGCTTTAAAAAGACTTGACACATATCTAGATAGCGGTTATAGTGCAACATGATTGAAAGGAGGTGACACGGATGCAGGCATACTGCTTCAAATGTAGGGCGAAACGGGAGATCAAGGATCCCCAGAAGGTTACCCTGAAGAACGGCAGGCCGGCAACCCGCGGAGTCTGCCCGTCATGCGGGACAAAGGTGTTCCGCATTGGCAAGTCCTAATCGATGCTTCACTGCCAGGTCGCAATGGGGCGGAGCAGGACGCAGCGTGATGTTCAGCCTATTTCTGGTAGTTTTGCCAATAGGGCTTGAGCATTGGTGATCAGGATTTCATCGATCTCTTTTTCGTCCAAGCCAGCCCCTCGGGCAACCTGGCGGGCTAAAGGTGAGGTGAGCAGTTCCGTTTCATCGTGGGCGTCTGAGTTGAGAAGGAGCTTGGCTCCCGCAAGCCGAGCCATTTGAGCGATGTGACCATTGGCGAGCGAGTGACCTCTTCGGGCACTGACCTCGAGGAAGATGCCCGCGGTGGCGGCTAGTTCAGCCTCTTCAAGAGTGATGAGTCCGGGGTGTGCCAGAATATCAACATAAGGGCACTGAAGCGCTGCTTTATTAGTGCCCTTCTCTACGGGTTCGATGGTAGATTCGCCGTGCACCACCACCAGCCAAGCCCCCAGCTCTTTGGCCCGCCTTGCGGCCCCACCGATTGCCCGGGGAGGGAGGTGGGTAAGCTCTATGCCGGGGATGGCGCGAATCGGCCAGTGTGCCCGCGCCAGTGTACAATCTGCAGCGATTTCCACGATTACCCGCTCAAGATAGCCAACCCCGACATGGTCGGTGATGGCGATGGCGTGGTAGTCTTGTTCAAGGGATCGGCGGATTAGTTCCAAGGGTGATAGGGCACCATCGCTAAGTGAGGTATGGGTGTGAAAATCGTATATCAAGATTCACCTCCAAAGAGCTATTATATGATAGGAGATAGATTTGGGCAAGATAAATGTGGCCATAATTGGGGTGGGAAATTGCGCCTCTTCGCTGGTGCAAGGCGTTCACTACTATCGCAACGCAGTAGAGAATGAGCCCGTCCCCGGGCTGATGCATGTTAACCTGGGGAGCTATCATATCCACGACATCACCTTTGTCGCCGCCTTCGATATCGCCAAGAATAAGGTGGGTAAGGATATCGCCAGTGCGATCTATACCCCGCTGAACAATACCTTCAAATTCTGCCAGGTGCCACGCACTGGGGTGAAAGTGTCCCGGGGGATGACCCATGATGGTCTGGGCAAATACCTCTCCCAGGTGATCACCAAAGCCCCGGGCTCCACCGAAAACATCGTTGAGATCCTTCAAAAAACCCGCACCGATGTGGTGATCAACTTCCTCCCTGTTGGAAGCGAAGAGGCCACAAAGTGGTATATCGAGCAGGTGCTGACTGCAGGCTGTGGATTTGTGAATTGCATTCCGGTGTTCATCGCCAGGGAGAAGTACTGGCAGAACAGGTTCAGTGAGCGGGGACTGCCGATAATCGGCGACGATATAAAGAGCCAGGTGGGGGCCACCATCACCCACCGCGTGCTCACCAACCTCTTTCGCGACCGCGGTGTCAAACTGGAGCGAACCTATCAGCTGAACTTCGGCGGCAATACTGATTTTCTTAATATGCTGGAGCGGGAGCGGCTGGAGTCAAAGAGGATCTCCAAAACCGAGGCGGTAACCTCGCAATTGGACTCCAAAATCGAGCCGGATAATATCCACGTAGGACCCAGCGACTATGTTCCCTGGCTCGGCGACCGAAAATTTTGTCACCTCCGCATGGAGGGGCGCGCCTTCGGCGATGTTCCCCTCAATATTGAGGTAAAGCTTGAGGTATGGGACAGCCCCAACTCAGCAGGGGTGGTAGTGGACGCTATCCGGTGCTGCAAGCTGGCGATAGACCGCGGCATCGGCGGGGCACTTATCGGGCCATCGGCCTATTTCATGAAATCGCCCCCGGCTCAATATACGGACGATGAAGCCAGAAGGATGGCGGAGGAGTTCATCGCCGGAGATGGCAAGTGATCCGCCACTAGCAGGGTACTCCCGATGCTTAATTGCATGAGGCTAGATGAGGCTGTCCAAGAGGTTATCAGAGAGAATGCACTCCCCAGAAACGCTAATTAAGGAAAGGGAATACGGAGCGGCGGACATCCATATCCACAGCAGCGTGCACGATGGCATGGCCAGCGTTCCTGAGATCCTCGAAGCCGTGGCGCGCAAGGGAGATCTCGATGTCATTGCCATCACCGATCACGATGAAATTTCCGGCAGCTACCAAGCGAGGGAGCTCGCCGCAAAGCGCAACTACCCTTTCGAAGTAGTGATCGGCATGGAGGTGAACACCCTTGAGGGGCACCTGCTGGCCCTCTTCATCGAGCGCCCGGTCCCCATCGACCAGCCACTGGCAACCACTATCGCAGCGATCCACGCCCAGGGTGGCCTTTGTATCGCACCTCATCCCATGAACTGGCTGACAGATAGCATCA
>Ga0209991_10000286_pt1 | contig 22560 bp, 24 predicted proteins | sample ChitaG_FD_183167 | JGI IMG/M metagenome (GOLD analysis project Ga0209991, IMG submission 183167) | Deep subsurface microbial communities from South Pacific Ocean to uncover new lineages of life (NeLLi) - Chile_00310 metaG (SPAdes)... | ecosystem: Environmental > Aquatic > Marine > Oceanic >... | reverse complement strand
CGTACGGTCCAGTACGGTGCCCAAGCCCTTGGTCCTGTGGCCCAAGGACACAGGGGACAAAGGGTCCAGGACAAGTGCCAAAGGACCAGGGGCTTGTCGAGGGGTCGAAGGGTGGTCAGCGGGCGTGTGTTTGCGGTTCGTGCCTGTCGGTCTAGGCGAATTCGTATACAGGGACTTGAATCACACGCTTGGGTTTCTGTTGTTCCCGAATCATTTTTTGCAGACACTCTACTGTGTCAGGTGAGAATAGCTGCTCACCTGTTTCTACGTTCACCCGTGCGGGAACATTCTCAACGACAATGAGTTGACCGTTCACCTCAAGTGTGTAGGTGACTTTGCGCTCTACCAATCTTTCGTTCCACTGACTACTGTTCATCTCGCGTTCTCTTTACTCGAAAATCAATCCGTTCGGCTGGGTCTGGTTCGTACAGGGTAATGATTTTGACCAACGGGCGCGAAGGATAACTACATTGAATGTGCAACGGTCTGCCCGCTGCCGTAAAACCAAGCACTAGGCAACTCGGCCCATCCTTATCGTGTGGATAGTCTTCGATAATCTCACCATTGGTGATTGCTTCTCGCAATTCTTGTACGCCGATTTCACGAAGGATGCTTTGGTCAACCGCGTGCCTTGAGAACTCGAATTGTCCTGCTTGAATCTTGGTGCAATTTGGGCTCAATCATCAGTGTACCATGTTGTTGTGTTGGTGTAAGTCGCATACTGTGTCAATCCTGCGCTTGGCCGACGCGGCTCGGATTGGAAAAGCATGACCGCAAACTTATGGCCATCAGCTATCAGCCATACGCCATCAGCCACAGGCCAGGGGATCAGCCCCATCAGTTGCTGACGAAAGATCTTCCATGCTCAGCCCGGCCTCCTGGCGCAGACACTCGATCTCCGCCGCCAACTTGGGCACCAGGGACACCTTAGGGGTCACGAGAAAGGTGCCGTCTAGATCTATGAGGGTCAGGGTATCTCCAGGCTCCAGGTTGTGCCGCTGGCGTAGTTTGGCGGGCAGGGTGATCACCCCCCGCTGCCGGATTTGGATGGTGTTAACTTCCACAAGGTGTCTCCTCAGAAGAAATGAAGTTGCAGAATTCACTATTTCAGTCATATTGTAGCATCATTAATCATCAGGGGCAAATCATCGTATTCACGAAAAATCTTAGAGAGTGCCTGAAAAACAGACTTCGGAAGTCTTCAACAAGGTGTTTGCAGTCCAAACAGGCCCAAAATGAGCCTCTGTTGCACCCATCGAAAGCGTTTTTGAGACTTCCGAAGTCTAGGCACCACTCTCTGCGCACGTGAATTTGAATTTTCAGACACAGTCTTAGGCAGGTCAACGCTATGGATCATCTATGCTTCGCCCAATAACTCACGGTACACCTGGTATGTCTTTGCTGCAACCTGGGCCTGGGTGTAGTGGGCCAGCACCCGTTCTCGGCCTCTCTTAGCTAGTTCATCTCGCAAAGCTGGATCAGCCATCAGTTGGGACAGCTTGGTCCGCAAAGCCTGGACATCGCCCTCGGCGAAGACCACGCCCGCTTCACCGATGACGTTGGGGATCTCCCCTGAGTCCGAGCCCACCACAGGCACCCCACAAGCCATGGCCTCGATCAACACCCGCCCGAACTGTTCCTTCCAGTTGGGCCTTGTAAGGGAGGGCAAGACCAAGGCGTTCACTTGGTTGTAATAGCCAGGCATCTGAGTGGAGGGGATGGGGCCCTCAAACTTCACCTGCTCGGCGATGCCCAGCTTCGCTGCCAGGCTTTCCAGGCGGGCCCTCTGCGGCCCACTCCCCAGGACGCGCAGCCGCCACTTACTTCGGCTGACCCCAGTACAGGCGCCGCTCAAACCAGCCACCGCCCGCAGTAGGACATGGACCCCCTTCTCCTCGACCAGTCTACCTACGTAACCGATGGTAAAAAGTTGCAAGTTAGACTCTTTGAACTTGGAACTTGGAACTCGGAACCCATAAATCTCAGGATCCACACCAAACTGAGGAATCACCTGAATAGGTCCTCGATACCCCTTCGCTCTCAGCACCCCCACTGCCTCGGAGTTCCCAGAGATAGCATAATCGGCGTTTCGCAAGTTATAGCTTTCGATGAGGCTGAAGGGAGGCGGATAGCGGCGATGGATGCTTTGCCAGGTGAAGAAGACGGCCTTGGCTCCATTGATTTTGGCCCGGCGCATAGCTTGCCAGGTAGCCACGTTGTAGGGCTCCTCGTCAATGTGGACAACGTGGGGCTTTATTCTCCTGAAATGTTTGGCCAGGCCCGGGTAGAAGTGCAGGTGGAAGTGGCCATTGAGAGCCATCCTCTCCACAACCAACTCGTACCCCTGAGTGTGCTCCCACTCCAGGCGTATCACCCCTCGCTCGTCGCGCCAGTAGGGCGGCACGACGACGGTGAGCTCAACATCTTCGAACTTAGCCAACTCTTCGAGCTTCCTCTGATAGACCCCGACGATACAGGCCTTGGAAACCATCAGCACCCGCAAATCGCTGCCCCCTTAGTAAAGATAAGCGTAACAGCCCAGCCGAGTACATTATATCGCACCGACAGACAAAAAGCAAAGAGCCTCCCAGCCGAAGGGGTACCAAAACCTTGCCTTTTTTGATAAAATATGCTATAATATGATACAAAGGTCATCTCGTACATCATGTATCCAATCGTGCGTGAGAGGAGGCCTGAGAGAAACAGACAATGGTTACAGGAATAGTTGCTAAACAGAACGAGAGACTTACCACCGATGAGGTTGCAGAGGTTTTTGACACGACTCCGGCTACTGTTAGACGATGGGCCAGACTGGCCAAGATTCCTTACATTAAGGGGCCAGGAGGTAGATACATCTTTTTGAAAGATGACATCGACGAGTATCTTAGAAACAGAAGAGTTGGAGTGGAAGAGGCTCAGAAGAATTCGCAATGATGAGCCCTATGATTTAGTTTAGGTAGATCAAAACAGGGGCACTCTTTATTGACAATATTCATGTCTGCCAGCAAGTTAGTTGCAGGCAGCGCCGGGGTGAGAAGCGGAGACTTACTAGCGGGATATGCCACAATGTTCTCTATGCCTACCCCGGACCTGTGTCTGAGCCAAACAACGCCACTGATTGTGACAGCCGATTTGCCGCGCTCCCTGAGAGCGTAGTTGCGTCGGCTGTTGCCTTTTGTGCAAACAGGACAGGGCAGGTTACGAACAAGATGTGAGCTAAGTGACCTAGTTTGTCAATTGGGCTGTGGGCTGCTGGCCTCCCCACATCAAATATATTATACAAAAGGAGGTTGAAAGGAAATGGTGTTGAAGCATCTCCAGGGGAAGTTCGAAAGGAAGTTCGTCGAACTGGTTTACGGCGAGACTGGCGCGGATCTGGTCGAGTACGCGCTGATCTTGGCGCTTGTGGTCGTGGTGGCAATCTTCGTCCTCACAACCCTCGGTGAGCGGATCGTGGCCATGTTCGAGGAGATTGTCGGCGCGTTGGGCGGCTAGCTTCTCCTTTCTCCGCGTTTTGCTGCGGACCCATGCCGTCCAGACGCAACAGCCCACATTCCTTGTGGGGCATATCCTTCAATCTGGGTGCGACGCGGCTAGTTGAGCGACTCTGCGCACTATTGTCAATCACGGGATAAGTTCACAACAGATTGGGTAACGGTCATCGTAAGGCGATCTCGCTGGCCGTCGCTCTGCCCTGCATATGTGTCGGTAGCATGGGCTTCGACTGGGTGGCGCTGAGGGAGAGCTTGATACGACCGTGTATTGATCCACCCTAAAAGGGAGTAAGTCACGATGTCCAGAACACGCCGCTATGTCCTGCTTGCCATGGCCGCCGCGGTCATAGCTGGGGCGCTATTCCTGATCTACCTGATCCGGGGGAATATCGAACGAGACAGAGAGATTGCCGGCGCTATAGAGCGCGTCGGCGAGCAGGCGGAGGTCGTGGTCATCAACCGGACCGTGCCAGCTGGCACCGTGCTGTCCAGCGATATGCTCCAGATGCGCTCATATCTGAAGACGAACCTGCCCGAGAGTGTCGTTACAGATCGCGAGGATGCAGTCAACCAGCGCGCATTGGTGCCGCTCTACGCTGGCGAACCACTGATCGCAGACAAGGTCGGCACTGCCTTGCGAACCAATCCGTCGGGCTATGTGCCCCGGGGCCAGGTAGCCTTCGCCCTACCCATCGATCCCCAGACGGCCGTGGGTGGGGTGATTGCCACCGGTGACCGTATTGACATCATCGGCCGGATTGGAGTCGAGGAGGAAGCAGTCAGCGAAGTGCTGTTTGAGAATGTCAAGGTTCTCGGTGTAGCTGGTGAGTTTCCCTTTGGCGGTCGGCCTCCCGGTACGGAACAAGAGGGCGGTGGGCTATTCGGCGCCCCGTCGGCCGGCGTTGAGGGGCCAAAAATACTTATCCTGGAGCTAACTCTGGATCAGGCTGTCGCGCTGGCCGACGCCCTGCAACGCACCACACTTTATGTTGCCCTACGTTCGAGCCAGTAGCCACAACCTCACATGGCGTAGTGGCTCCAATCCCTTCCTTCCCAATGGGCACTGGTGACTATTGCATGTGCGAATGAATAATTCGCTAGCCAGACCGATTGACAGGGCCAAGACTGACAAGGTGGAGAATTGAGAGACCGAAATGATCAGATTCGAGTTGTGATTGTCGCTGCCGACCGCAACGCGCTGAGCGGCTTGCTCAACCTGCTTACCCCTTTCCCACAGATTGCCATTGTCGGATCGACGATCGATACGGATACAGCCTTGGCCGAGATCCGGCGGCGTGAGCCCGACATCGTCCTGGCCGAGCTCAACACGTCCCCCCTGCCCGGCATCAAGCTCACCAAGCGCATCAGTATTGACTTCCCGACGGTCGCCACCATTATCGTGGCCAACCAGGCCGGGCTGGGCTTCTTCAAGGAAGCCATGCGTGTCGGCGCCAGCGATTTCCTGGTACGGCCCATCACAGGCGATGAGCTATGGAAGAGTATCAGGCAGGTCTACGAAGTTCAGCAAGAGCGGGCCCTCCAAATGGCGACCAGGGTTCGCGAGCCGGAAGTCACGATTGACGGCAAACTGGTGGTTGTCTGCGGCGCCAAGGGCGGGGTAGGTAAGACTTTGCTCAGTACCAACCTCGCCGCGTTGTTGGGAAGTCTATATCCGGGTAAGATCGCCCTCATCGACTTGAACCTGCAATTCGGCAACGTCGATCTGTTCCTGAGTCTACCTACCGACCGTACCATCAAGAGCCTGGGTGCTGTGATGCAGGAACTGCAAAAACAGTCGGTGGAGTCAGTGCTGCACTCAACACCCTATGGCTTGAAGGTGCTGCTGGCTCCAACCTCTCCCGAGGATGCTGACAACTTCGACGGAAACGACATTGCCTCGCTATTGGTGTTCTTCAAGCGAACCTACCCACTGACCATCGTAGATACGGCGTCATATGTCAATGATGTGTTGCTGGTGGCGCTTCAGGAGGCAGATCTTATTCTGGCCGTTACGCTGCCAGAACTGCCGGCGCTGCGGGAGACTGGCAAATTGCTGCGCGTGCTGAATCAACTGCGCTACGAGCCAGATAAGGTCAAGGTCATCGTTAACCAGATGGGCGATGGTGCAATCGATGTTGAGCGCATCCGCCGCACTCTGGGCCAACCAGTGTTTGCCACAGTCCCAGCATCTACTGAAGTGGTACAGAACATGGTGAACCAGGGAAATCTGATCATCCGGGACAGCCGGGCTTCCATTACTCAGGCCATCCGATCGCTGGCCCGGCAGGTGGTGCCATTAATCGTGACGGATGCTCTGGGTCAACCACGACGGGCTGCGCCCGCCCAGCCCAAGAAAGGCGCTCGCCGTCCGCTGAAGCGCCCCCGATTTCGGCGATAGATTAGTCTACAGAGTATGACAACTTCTGATAGCGATTGCCGTCGCGATGCTGCGCATCCCCCAGGGTAAGAAGGAGTAGAGCTATGCCCCTAGTTGATTGGCTGGAAAAAGGCGGTGCCGTCCGTTCCGAACGAGGGTTTATCTCGACCGCCAAGCTGAAGCAGTTGCTGCGTGAGCGCGTCTACGCTGAGATCAATCCCACTGAGCTGCTGGAAAAGCTAGGTAGCGACTCTGAAGCCGTGCGGCGCGAACTGGTCGAGCTAGTGGACCGCATCGTCGCCGAGGAAGGTTATCTGCTGACCGACGAGATGCGACAGGACATGCAAACCTATATCCTGGACGAGATTCTCGGCTACGGCCCCATCGAACCGCTGCTGCGTGATCCGTCCGTTGAAGAGGTGATGGTCAACAAATTCACTGAAGTATGGGTCGCCCGGCGTAAGGGCGGCAGCGTTCAACTCGAGCTGACCTCCAAGCGCTTTGACGACGATGAGCACGTGATGCATGTCATCGAACGTATCATAGGTCCCATTGGCCGGCGAGTGGACGAGAGTACACCACGCGTAGACGCCCGCCTACCCGACGGCTCGCGCGTCAACGTCATCATCCCCCCCCTAGCCCTGGATGGCCCGACTATCACCATCCGCAAGTTCCCGGAAGTCTTCTTCACGATGGACGATCTGATCCGTCGCTTCAACAGCCTCACTGAAGAAGTCGCCGAATTCCTGGAAACGTGCGTCAAGGGCCGGTTGAACATGATTATGTCCGGGGGCACCGCCAGCGGCAAGACCACGCTTCTGAATGCCTTGTCCAGCTATATCCCGGACGGCGAGCGCATTGTCACCATTGAGGACACGGCCGAGCTGCAATTGCACAAATACAAGCCGCACGTAGTGCGCCTGGAATCGCGCCCGCCTAACATCGAAGGCAAGGGTGCCGTCACCATACGCGACTTGGTGGTCAATGCTTTGCGCATGCGCCCCGACCGCATTGTGGTGGGCGAGTGCCGCGCTGCTGAGACGGTGGACATGTTGCAGGCCATGAATACCGGCCACGACGGCTCGCTGACCACAGTCCATGCCAACTCACCTAAAGAGGCTGTTTTCCGCCTGGAGAACATGTTTCTGATGTCGGGGCTGGAAGTGCCGATTCCGGCCATCCGCCAGCAGATTTCGATGGCTATCCAGATTATCGTTCAGCAGCGGCGGCTGCGGGACGGCAGTCGCAAGATCACCAGTGTGACGGAGATCCTGGGCATGGAAGGGGATCAGGTAGATATCCAGGAGCTATTCCGGCTTGAGGACGGCCAGTTGCAGGATACCGGCAAGGTGTTGCACTCTATTGACAAACTCAGCTTCACTGTGGGGGGAGATTTGCCATCGCTACCCATCTTCGAGCGCAGCTTGGATAGGCACGAGCGGACCGAAGCGGTTGAGGATGTATAGAAGCTAGGAAGACGGCCATGAATGCATGGATCCTTTTGATAACGCTAACTTTCACTTTAGCCGTGTGGGTGATCGTCTTCGCGGGGCTGATGGGCTACCACAGTTGGCGGCAGGGCCGCGTGCTAGAGCGGCGCGTCGAACGCTACATTGCACCCTATACCAGCGAACTGGCGGAGCCCACCCTCAGCGACCGCGTCCACGCCTGGCTGGCCGAGCGGCCGCAGGGGCAGAGGCTTCTGGAACTAATCAAAGAGGCAGAGGTCGGTAGCGATCCCGGGAAGCTGGTGCTGTACACTGGCGTTCTGGCGCTAACGCTATTTCTTGTCGGTTCACTCTTTCTAGGGAATCTCTTGACGGCGGTGGTTCTAGCGGCAGGTGCGGTGGCGATTCCCTACTTCTGGTTGCAGCGACGGGCAGCTCAGAAGTGGAAGCGTTTCTTGGATCAACTGCCCGAAGCACTGATCACCATCTCCAACGCTCTATCAGCCGGTGCCTCGATCATTCAGGCTTGGGAACAAGCTGTGCAGGAACTCACACCACCTGTTCAGGATGAGTTACGCACGGTGGTGGAAGAAGTGAAGCTGGGCAAGGATCTAGAAGAGGCCCTGACAGACCTGCGTGCTCGTGTGCCGGTGCCGGCCCTAGACTCCATCATCGCCTCGGTTCTGATACAGCGGCGCTCTGGCGGCAACCTGGCCGAGCTGCTGTCGGAGACAGCGCTGTTGCTTCAGGAGGACGTCCGGCTGGAGAACGAGATGCGTGTGCTGACGGCCCAAGGACAAATGTCGGCGCGCCTGGTGGGCCTTATGCCGCTAGCCCTGTTTGCTTTCTTGTATTTCTTCAACCGCAGCTACCTGCAGCCACTCCTGTCTACAAAGCTGGGGATGGGACTGCTGACTATCGCCTTGATTCTCGAAGTGGTGGGCTTTGTTGCGACCCAGCGGATTGCCACGATCCAAGAGTGAGTGGATTATGATGTCGAACATATTTGGACTGATAGTGATGCTCTTGACCAGTCTGGCGGGTGGGCTGGCAGTCTATTTCGCTGCCAGCGCGATACTGGCCGGTGCAGACCGGCGCATTGAGCGCCGTCTGACGGACTCGATCACGCGCGCCGGGCTGTCCGCTGACCGAACTGTCAAAGATATCCCCGTGTCGGGCCTGTTTGGCAGGCTGCTGCGCTACGCGCGGCGTCTGCTGGGCAACCGCTATTTCGCCCGCTTGGTTGATCGGCTGGCCACATCTGACCGGCTGGCGCATCTCGAGAGGCGGATCGTCAAAGCCGGGGCGACGGGTACATTCACCGCTCGGGAGTATCTGGCAGCCAAGGTGCTAGCTGCACTGGTGGTTAGTAGCGCAGGCCTGCTCCAGTTCCTCGGAGGCGATACGCTCGGCTTGGTTCTGGCGATCATCCTGGCACTGATCGGGTACCGGTTGTCGGACATCTTTGTAACCAACATGATAGAAGCTCGCCAGGACGCCATCCGTCGCTCGCTATCCAAAGCGGCCGACATTCTGGTGATAGCCGTCGAAGCTGGCCTGACCTTCGACAAGGCCATTGATCTCTACTGCGAGCGCTTCCAGGGGCCGCTGGCCGAGGAGTTTGAGCAGGCGCGTGAGGAGGTGAAGGTCGGGCGCCGCCGCCGCGAGGCATTGACGGCAATGGTCAACCGAGTTGATGTCGAAGACTTGAGGCTGCTCGTTAACTCGATCCTGCAGGCTGAACGTTTCGGTGTACCTATGGCTGACGTGCTGCGCAACCAATCACAGGAGCTCAAGATCCGTCGTGAGCAGTACATCCGCGAGCAGTCTATGAAGGCGCCGGTCAAGATGCTGCTGCCGATGGTGTTACTGATCATGCCTGCACTGTTCTGCGTGCTGTTGGGGCCGATCGCGTTGACGATTATGAGGGGTGGATTGTTCTAGGTGGAAGATAACAGATTGGTCACCGTGATAATCATTGTCTTTGCAGCCGTCGTGCTGACGTTAGGCTGGGCACGGGTTCTCCGCAGCCCGACCACGGCCGAGACGGTAACTCAGGAAGCTGACGGGCGTGGTGCGATCATCCCGCAGACCGTGATTCCATCATCCGGCGTTGAAAGTGGGCTGGATTGGACACGGGCCGTGGCAGCCACGCCACCACCAAGTCAATCTCAGTTTGCTATGCCCGAGTCGGATGCACCGAACACCCAGGATATCCCAGGTATCCAACGCTTTCCCAATTCGCGTTTAGTAGAAAGTCAGCAGGCCGAGGACAGCGGGTTCTTCAATAATGTGTATGTAGCGCTGACTGTCCCACAACAGGTACAGCGATTCTATGACTCCCAATTCTCGGACTGGAACCGGTTTGCGGACTCGCAGGTGGTGGCCAACGGCCAGGGGCTGTGGAGCACCTATGGATCGCCAGACGGTAAAGTCGGCGTTTCCATTATGGCACTGACACCTCGCAGCGATTTGCCTCCGGGGACGACGAGTAATCCAACCATCATCCACATCATGTTTGTGGACTCTGAGAAAGCCAGTCCAGACTATCCACTGTTCCAACCCCCTGGGCAACCATGAAGAGGATAATGCATTGGCGGTTTCTATTTGGAGATCAGCGCGGACAGTCAATCGTCGAGTTCGCGCTAGTTGTTCCTGTCTTCATTGTTCTCATCCTGGGCTTCATGCAGGTCGCCATCTGGCTCTTTGGGACAGCTCTGACCGAGATTGCCGTACGCGAGGGGTGCCGTGAGGGTGTGGCTTGGTACCACCCAAAACCAGCTCGATGGGAAGGAGATAGCGAATCGGGGCGCAGAGATCCATGCGAGGGTGATGCAACGATGAAAGCAGCGGCAATAGCGATGGCGTACAAGCGTACTTCTGATATTTTGAACACAGCCATCATACAAGGTCCCATCGTTGTCCTCCCAGGGATTACGGAAGAAGGTTGTGCGAAAGGTGAGGAAGGCACACGCGAGATGACTGTTGAGGCCTGGGGCCGCTTGCCAGTCGTAGTACCCTTTGCTGCCGACTGGATTCCGGGATGGTTTCCGGGAGACATTTTTATCATTCACCGTAAGTGTCGCATGCGACTGGAAAGATTCTACAGTTATTGATTACTGAGAGGTACGTCCGATTCTGCCAGGAGGAGCGTGGCCAAGCCCTGGCCGAGTTTGCTCTCATCCTTCCTACCCTGGCGCTCTTGATTTTCGCCAGTCTGACCATAGGATTGGTCATTATGGCAGATTTCAACTTGCGCAGTGCGGCCCGCGAAGCGGCGCGAGTCGGGGCCGAGGTCGGGACACAGTGTTCGCCTTACAGCAAAGCTACACAGTGGGCTGAGGCTAAGGCCAAGGCTGTGCTGGAGGATCGCGGTCTTGACCCAGCGCATCTGTCGCCCCCCAACTTCAGCGTGGTCGCTTCCGATGGCTCCTCGATTCCCCCCGGCAGCTATCCACGCAATGGCGTATTCTGCGTTGAACTGACGTACGATTACCCACTGCCACTAATTGACTTCTCGTCGTTGCCCATACCTCTTGATCTTGGCACGGGTGGTTTCTTCACGTTGCAGGCCAAAGGATGCAACTATGTCCAAGAGCACAAATCGCGTTGGCCATGAGCAGGCCATTCAGCTTCTGGATACCGACGATGGCTGTCGTCAGGAGATCAGCATGAAAAGGTTCGAACGCTTAGCCAGGGAAGAACGCGGCCAAATCATTGTTTGGTTCGCTCTCATGCTCGTTGTGCTGGTGGGATTCGCAGGTCTGGTCATTGATGGGACATACTATTTTAAACAGCGGCAGGAGCTGCAAGCAATTGCCGATGGTGCCGCGCTGGCAGGTGCCATGCAGTTGAATTATGGCATGTTGGGTGGTCCGACGAATAGCTTTAAGCTTGAATGGTTCCCCCCGTTAAAGAAGGCCAAGGATGCTGCCAGAGAGTATTGCGCGCTGTATGACATCGACGATCCAGAAATCACAATGCCGTTCGAGGCACTAGGTGAGGTGCTCACCGTCAAGGTATCACGGGAGATTGACACGTTTTTCATCCATATTCTGACGTCTAAGCGTAAGGTGCTCGTGTCGGCCGAAGCTCAGGGCCTTCTAGTTGCGGGGTACTAGAACCTAATGAAGACCTTGTCTCTTTCTCGGTTTCTCAGGCGAGCGTTGGTTTGTCTGGTCATGACTGCGTTGCTTTTGTCTCCCAGATCGACGTCACCAGTGCTGGCTGAATCATGGCCGGAATGGCTCGAGCAGGCTGCATGTACCGGAATGGATGCATATTGTGACCTCGGAGACTACCTTCCCGACTGGCTCCTTTGGCTCTTGGCCGATCCCCCCAAGCCCAACTTCCAGTGGAATCCGGTGGCGCCCCCTCCCCTCAAGTTCAATGCAGATGATACCGTTATTTCAGCCGTCAATGTGCCTACCTGGTTCTGGCTTACCTCGGGCAGCTTAGACGACAAGTTTGTTCCGAGGACTTTAGTGCTCGTGACGTGGTTTGTCTGGTGGAGACCGCTAGTTCATGCCTGCGCCTGGTGCTTCGGTGATGATAACACGGGTATCAGTATTGGTTACTTGCCTACTATCCCACCTCATTGGTATGAGTATAGCAGCTATGACCAAAGTGAGCGGACTGACTGGGGCGATCCGGCCTTTGAGGTCTCGGCGCTGACGATATGGAAAATCGATTGGGTTGTTATAGTTTGTACGCCGACCTTGCCGCCGGTCTGTACGGTTTATGAGGGCACATGGCCGTTTGTTCCAATCTGTAGGCAGAAACCGACGCCGGTGAAGCAGGTGGAATCGGTCCTCATACGGTACCCATGGCAGAGTTTGGGGCTATATCCGTGAAGATGAATTGCTCAACTGACAGGAGAACATCGGGGGCTGAATGGCATTAACTGGCCGTGTCATTAAAGGCATCTACAAACTACTGGACGAGATCGGTAGCGGCGGTATGGCGACGGTGTACGTCGCCCGCAGCTTGCTGACTAACGAAATCGTCGCCGTCAAGATCCTGCACAGCCATATTGTCGAGCAGACGAAGTTTGTCAAACGCTTCAAGCGGGAGGGCAAGATCCTGTCAGGCCTGCTCGACCGGCACATCATACGAGTCTGTGACTATGGCGTAGATGATAACCTGCACTTTATAGTCACCGAGTACGTCACTGGATTCACGCTAGATGCAAGCCTCGAAGGGCTTGGTCCCTTGAATGTTGATTTGGCGCTTGGTATTGCCCGGCAGGTGGCCGAGGGACTACGAGTGACTTCCGACCACAGTATTGTGCACCGGGACATCCGGCCGGGGAACTTGATGATCACCCGTGACGGTGTCGTTAAGATCGCTGATTTCGGGATCGCGAAGAGTCTAGGACTTCCCCGTATCACCGAACCCGGCTTTCTTCCCGGAGGCACCCCGTTCTACATTTCACCGGAACAGTTGAAGGGCGACGTAGATATCCGCTCTGACATCTACTCTCTAGGGGTGACTTTATATGAGATGTTGATCGGCCAACCCCCCTTCATAGGAGAGAATGCGGTTGAAGTTGCTTTGAAGATCGAAAAGGTCCCTCCACCTTCACTGAGCAAACAGAGAAATGACATCTCTCCCGAACTTGAGGCATTGGTGCATAGTTGCTTGGCCAAACAACCTCAGGATAGATTCCAGACCCCACAGGAATTTATAGAGGCCATAGATAAGATTCCGGGTATTACTACGGCGGAGGAAACTACCATTGCGAAAGCAGTTGCCCAAATGGCTGATTCAATGGCTTGTGGAGAACCCACACTTCTCCCAGCAACTGCTCCCTCTGAGGGGGCCGCTTTGGTCACGAGCAGTGGGCAGCGGTTTCCCATCAGAGGTGCCGTGGTCAGGATAGGTCGCAAGGACAGGCACAGGGGTATCTATCCTGATATTGATCTGCGTCCGCTGGATTCGCGTCGCCAAGTCTCCCGGCTGCACGCGCAGATCCGGCGCAAAGGAGAACGGTGGGTCGTCCTTGAGGAGAATGGCGTCCTCAATGGGACCTGGGTGAACAACCGTAGAATACGGGCCGGAGTAGAGGTGCCTATCAAACATGGTGACAGACTTCGTCTCGCCGGTGTCCGGTTGATCTTTGAAGAACGATAGCATTCGTCTGACCACGGCTAAGTGAGCAAAGGGTCGCTAGCCGATGGGATGGAAGCCGGGGGTAGCAATTCGCCAAAGTCTTATCACATACAAGAGGAGGCGACACAATGCGTCTAAGTGGGTTAGAATTGGTCAATGGGCGGATTATCTGCATCGGTCTATTGACAATTAGTGGAGAACGAATCAAGGAGATGCGCCGTCCAAGCACACCTTCGGCAGCGCTGGTTACAAGCAGCGGACACATCTTTCCGCTAAGGAAACCGATGGTGAGCATAGGGCGAACTGACCGCTTCAATGGGATCTTTCCGGAGGTTGATCTATCTGCTGAAGATCCCATGAGATACATTTCACGGCGACTTGCCAGATTGCTTCGCAAAGGCCAACAGTGGGTACTTGTTGAGCAGCCTGGAGCGAAGCACGGCACCTATCTCAATGGGCGCAGGCTGGGCCCTGGGGTTGAAACCCCGGTGAGAAGCGGTGATTCTATCCGCTTAGCAAGGACCAAGCTGACCTTCCGGTCAAGAAGCAATTACAGTTAGATTCCGCCTAACACTAATCTCAATGATGTTAGCCATCGCATTCAGTGCGACTTATCTTTCGGTAGCTCAATGAATTGAATTCTGAGAGCGGGGGAGCATTATGAGCAAGAAGGGCTTGAAGGCAATCTGTGGCTTGGTGCTTTGCATTGGCTTACTAACCGTGGTTGTTACGCCACTGATTAGCTCGGCGCAAGAGCCCAAGGACGTGACCATCAACTACATCGAAGCGGTCCGCGTTGCTGAGATCCCGCCGTATGAGGTACACGCCTACGTAACGGTATCCGACGCCGATGGGGCCCCGATCCCTGGAATAGACGCAGCCAACTTCACAGTACTCGAAGACGCTAAGAAGATGACCATCACTGAGGTAGCAACGGCAGTGGATAGCATAGCCGTGGTCCTTGTGCTCGATACCAGCGACAGCATGCGGGTGCCAGATCAATCGGGAAGGGTGCCGATAGACGAAGCCAAGAAGGCAGCAGCGGATTTCATCTGGAGCCTGGCCGACCAGGACAAAGTTGCCGTATATAGCTTCAACGAGGAGGCGACCCTTGAGATAGACTTCACCATAGACCACGGTGCGGCGATCAATGCGGTGAATCACCTGACCACAAAGCCAAAATGGACTTGTCTCTACGATGCGGCTTTTGAGGGGGTGAACAAGACTGCAGAGATCCCAGAAGGGAGGAGGGCTATCGTTCTTCTCACTGATGGCGTGGATCAAAGCGACTCAGAACGCAGGCCATGTAGCCAAGTGAGGCTTGAAGATGTTAAAGCTAAGGCCGCGGAGATCAATGTCCCCCTCTACACGATAGGGTTAGGGTCCGAGGTATACCTCAATGCGCGGGCTAAGCAGGATTTGGGGAGCTTGGCCAAGCGCACTGGTGGGCGAAGCCTTTTTGCGCCTACCTCAGCCGAGTTAGGGGGGCTCTTCGGGGTCATCGCTAATCAACTGAAGAATCAATACGTGATCAAGTATAGATCTGGGGCCGCCAGTGCGGGGCACCATAGCCTCAAAGTAAAAGTGCAGCATAAAGCCTGGCAAGACGATGACCAAAAGGGATTCTATACGCCACCTATACCGACAATTGAATCTGTTACTGTTAGCGCGCCTGGCCCGGTAACCCAAGGTGAAATGGTGTCCATTGAAGTGACGGTTACCTACCAGAGTATGGTAAAGAAGGTCCAGTTCTATGTTGATGGCGAAGCGCAGCCTCCGGTAACCTTGCCACCCTATGTCTGGCAATGGGATACTACTGAAGTCTTGGCAGGGCCCCATACTATAAGAGTCCAGGTTCACGACGACAAGGGTCCAACGGATGCTAGAGAGCTGAGCATTGAGATCAAGGCGCTGCCGACGTTGACGCCGACACCTGCACCTAGGCCCACGCCTACACTCGCACCCACACCCATACCTTGCAGACCAGAGATTCTTTTTGTGAGCCCACCCGAGGGGTTAGTTCAAGATGAAGTGACAATTGAAGCAGAAGTTGCCACCTGCCAAAGTAGGGTGAAGAAAGTTCAATGTTACATAAATGATAAACCAGAACCTCCCATGACCTCGCCTCCCTACCGCTTTGCGTGGGACAGTGCTCAAGCTGGTGCAGGCCATCATACGCTCAGTTGTGAGGTTTACGACAACGAGGGCGTGGCTGACACTGCGAAGAGAAGTGTACGTGTTCGAGAGGGAATTAACTGGTACACAGTTGCTCTCCTGGTTTTGGCTGTGGGGCTTATGGCAGGAATTGTAGTCTTGCGAAGACGTCGGCGGGAACTTGAGTTCTTTGAGGAGGAGTATATACCTCCAGATGAGATCTCAGATCAGGTGACGCGTGAAATGGATGAGGAGACGAGAGACGTATCTATGGAGCCAATAGCGACTCTGGGAGTCATCCAGAGCGTCGAGCTCAGCCCAGGTGAGACGTTTGAGTTGTTCGCCCGCAGTACCAGTATTGGTCGTGGTGCGGACAACGATATTCTCATCCCAGACCGGCCTGTCTCCAGGGAGCATGCCAGTCTCATATTTGAAGAGGGCCGCTTCCGGATTTTCGACGTAGGCAGCACTTTCGGCACTAAGGTAAATGGGGCTCCAGTCCCAGCTGAAGGAGTCCGGTTGAGAGACAAGGATAGGATACAACTAGGAACACGCACGGTGCTGGAGTTCACCCAACTGGAAGTGGAGAGATGCCCAACGGGCGAGGAGACTCGGCAGGTGGAGGGCGAAGAGGAAACTCAGGATATGGGCGAGGAAATAGAGAGCACGGAAGACACCCGAGACATGGACAAGCTGGAACAGGACTAAGTCGTGGAAGCATCAAATCGTGTGAATCAATAGGCTTGTGCGTATTCGCCACAACAAAGTCTCCCGCTTCCGGCCGGGTTGCGGACTTGACGTGGTCTAAGAGCCAATCTTCTCAACGGTTGTGCCTAGGTTATCCCATGGTTGACTGAAGTGTACTCCGTCAGGGGAACGATATGCGCAAATTATGTTCAAGGTGCAAAACTGAAGCTGAGGACATGCAGCAGACCTTCTGTGCTCAATGTGGGGCCAGGCTGACAGTGGAGCTTGAAGAGGGTGACAAGATCGGCAGCATCGAGATCATTGCCAAGCTACCCGAAGGCGACGGAGGCATGGCCACGGTCTATAGGGCTAAGCTGCCGGGTAGAAAGGGGCATGTGGCGCTGAAAATAGCCCATGACAGACCCTACGAATACAGTGCCTTGCAAACGGAAGCCAATGTGTTAAGTGAGCTCGACCACCCTAACATCGTGAGGATCATCCCCCTCTCTTTAACGGAAGATAAGCAAGACGGCTATGTCGAAAAGAAATACATTGGTGGTGAACCCAAGTGCTATATCGCCTTAGAATACATTGAGGGCTACTCCTTGAGGAGGCTCCTGAAGCACAAGGGGAAACTTGAACCGCCCGAGGTCCTGAACATCGTGCGCCAGATCGGTCCGGCTTTGAGCTACGCCCATTCGAAGGGAATCGTGCATTTAGACATCAAACCGTCCAATATTCTCCTTTCAAAGGATGGGCGTCGAACAGTGCTATCCGACTTTGGTATCATGAGGCCTTATCATACTGGCCGCCGTGATAAGACAGGCAGAACTATTGGCACAGCCGGTTATATGTCGCCCGAACACATAACCCGCGCCGGTGTGGACCATCGTTCCGACATCTTCTCCCTGGGTGTAGTCCTATACGAGATGCTGACAGGAAAGGGTGCTTTCAAGGAAAAGACTACGAGCCAAACCCTGGCCGCCGTGATCCACAAGGACCCAGCTCCACCTTCCGAAATTAACCCGGATATTTCCCCAGATTTGGAACAGGTCGTTCTGAAGGCTCTAAAAAAGGATAAGCGGGAGAGATTCCAGACTACCAAGGAGTTTATCACCGCCTTACAGGATGCGATCCCTCAACCGAGGCCTGTCTGGAAGAAACCGGCCACCGCGTTGGCCGCTGTGGCAGTGCTTATTGGTTTGGTATGGACTTGGTTCCGAGGATTGCCACCACCCCCGGTCACGATAACACCTCTGCCAACGTTAACGCCGTCGCCCGCAGTGATCATACCGTCGGCCACGCCAACGCCTGAAGCAGCACCAATGTCGCCGACACCATCGCCTAGGGTGACCACGCCGACGGACACGCCAACGCCCGAAGTATCTCCAACATCGCCGACACCGTCGGCCACGCCAGAGCCAACCTCTACGTTGGAACCGACCGCTACCCTTACAACAACGCCTACTACACCAACCCCTGCAACACCAACCCGCCCCTTGTACACGCCAGCGCCTGTCACTGGGGCTACGCCCGAGTGTCCCAAACCCGAGGCCCGGCTTTGTTATCCAACAGTGAACGCCGTGCTCAAGGGACCGGTCGAGATCCTTGGTTCGGCAAAGATTGAAAGCTTTGACTACTACAAGTTCGAGTTTCGCCACGAGGGTGCATTCGAGTGGTCGTTCCTGCGGCGCTTTGAGGAACCTGTGGCTGATGGCCTACTCGGCGTTTGGGACACCACCAACCTACCTGCTGGCAAGTACTGGTTCCGTTTGGTGGTAGTCAAGAAAGACGCGAACTACGAGCTTTGCGAGGTGCCGGTTACCGTTGCACGCTGAGGTGAGAATCTGGTATGGGTAGGCCTATCGTGGCCATCGTTGGTCGGCCCAGCATTGGTAAGTCAACACTCTTCAACAGGCTGATGGGGAAGCGCTTGGCCATCGCAGATGAAGTTCCACGCACCCCCGCGACCACTTATGGCATCAGATGAGATCGACTTTTGCAATTAGGCCCAAGTAGGGGAAGAATAAAGTATAGGCGACGAACTGTCATACATTCTGGTTTGAGGAGGCGACGGCCCAAATGGCAGAGAAGATCAAGTTCGAGGTGGGAAAAGCCAGTCATCCTGGCCGTAAACGGGATCATAATGAGGACAGCCTCGGCTTCTTTGAGCCAGAGGATCCCGACCAGCTTGCTGAAAGAGGAGCTATTTATATTGTTGCTGATGGGATGGGCGGCCACGAGGCGGGTGCAGTTGCCAGCGACCGCGCTTGGCGAAAAGTGATAGATGAATACTACTACGGTGATCCTGCTCTTGGCATAAAGGAAAGTTTGGAGAGGGCCATTAAGATCGCTAATGAGGAGATATATGGGTTAGCTTCCCGTAACCCGCCCTGGGCGGGGATGGGATCTACCATCGTGGCAGCCGTCTTGCATGGCGAGAATAAGCTGTACGTCGCTAATGTGGGCGATAGTAGAGCTTACCTTGCGCGTGGTGACGAAATAAGGCAAATCACAAAGGATCACTCTTGGGTCCAGCAGCAGATAGATGCTGGCAATCTTACCCCAGAGGAAGCCAAGAGGCACCCTCGTCGCAGCGCCATTACTCGTTCTTTGGGCAGGCGGCCTGATGTTCAAGTGGATGTCTTTGAGGAAGAATTGCAGCCGGACGATAAACTGATTCTTTGCTCTGATGGATTATCTGATGTCGTGAGAGATGAAGAGATTGCAAAGATCGCCTCCAGCTACAAGGCACAAGAAGCTGTTCAGAAGATGGTTGATCTAGCCAACCATCGAGGGGGACCCGACAACATCACCGCTATTGCCCTCAGCTACCCTACAGGCATTGCAGGGCCGACTGGGGTTTTGAAGTGGCTCGCTGGTCTGGGCATATTAGCTGTTGTTGCCATGGGAGCTATTGTTGGACTAAAATATATTGTTGGGCCTCCGACTCCGAGCCCTACTCCTCACATCATAACTCTAGCCAGTCCGTCTCCGACGACACTGGTGCCTCTAACACCTACACCAGTGGCTCCAACACCTACACCGGTGCCTTCAACACCTACTCCCGCTGCTAGCCCTGCTCGTACTACGACTCTAACCACTCCGCCTGCGACGACACCAGCGCCGACAACGCCGACCCCCTCGCCCACACCAAAGCCAACCTCGACGCTGGAACCGACCGTCACTCTTACACCAACCCCTGCTCGACCAACCACCCCAACGTATACGTTAACCCCAGCACCAATATCAGCCCCCCTCCCTGCACCGATCCTGAGAGCGCCCGAGTCTGGGGCCACATTCGACAGCCCTAGCATCACCTTGCATTGGGAGTGGACGAAGGAGCTGGCAGGTGACCAATGGTTTGTTGTGTCTATTCACGCGTTGGGTTGTGACATACCACAGTGGCCCCAGCCTTGGACAGAGCAAGTGCAAGCCCGCATACTGCAAGTTTTCCCGCCTGATCGCGGTTGCAACTACGCATGGAAGATAGTGGTTGCGCGCTCGGATGCAGATGGCACACTGGTGGAAATCAGCGAACCGAGCCAAGAATGGAACTTCTGGTGGGTGTGGCCCAAAAAGGCCCCCACGAAAGAGCCAACGTCTATACCAACAAAGGAACCCGTAACTCCTGAAACAACTTCCGGTTGCTAAAGACCGAGGATTCCGAACCATAAAGATAAGCCTAGGCACTTATCAAGGAAGGAGTGACAAGCCAATGTTTGTCTCAAACCAAGGACAGAGAGTTCGTACCATTACAATATTGGCATTGCTATTCTTGATCTTTGGTTTGCTTTCTGCAGCATCAGTGGGGGTGTCTCCTACCAACGCGCTTAACAATGGAAATCTGTCATTGATAGTTGCAGGCTCGTCCATAGAAGCGGCTGTCCTTGTAGAGACAGAAAGACCACAAGACAGCAACCTGAAAGATGTCACGCCAACACCTACCAGCACTAACACACCAACGCCTACGAATACGTCGACGTCTACTAGCACACCAACAGCAACACCCACAGGTACAACCGCCACACTAACGTCTACAAGTACAAGCACTGCCACGCCAACACTTACAAGCACAAGCACTGCTACGCCAACATCTACTAATGCGCCGACGCCTACGAATACACCAACACCGACACCTACACCGTTTGTTGACCTTTCGAGTTCGACGAAGCACGTTGATAAGAACAAAGCCAAGCCAGGAGAAGTCCTCACCTACACCATCACTTTGACCAATACAGGGAATACACAAGCAAGTGGAGTAACAGTGTTGGATAGATTGCCTTCGGATGTAGAATATAATGGACACCTACGATGCCGTACGCCGGCACGCGGGTGGGGGGAAGAAACGATATGGTGGACCGGGGAGGTCGGCGTTGGAAGTCCCGTTACAGTAACCTATCAGGTGAAGGTGAAAACGGGCGTAACCGAAGGCACGGTTATCGCAAATACAGCACTAATTCAATATGAAGGAGAGTCATTCGAGACCTCTGTCACAATGACGACTGTCGAGTGGTATAGAACTTACTTGCCCCTTGTCATAAAGAGATATTACTATTGTATTCCTCCAGCGTACATCTCTGAACCAAATGACTCCATTGGTAATGCGCAGGGTCCTTTGTGCCATGATGAGATTTACGAAGAATATATCGAATCGGAGGATGATGATGACTTTTATTACATATGGATTTTGCAAGAGGGCACGGTTGAGATCAATCTTACCAATCTTACCAACTTTCCCCCAGGAACGGATTACGATCTTTTCCTATATGACGACAACATTGAGAAAGTAGCTGAGTCACGCAATTTTGAGCACGAAAATGAGCAGATTGTTTCGCAGGTTGGGCCAGGGAAATACTATATTTGGGTGTTTCCTTATACGGGCTACAGTAACACCGACCCTTATCATCTCATGTGGACCTTTTACTAGCATGCTGTGAGAACTCCCACATCTAAGAGAATGACGTTACAGTCTATAGCTCGGCGGTCTTAAGCTCAATACTGTTCGGTTAATCGCTGCCGGTCGAGTAGTGTAGCGTATCGAGACCAAGGCGCTGGGTCGAATGCGCTCGGAGCCTCTCAAAAGCTGCTCGCTACGAGCAGGGTTCTTGATCGCGTGTTGATGCAGGGGTAAGCTGTGGTCTAATGGCCATAGCTTTTTTAGGCCGGATTGATCAGGACTCTTCGCCCAATTGCCCAGCCCGCTTCAACTGCGCAAACACGGGGGTCAGTCCAGCGATCTGCAATCCGTCCGCTTCAGTCGAACTCGTAGATGGCATCTTGCCAACACGCCGCGCGCATTTCGGAACGGCATGACGGCAAACGCTGTAGTGTTTGCAGCCGTTTATCTTACCATGCCACCACTTTCAGACTTTCGATTTCGTTGAAGTGCTCGTCACGTGTAACCAGTGTCAATTCATGCTGAAGCGCAATCGCCGCAATCCAAATGCCGTTCTCGGGTATAGGACGCCCTTTCATGCGTAGTCCGTTCTTGATTTCACCATATCGGTGTGCAGTATCAGTATCACATCCCGACACCACGCTACTCGCGGCAAACTCATCAATGCGCGTGAGATTCTCCTGCACCCGCACCGATTTCCGCGCCCCGTAACACATCTCACCAATCGCGATGCTGGGAACAAATGTTTCCTCTGCCCCTGCAAACTTCTCCTTGACCGCCGTATCATCTGCGAACAGGGCGATAATAATGTTGGTATCCAGCAGGTATCTACCACTCATTTGTGTCAACCCGTTCGCAACCTTGTTCGATGGCAAGGCGCATATGCTGTAGGTCGTCTAGCGGTATCACACCAGCGAAGCGCAGAAGTTGTTGACCAGGGACGCCATGCGGAACCGAGGCAGCGAGCGCGCGTGTAAACTCAAGTACTCGCCACTGCAATTCGTATGGCAGAACTTCGAGTTGTTCAATTACCCTATCCATGATAAGTGTATTCATTTTGCCCTCCTGTTCGCTATCATACCAGTCGCCCTTGAGAAAACCAATGGGTTACTGTCATGAGACCTTGCAGTCGGTTGGTTTCACAGGACGCCGCACTGCAACGAAATGGCTGCAAAGTCATTGCTTCCTGTCATACAACTGGCTCCAAGGGCGATCATCCACCTGCTTTCGGCCGGTGGATGCCCCATCCCACTGACAGCCATATTCTACCACATCGGGCAGTTCGGCGCAACCCCTGAAAAAGAAAAAAAGCAAACGCGTGGTTGACATTTTCATGCCTTGTGCTATAATCTACGCCTGTGGGGGAATCGGGGGAAGGGTTGGCAGAGG
>Ga0209991_10000285_pt1 | contig 22568 bp, 18 predicted proteins | sample ChitaG_FD_183167 | JGI IMG/M metagenome (GOLD analysis project Ga0209991, IMG submission 183167) | Deep subsurface microbial communities from South Pacific Ocean to uncover new lineages of life (NeLLi) - Chile_00310 metaG (SPAdes)... | ecosystem: Environmental > Aquatic > Marine > Oceanic >... | reverse complement strand
GTCAATTCCTGTTATAAGATTGAGCGAGCGGGCTTCTCCAAAAGTTGTATAAACATTAGCCAGCTGGTTTACTGCCAGATAATAATCTCCGGCATCGTTGGCATCTGCAAAAATAAAGTCAATGTCTCCATCCAGGTCATAATCCAGGGTAATACCCATATCAATATCATGAGGGTAAGGAGTAATTGTTAAACAATCATTTAAGCATTCAAACTGGAAATCTATTGGAAGACCTTCTCCTTCTATAATTCCTTTATTTCTGAAAAGATACATTCTAGCGTCATTCCCGGCACGCCACTTGTCATTTGCGCACATGATATCGATCAAACCGTCCTGATCAAAGTCATCCACACAGGTTGCAACTGTGCCTATGCAGTTTGTATTGGGAATAGGAATCTCAAAACGGGTAAAGTTACCTGTTCCGTCATTTTCGTAATAAACCAGATAGGGAACCCACTCAACCGAACCGACCACGATATCTGTGTCCCCGTCATTGTCAAAATCAGCAGCATCGATAGAGGAACCCCCCATAAGTGAACCCGTAGGAAAACCGGGCTGCTGGTCATAGCTGAGTTCTGTTATTGTAAAATTAGCAAGGTCAAAATTCCCGGAACCGGGATTTCTTACTAAATATATCTCATTCTGACTGACAACCAGAATGTCTGTATCTCCATCCTTGTCAATATCCACGGAAACCATGTGGTCTGATGACCACCGGCAGTAAATGCCGGCATCTTGAAACTTCTGTGTAAAATTCAGGTTTGGAAAATTGAAGTATCGGGCAAAATCAGGGTCATTTACTGTCCCGCTATTGATATACATACAAGCCACAAATCCGTCATATGCAGCATCGTCATTCTCGTCTTCATAAAAGAAAAAATCGATCAATCCGTCATTATTATAATCTCCAACGGTTATAGCAGCCGGACCAACGTTATAACCCCAGTCATATGTTTCAAAAGGATCGATATCAAAAATAAGACCGTCATCATCCACCCCATCCAGGTCCAAATCCTCAAAACGATTCAACAGAAGAACCAATTTATCATCTCCGACAACACTGACATCCAGACCGATTAAATCGGGCAGATTATCGCCATTAAAGTCCCCGGCGTCGCAGACATAAATCATTGCTCCCATGCCCACAGGTTCAGTAACTTCCAGGTTGCCTCCCAGCCAGTTTAAAGTTACGGGCCCTGGAGGCCAGTATGCAACAGAAGAATATTCCGTATTTTTATACAGCTCCGTGTTGAAATTTTCAGTAATCGTTTCCACATATTCGATACATTCCACTTGAGCCCAAAATTTTAAGGCAAAAATGGAGATAAGTATGACCAACGGAAAAAAAAGCGTTAAAGCTCTCTTTTTTTTGCTCATTTTAACCTCTCTATATAATTGAGTAAATCTTTTTCCCTGGAAAAACGAATTGGATTATGACCCCGGAAGCTGAATAGCCAGTTCAACCTCTATCCTCGAGGTTGTAACGATGGAGCCTGTGCCGGAAATCCCGATGCATACTAAAAGAGCATCAGATGGGTCAGGAGTTCCGCCAGTTGCTTCATCATCAATTAAAAACGCTACGTATGTATAACGGAGATCGTAAGTCCCCCCTGTCTGAACATAAGGCTCTCGGAAATATATAAGATAGCCCACATTAGCTGTTCCGTCTCCATCAGGATCAATCAAATCCAGCAATTCCTGGTCGGTTTTTTTCCTAAAATAATTACTCGATTGGGGATCATCGATCCCAACAATTTCTGTTAGATAATGCCCGTCAAATCGGACCCAGCTGCCATCTGCAAAGGATTCTTCAATCGTAGTCCATGCAATATCAAATCCCGCTTCGGCAGCATTGTAAGCCTGCTGTTGTACACGGATATTCCCTGCAACTCTCGGACCTGTACCAGTCACCGTAAGAAGCACAAGACCAGTAACCTGTAAAAAGGCCAGTACCATAATAACAATAACCAAAGCCATTCCCTTCTCACGAGCGGAAATGACTGACGGATTATTTTCCACTTGAAACCTCTTTTTTATCTTCACAGTACCCTCACTATATTGTCCCGATATTATAGACATTTAAAGACATGTTTCTGATACTGGCAGTTGACTCAAGAAAAAATCTTCTCCGTTTGTCCATTTGAATTCCAGCAGGAGAATCTGCAACCACCGGTTTTCCGTAAACATACTGCAGCTCAGTTGGAGGAGCCCCTGAATAACCCACATAAGGATTCTCAGTTCTTCCAAGGACAAGGATTCTTACCAACCGAATCCCCTTCACAACTGCAGGAGTATCTGTCCAGGTGAAATTATCATCCCAGTTCAGGAAATCATTAATATCAATCGTGGTATCGGCGTTGTTGTCATCGAGCTGTTGGTCGCCATCAAGGTCTCCAAGGTACTGGAACTGCAGGTCTTCAATGTTTAAAGCCAGAGCCAGATGGTCGTAAACACCATTTGCAGAATTCCACTGAGAAACGTACATGACTTCCGGCAGCCCTAAGTAGCCGCTCGTTCCCGTAGTTAAACCCGGATAATTCCCGTTAACATCAAGCCAGTATGTCTTAAGCTCGACAAAATGAACTGTTCCCCCCACATAGTCAGGCCCAGCCCCGCCAGGCGCCAATGTGTTGGGCAAAGGCTCATTGATCGTATTAAATGTTATTGTGTTAGCAACTAAATCTACGCCAGTGATACGGCCTAATTCCCCATTTGTAGTATTTAAATCAGGGTTTGGCAGAATGAGGATTGCCCTGTCGACATATCCCACTGGATCAGCAGGATAGGCATTTGCGTTATAAGGATAGAGGTCAAATTCATTCGGCTCAAGAGTAATAGATCCTGAAGCAGGGGCATAACTTAGAATGACAAGTCTTAACGGGTCTGAGTTGCCAAGGATGGTTAATCTATCGCTTTGAACCGAAGCCCCGCTCTGGTTGGGATCATTGTTCACTCCCTGGAGGAAATACCCTGCAAATGGCTGGGGCAGGCCAGCCCCTACAGATTTGATATCTCTGGAGACAAAAAACATGGCTGAACGAACATCATGCTGAAGAGCTGCAAATTGCTGCTGGTCAACTGCAATTCTGTTGCTCCCCGTATACAGAGATAAAACGACAAGTACAAGAACCAGCATGATAGCGCCGCCGACTAAAACCTCCATAAGAGTAAACCCGCGCGTCAGGTGACTCCTTGAAGGCTGAAAAGGTTCATTTAAAATCTTGTTTTTTTTCATATTCTTTTTATGTTTTGCTATGGCTAATTAATCACCTGCTGATTACCGTGCTTATATCAGCTCTGATTTTATATTGGCTAGAGTTCTGGATAATATCATTTGTACTCACTTCCGCCTGGGCGCCTGGATAAACCCGAATTCTCACATTCCAATAAAATCCTGATTGCTGAATCTCAGTCACTCTTCTGAAATCAATTATCCCATCACTATTAACATCTATTTGTTCATCAACCGGATTCAAAGCCAAAAGCTGTAAATTAGCTGCTGTCTGATTCCTGAGGAAGTCAATCTGCTGCTGTGCCAAAAAAATCGCATTGGTCACCCTATCTGAGCGAGCATTGTTCATAATGCTAAAAGTGAACAGCTGAGCTAAACCCAACATGGCGATCCCAACAAGCGCAATCCCTAATACAACTTCTAATAGAGAAAAACCTTTATTTTTTGCAGTTTTTCCAGAACTTCTATCCAAAAATTGTCCTCCTGAAGACCTTAATCTGGATTTAATACTTTTACAAAGAATAGCCATTTTAATCACTCTGAGTCTTACTGTAGTGGACAGAGCCTCCAATAAACACACTAATAACCCTCTGATCAGGTTGATTCAATCGCTGTAATTTTTGACTCCGCAAAGCAACACTGTTTTTTGAAGTGTTGTAGTTTGAGACAAAACCCAACGGTGAAAATTGGATTATATCACTCGGTAAATTTACGGTTATATTAAATTTTTGTGGGATCACTTTTTGTACAAATCCCGGCATTGTATTCCATACGGCTGCAGTCTCTTCTCGTTCGATGGTATAAGCCCACCCGTAGCTTTCATTCGAAAATCTCACTCTGTGGTTCAATCTTGTTTTAACCGCCTGAAATTTTGCCCTCTGTAAATTCATCATCACTTCTCTTGCTGTATTCTCTAATTCCCTTGTTTCCAACGTATTCATGACATTCGGATAAAACATGATTGCCAGAATTCCTATGATTCCTACGGCAACCAAAATCTCAAGCATACTAAATCCTTTCTGGTTGTATGAGATTTTGTCCCTAATCAATTGTTACTCCCTACCCGTTTTTTCCGATTTTATTCCTTTTTGTAATAATTTGCAAGAGACCCTTCCAATATACATATCTTGTGTTTTTATTCATTACTTAATATATTATATTCTCATTTCTCGTCAATACTCCTTTAAGATGAATCCATAGGTGATTTATCTTCTTACAGCCTAATCTTATAAAACAACATTTTTCACCCCAAAAGACTATAAGGGGTTAGGTCTTGGTTTTGGCTAATTATCCAGAGAAAAAAGAGGATCGCCTACTTGTTCTAAATTGAAGGGGTTTAATTTATCAAATTCACAAGGTTCCCGAACAAGTAGCCTGCCCCTTTTTTTGTTCCTTTTTTAAGGAGCTCTATCTATATTTTTTTAATCTCAAAAATATCCCTTGTTTCCTTCCCGATCCTAAACTTCTCAGAGACAGGAAGCCCAAGAATCCAGACTATATCCTCTCCAGATAGAAAAACAGGCAATCTCTCTCTCCCGGATAAGGGAATACCTTTAGCCCTCATTATTTCCTTAAGCTTCTTCTGGCCAGGAGCTCCCAGCGGTTGATAGCGATCTCCTTCTCTCCGGTTTCGAACCAACAGAGGAAACTTTAGTTTTCCCAAATCCAGGAAAGCCCTTGTCTGATCATCAAAACTGATATAGAGGGAATCTATCTTCCTAATTTTATTTCCCTTAAACTTTAATTTTAGTTCAACAATCTCAAGAGGTTTTTCCCCTTTCCACGTGTAATTATATCTTATTTTTTGAGGAGTTCCTTTTTTTAAAAACACCTGCCCTTGCTCTCTCCGTAAAACAATGTCTTTTTTTAAAGTGTTTTCCTTGCCCTCTTTCATTTCTAAAACGGATTCGACATCCTCAAAAGAGATCGCTCTCAGATCTCCTTTTAACTCAGAAATAAAATTTCGGACAACCCGCCTTGCCAGTGCACGAGGAAAAGAAGATAAAAATTCCAAATCGAGAGAGATCCGGTTGTTCTTTTTTAAAATAGCTCCTTGAGTTTTTTCTTGAGTAATTCTTTCCAGGAGGCTGTCTTCCTCACGAACAATAGAGGCCAATCTACTCAAATGAAGAACGATTTGAGGCTCGAAATTTTTCTTTAAATATGGAAAAAGATCCAGCCTGATCCTGTTTCTTAAAAAACGGCGGTCAAAATTGCTTTCATCGACACAGAACTTGATCTTTTTTTCTTTAAGATACTCCTCAATTTCTTCGCGCTCAATCTGGATGAGAGGTCTGACAATTTTTCCCTCCACAACTGGAAAAATTCCCGCCAGCCCTCGAAGCCCGCTTCCCCTCATAAGCCGCATGAGTAAAGTCTCTGCCTGATCGGTTTTTGTATGACCTGTGGCGATTTTAGCCCCACCAATCTCAAGAGCGGTTTTTCTAAGGAAATCATACCTGAGTTCTCTTCCTGCCTCCTCCGTGTTTACCTTCCTGATCCGTGCATAAGCGTGAACATCTTCGTTTCGAACATAAAGAGGAAGGGAATATTCCTGAGCCAAACGTCTGACAAACCGTTCATCCTCCTCTGCTCTCCGTCGAAGTTTGTGGTTAAAGTGTCCCAAAAAAAGCTTAAAAGACCATTCTTCTTGAAGTTCAAGGAGCAAGTTTAGAAGGCCCGTAGAATCAACTCCCCCTGAATAAGCTATAAGAATCTTATCCTTTTTTTCAAAAAGTTTGAATTCCTGAATGGTCTTTTTGATTTTCTCTAAAATCATTTACCCCGGACCTAAATCTAATTTTATTCGGAAATTAGCTCACCTCATTTTTACAGGCCTGAAAAACGAGCTTTCCACCGATCTTTTCCGAAGAGTGGCTATTGAAGTGGCGGTGGAGGGACTCGAACCCCCGACACTGCGGATATGAGCCGCATGCTCTAACCTCCTGAGCTACACCGCCGGTGGCTAAGATTTTAGCCAAATCCCCGATTGAAGTCAATTTAAGCTTACCCGAAGGTTCCTCCAACTTATTTTCTGAATCAAATCCCTACAGAGAAAATTGGGACAGTCCCCATTTTTTCTTTAAACAATTATCCTGGAGATCAACGGGTTAATCCGCGAAACAATTTCATAATTAATTGTTTCCACCAATAAAGCCAGGTCATCAGCCGTAATAGCCTCCTCCCCATCACTTCCAATTAGAATGACCTCATCTTCCAGATTTATCCCTGGAACATCAGTGATGTCCGCCATGATAAAGTCCATTGCCACCCTTCCCCGAATAGGAGCCCTTTGCCCCCTGATTAAAACATAAGATGAATTTGATAAGCCGCGGCTGTACCCATCATAATATCCAACCGGAAGAACAGCCAGCACAGTTGCACGAGTTGTCCTGTAAGTGCAGCCGTATCCAATAAAAGAACCCTTTGGAACTTTTTTTATCTGGGCAATTCTTGTTTTCCAGGAAAGTACCGGCTTTAAGAGAAGTGGCTTACGTCTTTGAAGAAGGCAGGAAAGATAAGTCTCTTTTGAGGGCCAAAGTCCATAGATGCCTATTCCGGCTCGAACCAGATCAAAATAAGTCTCAGGAAAAAGAATGGCTGAGGCTGAGCAGGACATATGTTTAATAGGAATCTTTATATTATTTTTTTTCAACTCGTGAAGAATATTATTAAAATTCTTGAGTTGGAACTGGGCATAGGTATGGTCGGTTGTATCTTCGATGTTGGCAAAATGAGAAGAAAGACCCTCAATAGCCAGTTCCGGGAATTCTTGGATTTTATTTATAAAAGAAATAACCTCTTCTCCGCTGATTCCCTGGCGAAAAGTACCTGTCTCAACCTTTACATGAAGAAGAGCTTTTTTATTAAGCTGACGGCAGATGGCTGCTAACTCGTTGATAGCCTCCAAATTGTAAACAGTTAAACGCAAATCATGAATAACAGCTTCTTTTAAACCATCAAGAGGGATGTAACCTACAATAAGAACTGGGCAATTAAATCCCTTTTTGCGAAGAAAAATTCCTTCTTCAAGAGAATCTACTCCCAGCCAATCGGCACCAGCTCTTAAAACAATATCTGAAACCTCCATAATCCCATGACCGTAGGCATTAGCCTTCACCATAACCAACAGTTTTCTCTTCTCTCCAATGAGCTTGCGGAATTGTTGGATGTTGTGAGAAAGAGCTGAGCTGTCTATTTCAACCCACTTCAAGAGTTTTTGTACCATTAATTTGAATTTTGTTAATAAGAAGGCTAAAGTTCAGTTTTGATCTTTTCCAGGTCAATGATATCCTTCAACTTTTCCTCTCTAAGAACAGTATCTTTTCTTTCCATCCCCGTGGAAACAATAACAATTTTGGCCTGGATGTAATCTTCAATAAGCTTAACATAATCTTTAAAAGCTTGAGGAAAAGAAGAGAATTCTGTGGTTTGCTGGATTTTTTCCTTCCACCCTCGAATCTTTTTATACTGAGGAGTGACTTTATCCAAAATCCAGTATTCTGAAGGAAAGCTGGGAAGAAGCTTTCCTTTGTATTTGTATCCCACACACACCATAATTTCTTCAAAACCATCAAGGACATCAGGCTTGGTCAGTGCAATCTGTTCTATCCCGTTCAAACGGCAGGAATACGATACCGCTACAGCATCAAACCAGCCACATCTCCTCTGGCGCCCGGTCGTTGCCCCAAATTCCATCCCTTTTTCTTGCAGATATTTTCCTGTCTCACCAACAACCTCTGTGGCAAAAGGACCGCTTCCTACACGAGTTGTATAGGCCTTTGTTACTCCCAATATCGAATTGAGCTTGAGGGGAGAGATGCCCAAGCCTGTACATACTCCTCCGGCAGACGAGCTGGATGAGGTGACATATGGGTAGGTTCCGTGGTCGATATCCAGGAGAGTTCCCTGAGCGCCCTCAAACAGGATGGATTTACCCTCTTTAATCTTCTCATTCAAAAGAAAAAAAACATCTTTGATATATTTTTTCATCTTCGCAGCAAAGAAGGCATATTCCTGATAGATCTTATCTGAATCCAGAAGAGCCTTATTATAATTCGCAAAATAAACATTTTTTTCTTCTACATTTTCCTCAATTTTTTCCTTGAGGATAGACAAATTCAAAAGGTCCCCGGCCCTGACTCCTCTCCGAGCCATCTTATCTTCATAAGAAGGGCCGATACCTCGGCAGGTTGTTCCAATCTTCTTCGTTCCTCTTTTATCCTCACTTATCCTCTCCATCAATGAATGATAGGGAAGAATAAGATGGGCATTTTTACTTATTACGATATTATCATCGATCCTTGCCCCGTACTTTTTTAACTCCTCAATTTCTTCCAGAAAAGCTTTGGGATCAATGACAACTCCGTTGCCAATAATACAAAGCTTGTCTTTATGAAGAATTCCTGATGGGATAAGATGAAGGATGATTTTTTTTCCGCTCACAGAGACCGTATGTCCAGCATTATGGCCGCCCTGATAACGGGCCACAACATCAAAAGATGGGGTAAGAAGATCTACAATCTTGCCCTTACCTTCATCTCCCCACTGGGTGCCGAGAACGAGCAAATTGGCCATAAAACTCCTTTTGAAAGCTTCTCGTTTTTTTGAAATCAGGATTAAATCTTATCGATAGAGAATTCTATCAGAAGTTGAGCTTCTAGACAAGGCTAAAAACTTAAGGCAGCTTGAAGTGAAAAAGAGTCGTTTTTCAGCTCTAAATCTTCCTCCCGGTTAAAGTCATACTCAAACTTAAGAAAGAAATTTTGAGATACTAAACACACAAGGCCAAGCGCCCAGCGGCTTCTTTTCTCTAATATTCCTGTTCCAGGAGCATCAGGGCTGAGAAAACCTGGTCCGTGGAATCCGTCTTCATACTTTATTTTCTGGTAACTTACTACAGGACGAAGGGCACCCATGTTGAAAGAAAGCTGAACAAAATATCCTTCAGCCTCTCCTGGCTCTAAACCTTCAGGGTTATCTAAATAGGCTTTCGAATACTCATAGAGAATCTGAAAACTTTCAGCCGACCAGACTAAATCAACTCCACGAAGAACCAGGTCTCGGCTGTTATCCTCATCATATTTCCCATTAAAATAGGAGTATGCAACTTCAGACCACTGGTTCAGGGCTAAGCCCACTCTTCCTCCTTTCCCCTTATCTACATTATTATCTCTGTACTGCTGACCTCCACTCAAATTTTCACTCTCAGAAAGCCCATTCCCCAAATAGGCTGAATAAAAAAAGCTTCTGGTTCGTCCTTCAAAGAGAATCCCTATATCTCTCCACCTTGAGGGAAACATATACTCTATATTAAGAGGGTCATTTACTAACATTGTCTGATGAGGTCGACTCGACAGATTGTATTTTCCGAAAGGAACCAGATAGAGGCCCAATTTAAGATTAAATGAAGTTGAGGGTTGGTAAGATATTAAAGCCTGATTGAGCTCAAATTGGTTCTCTTCAACAAACCGAATTTCGGAAACATAAAAAATTTTTGCCGTAACTGCACCTGAAAAAAACAATCCCACCTGAGCATTTTGGAAACTCCCATGGGACACATCAGCTTGATCCTGGCCTTTTATATACTCAAAAGAAAGATAACCTCTCGTTTCACCATGCAAAAATGGAATGAGTGAAAAAATTAAAAGAAAAAAAAGGAGGTTTTTCTTATTCATAATAACGAACACCCAGGATTACCTTTAAAACTGAATTATAATGATACCATACTTAATGTCAATCAAACCAACCGATACAGGTAAGCATCCTTATTTCCGTGAAAATTTCTTTGGAAGTCAGGCAATCTGGTTAGGAAGCCATCCGGAGGCGAGCGGGCATGGTTCCTCAAAGAGGAGAGCGAGCCGAGGAATAAGTGGATTTTCCTCGCTGGGGAAAATACACGGGCTGACGAATCAGTTTACCTGACTGTCTCTTTATCACGGAAATAAGGATGCTTACCCGATACAGAAGTGGCTTGATTTAGTATCCCATTTCTTTTATTATGTGTGTTTAATACAAATGAACGTCAAGTCTATTGGTTGCTTAGTGCTGGGATGGATCATTCCGGGATTAGGTCATATTTCTTTAAAAAAATACTGGAAGGGTATTATCTTTTTCGCTTGCATCTATTCCATGGCAGCCCTTGGCCTGATCATGGGAGGAAGAATTTATTCTTTCCAGACTGAAAATCCCTTGACTATTCTTGCATTTTTTTCTGACATAGGAAATGGATTTTTTTACATCCTTTCAAGACTTTTTTCTTTTGGAATAGGGAATTTAAAAAATACAACTTTTGAATTCGGCACAGCATATATAGCTGGTGCTGGGCTTCTTAATTATCTTGTCGCACTGGATGCCTTTGATATTGCTGCAGGAAAAAAAGAATGATCTTAAAAAGCCACCTCTTTTCCATGATCCTCTACGCTGCTTTTGTCTGCATTGTCTTAGCCCTCATCAGGAGAAACGAAAGAAAAAGCCAGATAAGGTACGCTGTTTTTCTTTTCCTTCTTATGGTTGTGGGAGCTATCCTATTTGGCTGGTTTATGTACCTGTTTACCCTTTAGGAGTTAGTTTCTCCCCCTGTTCTTTCTCCTTTGAATCCTCAAATCTATGTGTTATAATCTGCCTCTGAGTTGATGAAATCCCAAAATTTTGAGCCTGAATTCGTACTCGAAATCCACGCTCAACTCTTAACGAGAATAAAACTTTTCTGTAGCTGTAGCACTCAATGTACTTATTTTATATATTTTTTACAGGCTTAAGATGATAGACCTTTATCACATATGGAAGCAGTACCAGCCGCCTCGCTGGGCCCTCACTGATATCAATCTTCACGTGGATAAAGGAGATTTTTACTTTGTTACCGGACCCAGCGGTTCAGGAAAAACCACCCTTCTTAAAGTAATCTTCCGAGAAATTTTTCCTACACAAGGCCAGATTGTTATTGACAGGAGGAATATTCTTCGAATTCCCGACCATAAAATCTACAAGCTGAGAAGGACCATGGGAATTGTCTTTCAGGACTTCCGCCTTCTCTTCCATAAAAGAGTCTATGAGAATGTGGCTGTAGTCCTCCAAGTTCTCGGAATTCCTCGAAAAGAAATCAGACGGAGATCCTTCAATGCTTTGAGAATGGTCAACCTGCACCACAAAATGTGGGAGTATCCCTCTCAACTTTCCTACGGCGAGCAGCAAAGAGTGGCTATTGCGAGGGCAGTAGTGCACAATCCTAAAATCCTTCTGGCTGATGAGCCGACTGGAAATCTCGATCCCGAGCTTGCTACTGAAATTATGACCTTATTCAAAGAAATTAATAATAAAGGTGCTACTGTTATTATCTGTACTCATGACCGGGATTTAATCCGTTATTTCGGCGAGAAAATCCTGTTTCTTTATAAGGGAAAATTAATCAGAAAGGAGACACTCTGATTATCAAAAAACTCAAATACTTTGTAAAAGAAACATTTAACAACCTGTGGCAGTATCGAGTCCGCAACTCATTTTCTATCACTATCATCTGTCTGTCATTCCTTACATTTGGAGTCTTCCTTTCTCTTTCCAATAATCTCCACTACACAGCCAAACAACTCTCTAAAAATATGCTTATCGTCTTTTTCCTCGAGAAGGGCCTTCCTGAAACAAAAAGAAGTCTTATAGAAGAAAACTTAAAAAAATCATCCCTGCTAAAAGATGTCCAATTTGTCAGCTCAGGACAAGCTTTAGAAAAATTCCAACAAAACTTTCCTGAACTTCAAGGAATCATCGATAATATAAACATTAATCCATTCCCCTCTTCTTTCGAAACCACCCTAAGAGATGAAAACATATCTTCTGTTAATATTCTTGTTTTCATCCAGGAAATAAGCCGTTTGGAAGGAATTGAGGATGTTCAATTTAATAAAGATTGGGTGGAAAAGATGGAGTCTCTCAGCAGACTCGCTAAAGCTGTAGGATTTTTTCTGGGGGGGATATTGATTCTAGCCTCCTTTTTTATCATCTCAAATGTCATCAGACTCAATGTTTTTGCACGCAAGGATGAAATCGAAATTTTCCGACTTGTTGGAGCAACAAACATCTTCATCAGAATCCCATTTCTTATGGAAGGGATGATTCTTGGAGTTTTAGGAGCTCTAACCTCTCTTGTCTTTCTTTTTCTTCTTATAAAATTTTTCCCTCTCTATTTAGGAACATCATTGGGAGCCCTGAATGAACTTATTAGCTTCCGCTACCTTTCCATTATTCAGATTTTTTTGTTCATTGTAGCAGGAACAATTATAGGCCTACTGGGAAGCATAAGCTCAATTGCCCGTTTCCTGAAAGTTTAAATAATCTATTATCGGATTGACATGATAAACTTCTTGTCTTAAAATTTCAGCACAGTGGCATCCATAGGGCAAGAACTAAAAAGGGAAAGAGAATTAAGAGGCATATCTCTTAAAGATATTTCAAAATCGTCAAAAATCAGCCTCAGGTTGCTGGAAGCATTAGAAAAAGACCGGCTGGATCTCCTTCCAGGCAAATTTTTTATCAAAGCTGTCATTTGCACCTATGCAAAATTTATTGGATTGGAAGAACATTCTATCTTGAATAAGTATTACGAAGTTTCCCTTCTTGAGGAACAATCCCAGGAATCTAAATCTAAAAAAAGAAAAATTCGTCCTCTATTTCCCAAAAATATAAAAAAATTAGCCAGCTTTCTAATGCTGATTATTTTTTTCCTTATTTTACTTTACGTTACATATCTAATTTTTCTAAAAAAAGAAACTTCCCCGCTTGCCGAAGAGCTCACAATACCTACTCATACTCCTGTAGATAAAACAATTTCTCTCCCTGTCTATGAACCTTCTGTTGCATCTATTCCCGAAGAGAAAAAATTAAGCCTTGAAATTTCCTTTCTTGAAGAAACCTGGCTCCAGGTTTATGTAGACGGCGAGCTTAAATTGGACGGTCTCAAGCAGTCCGGAGAAAAAATCACAATTGAAGCTCTCGAAGAATTCTTAATTCATCTAGGAAATGCGGGAGGTATATCCTACACATTAAATAACAAAGAAGGAAAGCCCATCGGGTCCTCTGGTGTAGTTGTTAGAAACCTAAGAATTACAAAAGAAAATTACATGCAGTACCTTATCCAAGAAAATATTACTCCCAATAATTTGTAAAGCGGAAAGATTAAATGGTGAATAGTGCTCAGAACATAAAAAAAGAGCAACCAAAAAAAGGGCCTCGAATACTGGGTGCTATAAGTTTACTCCTTATCGTTCTCTTCTTTGTCATCGAATTCTTTATAGGAAAAACACAAGAATTTTCTGCCACTACAATAACAACTATTCTCCTTTCCTCTCTTCAGATCATCGTACTTCTCCTCTTTCTTATTCTTTCTTTTGTATTAGGCCGAAATTTAATAAAACTTTACCTGGAAAGGAAAAGAAAAGTTATAGGGGCACATTTCAAAACAAAGCTGGTTTTATTCTTCACTGCCCTCTCCCTTATACCAACACTCCTTCTTTTCTTTTTTGCAAGCGACTTGATCAGCAGGAACATTGAATACTGGTTTAAAACCCCCTTAGATAAAATAATGGACGATACAAAAAACCTGGCAGATGGATTCCACATAAATAGTAAAGATATCACCCTTCATTACGCCCGACAATTGAACGAAGCCATAGAAAAACAAAACTTGATGAATCCTAAAAGAAGAGCGCATCTAATGGAATTTGTACGAACTAAATTGAAGGAGTATAAACTGGATGAAGTCTCTATCTATTTAAATGACGAAGAATTATTTGCCTATCTTAACCCGGAGCTACCTCTCCAGGACTACCAAGAGCTTAATACAAACATCGTGAAGCTTGCTCAGCCGGACGAAATAGTCAGCAGTATAGCACCTATGGGAAAAGGAGAAATGATCCGCTGCGGCATTCCTTTCCCTATTGGAAATATCGGCAATGTAATGGTCGTCGCCGGAAAATTTCTTCCCCAAAATTATGCCCAAAGAATCAATAATATAACCTCTTACGTCCAAAGATATGAGGAGTTAAAAACGCAGCAGAACCCGATGAAAACTTTTTACCTCATCACCCTTATTTTTGTTACTATCCTCATTATCTTTGCTGCCAGCTGGATTGGATTCCACCTGGCAAAAGCCATTACAGTTCCAATTGAAAAGTTGGCCCAGGCAACAAAAGAAGTTTCCAAGGGAAATTTAAATGTCAGAGTTGAAGACCCAGCCTCCGATGAGTTGGGAATCCTTATCGATTCATTCAATCAAATGATTTCTGACCTTAAAGAAAGTCAACACAACATTAAGCAAAAAACATCAGAACTTGAAGCTCGGAAGAAGTACATCGAGACCATTTTGAATAACATAACAACTGGAGTGATCACTCTTGATGCCCAAGGCAATATCACAATCATAAATCCTTCTGCCAGAGAAATGCTGGCTTTATCCAGAAAGAATCTTATCGGGAAAAGTTATAAAGATGTACTCAGCTATCCCAGGTATCAAGAAATATTAAAGAATATTCAATTGGGAATGCAGAACAAATACAGACTTCCTGACAAAGAAATCAATATTGGCCTTAACGACAAGAGCACAACTCTCACTTTAACATTATCGCCGTTGAAGCAGTCAGACAATAAATTTTCGGGTTTGATTGTAGTCCTTGACAACTTAACCCAGCTCATTAAAGCCCAAAAAATCGCTGCCTGGAAAGAAGTTGCGCAACGAGTGGCCCACGAAATTAAAAATCCCCTTACTCCAATACAGCTCTCTGCAGAAAGAATCATTAAGAGGTTAAATAAAAACAGGAAACACTATGACAAGATTATCAATGAGGGAGCAAATACAATCGTTCAGGAAGCCAGGGCGATAAAAGGCCTCGTGGATGAATTTACCAATTTTGCCCGCATGCCTGAAATCCGCTTGCAATCCACAAACATACACGACATCATCGAACAAACTGTCTCTCTTTTTCAAGGAGTGTTTACAGACATTAAATTTGAAAAACTATTTTCATCCAGTGTTCCATCTTCTATTCAGACTGATCCTGAACAAATGAAGAGGGTATTTATCAATATTCTTGATAACGCTGTATACGCTACCAAAAAAAAGGGAGAAATCAAAATCAGGACTTCTTTTAACAAAGAATTCCAAAGAGTAAAAATTGAGATTGCAGACACAGGCCATGGTATTTCCTCAAAAGATAAGGACAAGCTATTTCTCCCGCATTTTTCAACTAAAAAGAAAGGAACTGGCCTTGGATTGGCCATAGTTAATAAAGTCATCAATGAGCACAATGGTTCTGTAAACGTCGAAAGCAATTTTCCCCATGGGGCAAAATTTGTCATTCAGCTTCCAGCATGATTAAAGATAAAATTCTTGTAATTGACGATGAAGCCGGAATCAGGTCTTCTCTAAGGGGAATCCTTGAGGATGAAGGCTATATGATCAAAACGTCTGAAACCGGGGAAAGTGGTCTTAAGCTTCTAAAAAAGCAATATTTTGACCTCATCCTTCTGGATATATGGCTTCCAGAAATAAACGGAATTGAAGTGCTGAAAAAAATAAAGAAAATGGATGAAAATCCTCAAGTAGTAATGATCTCTGGTCACGGAACTATAGAAACAGCCGTAAAGGCTACAAAACTCGGGGCATATGATTTTTTAGAAAAACCCCTCTCTCTGGAAAAGGTTGTCTTAACCGTCAAAAATGCACTAAAACAAAAAAAAATAGAAGAAGAGAATATATATCTTCGCGAAAAAATTAAAATCAAGCACAATCTAATCGGCAAAAGTCGTTCCATTCAAAGATTAAAAGTCAATATAAAGAAAACTGCTCCTACAAACAGCAGCATTCTCATCTGCGGAGAAAATGGAACTGGGAAAGAACTTGTTGCCCGCTTGATTCATCAGGAAAGCCCTAGAAAAGACAAACGATTTGTCCATGTAAATCTTGCAGCCATTCCTGGCAAGTTAGTTGAAAGGGAACTCTTCGGGTATATTAAAGGAAGCTTAACTCACGTTGATAAAGACAAAAAAGGAAAATTACTTATTGCAGACAGCGGGACTCTTTTCCTCGATGAGATTGACAATATGAGTCTAAAAATCCAGGCCAAACTGGCAAGAATCATCGAAGAACAAAAGTTTGAACCACTGGAATCAAATGAGTCTTTACCTATCAATGTCAGGTTCATCGCAGCGACAAACAAAAACTTAAATGAGCTTACTGCCAAGGGAAAATTCAGAGAGGACCTATTTCTCAAGCTGAATGTCATCCCCATGGTTCTTCCCCCCTTGAGAGAAAGAAAGGAAGACATCCCGCTCCTGATAAATTACTTTCTGAAGTATTTCTCAATCGAGGACGGCAAAAAGAAAAAATCTATGAGCAAAGATGCCATGGAAGCATTCCGAAATTATTCCTGGCCGAGAAATATAAGCGAGCTCATCAACGTAATCGAAAGGTTTGTAATAATGGTGCCGGATGATGAAATCAAAGCTTCTCATCTTTTACTGCTCGTTGAGCAAAGAGAATCACAGTCCGTTCCCGGCCTCACCAGAAATCAGTCTCTAAAACAGGCAGAGAAACAATTCGAAAAACAGTTCATCCATAAGGCTTTAATAAAGCACAACTGGGACATATCTAAAACATCATCTGAGCTTAAAATAAACAAAGAGCTCCTCAATAAAAAAATTAAAAATCTTGGCATAGCCTTCCTCGGGTAAAAGCCTCAATCCAATATATCTGAACAGGAGCGAGGCCATCCCCGAATATTTCCTGATTTTTGCCCACACAAAATAGAAGAGAACCATTCGAACAAACTCTTATAAAAATGTAGACCTGACCATTCTCTGCTGTTATAATAGGAAAAATTTTTTCCGGAATCAGGTAACATGGAAAGCCAGGTACTTAAAATACTAACCGCTATAAGAGATTTTATTTGGGGCCCTCCTCTCATAATTCTTTTAATAGGCACAGGGATATTCCTGACTATAAGATTAAGGGGCCTTCAAATAAGAGGTCTCTTTCGTTCTCTTTATTTGGCCTTTGTTAAAAGGAAAGAAGATGACGAACAAGAAGGCGACATCTCTCATTTCCAGGCCCTGATGACAGCTCTGGCAGCAACAGTGGGAACAGGAAATATTGTCGGGGTATCCCTCGCAATCACTATAGGAGGGCCAGGAGCTCTTTTCTGGTTGTGGGTGACTGGAATTTTCGGGATGGCCACTAAGTACTCCGAGGCTGTTCTGGCAATCAAATACAGAGAAGTTGATGAATTTGGAACCATGAGCGGCGGCCCCATGTATTATATTTCCAAGGGATTGGGCTGGAAGTGGCTCGGAACACTTTTTGCCATCTTTGCTTTTATTGCAGCTTTTGGCATCGGAAACATGGTTCAATCCAATTCAGTTGCGAGTGCTGTCAAGACCTCATTTGGTCTTCCTTACTGGGTGACTGGAATTATACTGGCAGTATTCACTGCTATAGTCGTCCTGGGCGGAATTAAAAGCATTGCCAAAGTAACTCAGATCCTTGTTCCCTTTATGATTATCGTCTATATCACGGGAGCTTGTTACATTCTGTTCTCAAAAATCTTAATAATTCCCCAAATCTTCACTCTCATTTTTAAACACGCATTTACACCAACGGCAGCCGTGGGGGGATTTCTCGGCGCAACAGTTATGCAGACAATGCGAATGGGAGTAACCAAGGGAGTCTTTTCCAATGAGTCAGGACTGGGATCTGCCCCGATTGCCGCAGCTGCGGCAAAAACTTCCAATCCTGTCAAGCAAGCTCTTGTTTCCATGACTCAGACATTTATCGATACTCTTGTTGTCTGTACAATGACCGGCCTTGTTATCCTCTTAAGCGGCCTCTGGACTTACGGCCCTGAATACAAAGGGGCCGAACTTACTGCCATGGCCTTTGAAAAATTCCTTCCTTTTGGAATAGGAGGATTTGTCGTCACTATAACACTGATATTCTTTGCCTATTCCACCATTCTCGGCTGGTGTTATTATGGGGAAAAAGCCGTTGAATACTTGTTTAAAGAAAGAGCAGTAAAAACTTTCCGGATTCTATTTGTAATCTTTGTCGCTGTGGGAACTCTATTAAAGCTGGAAACGGTCTGGCGAGTTTCAGACATCATGAATGGCTGCATGGCTTTTCCCAATCTGATAGGCCTTGTTGGCCTCAGTGCAATCATCGTTTCAGAAACAAATAAATATTTTTATATGAAGCATAAATAGACCTTCCATTTTCGTTTACTCTTTTCAAATTTTGTGCTATCGTTTAGGGCGAAAATTCAGAGGAAAAAATGAGGGTACAGCCTTTAAGAATCGTCATTAGTTCAGCGCGGAAGTTTATCAACGTGGGGGCTCTTTCCCGACTGTTGAACCTGGTTAAAAACTTTCACGCTACTGACATTTCTTCCCTTATGGACCACCTTACCTTCAGGGAAAAACGCATCCTCTTTAATGTACTTCTTGATAAAGATAGAGAAAAAACCGGCGAAGTTTTAAGTGAACTGGACCCGGAAGATGCATCATTAATATTAAAAGAACTCCCATTGGAACAAATAACCGACCTTTTCCAGATTATTCCCTCTGATGATGTAGCTTCAATTCTCGACCTTCTTTCCGAAGACATGAAAGAATCCATACTGGCAGCTATGGAAGAGAAACCTTCCGAAGATGTCAAGGAACTTCTCCACTACGAGGAAGAAACCGCCGGCCGAATAATGTCTCCGGATTTTTACGCTCTAAATCAGGAAACGAATGTTTCAGACACCATAACAGCCATGCAGCTTGAGGGAGACGTGGAATCAGCTTTTTATCTCTATGTTGTGAATGAAAAAAACCATCTTGTTGGAGTTGTCTCTTTAAGGCAGGTTCTTTTTGCTCCCCCCAATACCCCCTTAAAGGAAATCATGACCAAAGATCTCATAAGCGTTCATCCTGAAACCGACCAGGAAGAGGTAGCGCGTTATGTCGCAGATTATAATCTTGTCGCTATCCCGGTCGTTGATTCCGAGAACACTCTTATGGGTGTTGTTACAGTTGATGATGTTATCGACGTTATAGAAGAGGAAGCTACAGAAGACATCTACAAAATGCTATCCCTGGATACAACTGATAGAATTCAAAACAACCCACTAAAATCCATAAAAAAAAGGCTCCCTTTTCTTTTGTTCAGCCTTATCACCGCCTCCCTCGCTCCCCTTGTCATTCATTATTTTGAAGACACCATAAAATCCTTTGTCACCTTGGCAGTTTTTATGCCTTTGGTTGCAGCTCTGGGAGGAATCGCAGGAAACCAGACAATAGCAATAATAGTCCGGGAAATTGCCATCGGGCAGGCTGACTGGGTGGGGGCAAAAAAAGCTTTGATAAAAGAAATTCTGGTCGGCATCGGCAACGGTGTTATCCTCGGAGCGATCTTATCAGGAGCTTCTTATCTATTAATTAAAAATCCATACTTGGGACTTATTCTCGGACTGGCTATCATAGCCAATCTTTTTATAGCCGCCCTTCTCGGCACTCTAATCCCTTTATTCCTGAAATTAATCCGGCTGGACCCGGCGCTGGGTTCAGTCAACCTTCTCACCATGTGCACAGACAGCGTAGGCTTCCTCACCTTCCTTGGCCTTGGAACCCTCTTCTTGAGTAAACTCATATAACTTTCCAATGCCCCTCGAACAAACTGAAGCCATTGTCCTGCGAACCTTTAATACAGGCGAGCAAGATAAAATCGTTGTCTTTTTTTCTCGAGACAAGGGTATTTTAAGAGGAGTGGCTAAAGGGGCTCGAAAATTCAGCAACCGTTTCGGAAGCAGCCTGGAACCTATGTCATTTGTAAAGTTTTATTATTATGAAAAGGAAAGAAAAGATTTAGTCACAATAGGCAACTGTGATCTGCTTGAATCTTTTTTTGAGATCCAGAATAACCTAGAAACATCTTTCACTCTGAGTTATTTTGCCGAACTTATTGAAGAATTTTCCCCTTCAAGAGCAAAAGATGATGTCCTCTACAGGCTGTTGCTTTCAGTCATGCACTCGCTAAAGGAAAGAGGCGATTTATACTTTTTGACCCGGTATTTCGAAACCTGGCTTCTAAAAATCAACGGGGTGCTTCCAGATTTTAATAAATGTTTAAAATGCCGGAAGGTTATCACTGAATCCGGATGGCTTTCTTTAAAAAAGGACGGCGTCTTTTGTGACCAATGTGCACCTCAAAAAAAAGAAAAAATCAAACCGGAATTTGGGGCATTCGTTCAATGGATCAAAAAAAATCCTCCTCCAAAAAAAGGACCTCTTCCCTTTTCTCCCGAGCAGCTCAAAACAATCAAAAAAGTGCTTCAGGAGATTATCGTCTTTCATCTTGAAAGAGAACCTAAAACTCTCCGCTATATATAAACATAAGGGGTCGCGTCTCAACATTAGAAAAATGGAACCGTCCCCAACTTTCCCAATTCTGGCTCATAATTTTTCTCCTTATTGATTTTTTTGTTGAAATGAATAAACTATACATCTTTCAGAGTTTTAATCCAAAAAAGGAGAAAGCATGAGTTTATGTAAAATTTGTGGCAAAGATATCGATCATAAAACTCCTTATTTCAGCCTCTCTTTTAACAAAGAGGTAATCAAGGATGAAAAAAAGAAAATAATCCAACAAGAGGAAGGGCCTGTAATCTGTGAGGAATGCGGTAAGGAAGGTCTTCCTTCGATTCTTCAGAACCTGAGGCTCATCCATGACGCTGATACTGAGCTCAATAAAAAAATGTCATCCTTAAAAAAATCGATCGATATGATGGATTTAATGAAAGAATACAAGATATCCGGAGAAAAAATCGGAACTAAGAACCAATATCTGGCAAAATGTCCTTTCCACGATCAGGAATCTTCTTTTTTAATCGATGCTAAAAATAAAGAATATTTCTGTTTTTGTGAAGGTTTGAGAGGAGACATCTTCAGCTTTGTCATAAATTTCGATAGAGACGTCAAACATCTACACACAACTTTAAAACAAGCTGTTGATTATTTAATGGAAAAATTCCAGACCTAATAGATCTCACGTCTATGGGATCAGGCTTCTAAAACTTCAATAACTAGAACAAACCAGTATAATCCGGAAAAAATAAAAATTCTTGAAGCTTTAGAAGTCTGACTCCATTGGCTTGAAATTCGCTTTTTTTTATGTTATAGGTTAAAAAAAAAGACAATAATTCTTTTTTTTTATCTTATGGAGGAGGCGGATGACTAAAAAAAATCTTATTCTACTCCCATGTTTACTTTTAATTCTTTTGAATTTTACGATGCTTTCTTTATCAAAAGAAAGTGGCGTCCTGGAAAATATTGTTTTTTCCAAAGGGGAAAAACCCCTTGAAATTAAAATTATCCTAAGTTCTTACACTTACCACCGTGAGTTTAAGCTGTTCAATCCTTATCGAATATGTATAGACCTTTTTAACATTAAAAGTATTCAATCTCCTCCCCTGATCCAGGTCGATTCTCTCGGAATTGGCGCAATCAGAGCAAGTATGTTTAAATCTAACATAGCCAGAGTTGTTATTGACTTAACCGAGGAATTCCCCCCTTACAAAAGCGAAAGTTTTGAGCAGGGTTTAAGAATAGTATTTTGGCCTGAAGAAGAACCTCCTAAAGAAGAACCTCAGGTGATTGAGGAAATAATTCAAATAGAAGATGCTATCGGTGATATTAAAGTTACCCCCGCTAAAGCGAACATAAACGATGCCATATCTGTGGACATGAGTGGATCACAGCATGCTAAATCCATGGAAGTCGAAGTTTTTGATTCTAAAGGAACTAAAATCACTATGAATGAACTGACTCCAGACTCTCCCAAATGGGAAACAAAATTTGACAAGCCCGGAGAGTATACTTTTAAAGGAAAAGCTTTCAACATAGACGGTAAGCCGTCTGAGAATCCTTGCGAGGCAAAAACATACATCAATTTTCCACCTGTCTCCATGCTGGAGTCCCAACCTCCAAAAGGCAATGTTGGAAGGCCTATCACCTTTGATGCTTCAGGTTCAACTGACTCAGATGGAGAAGTTGTGGAAGTTAATTTTACAATCGCCGATGAAATGGGAAATTTGGTCGATAGATTTGTGGACAATGAAAAACCCTTCAGCTGGGAAAAAGTATTTAGAAAAAAAGGTGTCTATACCGTAACAGTTGTCGCCACAGATGATTTTGGTGCTGTATCCGAACCATTTCAAGTTGAGGTCGCGGCAAAACAAAAGAAACTCTTTTTCCTGTTTGACGCAGGGGCTCTGGCTGCCCGGGGAGATGGGACATATGTCGGATATGCCGCAGGAAG
>Ga0209991_10000284_pt1 | contig 22613 bp, 27 predicted proteins | sample ChitaG_FD_183167 | JGI IMG/M metagenome (GOLD analysis project Ga0209991, IMG submission 183167) | Deep subsurface microbial communities from South Pacific Ocean to uncover new lineages of life (NeLLi) - Chile_00310 metaG (SPAdes)... | ecosystem: Environmental > Aquatic > Marine > Oceanic >... | reverse complement strand
TGAATCGTCGTAGTCAGAAGCGCAGTTTCTGCTATAGTATATTTAACCAGATTGTAAAATTTTATCATATTGAGAAACCTAGAATTACAGAGTTTTCTTATCAGTTTAAATCTTATTAGTTTTACTTCTACGGAAGCGAGTATTTCTGAAGAGCCCAGTGCGGTAGTTCCGCACGCTGGGATCTGTGCGGGGGCAGTCGGGTGACTGGCTGTCCTACCGTGACAACCTATAGGGATTGAGGAGTTTCTTAACCAGGTAATTAAGGCTTTAGGTATTATTATAGATAGTCGTCCTAAAGAAAGACCTCGTAAAACGGAAAGCTAAACCAATGGGATGTGTTCTCTATTTTCTAAAAAAGAGTTGACACTGACACAGACAATCAAGCAAGATTATTTGACGTTTGATAACTAAGGGGATAATATGGTAATAGTAAGCTTAAACTGGAAGTGGAGAAGAGAATAAAATGAAAATTAACCCTTCAGACGGAAAAGTTAAAAAAACCTACCATCTTGAAGCTTATCAAGTTAGAGACTTTAAAGATGCTTTCTAAAAAAAACAAGAATTAAACAAGTTGATTTTACTCGAGAGGCCATTAATGACTTAATTTTGAAGTACCAAGAAGATTTACCCAAAGATTTAATTAGGGATATTAAAGAAAAAATTTATAGAATGCAACTTTAAAACTATTTATAGAGATTAATACAATCTTTTGTGTAAATAATATAAAGATTTCTAAATTAATAAAAAGATAATATAAAGGAAAATAAAATGAGTTCTCAATCTCCTAGAATCGGTTTCGTATTTCGTACAAAAAAATATTGCAAAAAACCCACTCAAGATACTAGGCTGTTAAAAGATATAATTCGCTTAGTTAAGGGAAAAGTACAACCAATTATAATTGATTTAAATGCTGTTAGTTTAGAAGTCCCGCATTTCAATCATGAAAAGAAATTCAATATTATTTGTTCTATGAGTAGAGATCCGATCATTCTTTCACTTCTCTCGGTGTACGAAATCTTTGGTACTCCAGTTATCAATTCGGTACGATCTGTCTGGATATCAAATAACATCCCATCAATTTTTGCTTTAATAGCTAAAGAGGGAATACCGACTCCTTCTACCAATTTTATATACAGTGTAAGTAAAATCGCAGATTCGAATAAATTATTGAAGAAGCATAAAGTACTAAAAAGACGAGGTAGTGGCTTAAAGACTTTCTCAAAAACAGATAGTCTGAGCAAAAAATTGACTTTCCATCAATTAGACTCAAATGGTCTTAATGTCATCCAAGAATTTATTAAAGCAGATTTAGAAATTAAAGTCTATGTCATAGGTAGACAGGTCTTCCTTAAAAATATTAAAAACTCTTGTTGCTCTTCACCTTTTAAAAAAATTCTCTGTAGAAAACTATTATCTAAGATAGAAGAAAGTGCTATTCAAATAGGTAAACTATCTGGGTTAGAAATATATAATGTTGATATTTTAATAAAAGATTCACAATTTTATGTCGTGGATATAAATGATTTTCCTTCCTTTGAAGGAATAGCTAAAGCCGCTGAAAAGATTTCTTCTTACATAATGCAAAAGGCGGTATACTATTAATAATAGAGGTAATTCTCTAAATATAATAAGTTCATATAGTTAACAAAACAGTTTTAAGAAAGAGAACTTACTATGTCTATAACTGACAAACAAATTAAAAAAATCGAGGCATTTGCCTTACATAAATATAGAAATCTAGATTATCCTCACAATGTGAATCATGCATATAGGTCCGTGAAATTAGCAATATTCTTAGCTAAGCAGGAAGGAGCAAATATCTTGATCTGTAAACTAGCATCCTTATTACATCAATACCACCCAGAAGAATCTCAAAAAGTAGAAAAGTTTCTACAAAGCATAGGCCTAAAGAAGGGTTTACGTGAGCAAATAGTACATTGTGTAGAAAGTGTTGCAAGGAGTACTGTGCATAAAGCAATGACTCTTGAAGCCAAGGTGGTATTTGATGCTGATAAGTTACAAATAATCGGGCCTTTTGGTCTCGTGAGAGAAGTAAGTCACCGGATAATGACAAAAAAAATTAACTTCCACACAGCAGTTAAAGAAACTAAAGAATTACAAGAGGATATTTACACCCGTCTACAGACAAAAACTGCCAAAAAGTTAGCTGCAAAACCACATAAGTTTACACAAAAATTCTTTAAAATTTTTGAAAAGTGGGATAAAGTCGACTTTAATTAGGTGAATCTTTAATGATAAAATCTTATAAGACCTTTATAATAATTGGCATTACAGGAATGCCAGGTGCCAAAAAAACATCTGTAGCTAAAATAATGTCAAGTTATGGCATCCCCTATTTTACGTTAAGCAGTATTTTGAACAAAGAACTAGCGGTTCGAGGAATAGACCCTACACCTATTAATTATGCAAGACTTGCATCAGAGCTTAGAAAAAATTTTGGAGAAGACATCTTAGCTAGGCGTATTTGGCGTTCCATCAAAGTTAACGCTGTCAAGACCGATACAATAATAATTGAGGGAATAAGATCTCCTGCAGAGGTGCACTTTTTTCATACCGTTGGAAAATGCTTCTTCTTGGTCTTAGTTCATTCGTCACCAGAAACGCGTTTCAGAAAATTTAAGCAAAAGAAACATCCATTTCTTAATACGCTAGAACAACTTGAGTCTCAAGATAAAACTAACCTTGAGCTTGGTATAGGTGAAGTTATAGCACAAGCAGATTACGTTATAATCAATGAAAGTTATTATGAAAAAAGCATAAAAGACCAAGTTCGGAACTTATATCAATTTCTTAAAAGAAAAAAAACAAGTCATAATATAACTCAGAAAAACACTAAAGGAGTAAGTTTATGAAAGCAGCAATTCTATCTGCTGGTAAAGGAAGAAGGTTAAGAAACATTTTGGGAGGAAGGCCCAAAGCATTATTAGAGATATGTGGCGTTCCACTTATAGAACGAGTTATTTCATCTCTTATTAAGAATGATATCAGGGATTTAGTTGTGATTATCAGAAAGGATGCCATCCAACTAAAAGAATTTCTTGAAAAAAGAAAAAAAAAATTTGCCGCTGAAATTACAATTATCCAAAAAAATACAAAAAGTGGAATGTTTAGCTTTTTTGCCCTTGAGCCTTTTTTAAACGATAAACCCTTCCTTTTGTTTACTGTTGATGTGATTTATAAAGAACAAGATTTTTCTCTTTTTATAAATTTTTGTCGAAAGAAATATGATGCTGATATGATAATTGGAGTAACTCAGTTTATATTAGACGAAAAACCAGTATTTGCTCATCTCGATAGGGAATATAAAGTTACCGGTTTTGGAAGAAAGTACATAAAGAGTGGTAAAATTATTTCTGCAGGAATGTACTATTGTTCTCCAAAAATATATCGGGAAAAAAATGCGGCTCTCAAAAATAGCATAGAGCACTTATCAGATTTCTTTGGATGGGTCGTCGCTAGGGGGTATCATGTGCTTGGATTTCCTGTTTCAAAAGTCATAGATGTTGACGATGAAAATGATCTTAGAGAAGCGGTAAAATTCTTAGGCTACTTGAACTTAAAATAATGTATTAAACAAGGAGGTATTTACTAAATTTGGAAGAAAGGCATGGCTCTATAGATAATAAGCCAATACTTAATGATGTGACAATAGCGTACTTTTATAGTTTTAGTTTCAAAGGACAAATAGATGTACAAAATATCAAAAGTTCTTCTCGCCTAAAAAACTCTATGAAAGCTTATGTTTTAAGTAAAGAATCACCACTAAAAGTTGAAGTATTGAATAGTAGTAGCAGTGTAAAATTAAAAGAGATATTAAGATTTGAAGGTGCTTATTATTTTCCTGAATACTCTTATTTAAGAAAATTTAGTTATATTGAATTGGAAAGCATTGAGTTAGCTTTTCAAGATCAGTTAATAGAGGTAATGGTTCTCTTGTCTCTGCATGAATATGGTGCTGGTACAGTTGTCTTCGTTTTTGAGAATATTAATGGCATCACTTTTGATACTTTAAAGAACTTAATCTTCCTAAATGAAATTAAAAGTAAGTACTCAGTCTCATATATTCCTACTGAATATATTTCCAAAAATAATTCAATAGATAATAACTGTAACTTAACTCAAATATTCTGGAAGCTTCTATCTTGGTTAGAGGATGCAACAAAAGTCAAATTAAAGAAGGGCCTTAAGTCTCATCAAACCAAAAAATTTACAATCCTAGAGAAAGATTGCGATATTTATACTGCTATTTTTATTTCGGATCCAGGAGCTGTTTTTAACACACCTGAAGATTTTATAAAAGCAAATAAAAAGCAAATATTTGAATTGATTACGATCCGTTATAATTATAAGAACCACAACTATTACCTTTCCAGAAATGACCCTTATATAGACTCAGTACTTAAGAAGCTTTTAGGAAATAGAAGGTACATTTCTTACTATTTAACTGATGAGAGAATGACGACAATTTCCTTAGCTAAGTATCATAAAGACCTTTATCCCTATAATTTTAGATGGCATTTTGCATACATAAGTATGTTAAATATCGTACGTCTGCAATTTCAACTTTTAAACAAATTATATAAAATTCTATACCTAAATGTACAAGAAGTAAAAGAGGACTCTTTGAAGCTGGTTGAACTAAGAAAGATCATTATCAACGGGCTAGAAGAATATGAGAATTTAAGATTTCCAATCAACGAAAGATCCAGAGAGTTTATAGAACAATGTAAGGAAGTTATGAATCTAAAACGTTTTGTAGAAACAATTGAGAATAAGTTGACTATGCTTACAGAAAGCACAAATGAATATTTTGATAAAGTATCACAAGCAAAAAATGATGCTACTACACGTGCAGTTAATATCTTAACTATAATCCTTGCTATACCGATAGCTATTGAGATTATTGACAAGTTATTTATTAATCCACCAGTTTGTTATTACATTTTTGCTTGGGCGGGCATAGCAACGCTCTTCTATGCCGTGCAGAAAATATTAACTTGGGCCACCATGCGAACTATCCATAAAATGAGGTTCTAAAATGTATACCGCTCGACAACGTGATTATTATAATTTAAGATATCGCACATTCGTTTATCTTTTTCTTCGAATTCATTATTCCATAAGGTATCAAGTCGTTAAATATCTGGTCAGAAAAATCTTACTAAATTATTTTGGTAAAAAAATAAAACTACGAATTTTAGACTTTGGATCTGGTTTAGGCGAATTCGGTATATTCTTCGAAAAGGAACTTGGGCATATCTATCTTGGGTTAGATCTCTCAGAAGAAGGAGTAAAATATTCAAAAAGGATACTCGGTTTTAATTCCATAACCTTAGATATTTTAAAAGAGGATATTCCAACAAATTTGGGAAAGTTTAATGTAATTTTTATGCACGAGGTTCTAGAGCACTTAGAGTTTCCAGAACTAACTCTTAGACGTTTATCAGGTCTACTTCTCCCTAATGGTATTATAATTTTTACTACACCGAGCTCCGAGTTTAAGTCGCTTATCCCAAAAAACCCACTACATGTAAAAGAGTATACGAAAAATCAATTGAAGAATTTATCTAAAGAAATTAGAATGAAAATTCATATTCAATATGCAGGTGGATATATAACATCAATATTAGAAGGCATACAGCGTAAAATATTTCCTGTTGGTGCTCAAGAAAAGAGAATAATGTATAAACGGTTAGGGATTAAAGAGACGCTCTGGATAATAATGCTCAAACCGCTAACAGCTTTATGTATCATCGAAAGCATAATAATGAAAGTCCTCGACGTAGGTTATCATTACTTTTGCGTTATGAAACTGAACTAAATAAAGAACGAACCTGTTCTAAGTCTCATGATCTTTATGAGACGTGGCTCTTCTCTTATTCCATAATTAATAAATAATAAATAGGGAATCCCATTTTCTTAGACAATTAATTCTACTTTTAAATAAAATAAATAAGGAAGGTGTACTAGCTCAATAATTCGGTAACTTTTAGCGGACAACCTAAAGAACCTGAGGAGTTTCTTAACCGGATGGTTAAGGTTTTAGGTATTATTATAGATAGACGTCCTAAAGGAAGATTGTGTAAAAGGGAAAGCTAAACCATAGAAAAAATAAGATGTGTCCATGTTTAAGATTTTTTCCTCTTTTATATTTTTAGTGAGGAGTATTTGTATGGATGTAAATTTACTTATACCTAAAATAATTCTTGTTTACTTATTGCCAGGGTTACTGCCTTCCTGTGTTATTTTCTTTGCGAATAGAGAATCATTGAAAGAACCAATTATAGGTATATTCGTTTTTCTTCTAATTAACATATTTATAAGTGTTTTTCTTGAAAATTTGAGATTGGGGGTCTTCCAAAAATTTCCAATTAACGAGAGAAAGTTTTTTGGGAAAGAAATGCTCAAATACTTTTCATTGGTAAAGCATGATGAAGTTTTTCCAGTGCTTGATTCATGGAAAAATTATAACGAGAAAATAAAAGCAGTAGTAAGACTTTGGATTTTATCAAATACTGAAAAGGCAGGAGGACTTGAAAAAATCCTTGATCCATTTGATAAGTGGAAAGAATACATCAATCAAAACAGTGGGGTAGAAAATGCTTGGAAGAAAGGCGAAATAAAAAGATTAGATAAAATGAAGTCTATTATAAGAGAAAATGAATTTCTGAAACCTACATTAACCAGTGGTAATCGGTGGGTAATTTTAAACTTAATTGCTCACGAAACACAGCGCTTCATATTTGATGAATACTTTCTATTTTATCAGTCTGCATACAATGCCATGCTATCTTGTTTTTTATTATTCATACTAAATTATATCTATCCGTTCTTGAACTATAAGATTTGGATTAACGATCAGATAGTAGACCTGGGAAAAATATATTTTAATGCCAATAGACTCACTGTAGCAGTAGCAGGCATAACATTAATATGTTTTTTTAACATAATAATCCTGATTTCTCATTATCGCCGTATCTCATCTAAAAAAGATAGAGAGAAATTTAAAGACTTGGAAGTGAGAGTTGGAATATTTTTCTTCACGGCATTCTTCCTCATGCTCTTCTTTCCATCAGGAAACGAAATGTACTATATTAGATCCATTATTATTAACATAGCGATCCTTCTTTTTTCCTTTCTTTTATGCCGTTTTGCTAATTATTGGGGGCTAGCTATATCGCGACTAGCTAGAAAAAGTATATTGTACAGAGAGATCAAGCGAAGTTAGAGTTTATTCTACCGACCATTGTACAGAAGCTCCAGGGGATGGTTGTACTGACTCAATAATTCGGTAACTTTTAGCGGAAAACCTATAGGATCTGAGGAGTTTCTTAACCAGATAATTGAAACTTTAAGTATTACTATAGATAGACGTACTAAAGAAAAACCTCGTAAAAGGGAAAGCTAAACTATAGAAAAAATAGAATGTGTGCCTATTTTAATTAAAGAGAACATACAAAGGGTGATAATGGTCTTAAAAAAAATATAAATGTCAAATGTTGAGACATGACCCCTTTACTGGTCCTTTACTGGTCTAATACTAAGAGGAATTAACAGAAGCAATACCTTTAAAAGTGATAAGGATAAAACATTTTTTAAATTCAAAGAAATTGGTAAAACATAAGATAACTAATTAGGAAATTAGGTATAGGAAGACGTATAATTGAAAGAGCTGTTAAAATAAGACAAACGAAACTTCCCCTTGTTTTTTCTTAGATAAGAACTTAACTGAAAGTTATAATAAAGAAATATTTCAAGATAAATGCCATCAAGTTTTCCAACATATTTATGATTCATATTTCGGCCAGGGCAGAAGTATGTGACAGGGGATGGTTCTTTGTCACATATTGAATGGGGGTATTATAATGATGTCTAAATCTGAGTTAATATTGGCGATCGTACAGGGTATGTTAATGATAGTTCTGATAATTATAACATTTCTTTATAGAAAAGATTCAAAGCGTGCTACATTGGTCTCTTTCATTAATCTGTTATCTACTATTGAGAAGGAAAGATTCGAATCCTATTTTACTCAGTTAAAACTTGTTATGTCAGAGCTATTTAACAAAGCTGACGACAAACTTAAAGCGTATATGATTGATAATTTGAGAGAAGAATACAAATTAAGGAATTCAGTTTTAACGATATTTCATGATAAACTAAAGGAGGCGGATGCTGAATGGAAATTGAACGAAAGACTCTATAGAGCAGTGATCAAAGCTTATAATCCCAAAGCTGATGAAGAATTTGAGAGATTAATTAAAGAAAAAATATCAAAATATGACAAGCAAACTTCGACTAACAGTAGATAAAAAAGAAATCAAAGATTTTATCCGGTTCTACTATCAAAGAATTTTTCTTACTCTTAAATATTGAATAAAATAAACAAATTATTTTATTTATACATTTTAATAATGATTATAGATTTTAATTAATTATTATAAACAAAAATTTACTAAAACACTTGCATTAAAAGAGAAGGAATTTTAAATTTGAAAAAGCAGGATTTTTAAAATATTAATAGTATTAATAAATTAGATAGAATTTAGCTTAATAGATTTTTTATAAGATTTATTATTCATGAAATTGATAGATATACTTAATTAATTCTCTATAACTATTCTAACATTCTTAGGAGAATAATATGAGAATAAATTTACGAAAATTTTCCTTTCGCTTTGCAGAACAAGTTCTAAATAGCAAGTTAACATTAAAACAAGAAATAGAATATATATTACTTGATCCTAGTATAGAACTTCATTCCTTAAATCGCCCTCATTTTAATAAAGTCTTGGAGAATTTATTTATACAAAAAGATTGGGAAACTCAACCAAAAGTATTCAATGAAAATCAAGATCCTTCTGCAAAATTTGATTTTTTAAAAGAAAGAATTGGCGTAGAAGTTGGTTTTACCCATTCCTCATTTATAGGCATAGATCTTCTTAAATTTCAAGTGGCTTCATATTCATCTTTAGATAAGATTGATGTTGGAGTTTATATAGTTACGACCAGAAACTTTCAAAAGATAATGAAGAAGGAATTTAATCATAATTGGGAAGGTTCATTAACCTTCGAGAAAGTAAAAAGATATTTACTCACTTAAAGAGCGCTATTCAGGTACTAATTTATGTTATTGGAATAGATTTATAGAATGAGAAAAATATTTAAAATAATATATATCAATGAAGTTTTTCATAATACATCTGAAAAATATAAAAAATATTAATCTATTTCAAATTAAAGCAAGAGGTGTATTTTTAAAAAAATATTTAATTTATTTTAAAGAATAAAGGTATTTTTATCAAATTAAAGAGTTTTAACAATTAGATATAACTCTAAATTATTTGAAAAATGAAATAGAAAGGTCTTAATGTATTGATTTATATTTTGTCGAGTTTGTAGATAGTAAAAATAATCAGTTGGATTTGAAGGAATATTAAAATGAAAGATAATAATAAAAAAAGTATATTTTAAGTACTTTAAATCTTCTTATTGCAATTTGTGTCGGCATTTTTATTTCTTTAGGTATAGGTATTGCCCTTAAATCTTGGGGAAGATTTATAAAAATCTTTGAACAAGATAAAGTAGAAGGAATTTTAATCGTATTTCTTTTAATTAGTACTATTGGTTGGGCCAGTTTATATATATTCACAATATATAACGAATTATTACTATTATTAAGTGTTTTTAAGGTGGAGGAGATTCCAAGGATAAAATCAATAGTTTATTTTATTGGCATTTTTATGGCAATTATTTTTGCTTCATTACCTGGATTATCATGTTATCTCCTTTTGTACTGTATATTTATGATTATCTTTGAAATACTTGATACTTGGGGGGCAACAATTGTTCATAGGAATATATGGATAGAATATATTAAAGAAATTGAGGAAGAAGATGGTAAAAAAGATGAGAGAAAAATTTGGGCTGATTTTTATTTTAAAAATCCTACATTTCTTAGGACTACTTTGATATTGATTAATTATTTTATTGCGTTAATTATACTTATTCAATATACGGATAAATATATATCATATATTATTATGATTCTAACAATAATTTGTGGAAATATTATAATTCAATTGTGGAGAAGAAAAAGAGATCAAGACTTAGATGACGTGGAGAAGAAAAAGAGATCAAATTTAAATAAAAAAGAAGATAAACAATTTAATTGAAGCTAAAGAATATATGTGTTATTTCTAATTTTCTTAATTTACCTTAATTTATCCTCACATAAAAATTATGGACCTATCTGATAGTATTATTGTAATTACAGGATCTTTAGTTTAAATATTAAAGAGATTTTTTATTTAAAAGATGGATTTTTTAAACTATTAATAGAATATGAATTTGAATAGTAATTGTTCTAGAGGTATTAAATGAACAATAGCTTAGATAAGCTAAATAAAGTATTTGAAATTTCTGATTTATGCTATTTACAAGAGAAGAAAAAAAGTGTATCAAAACTAAATGAAGAACTAGAAAAAGAGTTTCAATCTGGCTCGGTTACTTATAGTACTTTAAAAATATATTTTATGATGATATCGGAGACCATAAAACACCTTATAAATTGCAGAGTTACCTTTGACATAAATGAAGTTAATAACTTGATAGAAACAAAAATAAAAAAATCTTTATCTACTATTATTTTTAAAAGGGTAAGTAAAAGGGTATTGAAAACCATTGAAGAAGAGTTTAAATATTTAATTGATGAAGTCACAAGATTTAGTAAAGATCTCTTTCCTGGTTATATGTTAGATTGGATAAATGAAGAAATAGGTAAAAAAAAGACTGCAGTCTTGAAAAATAAAAAAAAGATATTGAAATACTACAAAAGTGGTATGAGTTAAGAAGTGATGGAAAAGAACTTTCTGAAGAGCAAGAAAAGGATTACGAAAAATATGGGTATAATTGTAAAGACCGAATTTATATTCCGGGAACTCCATCAGTTAATCGTAATTTTATTATTTTGCTTAATGGAAAGAAAACAAAAATCAAAGATGCTAATTTTCTACTTCTTTTACGGTTTGTAGTTGAATTAAAGAAGGGCAATGGAGGCAAGATACATTTAAATGATTTAGAAAAAGATAAAACAATTCCTAGTAGATCATATTATCAATCTATAGATAGACTTAATAATGATTTAGAAGTAAATATAATGTTTTGTAAGAATAATAAAAAACATTTAATTGGAAGCCTTGGAGCAAGATACTACCGAATATCTACGCACCCTGATTTTGTTACTTTTAACTTGGATAATCTTCTTGATTATCCGGATGATAGCCGAATTAGAGATCTTGCAAAACGATTAGAAGAAATAGAAAAAATTTATAATTAATTGCAGATTAAATGCTATTGTGTATCTAGTCATCCTGATTTTATTACTTATACTAAGGAAAAACTACTCAATCACCAAGATTCTCGGATTAGGAAGCTTGCTGAAGAATTACCCAATAATGATAACAAATAGTAATTGAGGGAATTAAATATGGAAGAAAAAGTTTTAGAATTGTTAGAAAAACATAAAGATGATAAAGATTTAACTAAAGAAAAGGATTATATTAAACTTGGTTGGGATTGGTCAGAGGCAGATTTAAGTGGTTGGAACCTTGAAGAATTAAAGTTATCGAATAAAAAAAATATAGCAAATTTACAAAATGCTAATTTTAGTAGGGCAAATTTAGAGAATATCAATCTTGCAAGTGCTAATTTAGAAAAAGCTTATTTTGGAGGAGCTAATATAAAAAATGCTTTTTTAAAAGGATGTATTTTAAAGGGAGCATATTTAAGAGGTGCTATTTTAGAAAACACAAGATTAGATAAAGCATGTTTGCAGGACTCTGATTTGACTGGGGCTAATCTACAAAATGCCAAATTATGGAACTCCAATCTTCAAGGAGCAGATTTAAAAAGAACAAATTTAATAGATGCGGAATTTAATGAAAAAACTGTACTGCATAATGTAAACTTATTCCAATGTAGATTTGACAACTCGACTTTAAAATATGCATATGAGCAGTTGGATAAAAAAGTTATTCATGAAAGAGAACATAAATATTCTGAAGCAAAAAATATTTATGTTGTTTTAAAAAATTATTTTAGACAAGAGGGTATATATGATATATCAGGAGAATATTATTATAGAGAAAAATTAATGGAAACTAAATGTAATTGGAAAGATAAAAAATACTTTAAATGGATTTCTAATATGTTTTTAAATTTAGTTGCAGGATATGGTGAAAGGCCATTAAGAGTATTAATATGGTGGGTAGGTATCATATTTGGTTATGCTTTTATATATTATTTCTATAATGGAATATATATTAGAATAGCTAATAATATTGCTTCATTTAATCCAAAGTTCTTAGAAGCATTGTATTTTAGCATTGTTACTTTCACGACATTGGGTTTTGGGGATTTGGCTCCTAAGCCAGGATTTTTTCAATTGTTTGCTTCATTTGAAGCACTTTTGGGTGCAATTTTTATGGCAATGTTTATATTTGTATTTGCGAGGAAAATGATTAGGTAATTTTTATTTTGTGTAAATAAAATAATCTATTTATCAGGTTCTATATTATGAAAAAGTTAGTTTTATATGATTATTTTAATATGGAAGCAAAAGATTTTTTATCAGAATTTGACAATAGTAAATTTTTAAAATATTCTTAAATTAAGAGAAAAAATAGAGAAATGTTTTAAGTGATATTTTTAAAGTATACTTATTGAATAGGATTACTGCTAAAGCAGGAGAAATATAGAATAAAATGGATGCGAAACTCGTTAAATATTCATATAATTATTATAAGGAGTAACTATCAATAATTGCTTTATTTGAGTTAGTAGCTTAATATTATATTATTCATTTTTCATTTTAAAATCAAAAGAGGTGAATGAATGAATGCCAGAGAATAGGTATATTTTTGAATCGGGTAACGGGCTACCTTATTGGCAGGACTGTCCATTTGGAGGGTCAGCAAAAGTAATTATAAAAAAGTCAGATAATGGTATAATTTTAGCAAAATGTCAAGAAATGGAGAGATTTTGGTTGATAATGAAGGACATTAGCTTTTTTCAAAAAGCCAGAGTAAGAAGTAGTAGTAGATCTGAAGATTTTAAAGAAATTATGAAGAAAAATGGATGTCCTTGCCCCCCTTATTTTCATGCTTTTTTAGGATGGAAAAATCGTTGTAAGTTTAATTGTGGAGATTGGATAGAATTGTAAAAGTTAATGTTATTTTATCTAAAATAATATTGAATATATTATATTTCAAATTGATTTTTTAAAAGCTGATAAATTGGAGGTAGTTTAAAAATGAGTAGATTAATTGGTGGTGATTATTGTCAGATATGTGGACAAAAACTTATTTGCCCGACTTGTAATGGAACTGGGAAACTTGGACAAAATGTTTCAACTACTTTTTGTTGTCGTGCATTGCGTAGCTCGGATTATTGTCCAATTTGTGGAAAATCGTTAAAATCTAATTATTCTAAAGAAAGGATATGTTTTAGTTGCAATGGTGATGGAAGAATTTTGCACATCTGCACACTTATTAAAACGGATGAACTATAAATAATACTATTATAGCTATTAATTTTAAAATAATTTAAAAAAGATTAATAATACTTTTCATTATAAATATCTGACTTAATCAATTATCTGTTATTAATTATTAATAATTTAAAAGTTATTCTACATAATACAATGATTTATGTAATTATTTGTAATTTGCCATGTTTTTTCCTAATTAAATGTAGCTTAAATTTATCCCATATTATCACGCTTTCAGAAACCAACCCGGGGAGCCGGATAGGATTCGAACTTCTTAAGCACAAAGAGTATGGCTTTACTAACTTAATAATTGTTTAAATTTTTCTAACTTTTTATAAGGGAAGGGTTGAGAGGAAAGGTGCATTTTTATTTTCCACATTAGGTGCATTTTAGTTTACCATTTCCAACTTACTTTACCCTTAAGGCTAAAAGTGAGTTTGGCACCACTTGAGCAGAGAAGGGCGTAGAAGATAATTTTCTAAATAAACATCCTATATTAATTAAATAAAAAATACTATAAAACTTTCCGGAATCCTTGCATTGAAAGAGCAGGGGTTCTTAAAATAGGTTTTTAAAAAAGAGGATTTTTAAAAGATTTGTAGTATAAGGAATATAAATATAGAAAGTTTTAAAATAATTAAGTTTAAGAATGATTTATTAAGAGAAAAATAGAGATACCCTTTCAAAACATGCCAATTTACTATCATAAACGAAGTAATTCGTTTATTTTAAGTTATATGGAAAACGTCCTAAGGAGGTAGAAAAATGACTAATAAAAAAACTAAAACCAAGAAGAAATGCTTTGTTATTGCGCCAATTGGCGAGGAAGGCGGTGAAATAAGAGAGCGTTCTGATAAAGTATTAGAACATATAATAAAACCGACGGTTGAAGAATGTGGGTATGAATCTATCCGTGCTGATGAGATATCTGAACCAGGAATTATTACTTCACAAATTATCCAACATCTGATTGATGATGACCTCGTAATTGCTGACCTTACTGGAAGAAATCCAAATGTGTACTATGAGCTTGCTGTTCGACATGTTGTCAAGAAGTCTATTGTTCAGCTCATCCAAACAGGAGAATCTATCCCCTTTGATGTAGCTGGTACGAGAACTATTCATGTTGATCATCGTGATTTAGATAGTGTAGCAAGTTGTAAACAGGAGTTAGTAAAACAGATTCGTTTCGTGGAAAAGGATCCAAGCAGGGTTGATACTCCAATATCTGTTGCAATTGACCTAGAATATCTTCGCAAAAGTGAAAATCCATTAGAAAAAAGCAACGCCGAGATCATCTCAATGCTTCAGGGTATTCGTTCGGAGATTAGCGAGATAGGTAGTGTTTCCCGACGTCCCAGATTGGATCTTGGTATACTTGAAGATCTATTCATGCATTTTGATCGTTTAGCATTCGTGCTGGATTTGCCACCCCATGAAGAACCTAATAGGGAGTGCATCGAGAAGGCTAAACAAGCTCTCTATAGTTCTGTGGGAATGCTTGAAATGCTTGCAATGGAAGCTGGACTTCCTTCCGAAAAGATTGAGCAATTAATTCATCGCCTACGGCGCCGGATAAAGAAAAATATTATGTAATATTGTTAAAAAATGGGCGTGTATTGTATAACACAGCATATACGCTTCAGTCTTCACCCTTGCCCTTCGGGACATTGCGACCGTAGGGAGCAATGTCGTATATGCTGGAATCGTTAGCCGATATAGAAACATTACAAAGATAAACAATAACCCTAATCAACCAAAAGAGCAGGGGAGGAAAAACTACTTCTAAACGAATAATAAATACTATAAGTTATTTCTTCTTATTTTTGACACAATAAAGTGGAATTTATTTTTAATTTTCCATAAATAAAGTTACATGATATAGAAAAGATAAGCCAAAAATAATCTTAGGGAGGAATAAAATGATAATTCAACTTAAAGATGGAGTCAGATATTTACCTTATGCCTATCACAATGAAGACGATATGGAGAAGATGATCATTGAACACTACAAATATATATTTGGGGAAGATTCGATAATATTAACAAAAAGAGAAATAAAAACACGTTCTGGTATTAGGTCTATACCCGATGCTTTTGTTTTGTCAATAGAGGATAAAACATGGTACTTGGTAGAAGTAGAACTAGAGGTTCATCCGCTATATGAGCACATTGTTGCCCAAATAAGCAAATTCAACAGTGCTATTAAAAATGCCGCTACCCAAAAAGCGCTTATTAAGGCATTTTATGATGAAATAAAAAGTGACCCCCAGAAAAATATAATATTTCAATTAAAGGAAGTCAAAGAATTATATAAATTCATTTCGGAAGCTTTAGAATCTAAGCCTAAGATTATTATTCTAATAGATAATAAAAGTAATAAGCTAGATGATGTCTGCGAGAACTTGCCTTTAGATTCAAAAGTTGTTGAGTTTAAAACATATTCTAGAGAGGGGATAGGGATTGGAGATCATATTCATTCATTTGAGTCGCTAAAAGTTAGGGTGCCTACAAAAATTATATCTCCAAAGATATCGAAAAAGACCATGAGTTATAAAGGCAAATCTATATCGGCCTTTCAATTTGGAAAAAAAGAATATGAGGTTCAGTCGTGGAAAAACTTATTAATTGCTCTGACCGATATTATTTATGCATTATATAAATCTGAGTTTGAAAAAGTACTTGGCTTGAAAGGACGAAACCGTCCATATTTTACATACAATAAAAACGATTTAAGAAATCCCCAAAAAATTAGCAATACAAATATTTTTGTGGAGACAAATTTGAGTGCAGATAGTATTGTTAAAATATGTTACAGGCTTTTGGCTGTATTTGGTTACTCTGATAAAGATTTAAAAATATATGCAAACAATAACCCTAATCAATCAAAAGGGCAGGGTAGGTAAAAACTACTCCCAAACGATTAAAAAATACTACAAATTATTTCTTCTAAAGAAAGAAGTAATATATAAGTTTGAATAAGGAAAAAGTTAAAAAGGTTTTTGTTCCTTTCATGATTTTTGTTTTTAATTATCCATGAAATTAGCAATTATGGTAATCCAAATAATTATAAAAGTATCGGCTCCATTGGTGAGTTTAAGGATATTCCACCGGATAAACTAAAATAGAAAGGGGGTAAGCTAAATGCCACAAAGTTACGGAAAAATTAAAGAAGGAGACTCAGCCATCATTGAAAATATTCCTATTTTGTTTGAGTTTAAAAAAAATCATAGATCAGGGCTTACAGAGTGGCATGGTTCATTTAAATTACCTATTGAAAAAAACATAAAGCCAGGTGGTCCGTATCAATTAATCCTTGACGATGGTAGGTCAGGTGACATCATTATAACTAATATTGAAAGAAATAGCTCTGGCAAACATGTTGTTAACTTTAAAGGCAGTGGCCTATTGAAATAAAGAAAACACAGAACATGCAGTTGAAGATGGGCTTGCAAATTCGCTACGCTCCTTTGCTAGCTACTTAACCACGGTGTTATATCGGTGTAAAATTATTATAATGATTACTTACTCAAGTGAGGTGATAATATGAAGTTATTTTCTCAAAGAAAAGGAATTAAGCCAGTTAAAAGCGTTATCCAAGTGAATTTTATGGATGATGATTTGCGCAATGGTTTATGGAATGCCTTAACTGCTTCTTACTGGGATAATATAAGTAGATATCTTATTTCTTATTTCCCGGATATGGAAATTTTAATCAAAAAATTATGGGTTGACCATTTTAAGCAACCGCTTGATACTTTGGATGATAATTGGAATCGAACTTATAAAGAAATAAGAAATATATTTTATAATTATGAATGGTATGAAGTTTATGATTTCATAGAATTTATTGTTTGTAGCTATCCTTATAAAGATGATAATCAGGACTTTATGGATCATTGTAATTCTTTTTTGGAACGTGAATTATCCGCATATCGTTTCATCGGAGGTAAGATTACACAGATAACATCGGAAGAGGAAATTTCGGAAATAGAGGAAGCTTTAGAAATTTCCAAGCCTTTAAAAGCTGTTCATACTCATTTGAAAACAGCTTTGGATTTATTAGCAGACAGAAAATCTCCTAATTACAGAAACTCGATTAAAGAGTTTATAAGTGCGGTAGAGGCTATTTGTAACATAATAACGAAAGGGAAAAACGCAACGTTAGGAAAAGCATTGAAGAAAATAGAGGATAAGATTGGTTTGCACTCTGCTTTGAAAAGTGCATTTAGCAGTTTATATGGGTATACAAGTGATGCTGATGGCATACGTCACGCATTGCTTGATGAATCTACTCTTGATTTTGAAGATGCAAAATTTATGTTAGTTTCGTGCTCTGCATTTATCAATTATCTTGTCATTAAAGCATCAAAGGCAGGAATCAAAATGTAACTTACATAGTCGATTTAGATTAAATGAAATATAAGAAAAGTTTGAATAAAGAAACAAATTTTATGCAAACGATAATGCTAATTAACCAAAAGGGCAGGGGATGTAAAACTAATTCCAAACATTAAAAGATATATCATCGGAACAGATATAAATTGGTGCTTTAATGATGGTACTTTTTGTTTATATATTTGCCCGGAGAACAGGGGGAAGGTAGTTATTTAGTTTATAAATATATGATGGTAATTACATTATGGATATAAAATATATGCTTATAAGCTTCATTGTAATAATATCAACAGCATTTTTAGTTATGTTAGGTATATACTTAAATACGCTTAATATTAAAAGAAAAAAGAAAATTAAAATATTAGGAATCGCAATCTTCGTAGCTATAATTTTTGTTTGTTCAAGTAGCTATAAATTAATAAAAGAAAGAAATGAAGAATTGAAAAGTGCAAAAAAAATTGAAGAAACTTATCAGCTTGCGCAACGAGGTGAAGCATCTCGCTTAGGTTTACCTCAGTCTTATATTGATTCAATGCAAAAAGATCTTTTACTAAAACATTCTTTTAATGAAGGCCAAAGATATGAAAAAGAATATAAATTTGCAGAAGCAATTTTAGAGTATAAAAAATGCTTGGAACATCCAAATGCTACAGTAATAGATAAAACCTCTGCACATTTTCTTATCGGAAACTGTTATTTTTTCTTAGGAAAATCGGAAGAAGCAGAAGATGAATATAATAAGTCATTAAAAATATCTAAAAAGATAAAAGATAAAACTGAAAGATTAATGGGAAATTCAGCTATACAGGTAGATATTGGTAACATATATATGCGTTTAGGCCAGCCAAAAGAAGCTTTAGGTTATTGTGAGAAGGCTTTAAATAATTACAGAGAAATAGGATTCAAACAGGGTGAAGCAATTACTCTAGGTAATATAGGTAATGTCTATACTCAATTAGGTCAACCACAAGAATCTTTAGGTTACCAACAGCAAGCCTTAGAGATTCACAGAGAAATAGGATTCAAGCAGGGTGAAGCAATGACTCTAGGGAATATAGGTAATGTCTATACTCAATTAGGTCAACCACAAGAAGCTTTAGGTTATTATATGGATGCCTTAAAGATTTATAAAAAGATAGATTATAAAATATATTACCCCCAGGGCGTAGCTAATAATCTAATGAATATAGGTACTGTATATTATTGTTTAGATAAACCACAAGAAGCTTTGGTTTATTTTCAGGATGCCTTAAAGATTTATGATGAGATAGGCTGCCAAGAGCTCAAAGCTATTGTTCTCTCAAAAATAGGTAATGTCTATTGGCGGTTAGAACAACTGCAGGATGCTTTGTTTTACTATCGGAAAGCTCTGAAGATATATAAAAGATTAGATAATAAAACACAGATAGAAGAAATATCAATTTTTATTAATGATATAGAAGAAAAAATAAGTATAAAATAAAAAAATAAGTAATTATTTATATTTATATAAAATAATAAAATAATTACAAAACCTTTGCTTTAAAAGAGCAGGGGTCATTTTTTAGATCAGCAAAAAATACACCTTCATATTTCGCTTTTAAGGGGGGTGTTTTAACCCCATAGGTATAATCATAAGCGACCCTTCAAAATTTCTCCATATACGCGGTATATGAACATCTTCAAAAATCAAGCAAACCCTTTATTTATAATAGTTACAGCGATTTTGAGCAAAAAAAGATGAAAATATGAATAAAATATTTAATATTTATTTAAAAAAATACTTGACATTATACAAAATAAAGTTTATAATTTCAATAGAAAATTAAAAAAGGAGAAGAAAAAAATGAAAGAAAAGGATATCATCAATGAAAGGCCTTCTAAGTATGTTTTGAAATATGGTAAATCTCTAAAAGAAATAGCCGATATGTTTGGAGTTAGCTTGGCCACGATCCATACCTGGTTAAATAACCCGGAAAAGCGGGAATGGTTGGAACAAAAATTAAAGGAAAAATAATTGGGATTAATAATTAATGGAAGATAGAATAAAATATTTAAAAGAGGATAAATATGAGAATATATCTTAAAATTAATGAAGTGGAATTTATATTGGAATCACTTGAAGCGACGATTAAGGATTTTAATGAATATCAACATTATCCAGATAAGAAATTTAAACAGGAGAGAATTGCAGAAGCTGAAAAAGTTCGGCAAATATTTAGGGACGCACGTAATAAATATAAAAACCAAAAAAAAGGAGAAAAAAATGAAAGTTCAAATTAAGGATTTAAAACCGAATCCATTTAGGAATATGAAAAATTATCCTATAAACCAGGAGAAGATTCAAAGTCTTACTAACTCAATTGAGCAGACTGGATTCTGGGATAATATTTTAGCCCGAAGGAATAATGGTAATATCGAGATAGCTTATGGACACCATAGGTTAATTGTATTGAAGAAATTATTTAAACTCGATGATTATGTAGATATTCCAGTAAAGGAACTTGATGACCCTACAATGATACGGATTATGGCGAATGAAAATATGAATGAATGGGATACAAATGTTCAAATAATTAATGAGACAGTGAGGGTTACAAAAAAATTTCTTTTTTCCCGTGAGCACGGGAATTTAATAAAAATTAAAAATCCCAAAGCCAAAATTGATTATCACCATTCGAAAGAAGCATTTCAAATTTCGGAATTTCTTGGAAGCAATTGGACAGAATATAGAATCTGGGAATCTCTTAATCGCCTTGAATTAATTGGTGAAAATAAACTTGATAAAGAAGCTGTTGAATCATTACCTACAGAAACTGCTGCGATTGAATTTACCAGAGCCACAAAACAAATTAAGACAACCCCAGAACAGCAGAAACAAGCTATAAAACAAATTATTGAAAGTGGAGATTTAAGCAAATTAGGGATGAAATCAGCATTACTTGATGAGAAATATAAGGGCAAAGAGAAGAGTAAGGAAGAACGAGATTTCATTGAATTTAAGACTTATGTAATGGGATGTACGACAGAAATGAATAAATTGAATGGAAAACTTGGGAAATTATTATTACTTGAAGAGGAACTTAGACCCAATATGTTAATGTATCGTGGTTCTACAGAAGCAAGAAATTTTGATAGTGCATTACGTTTATTGATTAGTATTTTAAAGGGATTTTTAGGGAAGGGGGAAACAAAATGTCAAAAACAAATCGTATCAAAGTAACAATCAAGGAAGTAATTGATATTTTTTATAAAAACGCTGGTGAATTATTATCTACTGTTAATATTTGTGCGAAATATTATAACTTAACGGACAAAATCTATAAGGAATTTCCAAGAGGAAATAAAAACAAAGACTATAAAATGATCAAAAGATGTATTCATCCTGCAAGAGAGTATTTTCGTGAAAATGGTGAATTTCTAATTAGTGATTTATTTGATGGTGAAAGATATTATGTGTTGGTTACTTCTGCTGATAAATTTAAAAAATATATCATTAAAGAATTAGAGAAAAATATCAGAAGGAAGATTCGAGCAGGGGAACGTCTTGACATGAATCTTTATAATGTTAAAGAACGAAGATTGTTGCCTAAATATGAAATAAAGAGACTTGAAGAACCAGTTTTGGTGGAAAAGAAAGACAAAATAAATCATTTTTAATATTAAAAAATATTTGATAAAATGTAGTATAATGTAATTAGTTAAAATTGAATATTTTGTTTAAGGGGGTAGTCGGGTGGGGCAAAAATATGAAATTAAAACTAATGATATCATATCTTTTGAGATGATTGTAAAATTACGTTATAAAGATTGTGAGATGACCTTTAAAAAAACTGACCAGGTTTATAAAATTGATGCGATAGATATCTCAGAAAAAGGATATATAGTTGAATTTAGCGAAACTTTCCTAGCAAAGAAAAAAGTATATCCAAACTTACTTAATTTTTTAAATAATGTGGTAGATCTAGATTTGGATATAATATATAAGAAGTTACAGAATAAGAAAAATCTTAGGGATTCATTAGATTGTAATAGTTAATTTATCAAATCTTAAATAAATTTGACAATAGGACTTCCATATGATAGTATTAAACCATGATAAAGGATAAGAGAATCCAAAAAATAATAGAGATCGCTAAAAAGAATAACATAGGTCCGGGAATGATGGCCAGGTTAATAGGTGTAAGTTATAGTACTTATAACCGGTATCAAAAAGGCGAGACCGTCCCGGAGAGCCATAATACCATAGAAAAAATAGAGAAAGTAATAAAAAAATACAGCACTTAAGGGGGAAAACCGCATATGGTACTCAAATATCCACATTAATCAAAATTAAATAGTAGTGGGTATCGGAGACAATTTTATATTTTTTTAATTTTACAACGTCCTATAATATATCTTATGTATAGTAATATACATTTTATTATATTTCCTTTATTTTTTATGATTTATTAACCATAATAGGAAGATTTTTGTTATATTAATATTATTTTTCTAATAGTTAGCAGGTTAAATGAAAGGCAGCAACTATATTTTTATTTTTGCAAAGTTTGTTGTATTCGTTACATGCATCTCCAGTTTTTTTTACAATTACTTGTTTGATACCAGATGATTTTATATGTTCTATTAATTCTTCTGGTACCTTCATTAAACCATAATATCCGGT
>Ga0209991_10000281_pt1 | contig 22696 bp, 17 predicted proteins | sample ChitaG_FD_183167 | JGI IMG/M metagenome (GOLD analysis project Ga0209991, IMG submission 183167) | Deep subsurface microbial communities from South Pacific Ocean to uncover new lineages of life (NeLLi) - Chile_00310 metaG (SPAdes)... | ecosystem: Environmental > Aquatic > Marine > Oceanic >... | reverse complement strand
CGATCGCCCTGGACGTTGGAGTGCCCGCGCACCGGGCATAGCCCCGCGCCTGGCTTGCCGATCATGCCGCGCATCAGAAGCACATTGGTGATTTCAGCGATGCTCCCAACCGCGTGCTTGTGCTGGGTCAGGCCCATTGCCCAGCACACGATGATGCGCTGCGATGTCGCCATCATCTCGGCGACGCGGCCGAGTTGCTCGCCGCCGATACCGGATGCCTCGAGCACCGTGTGTAGGTCGACGCCGCGCGTTTGGCTCTCGTACTCGTCGAACCCCGCGGTGTGCTTCGCGACGAAGTCGCGGTCCACGATCTGGACGCGCGGGCCGGCCTTGTCCTGGGCATCCAAGAGCAGTTTGCCGATGCCGGCGAAGAGCGCCATGTCACCACCGAGGCGGATCTGGACGAACTCGTCGGCGATCGGCACTCCGTCGCTGATCACACCGTGTAATTTCTGCGGATCCTTGAATCGGATCAACCCTGCCTCCGGCAGCGGGTTGACAGCGATGATCTTGGCGCCGTTGCCCTTCGCCTTCTCCAGGATCGACAGCATCCGGGGGTGGTTGGTGCCGGGGTTCTGCCCGGCGATGACGATCAGGTCGGCCAGGATGAGGTCCTCGACGGTGACCGATCCCTTGCCGATGCCGATCGCGTCGACGAGCGCAGTACCCGAAGACTCATGGCACATGTTGGAGCAGTCCGGCAGGTTGTTGGTGCCGAAGCTGCGGACGAATAGCTGGTAGAGGAACGCAGCTTCATTGCTGGTGCGCCCCGAGGTGTAGAAGACCGCCTGATGCGGGCTCTGGAGGGCGCGCAGCTCGTTGGCGATGAGCTCAAAGGCCTCCTCCCACGTGATCGGCCGGTAGTGGTCCTCGCCAGGGCGTAGCACCATCGGCTCGTTCAGGCGGCCCTGCTGGGAGAGCCAGAACTCCGGCTGGGCTTGGAGCTCGGCGACCGTGTGCCGGGCGAAGAATTCCCGGGTGACCACACGTTTGGTGGCCTCTTCAGCGACGGCTTTTGCGCCGTTCTCGCAGAATTCGGCCAGTTTGCGGCCGCCGTGCTCCTCTGGCCACGCGCAGCCCGGGCAGTCGAACCCGTCGCGCTGGTTGAGCTTGGCCAGTGCGGCGGTCGTGCGCAGCAGGCCCATGGATTCAAGCCCGCGCCGCAGCGACACCATGACCGCCTTGACACCGGCAGCCTCATTTTCGCGGTCCGATATCTGCAGCGCGCGTTCGTCGACTTCGGCGTCGATGTCTCGGTCAGGATGACGGCGAGTGGACATGGAGTCCATTCTCGCCGCTCGGGCGTAGCGTGGCCATGCCGGGTGCCGGGAAGCCCGAGAGCGTCGCCGAACTGCGGGTACCTGTGCGAATGGGTACCCACTGGCGACGCGGACCGTAGTAACGGCGCTGTGGCGTTGACGGCCGCGTAACAAGTTCGCCATCGGGTGTCCGTACTGTTGGCCGGTCAACTGTGTATCACGCCACGCTGCGCACACCAGCATTGATAGGAACCAAATTGAGCGGAAATGCAGTTCGTCTGCAGGCGATCAACAAGGTCGCGGCCTGTGTACCCCCGGCGATCAGCTTCGACGCGGCCGAGGCGCCCGGTCCTGGTCGATAGGCACTTCTTCCTCGCGCGACCCGACCTGATCAACGCCGGCCGTACGCTCTTTGGTAGCAGCCCGCCCAAGGGGCAGGAATTCGACGATCATTACTTCGGATCGGTGCCCGAGCGGGTGCTCGGCTTCATGATGGACACCGAGCGTGAGCTGTTCAAGCTCGGTATTCCCGCCAAGACCCGGCACAATGAGGTAGCGCCGGGCCAGTTCGAGATCGCGCCGATGTTCGAGCGGGCCAACATCGCCGCCGACCATCAGCAGCTGCTGATGACCGTCTTCCGGACTGTTGCCAAGAAGCACGGGATGGAGTGTCTGTTCCACGAGAAGCCGTTTGCCGGGGTTAACGGCTCCGGCAAGCACGTGAACTTCTCAATTGGGCAATGCGCAGTTCGACAGCCTGCTGGTGCCCGGCGACACCCCGCACGAGAATGCTCAGTTCCTGGTGTTCTGCGCGGCGGTGATTCGTGCTGTGCACAAGTATGCGGGCTTGCTGAGGGGGTCGGTGGCATCGGCCACCAACGACCACCGACTCGGCGCTAACGAGGCTCCGCCTGCGATCATCTCGATCTTCCTCGGCGACCAACTGGCTGACGTGTTCGAGCAGATCGCCAAGGGAGCCGCGACGTCGTCCAAGGGCAAAGGCAGCATGCTCATCGGTGTCGACACTCTGCCCGTTCTCCCGACCGACCCGGGCGACCGAAACCGCACCAGTCCGTTCGCGTTCACCGGCAACCGCTTCGAATTTCGCGCGCCGGGTTCGGCGCAGACCATCAATGTGCCGATGATCGCCCTCAACACGATCATGGCCGATGCGCTCGACTACATGGCGACGGCGCTGGAGCAGGCCGTCGCCGAGGGCGCGGACTTCGATATGGCGGTGCAGAAGCTGCTGACCGAGATCATCACCAAGCACGGTGTGGTGGTGTTCAACGGCGACGGGTACTCAGAGGACTGGCAGATCGAAGCTGCTAAGCGTGGTCTGCCGAACCTCAAAACAACGCTGGACGCCGTTGGGGAGCTCATCAAGCCCGAAGCAGTCGAGGTGTTCGAAAAATACGGCGTGTTCAGTGAGCGCGAACTGCACAGCCGATACGAGGTCCGCCTGGAGCAGTACGCCCCGACCATTGGGGTCGAGGCGAAGCTGGCACTGGAACTCGGCGCGACGGTGATCCTGCCTGCCGCCATCCGCTACCAGACTGAACTAGCTCAGAATGTCGCCACGCTCAAAGCCGCCGGTGTCGCCGCGGATCCGGCGTTGCTGGAGACGGTCTCGGCCCCAATCTGCGACCTCACCGGGGCGTTGGGGACCCTCAAGGCGGGGCTGTCGGCGCATGCCGGTGGTTCCACGCTCGATGAGGCAACCCACGCGCAAAAGGTTCTGCTGCCGACAATGGAAGCGGTTCGCGCCGCGGCTGACACATTGGAAACCCTTGTGGCAGAAGATCTTTGGCCGTTACCGACCTATCAGGAGATGCTCTACATCCTTTGAGTTGCACACCCGGCGAGAGCGCGTTTCTGTACCGCGGCGCGCCGCGTTGGCATCAAGGGAGTCCGGTGTGGATTCCACAGGCCCTGTCGAGCCAGCAGGCCTGCGGGACTTGCTGGCTATGCCGGCTGTTCACCGACTTGTGATGGACTCGTCGTGGTGACGCTGCCGACATTGACAGGCTTCTCGCGATCAGCCGCGGCACAATGAGTGGTATGGAAAGGGATCGTGAATCGCCGAGGGGCAAGGCCGTCTGGCGTGACCCGTTAGCGGCTGGGTGGCGGGCGCACCGCGGCTTGCTGCTGTTGCGGCTGCGCTGGCATGAGCGACGCGCCGATACTCGCCGCACGTAGAGCGGGATCACCGGCGCTAGCTGGCAGCTACTGAGCGGTAGCGAATTCTTAGAAATGGCATCTGCCTCCGAACGTGACGAATACCACAATTCTGTCTCGCGGTGTCGGTGTTCGAGGTTCTGAACAGTGCGTTCGACGCGCGTGCCCCTGGGCGTGACCCGCGCCCCCGGCGCAGTGCGACCTAAGAGAAGTGCATAATCGGTACTGGTAGCGACACCAGTAGTGACACCAACCCCAGGTGACCGTCCGTCGACGTTGCGTCGCGTCGACTGTGACTCGATGGGTATTCGCTATGCGCAGCGCCACCAAGACACGAAGGGCAGGCGGGTGGGAGACAACGGCAGTGCGACCGGGGGCACTCGGCACAAGCTCGAGAAGGTCGTCATCCGCTTCGCCGGCGACTCCGGCGACGGTATGCAGCTCACCGGCGACCGATTCACCTCAGAAGCCGCCTTGTTCGGCAACGACCTTGCGACGCAACCTAATTACCCCGCCGAGATCCGCGCGCCGCAGGGTACCTTGCCCGGCGTCTCGTCGTTCCAGATCCAGATCGCCGATTACGACATCCTGACGGCGGGGGACCGGCCCGACGTGCTGGTGGCGATGAACCCGGCTGCGCTCAAGGCCAACGTCTCCGACCTGCCCCGCGGCAGTCTGATCATCGCCAATTCCGACGAGTTCACCAAACGCAACCTGGCCAAGGTCGGCTATGACGCCAACCCGCTGGAGAGCGACGAGCTGTCGAATTACGTGGTGCAGCCGGTCCCGATGACGACGCTCACACTGGGAGCGGTAGAGCCGATTGGGGCTACGAAGAAGGACGGCCAGCGCGCCAAGAACATGTTTGCCCTCGGCCTGTTGTCCTGGATGTATGGCCGCGAGCTCGACCACAGCGAGTCGTTCATTCGCGAGAAGTTCGCGCACAAGCCCGAGATCGCTGAGGCCAACGTGCTAGCACTCAAGGCGGGCTGGAACTACGGCGAGACCACTGAAGCTTTCGCCACCACCTACGAGGTGTCACCTGCCCCACTCGAGACCGGCGATTACCGGCAGATCTCCGGCAACACCGCGCTGGCCTTCGGGCTCATCTCTGCAGGTCACCTCAGTGATATCCAGATGGTACTCGGCAGCTACCCGATCACTCCGGCCTCGGACATCCTGCACGAGCTGTCCAAGCACAAGAACTTCAATGTGCTGACCTTTCAGGCCGAAGATGAGATCGCCGGTATCGGCGCGGCGATCGGCGCCTCTTTCGGCGGCGCATTGGGGGTCACCAGCACTTCTGGCCCCGGGATCTCGCTGAAATCCGAGGCGATCGGCTTGGCTGTGATGACCGAGCTGCCGCTGATCGTTATCGATGTCCAGCGCGGCGGGCCGTCGACCGGGCTGCCCACCAAAACCGAGCAAGCCGATCTGTTGCAGGCGTTTTTCGGACGTAATGGCGAATCGCCAGTCGCTGTGCTGGCGCCTCAGTCGCCGTCGGACTGTTTCGACATCGCGGTGGAGGCTGCCCGCATGGCGATCGAATACCGCACCCCGGTGATCATCCTGTCCGACGGCGCCATCGCCAACGGCTCCGAGCCGTGGCGGATTCCGGATGTGAGCTCCTACGCGCCGATCGTGCACGCGCTGGCCAAGTCTGGTGAGCCGTTCGCGCCCTATGCGCGTGACCCGGAGACGCTGGCCCGGCAGTTCGCGATTCCTGGAACGCCGGGTTTGGAGCATCGGATCGGCGGGTTGGAAGCCGCCAATGGCTCGGGCAACATCTCCTATGAACCCAAGAACCACGATCTGATGGTCCGGTTGCGCCAGGAGAAGGTGGCCGGCATCAGGGTTCCTGACCTCGAGATAGACGATCCGAGCGGTGAGGCCGAGCTGCTGATGCTCGGCTGGGGCAGTAGCTACGGCCCGATCGGCGAGGCCTGTCGGCGAGCCCGGCGCAAGGGCATGAAGGTCGCCCATGCTCAACTGCGCAACCTCAATCCGTTCCCGGGCAATCTGGGGGAAGTGCTGACGCGGTACTCCTCGGTCGTCCTCCCGGAGATGAACCTCGGCCAGCTGGCTCTGCTGTTACGTGGGACCTACCTCGTCGACATCCAGTCGGTGACCAAGGTTGAGGGCATGGCGTTTCTGGCCGATGAGCTCGAGGGCGTCATCGATTCGGCGTTCGACGGAACGCTGGCGGAGAAGGAACTCGAGAAGGCCGAGTTCGCCAGGCTGGCGGCAGCGACAATATTCAGCTCTGATGACATGGCGGCCAGGGAATCTGGCGTGGGAGCGAGCGGATGACGACAGTGAGAAGCGAAGTGGATCGCGCATCGAACCAGTTGATCGGCAGCGATCTGGGGGTGACCCCTACGGGGCTGACGAAGACCAGCTTGGTTCCGACTGCCGACGAACCGCAGAAGGCGAAGGCGTTCTCCAGCGACCAGGAGGTCCGTTGGTGCCCGGGGTGCGGTGACTACGTCATTCTCAACACCATTCGTAACTTCCTGCCGGAGCTGGGGTTGCGCCGCGAGAACATCGCGTTCGTCAGCGGTATCGGCTGCTCGAGCCGTTTTCCCTATTACCTTGAGACCTACGGCTTCCACTCGATTCACGGCCGCGCGCCGACCATCGCGACCGGCCTGGCCCTGGCCCGCGAAGATCTGTCGGTATGGGTGGTCACCGGTGACGGCGACGCGCTGTCGATTGGTGGCAATCACCTCATCCACGCGCTGCGACGCAACGTCAATCTCACGATTCTGCTGTTCAACAACCGGATCTACGGGTTGACCAAAGGGCAGTATTCGCCGACATCCGAAGTTGGCAAGGTCACCAAATCCACCCCGATGGGTTCGGTGGACCACCCGTTCAACCCGGTGTCGCTGGCTCTTGGCGCGGAGGCGACATTCGTCGGCCGTGCGCTGGACTCCGACCGCAAAGGCCTGAGCGAGGTGCTGCGTGCGGCGGCCCAACATCGCGGGGCTGCGCTCGTCGAGATCCTGCAGGACTGCCCGATCTTCAATGACGGCTCGTTCGACGCGTTGCGCAAAGAAGGTGCTGAGGAGCGGCTGATCAATGTCACCCACGGCGAGCCGATCACCTTCGGGGGCGACGGCGAATACTGCGTCGTCAAGTCGGGATATGGGTTGGAGGTCGTTAAGACCGCCGAGGTGTCGGCAGACGAGATCGTGTTCCATGACGCGAACCTCGAAGATCCGGCGTACGCGTTTGCGTTGTCGCGGCTGTCCGACCAGAACCTCGACCACATGGTGACGGGCATCTTCCGCCAGGTGAGCAAGACCACCTACGACGACGAAGCTCGTCAGCAGGTTGTGGTGGCGCAGGAGGCCAAGGGCCATGACATGGCGGACCTGCAGTCGCTGCTTCGCGGCAAGGACACGTGGACCGTCGAATAGATTGCGCTAACGTCACCGATGTGACGTCGCCCCTGCCGTTGGCTGCCGTAGTTCTGGCGGGTGGGGCATCTCGACGGATGGGCCGCGACAAGGCCACTGTGGTTATCGACGGCCCTGCGGGCCCTACCACTCTGGTCGAGCGGGTGGTGTCGATCGTGGGCACCCGTTGTGCGCCCGTCTACGTCGTCGCCGCCCCTGGTCAGGCGTTACCCGATTTGCCTGCGGTTATCCTTCGCGACGAGGTACTTGGAGTGGGCCCCTTGCTTGCGACCGGACGTGGGTTGCGGGCCGCCGCGGAGTCCGAGTTCGGGCATGCGTTCGTGTGCGCGGTCGATATGCCGCAGCTGACTACCGAGCTGATCGAGACCCTGATCGGACCTGCCGAACGGCTGGGCGCCGACGTCGTCGTGCCCTGGGACGGCCGCGACCATTATCTGGCCGGCATCTACCGCACAGCGCTATTCACCACCGTTGCCGGACTTGTCACTGCTGGCGAGCGAAGCATGCGCGCACTGGTGGATTCGGTCGACACTCAGCGGATCGTCATGCCCGAGCAGGCGGCGTTGGCGAACGTCAACACCGCGACCGATCTGGATGCCGTTATCCCGCCGCGATTGGCATAGCAAATCCAATTAACAAGAGGCGCAGAATTAAAAGGGGTCACCCTGGTTAGCTTTCGATGTCGAAAGTGCCGTCGGTTGGGGTGAACCGCCCCCAGCGGGTACTGGGTGTGTGGAGCTCGGTCACCCGCCGGAGAGTTCCTACCTCGTCTCTTGGCTGTCAGCGGCCGTCGAACGCATGTCGTCGGCGCACTAACTCCGGCTCTTCCTTACGGTGTTTTCCGTTGTGCCGCCGACCTCAGATTCGGGTGCGCCAGCTCACAATATGTGCGTGATTCGGCTCACCGTTTTGTGTGCATACCCTGATTGGCGGTCCGGTCAAAACTGGTAGCTGACCTGCGTTGACAATCATATTCGGGCGCCGTGATTGGTCCGTGATCTGTTTGAGATCGGTAATTGATCGGAATGACATTGCGCCTATCGCTTTGTACCTTCCATAAGAGCTTCAGTTGAAGCAAATAATTCAATACCAGGAAAATACGCGTGTTTGGGCGCTACGGGAAGCAGTTAGTTCCCAGTGGCCGTCGGGCTCCTTGCCCGGCGAGGCGATGCAATGCCTGCCCTGTCGTGGCCGACCTAGAGGGCGCGACCCAACCAACCTGCCCGAGTCCAAGGGCGGTAGCCCGTGCGCGATCTGCGCGGGTAGCGATGGGGCACGTTTTGGCGAAAGGAACGAAGGTGAACAGAATCCGCAAGACGCTTGGTCTAGCAGTTTTCGCGGGGGCGCTCGCAGTCGCACCGGTGGCGCTGGGGGCCGGCACCGCGAATGCGGACGTCAACTGGGATGCCGTGGCTGCCTGCGAGTCGGGCGGTAACTGGGCCATCAACACCGGCAATGGCTATTACGGCGGCCTGCAGTTCAACATGGGTACCTGGCAGTCCAACGGCGGCTCGGGGTCTCCCCACGCGGCCAGCCGTGAGGAACAGATCCGGGTGGCAGAGAACGTGCTGCACTCACAAGGCATCGGCGCATGGCCTTCCTGCGGCCGAAACGGCTGATCACACGCGTACACCTGACGAGGCGGCGCCGGCTTATGCCGGCGCCGCCTCTTTGGTATACCGGCCTACTCAAGCCGGTCTTCTCATGAGTCTCTTACGTCAGATAAGAAACTATTAAAACTTTCGTCACTTGTGTAACAGGCCAGGCCTGTCGTTCGACAGACCTGATAGCCGCAGTGTGAGAACGCACCACGAACACTTCACTCGCGGGCCTTGAGTTACAACGGTCGGGGAAGGACCGCAGAGATGAACATTCGCAAGGTTGTCACCACCGGCCTGATGGCCACCGCGATTTCCGGAGCGCTCGCCGCCGTCCCGATGGCCCTCGACGACGCGGTCAGCCCGATGGCCACCGCGCACGCCGACTCCGTCAACTGGGACGCGGTCGCGCAGTGCGAGTCGGGCGGAAACTGGTCGATCAATACGGGCAACGGCCACTACGGCGGCCTGCAGTTCAAGCAGGCGACCTGGGCCTCCAATGGCGGCGTGGGCCACCCCGCGGCCGCATCGCGCACCGAGCAGATCCGGGTCGCCGAGAACGTGTTGCAGACCCAGGGGATCAAGGCCTGGCCGACGTGCGGTGCCAAGGGCTTAGCTGCTCAGGTGTGGGGCTCTGCCCCGACGGCCCCCGCGGCTCCGGTCGCCGCGCCTGTCACGGTTCCCGCGAAGGTGAGCGGCTGCGCGGCGATGCCGACGTCCGCCTTCGGCGGCTTCCTCGACCTGCGCAAGATGTGCACGGCGCTGCTGACTCCGCGCACGGCGCGCTGACCACCAGCAGAACTCAGCCTGCGGCGTCGGCGGCGTCGGTGGCGGTAGGCAGGATGAACGCCGAACGCCCCGCGATGGACGACAGGTGAGATGTCACCGCGCGTTCGGGGATCAAGGCGGTGGCCCGGTTGGCGGTACCGCCGAGAAACGGCGGCCGCATGTTGACGATCCTGCCGATCGTCGCTGATTCCCGCACCACCCTTCGGACACGACGTCTGCGGAAGCTCCCGTATGCCGCAACGGCGGTGGGCAGGTCGGGGGCCAGCTCGATAAAACGGGCCAGAATCGCCGCGTCTTCAAGCCCTTGACACCCGCCCTGCCCGAGGTGGGGCCGCATCGGGTGGGCGGCGTCACCGACGAGCACAGCAGTCCCGCGGGACCAGTGCTTGGGCTGGACACGATCGAAAATGTCATTGCGTAGCAGATCCGCGGGGTCGGTGGAGTCGATCAGCTCAGGAATCGGCGCGGCCCACGAAGCCAGCTTTCTTCTCAGATAGGCGCGGTCGCCGCCAGGGGCGCTGCTGCCCTCCGGGGCGCGTTCGGTGGCGAACCAGTAGGTGTGGTCGGGCCCCAGTGGCACGTGGCCGACCTCGGTCCCGTGCCCCATGGTTGTGCCGGCCAGTGCGGGATCGAGCGGGTAGGCGGCCACGCCGCGCCAGGCTGTGTACCCGACGTAGCGGTGGGGCAGCGGACCGTTGAGGGTGCGCGCCACCATGGAGTTGACGCCATCGGCGCCGACCACTGCGTCAGCTTCCCGACTCTGTGAATCCGCCAATGTGACCCGGGCCGAGGAACCGGTGATCGTCAGTCGGCTCGCGGTCAATCCGGTCTGGACCGTGTCGGCAGGCAATGCACTACGCAGAATGTCGGTCAGCGCAGACCGGCGCACCACCACCAGAGGCTCGCCGAGTGCTTCGACGATCCGCTGATCCGATAGGTGGCGCAGCCACCTACCACTGCGCCAGCGGATCGCTCCGCCCGTCACCCTGGCGCCTGAGCGTCGGACCACGTCGCCCAGTCCGATCTCGTCCAAGGCGGCCAGCGCGTTGGGCCAGATGCTGATGCCCGCGCCCGTGGTGGTGTCGGAGCGCTGCTCAACCACCGCCACGTCATGTCCAGCGCTGCGCAGGGCGACCGCGGTAGCCAAACCGGCGATGCCGGCACCAATCACGGTGATCTGCGCGGCCATGAGAGCCGACAGTATCTCGCGAGGACTCTGCCGGGGAGACCGAACACCCCACCCCGATCTGATTGCAGCGACCCGCAGCGGGCCAAGATTTGGTACCAGGTGGTTACCGCATTCCTGTCGCGGCATGTGCTCAATCGGGACATCGGGCTCCCCGACACGCTCGGGTAGCGTCAGGCGGCATGGGACATCCGGGAAATGCAGCCGATCGAGAGTTCGACATCGTCGTCTACGGGGCCACCGGGTTCGTCGGCAAGCTGACTGCTGAGTACCTCGCCTCCGCCGGAGGCGGGGCGCGCATCGCCCTGGCCGGCCGTTCCACCGACCGCCTGCGAGCCGTGCGCGAGTCGCTTGGCCATACGGCGCACTCCTGGCCGTTGATCGCCGCCGACGCCTCACAGCCCGCAACGCTCAACGCGATGGCGGCCCGCACGCGGGTGGTGATCAGCACCGTCGGCCCCTATCTGCGCTACGGCCTGCCCCTGGTCGCCGCCTGCGCGGCCGCCGGCACCGACTATGCCGACCTGACAGGCGAACCGTTGTTCGTCCGGGAATGCATCGACCTGTACCACAAGCAGGCCGTCGACACCGGCGCACGGATCGTTCATGCGTGCGGGTTCGACTCCATCCCTTCTGATCTGACGGTGTTCGCGCTGTACCGACAGGCCGAACGGGACCGGACCGGCCAGCTGGGCGACACCAACTTCGTGGTGCGCCGATTCGCCGGCGGTGTCTCCGGCGGCACGGTCGCGTCCATGGCCGAACTCGCCCGACAAGCATCCGCGGACCCCGAAGCACGTCGGTTGCTCAACGACCCCTACACGCTGACGCCGGACCGTTCGGCGGAGCCGGGGCTCGGCGCCCAACGCGACGCGCGGTGGCGCCGCGGGCGCGACATCGCCCCCGAGCTCGACGGCTACTGGGTTGGCGCCTTCGCGATGGCGATTCCCAACACGCGCATCGTCCGTCGTACCAATGCGCTACTGGAATACGCCTACGGCAAGCGATTCGAGTACGCCGAGCAGATGAGCCTTGGCCGCTCGATCGTCGCCCCGCTGGCCGCGGCGATGGCAACCGGCGGCAACGTGGCGACAATCGGGCTCGGCAGCCGATTCCTTGATCGCGTGCCACGCAGGCTGCTCGAGCGGGTATTGCCCAAGCCCGGTACCGGGCCCAGCGAACACGCACGGGAGAAGGGGCACTACACCGTCGAGACCTATACCACTACCTCCAGTGGCGCCCGCTACGTCGCGCGCATGTCCCAGCAGGGTGACCCCGGCTACAAAGCGACATCGGTGTTGTTGGGTGAAAGCGGACTGGCGCTTGCGCTGGACCGCGAACAGCTCTGTGAACTGCGGGGAGTGCTGACACCCGCAGCAGCGATGGGGGACGCATTGCTCAATCGGTTCCCCGCCGCCGGGGTGTCGTTAGAGGTCTCCGGGCTGCATTGATCGATCTTCACTCGTCGGGCAGCGTCCTGGTCGGCAACCGGGGCGGGCCCCTGGAGGACACCTTGGGCGGGGTTCCTACGGGCGAGAAGTAGTCCGTGCCGTCGGGTGGCGGCGAGGCGCCCGCGGCGCCTTCCTAGAATGGCTCGGTGACCCCGAGTTCCCAACCCACCGCCAGCAGTGGCATCGAAGGGGCGCTGGCGCTCCCCAAATCGTGGGATCCCGGGGCGGTGGAGAGCTCGCTGTACGAGGGCTGGGTCAACGCCGGCTACTTCGGCGCCGATCCTGCCAGTGAGAAGCCTGCCTACGCGATCGTTTTGCCGCCACCCAATGTCACCGGCAATCTGCACATGGGTCACGCACTCGACCACACACTGATGGACGCGCTGACCAGGCGCAAGCGTATGCAGGGTTATGAGGCTCTCTGGCTCCCCGGTATGGACCACGCCGGAATTGCCACCCAATCGCTGGTGGAGAAGCAGCTCGCAGTCGACGGCAAGACCAAAGAAGATTTCGGTCGCGAGCTATTCATCGACAAGATCTGGGACTGGAAACGGGAGTCCGGTGGCACTATCGGGTCCCAGATGCGTGCCCTGGGCGACGGTGTGGACTGGAGCCGCGATCGCTTCACCATGGATGACGGACTGTCGCGCGCAGTGCGCACGATCTTCAAGAAGCTCTTCGACGCCGGGCTGATCTACCAAGCTGAGCGGCTTGTCAACTGGTCGCCGGTGCTCGAGACCGCGATCTCCGACCTCGAGGTCAAATACGAGGACGTCGAGGGCGAACTGGTGTCGTTTAGGTACGGATCGATGGACGATGACGAGCCCCATGTCGTGGTTGCGACCACCCGCCTGGAGACGATGCTCGGCGATACCGCCATTGCCGTGCATCCTGACGATGAGCGATACCGCCACCTGGTAGGCCACACGCTGCCCCATCCGTTTCTGACTCGTGACATCGTCATCGTTGCCGATGGCCACGTCGACCCGGAGTTCGGTACGGGCGCAGTCAAAGTTACGCCCGCCCATGACCCGAATGACTTCGAGATCGGCATGCGACACCAGTTGCCAATGCCATCGATGCTGGACACCAAAGGCCGGATCGTCGACACGGGAACGCCATTCGACGGAATGGACCGGTTCGATGCGCGGGTGGCAGTCCGCGAAGCATTGGCAGAACAGGGGCGCATCGTCGCCGAGAAACGCCCCTACCTGCACAGCGTGGGCCACTCCGAACGCAGCGGCGAGCCGATCGAGCCGCGCCTGAGCCTTCAGTGGTGGGTTAAGGTCGAATCCTTGGCCAAAGCGGCTGGCGACGCAGTCCGCAACGGTGACACCGTGATTCATCCGGCAAGCTTGGAACCCCGCTGGTTCGCCTGGGTCGACAACATGCACGATTGGTGCATCTCGCGTCAGCTGTGGTGGGGTCACCGCATCCCAATCTGGCACGGGCCCCACGGCGAAACTGTCTGTGTGGGGCCCGATGAGACGCCGCCGCCCGGTTGGGAGCAGGACGCCGACGTACTCGACACATGGTTCAGCTCAGCACTGTGGCCGTTCTCCACGATGGGCTGGCCCGATCACACCGCTGAGTTGGCGAAGTTCTACCCGACTACGGTGTTGGTGACCGGCTACGACATCCTTTTCTTCTGGGTTGCGCGGATGATGATGTTCGGGACGTTCGTCGCAGACGATCCCGCGATCACTCAGGGGGGCACCCGCGCTCCGCAGGTGCCTTTCCGAAATGTGTTCCTACACGGCCTGATCCGTGACGAGTTTGGCCGCAAGATGAGCAAATCCCGGGGTAACGGCATCGACCCGCTCGAATGGGTGCAGAGGTTCGGCGCCGACGCGCTACGGTTCACCCTGGCTCGGGGCGCGAGCCCAGGGGGCGATCTGGCCATCGGCGAGGACCATGCCCGGGCGGCGCGCAACTTCGCCACAAAACTGTTCAATGCCACCCGTTTCGCGTTACTCAACGGGGCCGCGATGAGCCCGGTGGCCGAAGAGCAAAAAGCGCAGGCCGACATCCTGATGTCCTACGAACTCACCGATGCTGACCGCTGGATTCTCGGTAGACTGGAAGAAGTCCGCGCCGAGGTGGATTCGGCGTTGGACAACTATGAGTTCAGCAAGGCGTGTGAGGCGCTCTACCACTTCGCGTGGGATGATTTCTGTGACTGGTATTTAGAGTTGGCGAAGGTGCAGTTGGGTTCCCAAGAGACCCAGCGTGTCTCGCATACCGCGGTAGTCCTGGCGGCGGTGCTGGACACCCTGCTCAAGCTGCTGCATCCGGTGATGCCGTTCGTGACCGAGGTACTGTGGAAGGCCCTGACCGGCGGTGAGTCAGTGGTCATTGCCGACTGGCCTACGCCCTCTGGATTCGCCGTGGATCATGCTGCGGCACAACGTGTAGCCGACATGCAGAAGTTGATCACCGAGGTGCGCCGGTTCCGTAGCGACCAGGGCCTTGCCGACCGGCAGAAGGTGCCCGCCCGGTTGTCCGGCATCACTTCTGCCGGGCTCGACGCGCATGTTCGGCCGATCGCGGCCCTGGCCTGGTTGACCCCACCGGCCGATATCTTCGCCCCGTCGGCGTCGCTGGAGGTGCGGTTGTCGGCGGCCACGGTCGTTGTCGAACTCGACACATCGGGCACCGTCGACGTGGCGGCCGAGCGACGGCGGTTGGAGAAGGAGCTGGCCGCTGCGCAGAAGGAACTGGCGGGCACCGCCGGCAAGCTCGCCAACGCGGGGTTCCTCGCCAAGGCGCCCGCCGAGGTCGTCGACAACATTCGCGCCCGCCAACAGGTTGCTGGTGAAGAAGTGGACCGCATCACCGCGAGGCTCGAGTCGTTTCCCCAATGACCGGCGAACTCGAACCGACCCCGGACGAGATCGCTTCGTTGCTTCAGGTCGAGCATCTGCTGGACCAGCGCTGGCAAGAGACCATGATCGAACCGAGCACCGTGCGGATCTCGGCGCTGATGGAGATGCTCGGGTCGCCGCAGCTTGGGTATCCCTCGATTCACATCGGCGGAACTAACGGCAAGACATCGGTGGCCAGGATGATTGACGCGCTGCTGACCGCCCTGTCCCGTCGCACCGGCCGCACCACGAGTCCGCACCTACAGTCGGCGGTGGAGCGGATCTCCATCGACGGTTCGCCGGTCAGCCCGGCGACATATGTCAATACCTACCGAGAGATCGAGCCTTTCGTCGAGCTTGTCGACCAACAGTCACAGGCAGGTGCTCTCGGTGACGTAGGTCCGCGGCTGAGCAAGTTCGAGGTGGTGACCGCGATGGCGTTCGCTGCGTTCGCCGACGCTCCGATCGACGTAGCGGTTGTCGAGGTAGGGCTCGGCGGCCGATGGGATGCCACCAACGTCGTCAACGCCCCCGTGGCGGTCATCACGCCCATCGGCATTGATCACGTGGCTTATCTGGGCGAGACCCTCGCCGAGATCGCCGGCGAGAAGGCCGGGATCATCACGAAACAGTCTGAGGACCTGGCGCCCTTGGGCACAGATGTGAGCACAGTCGCGGTGATCGCCCGTCAGCCACCGGAGGCGATGGAGGTACTGCTGGCCCAGGCGGTGCGTGCCGATGCCGCGGTCGCCCGCGAGGACTCGGAGTTCGCGGTGCTCAGCAGGCAGCTTGCCGTCGGCGGGCAACTGCTCGAGCTACAGGGGCTCGGCGGGTTGTACTCCGATGTATTCCTTCCGTTACACGGCGAGCACCAGGCTCATAACGCCGCCGTCGCGCTAGCGGCTGTCGAGGCGTTCTTCGGGGCCGGCGCAGAACGTCAGCTCGACATCGACGCCGTTCGGGCTGGCTTCGCCGCCGTCACCTCACCGGGCAGGTTGGAGCGGATGCGCAGCGCTCCAACAGTTTTCATCGATGCAGCGCATAATCCGACCGGGGCCGCTGCCCTGGCTCGGGGGTTGGAGGAGGAGTTCGACTTCGGGTATCTCGTCGGCGTCGTCTCGATCATGGCCGACAAGGACGCTGCCGGCATACTGGCCGCGCTCGAGCCGGTGTTGGACCAGATCGTGGTCACCCACAACGGGTCGCCCCGGGCGCTCGACGTCCAAGCATTGACCCTCGAAGCCGAGGAGCGCTTCGGCCCGGAGCGCGTCATCGCCACGGATGCGCTGCCCGATGCCATCGAGATGGCTACCGCATTGGTTGAGGAGGCCGGCAACGAGGCCGACGGTCTCGGCGGTATGGGTGGGGTCGGCGTCGTGATCACTGGATCAGTGGTCACCGCCGGCGTGGCGCGGACCCTGTTCGGAAAGGACCCCGCTTGAGCGAGCAGTCACCACCATCGAGCCCCGCTGATATTGGCCCGGACCCTTGGAAGAGCTTTCGCGGCGTTATGGCCGGCACGTTGATTCTGGAAGCCATCGTCGTCCTGCTGGCGCTGCCCGTCGTCGGTGCCGTCGGGGGCGGTCTGTCGACCGGTTCGACGGCCTACCTCATCGGTCTGGCAGTGCTGCTGGTGCTTATGGCTGGTCTCCAGGGTCGGTCGTGGGCCATCTGGGCCAATCTTGGCGTGCAGGTGCTGCCGGTCATCGGGTGGGTGATTTACCCGGGTGTCGGCTTCATCGGGCTGTTGTTCACCGTCGTTTGGCTGCTCATCGCCTACTTGCGGGCCGAAGTGCTCCGTAGGCAGAAGCGCGGCCTGCTTCCCGGCCAACAGCCGCCGAGCGACCGGATTTCATGACCGGATGCACTGGGCGCGGGCCCGTTCCTCGCCGCTTCATCGTCGTCTAGGCTGTCGGCCGTGAATGAGCGCACCCTCGTACTGATCAAGCCCGACGGCGTTCAGCGCCGCGTCATCGGAGAGATCCTCAACCGAATCGAAGGCAAAGGCCTCACCATCGCAGCCCTGGAACTGAAGAACGTCAGCGATGAGCTGGCACGTGCGCACTACGCTGAGCACGAGGACAAACCGTTCTTTGCCTCACTGCTGGAGTTCATCACTTCGGGTCCTGTGGTGGCCGCGATACTGGAGGGGCCACGCGCCGTCGCGGCGTTCCGGCAGCTGGCCGGCGGGACCGATCCCGTCGAAAAGGCCACACCCGGCACGATCCGCGGTGACCTGGGGTTGGAGACCCAATTCAACCTCGTTCACGGCTCCGATTCGCCGGACTCGGCCGCCCGGGAAATCGACCTTTGGTTCCCCGGCCGGTAACGGAACGGCGCAGCCTGATCCGTACGGCCCTTGTGATGTGGGATACTGGCTCTGGGTGACCAGCCTTACAACCAAGGTTGGCTACCCGGATGAAGACTTCGACGACGCGACCACCGCAACCGCGGTGCGGCGCAGACCGTCCAGCCATCATTCAGACCGGCACCGAGATTGTTCCCCCGTGGATCGCTCGGTGCGAGACCATAACAAGTGCGGGAGTTGTTGGCCCGGACACAAAATCGAAGCCCTCGCGTGGCCGCGTCAGCACCAACTGACGCGCCCGGGGGCTTGAGGAGAGTACGTGGCCGACAATGAGAACCTTCAAGCCCCTAGCCACAACCTCCCGGAAGAGACCGAGCACATCGCGGTCTCGTCCGGTGAAGCGAAGGACGCACTGTCGGCTGAACGGCTGAGGGTTCATTCGCTGGCCCGGGCTCTGGGCACCACCAGCAAGCGGATCATCGAAGTGCTGGTCGAGCTCGACGGCCGCACCCGCAGCGCCCACTCCACGTTGGGCCGCGATGAAGCCGACCGAGTGCGCGAAGCCCTCTCCGATCCCGATCCCGATCCCGGTACCAAACCCCAACCCGAAGCCCTCTCTGAAGCGGAACCAGCGCCGATCACCGACTCGGTGGCTGAGGAGGAGCCGGAGTCACCGCAGATCCTGGAAAAGCACACCTCGAGCCCGGCCGAACCGGCCGATTACCTGCCGTTGTTTGTCGCTCCGCAGCCCATGGAGTCGAAAGGCGGCAAAGGCAGCGATGGTGGCGCCTACGAGGATGACGACGCCGAGGGTGATGACGACGCCGAGGGTGATGACGACCCGCAGGATTCCGATGATGACGGGCCCGATCCTCCAACCGCCAAGCGCCGCAGACGTGGACGTCGCGGTCGCGGGCGCGGGCGCGGCGAGCAGAACGGTGACGATTCCTCGCCCGAGGCCGACGCCGACACCGACGCTCAGAGCGGCAGTGATCAGACCGGCTCTGGTGAGGATTCCGACGACGACAACGACAGCAGCGACGATGGGCCGGGCGCCGATGGCGGCAAAACCCGCCGACGCCGACGCCGACGCCGCAAGTCCGGCTCCGGGGGCGACAACGACGGCGGCACGTCATCTGACGATCCGCCCAATACCGTCGTCCATGAACGCCCCGCACGGCGTTCGAAGGGCGGAAACGGTGACTCGTCGGGCAACGAGATCCAAGGGATCAGCGGGTCGACTCGGTTGGAAGCCAAGCGTCAGCGGCGCAGGGATGGCCGCGATGCCGGGCGTCGCCGGCCGCCAATTCTGAGCGAGGCTGAGTTCCTGGCACGGCGCGAAGCGGTCGAGAGGACAATGATCGTCCGCGACAAAGTACGCACCGAACCGCCGCACGAGGGCGCTAGCTATACGCAGATAGCGGTGCTTGAGGATGGCGTGGTCGTCGAACACTTCGTCACCTCAGCGGCCTCGGCGTCCCTGGTCGGCAATATCTATCTCGGTATCGTGCAGAACGTTCTGCCGTCGATGGAAGCGGCCTTCGTGGACATCGGCCGCGGCCGCAACGGCGTGCTCTACGCCGGTGAGGTCAACTGGGAGGCCGCCGGCCTCGGGGGTGCTCAGCGCAAGATCGAGCAAGCCCTCAAGCCCGGCGACTACGTCGTCGTCCAGGTCAGCAAGGACCCGGTCGGCCATAAGGGCGCACGGCTGACGACGCAGGTTTCGCTGGCTGGCCGCTATCTGGTGTATGTGCCCGGCGCGTCGTCTACCGGTATCAGCAGAAAGTTGCCCGACACTGAACGTCAGCGGCTCAAGGAGATTCTGCGCGAGGTCGTTCCCTCCGATGCGGGTGTGATCATCCGAACCGCCTCCGAGGGGGTTAAGGAATCCGACATCCGCACCGACGTCGACCGTCTGCAGGAGCGTTGGAACCAGGTCGAGGCGAAAGCCGACGAGACCAGGAAAAAGGCTGCAGGAGCGGCGATCCCGCTCTACGAAGAGCCCGATGTGCTGGTCAAAGTCATCCGTGACCTCTTCAACGAGGACTTCACAGGTCTGATCGTGTCTGGTGAGGACTCCTGGAAGACGATCAACGACTATGTCAATGCCGTTGCGCCAGAGTTGGCTTCGCGCATGACGAAGTACGAGCACACTGATTCGTCGGGAGTCGCTACGGGCCCCGACGTCTTCGCCGTGCATCGGATCGATGAACAACTCGCCAAGGCCATGGACCGCAAGGTGTGGTTGCCCTCTGGCGGCACACTGGTCATCGACCGCACCGAGGCGATGACCGTCGTCGATGTCAACACCGGCAAGTTCACCGGATCCGGCGGCAACCTCGAACAGACCGTAACCCGCAACAACCTGGAAGCTGCCGAGGAGGTTGTCAGGCAGTTGAGGCTGCGTGACATCGGCGGCATCATCGTCATCGACTTCATCGACATGGTTCTGGAGAACAACCGGGATCTGGTGCTTCGCCGGCTGACTGAGGCGTTGGCCCGAGATCGCACCCGCCACCAGGTCTCGGAAGTGACGTCGCTGGGGCTGGTCCAGCTGACCAGGAAGCGTCTAGGCACCGGGCTGATCGAGGCGTTCTCCACTACGTGTCCGCACTGCAGCGGTCGCGGCATTCTGCTGCAGGGGGACCCTGTCGACTCCGCCTCGTCCGCGGGCCGCAAGTCTGAATCCGGCGGCGGTGGTGGTCGGCGCGGCAAGCGCGGCAAGCGCGCTGGTCGAGAACAGCAGAGCGTGCCGGTCGTCAAGGTACCCGCGCATACGCCGGGCGATCACCCAATGCTCAAAGCGATGGCCGCGGCAAACGACAAGCATGATGACGACGACGGCACAGGCGACAGCGATGCGGACCCTACAGGTGAGAGTGATGTGGCTGAAGCCGTCGAGGACATCGTTGAGCTGGATCGCGACGCGATTCGCGCCAACGTCGCCGATGAGGATGCCGACCCAGACGATGACGACTCGGACGAGGACTCAGACGACGACTCAGACGATGACGACTTCGACGAAGACTCTGATGACGACTCCGACGATGACGAGCTTGATCTGGACGATGATGATGATGACGACGACGACGACGACATCGACGACATCGAAATCCTCGACGACGAGTCCGATGAGTCTGATGAGCTCGCTCAGTCGGCCGCCCTCGCGGCCGGAGGGGGTCGGCATCGCAGGCGTGCCGCGGCCCGACCCGCAGGCCCGCCCGCCCCAGACTGAGCGGTTTGACCCTCTACCCGCTGGTCACGTAACCTTGAGCAGTTGTCTCCAGGGCCTGCTCACGGCTGGCGGGAGGCAGCGGGAAGCCTCGAGGCTGCATTCCTGCAGATCCTCGGGCCCCCGCACCCAAGACCCGCGCGCACACCCCCGGGTGCTGCGCGCCCGCACGCGAAGCAGAGGAAGACCAACGATGGCAGCCCAATCCGCCACGTACGCGATCGTGAAGACCGGTGGCAAGCAGTACAAGGTCGCAACCGGTGACGTGCTCAAAGTGGAGAAGCTCGACGCCGAGCCCGGCACCACAGTCTCGCTGCCAGTCGCGCTGGTCGTCGAGGGCTCGAAGGTGACCACCGACGCAAAGGCACTGGAAAAGGCCGCCGTCACCGGTGAGGTACTCGAGCACACCAAGGGCCCGAAGATCCGGATCCACAAATTCAAGAACAAGACCGGCTACCACAAGCGCCAAGGCCACCGCCAGCCGCTGACGGTGCTCAAGGTCACCGGCATCAAGTAACGACTGGAGCGAGAGACAATGGCACACAAAAAGGGCGCTTCCAGCTCACGCAACGGTCGCGACTCGAACGCTCAGCGCCTCGGCGTCAAACGGTTCGGCGGGCAGATCGTCAAGGCTGGCGAGATTCTGGTCCGCCAGCGCGGCACCCACTTCCACCCCGGAGTCAACGTCGGCCGCGGTGGTGACGACACCCTGTTCGCCACGGCGCCCGGCGCGGTCGAGTTTGGCAAGAAGCGCGGTCGCAAGTTCGTCAATATCGTGCGTGTCGCGCGAACCGACGCGTAGTTCCCTCTTCCACCGTCGAGGTCGACGTTGTGCAGAGCAGCCCTGGCGCTTCGCCTGCAAAACGTAGATTTCGTGATGGAAAGGATGTCCGATGACTCGGTTCATCGACCGCGTCGTCGTTCACGCGCGGGCGGGTAACGGCGGAAACGGTTGCGCGTCGGTGCACCGAGAGAAGTTCAAGCCCCTCGGTGGTCCTGACGGCGGCAACGGCGGGCGTGGCGGCAGCGTGGTATTTGTCGTGGACCCACAGATACACACCCTGCTGGACTTCCATTTTCACCCGCACGTAGTGGCTCCGTCGGGCAAACAGGGCGCCGGAAACAATCGCGACGGAGCCGCGGGTGCGGACCTGGAGGTCAAGGTACCTGATGGCACCGTCGTTCTTGATGATCGCGGCCGCCTGCTCGTCGACCTGGTCGGCGCGGGTACCCGGTTCGATGCTGCCGCCGGAGGGCGGGGCGGGCTGGGCAACGCCGCCTTGGCTTCGCGTGCCCGTCGGGCGCCCGGCTTTGCGCTGCTGGGTGAGAGGGGTGAAGTCCGCGATCTCACGCTCGAGCTCAAGACAGTCGCCGACGTCGGATTAGTCGGATTCCCTTCGGCCGGCAAGTCGTCGCTGGTGTCGGCGATCTCGGCGGCGAAGCCGAAAATTGCCGATTACCCGTTCACCACACTGGCACCGAACCTCGGGGTGGTTTCAGCCGGAGATCACACGTTCACCGTCGCCGACGTACCCGGCCTGATCCCCGGTGCCTCCCAGGGGCGCGGCCTGGGGTTGGACTTCCTGCGTCATCTCGAACGGTGCGCAGTACTGGTGCACATCGTCGATTGCGCCACAATGGAGCCCGGCCGCGACCCCGTCTCCGACATCGAGGCGCTGGAGGCCGAGCTAGCCGCTTACACGCCGACACTGCAGGGCGATGCAACGCTGGGCGATCTCGCCGAACGTCCACGTGCGGTGGTGCTCAACAAGATCGACGTACCCGATGCCCGTGAACTCGCCGACTTCGTTCGCGAAGACATCACTTGCAGGTTCGGCTGGCCGGTCTTCGAGGTATCGACAGTAACCCGAGACGGTCTGCGGCCCTTGACCTTCGCGCTGTGGGAGCTGGTGTCGGTATATCGCAGCGCACAACCCGAGGTGGTGCCGCGCCGACCGGTGATCCGACCGGTTGCCGTCGATGACAGCGGTTTCACCGTTACGGCGGACGGCGTGGGTGGATTCGTCGTGCGGGGCACCCGGCCGCAGCGGTGGGTAGCGCAGACCAACTTCGACAACGATGAGGCGGTGGGCTATCTGGGGGATCGACTGGCCCGGCTCGGTGTCGAGGATAAGTTGCTCAAGCTCGGTGCCCGGCCCGGCTGCGCTGTGACGATCGGCGACATGACGTTCGACTGGGAGCCGCAGACCCCGGCCGGTGTGGACCTGCCGTTGTCGGGTCGCGGCACGGATGTCCGGCTTGAGCAGACCGACCGGGTGTCGGCCGACGAGCGAAAGGCCGCGCGCAAGGCGCGCCGGGAAAGTGGTGCCGACCAGTGAGCCGACGCAGTGCCGAGTCGGCGAACTCCGTTCACCGGGAAGCGGTTCGCACCGCGCGTTCGGTCGTCGC